>Ga0070706_100004198_pt1 | contig 13993 bp, 11 predicted proteins | sample KBSK5501metaG_FD_65476 | JGI IMG/M metagenome (GOLD analysis project Ga0070706, IMG submission 65476) | Corn, switchgrass and miscanthus rhizosphere microbial communities from Kellogg Biological Station, Michigan, USA - KBS K5-50-1 metaG | ecosystem: Host-associated > Plants > Roots >...
CATGGATGAAGCCAGTTCGCTGCTGGTAGCGCTAGAACGGGCGACGGGCAAGCGGATCACCGGCGCGGTGACCCGGATCGAACCCATCTCCGCCACCCGTGAGCTGGTGACAGCGCTTGCGGTCACCAGGCAGCAGAACCTGCTTCTGCTCCGTGAGACCTATTACCTGGAGCACCAGGACGCGGTGCTCTACAGCGAGAACCGGATCAACTCCGAGCTGCTGTCGTTCTACGTGCGCCGGACGCCGCCGGCGCAGACGCATGGACCGCTGAGTGACGAACGGACGACATGAGCACGCCGTCGATCGCCGCCCCGCTCGCCGGGACAAGCGGGTCCCGGAGGATAGCTGGGGCTCCCACAGCGTGCCGCCTTAACCAAGGTGATGGTCAAGTGTCCCCGCATCGGCGGGACGTCCGCTCAGCCTGATCGGTCGTCACCGTAACCAGCACACAACTGTGCATGTACGCCCCCTGCATCGATTGAAAGGACCACCGTTTATGTCCGCCACAGCACCCCCACAGCCCTCCCGGCTAGGCGGTCGTCCCATCCGGGTTCCCCGCCGCAGAGGCCGTCGCCTGAGCGCGTCGGCGCTGGCCGCAAGTGCGCTCTTGTTGATAGCAGCCTGCAGTTCCACCAGTTCCACCAGCTCCAGCTCGGCGGCCGCGACTGGGTCAAAATCCAACCTGAGCGCGGTCCTCGTGAGCGTCCAGCCGGTCAACGACCAAGGCGTGATGCAGTCCTTCGTCTCAGGTTTCCACTCGGCGGCCCAGACGTATCACTACAACTCGGTCCGGATCATCGTGCTGAGCGACCCCTCTACCTACGTCTCCACGCTGCAGACCGTTGCCCCCCGCTACGGGGTGGTCATCGCCACGTTCCCGCCGATGATCCAGGCCGTGAGCACTGTCGCGCCCAACTTCCCCAAGACCCACTTCGTGCTCCTCGACGCGCAGATCCCCAAGCCACTGGCGAACGTCCAGACGTTGTTCTTCTTCGAGAACCAGTCGTCATTCCTCAGCGGCGTGGTCGCCGGCCAGATGACCAAGACAGACAAAGTCGGGTTCCTCGGCGGCGTGGTGCAAGACGTCATCAACCGCTACCTCATCGGGTTCTACTTCGGCGTGAAATATGTGAACCCGAAGGCCAGGGTGTGCTGGTCGTACGTCGGCAACCTGGAGAGCCCGACCCTTGGCGACCAAGACGCGCTGGCCCTCTACAACAAGGGCGTCGACATCCTGCATGCGGCAACGGCGGGAACTGAGACCGGCGTCTACCAGGCGTCCGAGCAAGTCCGCAAGTACCTGATCGGCGCGGATGTCAGCATCCTGCCGCTCGACCCGTCCTATGGCCTGACGGCCAGCGGGCCCGACTTCGCGGGCGCCGCCGAGGTGGTCCTCAAGCAGCAGGCGACCGGCACCTTCGCGGCCGGGCTGCATCAGTACGGGCTGAAGGACGGCGCTGTACGCATCCTTCCGTTCAGCGCGAAGGTCCCCGCCGCCGTGCAGGCGAAGGTGGCCGCGGTCCAGTCAATGATCATCTCAGGCAAGCTCGCGGTTCCGGGCGACAACGGAGTCATTCCGCCGGGCATGGTCAACTGCTAGTGAATGACGTGACCATTTCGGTGGCGGCCAGCGGGCAGCCAGAGACCCTGAGGCCGGGCCGTCTCCCAGCGGTCCGGCTTCTCGGGGTGTCCAAATCATTTGGCGCCCTCCAGGCGGTGCGGGACGTGTCGTTCGACGTGGCCCCGGGATCAATTCACGCTCTCATCGGGGAGAACGGGGCGGGCAAGACTACGCTCATGCGCCTGCTCTACGGGCTTTACACGCCCGACGCGGGCACAATCGAGGTCGGCGGCCACCCGCTGCGATTGAAGGGGCCAGCGGATGGCCTCGCCGCGGGGATCTCGATGGTGCACCAGCAGTCCCTCCTGCTGGGCGAGCTCACGGTGGCGGAGAACGTGCTGCTGAGCACCCGCGGACGGCGGCCGGTCAACCGCCGCCAGGTGGAGGCCGCCCTAGTCCGCCTGGCCGAGGATAATGCCATCCAGGTCGATCCCCGGGCCAGGGTGCGCAACCTCAGCGTCGCTGCCCGCCAGCGATCCGAGCTGCTCATCGCGTTGCACCATCGGGCGACGATCATCATCCTCGACGAGCCGACCACCATCCTCACTCCGCAGGAAGTGGCGCAGCTGTTCGAGACTCTGCGCCGGCTCAGGGAATCAGGGCGAACCGTGCTGTTCGTCACGCACAAGCTGCATGAGGTCATGACCATCACCGACGCCGTGACGGTCATGCGCCACGGTGCCGTCGTGCGCTCGTGCGCAACGCGAGCGACCAGCACCGAGGAGCTCACCGTCGCCATCCTGGGACTGGACCAGGAGCGGGCAGGGCATCCAGACGAGCAAGGGCAGCGGGCGGCGAGCGTCATCCTGGGCACTGGAAGCGGGACCGCCCCCTCGGGCCCGGCGGCGCTGGCAGCCGCCGGCGATGCTGAGCTTCTCGCGGTCGACGGGCTCGTTGTGCGCGGCGCCTCGCATGTCCCGAGGGTCGACAAGGTCAGCCTTTCGATACGGTCCGGCGAGATCCTGGCTCTCACCGGGATCGAGGGCAACGGCCAGCGTGAGCTGGCCGAGACCGTGGTCGGGGTGCGGTCGCAGGAGTCCGGGATCATCCGGTTCGCCGGAACGGACATCAGCCGCTCCAGCGTCAGGCGCCGCCGCGAGCTGGGCCTCGGCTATGTCCCCGAGGACCGTATGGGCGAGGGTGTGAGCGCTGACATGTCGGTCGCTGACAATGTCGCCGCCGGAGCCCAGCGGACCGCCACCCTGTCCTGGCACGGCCTGCGCAACCGGCGGGCCTGGGCTGATCTGGCCGCTGTCGTCGTCAGGAAGTACCGGGTGGTGTGTTCGTCCACGGCCGCCCTCGTCTCATCACTGTCTGGCGGCAATACCCAGAAGATCGTCGTCGGCCGGGAGGTTGAGCGGAACCCTGCTCTTCTTGTCGTGGTCCAGCCGACTCAGGGGCTGGATATCGGCTCCACCGCCCGGATCTGGGATGAGCTGCGGTCGCTGCGCGAGCGCGGCAGGTCGGTTCTGCTAGTTTCCACCGACTTCGCGGAGGTCTGTGCCCTGGCGGACCGGGCCCTGGTGATCAGGGAAGGCCGGGTCGCCGCCGAGCTTACCCGTGGCGCCCTGGATGAGGAGCGAATCGGCCGGGCCGCGCTGGGGAGGACGGCTTGATGACCCTCCGCCTCGCCAGATCTGGCCTGCTGCGGGCCCGGCGGTCGCCGCTTGGCACCGGGCTGGCCCGATTCGCGGGAGTGACGCTGGCAAGCGCGGTCGTCGGCTCGGTGATCGTGCTCCTCGGCGGCGGCAGCCCGGTCGGCGTCGCCGACGGACTGATCCAAGGTTCGGTGGGCAACACCAGTGCGCTCGTCTCCAGCCTGGGCCAGGCAACGCCGCTGGTTTTCGCGGCCCTGTCCTTCGCGGTGGCCTTCCACGCCGGCGTGTTCAATGCCGGGGGGCAGGGTCAGTTCCTCATGGGCGCGTTCGCGACCGCCGTCGTCGGCTTCGAGCCGCCGTTCGCCGGGCTCTCGGCACCTGTTCATCTGCTGCTCGTGCTGGTGGCCGGGGCCCTGGCCGGGGCGGTGTGGAGCGCCCCGGCGATCCTGCTGAAGATGTGGCGGGGCACGGACGAGATCCTGACCAGCCTGATGCTTTCCTATATCGCGGTGAACCTCAACGATTGGCTGGTACTGGACAAGTTCCGCGCCGCGGCCATACAGCCCGGCACCAACGCGCAGACCACGGTGCTGTCGCCGAGTGCGTCGTTCCCGCTCCTGGTTCAGGGATCGTCGCTCACCTTCATGGCTATCATCGCGGTCGTGGCGTGCATAGCCGCCATGATTTATTACCGGTTCTCCACCGCTGGTTTCGAGACCCGGCTGGTAGGCGCCAACCCGCGCTTCGCCGTGGCCAGCGGCATATTCTCGACCCGCAAGATGATCATGGCGATGCTGGCGAGCGGAGCCATCGCGGGCCTAGGCGGCTCTGCTGTGGTCGGCGGCTTCTTCCACGCCGACATAACCCCGTTCAATACCAGCGTAGGCTTCAACGGCATCCTCGCGTCGCTCCTGGTGAACAACGTCCCCCTGCTGATCCCGTTCGCCTCGGTGTTCTTCGGGGCGCTGCAGCAGGGCGGGCTCGGGCTGCAGATCCTCAGCGGGCAGTCCCAGTACATCGCCGACACGCTGACCGCCGTCATCATCATCTTCGCGGCCCTCCGGCGCCAGCCGCATCGCCTCCAGGCAGTGTGGTCCCGGTTGGGCAGCCGGCGCCCGGGTGGTCTGGAGCCGCCCGCATCGCCGCGCGGCGACGCGAGCCCGGACACGGCGGCCGCCGAGGAGGTGCAGGCGTGAACGTCCTTACCCAGCTCATCGCCTCAGGCCTCACCCTCGGGACCCCCATAGTGCTGGCCGCCCTCGGCGGCATGTTCAGCTACAACGCCCGCGTTTTTAACATCGCCCTCGAAGCCTTCATGCTCGTCGGCGCGTACTTCTCGGTGACCATGACCCAGTCGTTGGGCGGATCGGTCTGGCTAGGGGTGCTGGCTGGCGTGCTGGCAGGCGGGCTCCTTGCGCTGATCATGGGCATCGGGGTGCTCAGCTGGGGCGCTGACGAGGTGATTCTCGGGATCGCGTTCAACCTGTTCGCCTTGGGTCTCACGTCCTATCTGCTGACCAGCGGGTCAAACAGCGGGCGGGGGTTCATCCAGCTGGGCCACGGGCTCCCCCAGGTCGAGCTGGCCAGCTTGCAGCACGTCCCGATTCTCAGTGGGCTCATCAACGGGCACGATCCGATCGTCTTCGCCAGCTGGCTGCTGGCTGCTCTGGCAGCGTGGATCATCTACCGGACCCGGTTCGGGTTGCGCGTCAAGGCGAGCGGTGAATCGGAGCTGGGGGCGCGGGCCGTGGGAGTCGCCGTGTGGCGCACCAAGATGTGGACATTCCTGCTGAGCGGCCTGCTGTCGGGGCTGGGCGGTGCGGAGCTTGCCCTCGGGTCGGTCCACCTCTTCAGCCAGGACATCACCGCCGGCGCCGGGATTATCGCGTTCGCCGCCGTGGTGTTCGGCGGCGGCCGTCCGGGGCGCGTCATCCTCGGTGCCCTGCTTTTCGGTTTCGCCGAGGCAGGCGCTGGCGTGGCCCAGGTCGGTTCCACCGTGCCGCCGGACTTCGTGCTCATGGTGCCGTATGTGGCAGCCATCGTCGCTCTGGCGGTCCTGGGCGGCGGCCGCCGCAGCAGACGGCAGGGCGCAGCGTGAGCGTGCAAGGTACCGGCCTGCCGGAGGTGACCGGGCGCCACCCGGCGGCTTGCGTCATCGCCGGGCACGCCACCCTCGACGAGATCGTCTTCGATAAAGGCGAGCCCACGGAAGTGCTCGGCGGGGCGGCGGTCTACGCGACGTGCGGCGCCACCCAGGCCGGCGGCCAGGTGTCGCTGGTAACCCTTACCGGCCCTGACTATGACTTCGCCCCGCTGCTTCACTCCGTGGCCAACCTGACCGCGGGAGCCGTGGATATCTCGGGTAGCCGGGCTGGTCCGGCGGGCACCATCCGGAACCGGTGCTGGTACGGCGGACCGGAGGACCGGCAGTGGACGGTTCTGGACTGGGATGCCATGGTGGCGATGAGTCCTGGCTGGGATGCCGTCGCGCCGGTCTTGGCGTCGGCGGCCAGTCTCCTGGTCTGTCCCACTCCCGTGCAGATAGCGGCCGAGCTGGCCAGCAATGCGGCGCGGCGCGTGCACACCGTAATCGTCGACACTGAGGTTCACTACCTGAGTGAGCCGGATTCGGCCGGGCACCTTATCGAGCGGGCCCGCTGTGGTGCGATCTTGATGCCAAGCTGGGTTCACCTCCCCGCCCTCTTCGGGGTCGGCGTCGGCCGGCCAGGCGGCGACATCCTGCGCGATGTGACCAGGCGCTGCGCCGATACCGGAGTCGATCTCATCGTCGTCAAACGGGGCGGAGCCGGCAGCGTAGTCATCGACGTCCCGGCAGAATGCTGGACCGCCATCCCCGCCGCTCACCGCTGCCATGTCGTGGACCCCACCGGCGCCGGCGACGTTTTCGACGGCGCTTTCGCCATCACGTTCGCGCGCACAGGCGACCCCGTCGAAGCGGCGTGCTGGGGGGCCATGGCCGCTTCGTTCGCCGTGGAACACCGGGGCGCCACGATCCCGCCGCACTTCTGCCGGGCCGAGGCTGCGGCCCGGCTTCGCCAGATCCGCAGCGCCATCAGCTGGCCTGGATAGCGCGGCGTCGGATGCGCTCGTGGCCAGGCTCACTCCCACCCAAAGGAGACCGTTGACCCCCAGTTACCTGGAGCAGGAGATTCCCCTGCAGGCCGAAGCGATCCTGCGGACGGCGGCGGCCTGCCGGGATCAGCTCGCTACCCTCGGCCTGGACCGCGGACCGGGTGTCCCGCACCTCGTGCTGAGCGGCTGCGGTGACTCCCTCTTCGCCGCCCAGCTGGCCGAAGTCATCGAAATGACCAGTGGCGCGCGTTCCGTCGTAGCGGTGGAGGCGCTCGAGTTCTCGCGCTATTACGTGGAAGCCGTCACCGAGGCAAGCGTCGTGGCCGTCTTGTCCTACTCCGGGGACACGGTGCGAGCCAGGGAGGCAGCGGTTGCCGCCAGGTCGCGCGGAGCGCGGGTCATCGCCGTGACGCGGGCCCGCGATGGGGCGCTCGCAGCACTCGCCGACGACGTCATCTCGTACCCGGACCTGGCCGAATACTCGAACACCCGGACGCTGAGCTTCCAGGCCGCCTGCGTAGTGCTCTGCGAGCTGGTCGACGTCCTCTGCAGTACCGGCGCGGCGCGTGGGCCCCGGCCCTGGGCGTCAGTGGCCGACTGGGTTGACAGGGCATGCCAGGACGCCCCTGCGGACCTGGCCCGCCTGGATGAAATCTGGTCGCCTGGAAGACTCGATGAGCTGCTGTACCTTGGCGCCGGGCCTGGCCTGGTCGCTGCCTCGTATGGTGCCGCCAAGGCATACGAGGCGGCCACCATCCGAGCGCGGGCGGTGGAGCTCGAGGAGTTCTGCCATTGCCAGATCTTCTCGGTCACGCCCGGCACACCAGTGGTCGCCATTGTCCCAGATGGCCGTTGCGCGGACAGGGCCGCCGAGGTGCTCTCCAGCCTGGCGGAACTCGGGGCTGCCACGGTCTGTCTCTCCAATCGTGAGGAGCTGGGGAAGTCCGCCACCATCCGGGTAGCCCTCCCCCCTGGCCTGCCAGAGGTGTACACACCGATGGTGGCCGCCCCCTTCCTTCAGCTATTGGCACTGCGCTGGGCTCAGGTCCGGGGCGACAACCCGGACGTGGTCAGAAACAAGCCGGTCAACAGTCCCCTGATCCGCGCCGGAACGGCGTGGAGTCCCGAGGACTACCTGTCCCTGCGGGAAGGAAAACGTCGCCCATGATCCCGGAGACCGGATCGGCTACAGAGGACACGACAGGCGCTGCCTACTCGTATCTGAGCCACGTGTCTCGTCTCCTGCGCGGAGCGGTTGAGAACAATACCGAGCAATTGAGGCTGGCTACCCAGACATGCGCCGCGGCAATTGCCGACGGTGGCCTCGTTCATCTTTTCGGCGTGGGCCACTCGGCGCTTCCTGTGCTGGAACTGTTCCCCCGCTACGGCAGCTATCTCGGCTTCAACCCGGTCGCTGACCCGAGGCTGTTGTGGTCGGGCGTCAGCACGCCCGGGGGGGTGCCCGGGATGCGTTTCCTGGAACACGCCGATGGGTACGCGGAGGTGCTCTTGCGCAGCGTGCCTCTCGCCCGCGGAGATGTGCTGGTCGTGTTCTCCCACGGCCTGCGAAGCACAATCGTTCGCCAGGCCATCGCGCATGCACGCCGGCGCGGCTGCTGCGTGGTGGCCATCTCGTCGTCGCAGGCGATGCAGCAGGGGATTCAGCAGGCGACGCGGCAGCCACTGCCGCCGGGGGCGGAGGCCGCGCCGGATGGCCCGGACATCGTCCTCGACACCGGGGTCCCGGCATCGGACACGCTGGTGGACATCACCGGCGCCGTATCCGGAATCGGCGCTGGCTCCACTGTCCTGGCCACTGCCCTCGGGCTGGCTCTGGTCTGCGCGGTCGGGGAGGAACTCATTGCCAGAGGCCACGATCTGGTGCAGTCGGTCCGCACTGGCGGCGGGCTCGGCGAGAGCGACTGGGCCTTTTACGAGGGCTTCGAGGAACGCTTGCGGCAGTCGTGGGCGAGGGTGTGATGGCCATCCCCGGGCCGGCGAGGGACCTGGTCGGCTACGGGCGGAACCGGCCTACAGGGGAATGGCCAGGAGGAGCTCGCCTGGCTGTCAACGTGGTCATCAACTACGAGGAGGGGTCGGAGAGATCGCTGGCGGCAGGTGATCCCGACCAGGAAACCAGCACGGAATGGGGCTCCTACCCCTTCGGGGAAGAGCGGAACCTCGCCATGGAGACCATGTACGAGTACGGGTCCCGGGTCGGGATCTGGCGGATCCTGGAGCAGCTTGACCGCTTCGATGCGGATGCCACTTTCTTCGCTTGCGCCGTGGCGGTGGAGGCTAACCCTGAACTTGCAGCCGCCATTGCCCAGTCGCGGCACGACGTCGTGTGCCACGGGTATCGCTGGGAGGAGGTGTTCCGGCTCAGCGAAGCCGAGGAGCGAGAGCACATGCGGATGGCCGTGTCATCGCTCACCACCTCCCTGGGCCGCCGCCCGCTGGGCTGGTACTGCCGTTACGGCCCGAGCGTCCATACCCGCCGCCTCGTCGTGGAGGAAGGCGGCTTCCTCTTCGACTGCGACGCCTACAACGACGACGTGCCGTACTACGTCACGGTGGGTGATCGCCGCCACCTGGTCGTGCCCTACAGCCCCGACACAAACGACTTCAGGTTCTGGCAGCAGTCCGGGCCAGCGACTGGCGGCCAATTTTTCGAATACCTCCGCGATGCCTTCGACTTCCTCTACCAGGAGAGCCGCGACCACCTGAAGCTGATGTCCGTCGGCCTGCACCCCCGGATCATCGGCCGGCCAGGCCGGATCGTCTCACTCACCCGGTTCCTCGACTATGTCCAGGGCAAGAAGGAGGCGGCAATACTTACGCGCACCGAACTGGCCCAGTGGTGGCTCCAGCATCATCCGGCGGAGGACGGGCCATGACCGGTATCGCAGCACCGGGACAGGGCCTGTTCGTGTTCCCGGCAGCGGACCAGACGACTGTCAGCCTCGGCCCGGCCGGTCATCAGCGGCTGGCCCTTGTCCCGGGCGGCGCCGTCCACGCCCCGGTGACGCTCGGGTGCTCGTGGTTCACCCCGGGGTCGACCAGCCAACCGCTCCGCCACGACGTGGACGAGTTCGCCTACGTCGTGTCCGGTTCGGGCTGGATCACGGATACTAGCGGTGCCGCCCGGGCCTTCGGGGCTGGCGATGGCCTGCTGATCCAGGCCGGGGCATGGCATGCTGTACGGGCCGGGCCCGATCCGGTCACGATGGTTTTCGGCTTTTGCGCCGGCAACTCGCCCGTCACCGACAGCTGGGCCGATGACACGCCGCATGGAAGCGGGATGGCACCATCGTGGTGGCCCGCGGCGGCGGTGACGTGCCTGGGAGACCTGGCGTCCTACCGGCTCGCCGGCGCCAGCGAGTGCATCAGACGGATCGGCGAAGCGCTGGTGGCGGTGGCTGAGGCCGCCTGCGGAACGAGTGACCTGGTGTTCGACCGGGTAGCGGAGGCCGGAAGCTACTTCGCTGCCCTCAAGCCTGACACCACGCTCTACGCCAACGTGGCCGCCAGGATCACCCGCCCGCTGGCACCTGCTGAAAGCGGCCACGACACGGCCAGCGTCATTGCCGAGCGTGTCGCCGACATCGAACGCGAGCGTCGGGCGGAACTGGATGCCGTCGAAGCCCAGGCGGCCGACCTTGTCGATGCGAGCGGCGCCATCGTGGTGCACGACTACAGCAGCACGGTGATGGGGGTCGCCCGGCGCCTTGCCGCCTGCCGCGGCCCAGCCGACTTCGTTGTCACTGCTGCGGAGCCTCTGGGCGCCGGGCCGCGGGTCGCCAGGGAGCTGGCCGGCCTCGGTCACCGTGTGACCTACTGCGCCGATACGTCAGTCGCCCGACTGCTGTCCTCGGCCTGCTGTTACCTCACAGGAGTCGAGGCCTTCTACGCTGACGGCAGCTTCGCCAACACGGTAGGGACCTACGGCCTGGCCTTGCAGTGCAGGGAGCTGCAGGTGCCGGTTTACGCCGTGACGGAACGCCTGAAAGGTGCCGGCCCGCGGCCAGCCGCACCCAGCTCGGCCACCCTGCTCAGCCGCTGGCCCCAGGCCGGGCTGCTGCCCGAGGGCATCAACGTCGAGCGGCATGTGCTGGACCTGGTCCCGGCTGCCCTGGTACGGGCCTATGTCACCGCTAGCGGCCCGGTTCCTCCCGGCCAGATGGCCGCCCAGCTACAGGCGGAGAGAACGGCTCGTGGCTGATCTGGTGGTGCGCGGCGGAACGGTGGTGACCGAAACGTGGAGCGGCAGGGCGACCATCCTGATCGCCGATGGCCGCATCGCGGGTATCTACGGACCTGAGGAGCAGCCCGCCAGCGGGAGGCGGCGCCGCGTCGTGGACGCCGATGGGGGATTTGTCCTGCCAGGGGGGGTCGATCCGCACGTCCACGTTGGCATGCGCCTCGGCGGCTATACCACGAGGGACGACTACACCAGCGCCTCCGCGGGTGCGGTTTTCGGCGGGACGACCACCATCATCGACTTCGCCATTCCCGCTGCGGGGGAGTCCCCGGTGCAGGCGGTGAGCCGCCAGCGCCGTGCCGGCGACAGCCATGCCTGGTGTGATTACGCGCTCCATGGCTGCGTAACCGCTCCCGGATCCGACATCGGCGCACAGCTACGGCAGCTGGCAGGAGCCGGGGTACCGACGGTGAAGCTGTTCACCACCTACCGCGGCCAGGTCATGGTAAACGAGGACACCGTGACGCAGGTCATGCGGGAGCTGGGCCGGACCGGCGGGATGGCCCTGGTCCACGCCGAGGCCAATCACCTGATCGAGGCCGCCCAGGCAGAGAACGCGGCCAACGGCACCATCGCCGCCCCGCACATAGGTGCTAGCCGCCCGGTCCGTGCCGAGACGGCCTCCGTGGCCTGGATCCTTGCCATCGCGGAGACTTTCGCCGTTCCCGTCTACTTCGTTCATCAGTCCACCCCGGCGGCGGTGAACCTGACCCAGGCGGCTCGGCGGCGAGGCGTGGCGGCCTTCGCTGAGACATGCACCCACTACCTGATCTTCGATGACAGTGTCTACCTGGGACCCCACCCCGAGCGCTACGTGTGTTGCCCACCCCTGCGCGGAGCCCGTGATCGCGACGGGCTCGTCGGCCTCGTCCTCGTCGGCCAGGTCGATTCCCTCGGAAGCGATCACTGCTGCTATGACGCCGCCCAGAAGCTGGAGCGGGCCGACGATGTGCGCGTGATGCCCAACGGGCTACCCGGGGTGGAGACCCGGTTGCCGCTGCTCCTGAGCGAGCTGGTCTTCCGCCGGGCCCTTCCGCTTGAGTCTTTCGTGGCTATGACGGCCACCAACCCCGCGCGGCTCAACGGGCTGTACCCGCGAAAGGGAACCATCGCTCCCGGATCCGACGCCGACCTGGTGGTGTGGCATCGGCGATCGTCACCGCGGCTGCTTTCCCCGCAGGACCTGCACATGGCGACGGACTTCACCCCTTACGAGGGCCGAGAAGTGCTGGCCGAGGCCAGCCAGGTCATTCTCCGGGGTGAACTCACGGTCGACGATGGGCAACTGGTGGGCGAGCCACGGGGACAGTTCATCCCGGGCAGGCGCTGGAGACCGCCAGCCAGGACGCGAGCGACGCATGAAACCCCCTGTGCGGTGCCAGAGTTCGTGCAGGAGGTCTGACTCGTGTGTACGTTCACCATGCACGTTTACCTGTGCTCGTTGCCCTGCGGTCACGGTCACGCTTGAGGCTGGAGGGGCGGACACGTACACTCAGCGGGCTATCCCCGGGTCCAAGCCCAGCCAGAGTTCTTGCACCCTCCCGTCTATGTGGTCGTGGACCAGGGGTCACAGTAACCCAGGTGCGGGCTGTTGTTAGCGCAGCGGCTTGAACGCCGCCCGGATCTCCTCAGAGAACAACTCGGGCTCTTCCCAGGCGGCGAAGTGGCCGCCCTTGGCGGCCTCGTGGAAGTAGGTGAAGGTGGGGTAGCCCTGCTCGACCCAGCTGCGCGGAGCCCGGAAGATCTCGCCGGGGAACGTGGTGTATCCGACCGGGATCGATACCTGCGGGGGAGGCTGGCCGGCCGCGAGCGTTTGGGCTCGCCCGGCCTCCCAGTACGACCGGGCGGCCGAGGCCCCGGTGCCGGTCAGCCAGTACAGCGTGATGTTGTCGAGGATGTGATCCCGGGTAAGACCCCCCGAGGGCTGCCCGCCGGTGAAGGCGCGGGTGATCTTGTAGTAGCTGTCGGTGTCGTGGTCGAGCATCCAGCCCGCGAGGGCGACCGGTGAATCCACCAGGGCATACCCGATCGTCTGCGGCCGCGTGGCTTGCTCGAGGAAGTAGCCGAAGCCGCTTTGCCTGAACCTGGCGAGCGCGTCGGCCGCCGCGCGTTCCTCCTCGGTTTCGGCCGGCCCGGGCTTGGCCAGCGCCGTTACGAGCAAGTTCGTGTGGATGCCGATCAGCCCCTCGGGTGCCTGGTGGCCCATGGCGTCGGTGACGGCCGCGCCCTGGTCGCCGCCCTGGGCGACGTACCGGGTGTAGCCGAGACGGGGCATCAGCTTCGCCCACGCCTGCGCGGTGCGGCCGGCGTACCAGCCGAGTTCAGTCGGCTGGGCGGAGAAGCCGTAGCCGGGTATGGACGGCAGCACGAGGTGGAACGCGTCCTTTGCGGAGCCGCCGTGCGCGGTCGGGTCGGTGAGCGGGCCGACGGTCTCGAGCAGCTCGATGACCGAGCCGGGCCAGCCGTGTGTCATGATCAGCGGCAGCGCGTTCTCGTGCCGCGACTTGACGTGGATAAAGTGGATGTCCAGCCCGTCGATGTCGGTCTTGCACTGCTGGAGCGCATTCAGTTTCGCCTCGCACTTGCGCCAGTCGTAATCGGCCGCCCAGTAGCGGGCCAGCTCCTGCAACGTCGCCAGCTGTACGCCCTGCGACCGGTCGGCGACGAGTTCTTTGGAGGGCCAGCGCGTCGCGGCAATGCGTCGGCGAAGGTCGGCGATCGCTTCGTCGGGCATGTCGACCTGGAAGGAACGGATTTCAGTTTCGTTGGACATAACTCTCCACCTTCCTGGATTGGTGGACGACGACCTGAGCGTGTTCAGCTATGCGCCGGCCGTCGCGTCCCGGTAGGGGGCCAGAAATGCGGTCAGCGCGGCCAGCAGCTGCCCGGGGGCCTGCTCGGCGACCCAGTGGCCGCTGCCAGGCAGGGCCACGGTCTGCACGTCGTCCGCGGCGAGCCTCATCGTGTTCCCGACCCCCTCACCGGAGCTTTCCGCTCCGCCGATCGCCAGCACGGGCAGGGTCAGCCGCCGGGTCTTGCGCTTCTCGTTCTGCGCGGTGGTGACGGGGATCGCGCGGTAGAACTCGAAGCTGCCGCGCAGGTGATCAGGGTCCTTGAGGGTGTCGATGTAGTACTGGACGGCGTAGTCGGGCAGCTTGTTCGTCCCGGCGGAGGCGTCGAACTCCGCGCCGAAGAAGATATCTTCCCGCCCGGTGACAAGCTGTTCGTTGATCTTGGGGAGCTGGTTGAAGGCGAGGTGCCATAGCCGTTCGTTGAGCGGCGGGGGCAGAAATAGCGGGGGTGAGGGAGAAATCCCCGGGAGGGGGGCCTCCGAGACGACCAGGCGGTCGACCCGGTCGCGGTGATCGGCGGCCAGAGCGTAGGCGATCGGCATGCCAACGTCGGTCCCGTACAGGGCG
>Ga0070706_100004199_pt1 | contig 13993 bp, 14 predicted proteins | sample KBSK5501metaG_FD_65476 | JGI IMG/M metagenome (GOLD analysis project Ga0070706, IMG submission 65476) | Corn, switchgrass and miscanthus rhizosphere microbial communities from Kellogg Biological Station, Michigan, USA - KBS K5-50-1 metaG | ecosystem: Host-associated > Plants > Roots >...
TGCCGCCGATGCCTCGACTCGCTCGCTCCGGATGCCCGCAGCGCTGCCCCTCCCCGACCTTTCCCCTACTCCATGTTTCCGGCAGTCGGTTCTACAACGGTGGGACGCGACGTCGTATGAGAACTGTAGGGCAGAGCAGGGACGTTGTGAAGTTAGCCCCGCAAGCGGCTAAAATTCGGGCCTTGCGGCTTGCTCTGCTGTGGCAATAGGTAGACGTGGCAATGGGGTCACGAGCAGCTAATGGTCGTGTAGCTGAGAGTGGGGGGAGTGCCAGCTGCTGATGTATCAGGGTCGAAGCGAATAACTCCTTGCTGAGCATCCGCTCGGGAGGTGTTGTGGATCTGGAGGGTGATACTCGTCCCCGCGCTGAGATCGCCTTGCATGGGATCCACCGCAACCCCCGCCTGATCCGCTGAGACGGCGAACACGACTTGCCACTGTACATCCTCTGGTCCAGTATTCGCCAACACGACGAACTGGGTGTCCTGGCCCCCATCACAACCCAATTGCACACTGCTTGGGGCCACCTGCAGCCAGCCTCCGCTGGGCGTGGGGCTCGGAAGAGCGTTCGTCGTGCTGGCGGCGGCGCTGGTTGCAGACGGCGCTGGCGTGGTGGAAGAACTGCGTGGCGAAAAGACGCCAGCGCGAGCGAACAGGAGCACCGACACCAAGGCGACGAGAAGCGCTCCATTCGCGACAAGGCTAACGGCGAGACCAGTAGCAAGAGCCATGGTGGGCACACCCTCACTGGGGGCGCGCCGCGAATGCGTATCTACTGCGGGCCAGGTGGGCATTTCGCCTGGTTCTCGTCCACTGGAGGGAGAGCGAGAATACTGGGCCAACTGGGGCAACTGCGGGACGGTAGGTTCATCATCCTGCACCTGTTGCTCCTTTCAAAAAGGGTAGTGTCAAGTCATCGAAAGCCTCCTGCTGGCGGTTGGGGCGAGTAGCGTCCTTCCCGAGGGCTCATGAGGTCTTCTGCGGCTTCATGATAGCGAAGCAACAACGGATTGGCAAATGATCTCCCTTCTGTCCCACTGGTATGAAGAGCAGGAAAAATGGGCAGTTGCACCCCGCGGCCGTATAAAGCAAGCGACAGGAACGGATTGTGATTTCAACGGGCTGAGTAGGGAGCAGACACAGCAAACCACGCCAAAGGAGGGGTGGGAATTATTGATGCTTTCGGCAGCGAACACTCCGGCACGCAGCTACCGGCACCGCGGATCTTCATCGACGGATATCATTCCAATCGCCGGTCAGCGGCGCGCGGGCGTCCAGTTCGGGCTCGAGGTGGGAGGAGTGGACGGATGAAGGTCCAGTGTCAGTCAGTCAGATGAATCCTGCCCATACACTCAGGCGCATTCATCTCGCTCCTGCTTTGCAACCGCCCCTCGGGCTCAGGGGCCCTCGAATAGGCCGCCCGCTGGATACGTCAGGAGCGCGTGCACCCCCTCCTGGACCGTGAGCGTCCACGTGGCGGGGTCATAGCGCAGCCAGCTACCAGCGCTCTGCTGGGCACTGGCGCTGGTGCCCAGAGCATCGATCTGGCGGCACCACACCCCAGCGTGTCGCAGCGATAGAGGAGCACGAGGGAGCCATCGCTCGGCGTCTTCTCCAGCGCCAGATAGTAGCGATGGGCCGCAGATGTCGTGCTGGCCAGATGCGCGTACCCGATGGGACGCTCGCCGATCCCCCACACGAGTCATTCCTGCGCCGGTGGGTCCCCAGGCGCCGCCAGAACAGCCTGGGTGAGGGGATGCTGCATGACGTGGGTGAAGCAGTCGGGATGGTGGTCATACGTGTAGCGATGGACCGCTGCCGCCTGCTGAGCCGTGAGCAGGCGTGGCGTCACCAGGGCGCCCCCAATGACTTCGACCTTCTCGTCCGCAGCGCTCACCTGCTCAGCCTGAGCCATGAACTGCTCGGCAGCGGGATCGCCCCCGAGTTGGAGGCAGCGCACAAATTCCAAGGCAATGGCGGTGCGTTGGTCCGGTCGCATCTGAGCGTAGAGGGTCTCGGCATCGGCTTGGGCGAAAGATGCTTGCATGTCGTCGCTCCTTGCTGATTCTGAGGGCCAAACGGTCCAGAAACCCTCCCGAACTCCTTTCGAGGAGGTGGTGGACGCTGTCGGTGTCGCCAGAGCGCCAGGGGCCACTCATGGGTCCTGCCCATAGCTCTTCAGTTCGTGCTCGCTTGCCGTCGAGCGTTCCGCCGAGTGAAAAGTCCAGCGGACTCACCTACCAGGCCGGCATTCCCACCAACGACAAGCCAGGCCAGCAGATTGACCAACATCGCGTGAGCCCTTTCTCTCGTGAGCCCTTTCTCTTAGGCGCAGAGAGCGCCCCTACCGCGCTACCACGCGGAGCTGCTTGAGCGCATACCCGTCCTAGGCGCTGGGATCCGCTCTCCACTGTGACCGTGTCGTTCCCTCAACACGGGTGTATCGGCTGTCTCTGCCAACTGCACTAGCGCTCATGGTCTGTGGCCGTGCCGCGCTCCTCCTCTTGCGCGCCGGGGCCGCCCCACTCTTCCATGGAGCCACGACGAGAGACGGCATCCTTCCGTGCTCCTCTGGCTGATTACACTAGTATGCCTGAATCAGGCGAGGCGCGCTAGTGTGCAAACGTCGATACTGGCGAAGGATTCGTCGAAGAGCTACTGGAGGCGTCTGCTCGAGCGCGCCTCGCCCCTGGCGACACAGCGCACACGCAGGCAACCTACGTACAATGCGCTCGCCTTCTCCTCGTCGCGGAGACGCACTATAGGGGGAAGACCGCAGTGAGGAAGCGACGCCTACGGTGCCTGGATTTCAAGGAGGATACATTCCAGGGCAACCATGATTGACCCGGTGTGCGGCGTGCAACTGGATGACCAGCAATCGGCGATCGCCAGCCCCTACATGAATCGCATCGATTTCTTCTGCTCGCTGGGCTGCAATGAGCAGTTCGACCGCGATTCAGACAGTTATGCCATCCTGCCAGCGCACGGGAAGCTTCCTGACGACGAGACGCTGGCGGGACAAGGTCCGATGGGACAGAGCCCGCTCGATCCCGACGCCACGGAGTCCTGAGCGTCATGCGCTCGTTGGGGCGCCGCTGGGCCACCGCTCTGACCACAGGCCAGGATGGTCGTGAGCTCGTGAACATGCTGTCGCGCGCAGCGCATCAACTCCAGCGGAGCCGAAGTATCAGTCCAGCCAGCGGGACGCTGAAGGCATGAAGTCAGCAGGCAGTGACAGTGAGTGGCATTGTGCTGAATGGGAGTAACTGGTCAGGCGGACTTGCGGAGTGGGTATAGCATAGTTTCATGACGGCAGAGGAACGGATTGCGGACCTGGAAGCCCTCGTCGCCCAGCAGCGCGAGCAGATTGAGCAGTTGGGCGTCTACATCCGCGAGCTGGAAGCGCGACTGGCCAAGGACAGCCACAACAGTTCCAAGCCGCCGAGTAGTGACGGGCTCAAGCGCAAGACGAAGAGCCTGCGGGCGAAGAGCGGCAAGAAGGCCGGCGGGCAGATCGGGCATCGTGGGGAAACGCTGCATCTGGTGGCGGCGCCCGACGCGGTGGTGGAGCATCGCCCGCGCCACTGCCCCCAGTGCCAGACACCGCTCACTGACGCCGACGTCGTGCTGCGCGAGCGACGGCAAGTCCACGAACTGCCGCCTGGAGTGCGGCTGCAGATCACGGAGCACCAGGCGTTGCACGTGCAGTGTCCCAGCTGCGCGCACGTGCGTGTCGGCGCGTTTCCTGCTGAAGCACCCAGCCGCGCACAGTACGGCTCAGGCGTGCGCGCGGTGGCAGTCTATCTGGTCGAGCAGCAACCTCTGCCCTTGGGGCGTGTGCAGCAGCTGCTCAGCGATCTATGGAGAATGCGGTTGGGGCGCGGCACGCTGGTGGGCTGGATCGCGCAGGCGGCGCGGGTACTGCAGCCCGTCGAGCGGCACATCACCGAGGCGCTCTCCCAGGCGCCGGCGCTGCATCACGACGAGACCGGCGTCCGCCGGGCGGGCAGGCTCGCTTGGGCGCACGTGACGAGCACGAGCCGGCTCACGCACTACGCGATCCACCCCAAACGCGGACGCGAGGCGCTGGAGCGCATTGGCATCTTGCCGCACTACCGCGGGGTGAGCGTTCATGACGGCTGGAGCAGCTATCGCGCCTACACCGCCTGTCGCCATGCGCTCTGCAACATCCACCACCTGCGCGAGTTGACCTACCTCGAGGAGCAGTAGCAGCAACTGTGGGCCGCTGAGATGAAGGCGCTGCTGCGGGAGATGAAGGCGGCCACCGACCAGGCGCGGACCGGCGAGCTGCTCTCCCTCACCCCACGGATGCGCGCCGACTTCGTCGACCGCTACCAGGCGCTGCTCAGCGCCGGGTTGGCCGCCAATCCCCCGCCCGCCGACCAGGAGCGCCGCCAAGGCCAGCGCGGTCGGCTCAAACAATCCCCCGCACGCAACCTGCTCGAGCGGCTCCTCCTCCAGCAGGACCAGGTCCTCGCCTTCCTCGACGATCTCACGATTCCCTTCGATAACAACCAAGCTGAACGCGATCTGCGGGGGCTCAAGATCCAACAGAAAGTGTCTGGCTGTTTCCGCAGTGCCTGGGGATCCGAGGCCTACGCGACCATTCGCGGCTATCTGGCGACCGTACGCAAGCAGGGCCACGCGCTCCTGCCCGCCCTCAACACCGTCTTCGCCGGTCAGCCGCTCTATCCAGCCTTTGCCTGACCTGCTACGAATGGGATCATCACGGTCACCGCGCCTGGGGCGCGGCAATCGCCGCAACAAGTGAACGTCACCTGCCAGGTCTGAGCCGCGTCCGCACGAGTCTGCGCACAACGATCACAAGGACGAAGGCGCATGAGAAGTCCGGTGAAGCGAGACCGCCGATTGGCCTCACGTTCCCTTATCCTCGATCATGAGGTGTCTCGTCCCTTGGCGCATTCACCTCTTCATCGAGCAAGTCGGACACGGAGTCGCTGACCACCAGCACGCGGCCTGGGTCTGCAGAGCGCGCTGGCGTACCGGACGCCAGGGATGTCGGCAACAGCCGCTGCCGGCGCGCTATGGACAGCACGCGCCGTCCCAGCGCCGCCTCCGCGTGTTCACGCCGCATCGCGGGAATCGTATAGGTGAGTTCGACGAAGAGCCGCCAGAGCAGCACGACCACGAGGAGGCACAGGCCCAGCGCGGCAAGCACCGTGCCATACGGCGTGCGCTCCAGCAGTCGACTGAACGCTGTTGGCTCCAGCAGGACGATGAGGAACACGAGCGGCAAGGGAAGAGTCTGTAGGACGGCGCTGAGCGCGCCCCACATGGTCGCGCGAGGTGATCCTCGCGCCTCGCGCGGCGCGCGCGCCCAGAGAATCCAGGCCGTGATAGCGTTCAGCGCCAGCGCGCAGAGCAGGCCAGCCAGGAGGAGTTGTCCGTTCATCGTGTGTGGCTTCCTTTCCAGCGAAGGGTCGTGACCCGCTTGGCGCTCGTGCGCTCACCAGAGGCGTATGGGTGTCCGCTTCAGCCTCGAGGGTAGGGGCGCGCAATGCTCCAATCGGCGCGTGTCGAGGTCCCCCACGACGTGACAAAAGGGCGCGTCCTCCGAGCGACCTTCCCAGTACAGGATAAGTCACAAGCGACTAGGAGACACACGAGCCTTTCTCTACCATTCGCTCCAATGCATCAACTCGATCAACAGGGCGCGACCATCCTTGGCCGTCACCTCCGTATCCTCGCATGAATCGCCTGCTTCGTCAATCGCCGCAACGCAGAGCGGTGATCCATCTGCCCACAGGAAGTGAACGAGGCGGGTCACCTCGAAACCCGCCTAGTATCGCCAAACGTGCGCAGCCTCCATCAGGCAATAGCGAAGCGTACACTTTTTCCCAAGATGTTGTCCTGATCCCTCCTGCTCAGCGCAGGATGGGGAAACGATGCTTCGAGTTCTCCCATAGGGTGATTCGCGCGTAGTAATAGGAAGCGGGCGGCACAGGAGAGATATCAGGAGAGGCCGCAAGGACATGAAGGGAGAGGCGGATCTTGACAGGGAAGAGTCCTGGGCGCGCTGCAAAGAGGGGGGACATGGGGTAGAGTGGTGCTGGCCGAGCAGCCGACACTGGAGGTCAGAGGAGAGCGCACCTGCCTCATAGGCAGGAAAGCAAAAGGAGATGGAGCTCATGCGTATGGTCCGCAGGCTGGCGCTCTATGTCGGCCTCGTTGTCGTCGCCGCCATCCTGGCGCTCGCCGCCGGGCTCGTGGCGGTTGCGCTGGGCATTGCTACTGACGCTGCGCGGTGGGTCGGGTTGGGGGTGTTGGTAGCGTGCCTCGTGGTGATTGTCTACTTCATGGAATTTCGTCGCCCATGAGGGGATCTGAACCCACGATCGTGTGCAGAGTGGTCATTACGAGTGCCAGGGCGATGTCTCCTGGTTGTCTGTAGCGCAGGTGGTCAGGGACAAGCTCCCCCTTCGCAGCAGGGAGCGATAGAGATGTTCTCTGTAGCGCACGCCGCCTTGCCTTCCGCTACCTCTCTATTCCCATCCAAACGAAGATACGGTATAGTAGGGCCATCGGGCGGGCGTCCCACAGCGAGCGCGGCGCCTCACGCGGAGCGCGACGGTCGCGCTCGTGGCGCAAAGGAGCGTACAGGCCATGGTCCTCGCAGTCGCCATCCCCGGCCTCCACGACGGCATCCTCAAGACCATCTTCGTCGACACCTGGCTCTCCCTCAGTCTGTTCGGGCAGCCTGCTGGGGGATTCAAACTCACCCTGATTGACCTCATCATCCTGGCGCTGATCGCCTTTGCGGTAAATGCTATCGCGGAGTGGCTCACCGGGCGCAAGATTGGCAACCTGCTGGCGGGTATGGTGGTCACCATCCTGGGCGCGTTTGTGGTGTTGGCGTTCGTGCGCCTGCCAGCGCCACTCGACTTTGCCATCGAGGATGTCGCCATCATCGCCGCTTTGATCGGCTCGATCATCATCGGCGTGTTCTATGTGCTCATCCGCGCGCGTACCAGCAGCAAGAAGAGCTAGGCGCGCTCAAAGGCAATGGGTTGCCGCCGCGTCGGGACGACACCAAGGAGCGCGCGTCGTCGGAGCGTGGTGTGGAACGCCACACCACGCATCGCGACCGCTTCTCGCTGGTTGCGCATGCTTCATACTCAGCCAGTGCTGTCAGCGCCATCGGTCGCATTCGCTCTTCTGTCATGCTCTACTGCGGATCAATCGTTCCTTGTTCCTGGCCGCTGCTCTGAAACTGACCCAGATTGACTGCTATTCGTCTTAGCGATCGAGCCAGCCCAGTGACTCAAGCCCTTTGACCCATGGGAATGCGCGCGTGGAGCGAGCGTGGGGGAGGGATCTATGGAGACGCCACGGGTGTTGCTAGTGGACGACAGTCGGGTCGTCCGCAAAATCGTCGAGATGACGTTGTGGCGTGAGCGTATCGAGGTCGTGACGGCGAGCGATGGCCTGGGGGCGCTTGCGAGGGTTGCCGACGCCCAGCCGGACTTGATGCTGCTCGACATCCTTCTGCCATACATGGATGGCTATCAGGTCTGCCAGGTAATACATCATCACCAGGACTATCGCGATCTGCCGATTCTGTTGCTCAGTGGCAAGGACTCGGTAGTAGACCGCGTGCGCGGCAGGTTGGCGGGATCAACCGACTACATCAGCAAGCCCTTCGACACGGCAGAGCTGTTGTGGACGGTGAAGCGCTATCTGTACACCCCCACGGTCTGGGAGCGCGCGGCGCGCCGTGAGCAGGGCGTCCGACCGGCGCCAAAGCGGTGGTGGCAGCGCTAGGCGAGCAGGGAGTCCAGCGCATGTTGGGGCGCTGCGCGCTGCTTTCCTGGTGTCTCGCTCCAAGCGTGCAGTATTATCTTCGATCGGTCATGTCTATGTGAGCGCGCAACGCTGGCGTTCCCGGCATGGGCGGCTTTCATTGGCTCGCGTCGCATGGACGGCGCACGGGACCAGGTCATGGTCCTGTGGCCAGGAGTGTGATGGCCAGCACGATCCCTCCGCGTGGTGGCGCGATCTCGAGCCATGGCTGACTCATGCCCATGATGGTGAGCACGCCATGGCTGTCGCGCGCGAGACAGTGCGCGTGCTCGGGAGAGTAGAGTTGGCAGTCGACCTCCCGCCACCCCCTTTTGGGCAGTTGCGCCGTGTAGAAGCTGGCGATCTGTGATGGCTGAATACCCGCGACAGTGAAGTACCACGATTGCCCGGCGCAGGTGGAACACCCGTGCTGGGGTTGCTTGACGAAGGCGCTCTGCGCCGGCAGCGGCACCTCGCTCGGCAGACCAGGCGCGCGATTGGCGTTTTCCTCGCCACACCCGCTCCCCAACAGGAGGAGCGCGCCAACTACCGCAAGCTCGACCAGCGCGGGGATGAACCTGCCCCTGTAGCAGACGCGCGCCACAGGCTCGCCAAGCACGATTTGGCTGTTCGCACGCACGGCGGGCTGGGGCCGAGCATCCATGCTGTCTGTCACGTCCATTGGGAGAATCATCTCTCTAGCGTCTTGCCTGTCCGTCTCCAGTTCATGTCCAGACGCGGCAGCGTAAGGGCGCATAACCTCTGCCGCGCGTACCTCCCTCTTGCTTTCTATGTCGCCACACGCTTGTTGACGATGCCGTCGGCGGCTCGATATGCCAACGCTCCGACGGTGCCCGTCGGGTTCCGGCCAGCGTTTTGCGGAAACGCCGAGGCACCGACGACGAAGACGTTCGCGAAGTCCCACATCTGACAGTAGTTGTTGACGACGGAGGTCGCCGGGTCAGCCCCAATGATCGCCCCGCCCGTGTTGTGGGTGGACTGGTAGACGGCGGTGTCGTAGTGCGCTGGCAACTGGCCGCTCACGGCCACGAGGTCCGCCCCCGCCGCCTGCAAGATGTCTTTGATCTTCGCCGCGCCGAACGCCGCCATCTTGCGCTCGTTGTCCTCCCAGTCGAAGGTGATGCGCAGGAGGGGCTGGCCCCACGCGTCGCGGTAGGTGGGGTCGAGATCCAGGAAGTGCGTGCGGTAGGCAATGCTCTCGCCCTGCATGCCCACGGAGATCACGCGGTCGTAGTACTTGCGAATCGCCGCTTTCCACTGCGCGCCCCACGTCGGCGTACCCGGCGGAACCGGCAGACTCTGGATCGGCCGCGCGCCGCTCGCGCCACAGGAGATTACGCCTCCCCCGATGAAGCCGAGGCCGGTGTGGTCGAAGTTATCGGCGTTGAAATCGTCCATGGAGTAGCCGTTAGCGCCCGAGCCCATGTAGCGGTGGAACGTCACCCGCTCGAAGAAGCCAGAGCCTCCGCTGCCCACTTGATAGCAGTAGTTCTTCCCCACCGACCCGGCGCCCGTCTGGGGATCGTACGGCGCTCCCATCTGTGAGAGCAGCAAGAGCCGTACATTGTTGAAGACGTAGGCAGTGAGGATGACAATGTTTGCTGGCTGCTCCTGAACATTGCCCTGCGCATCCACATAGAGGACGCTGTGGGCGCGGTTGCCATCGTGGGCGATCTGGAAGACGTTGGCCTCGGTGCGCAGCTCAAACTTGCCGCTCTGTTGCGCCGTCCGGAGGACGGTTACGGTCGGATCGGCTTTGGCTCCCACCCAGCAGCCAAAACGCTCGCAAAAGCCACAATAGGTGCAGGCGCCCCGGATGACACCATCCGGGTTCGTGTACGCGCGCGGGAGGTTGGCCGAGGGCGAAGGAAAGGGGTGGTAGCCGAGTTTCTTGGCCGCGTCGCGAAACACCACCGGGGCATGGGCGTCGAGCATGGGTCCGACCGGATAGTCGCGCGCGCGCGCGCCTTCGAAGGGATTGCCTCCTGGCTGGATCTGGCCCTGCAGGTTGCCCGCTTTGCCGGCGATGCCGGCCATGTACTCGAACTTGTCGTAGTAGGGCTCCAGCTGGTCGTAGGAGATGCCCCAATCTTGGATGGTGCTATCCGCCGGTATCGCTTGGGCGCCATAGCGGGCGAGGGTGCTGGAGCGGATGGTGAAATCGCGCGGCTCAAAGCGCCAGGTTAGGCCTTGCCAGTGGACCCCTGCGCCGCCCACACCTGTGCCTGGCAGGAACGAGCCGAGCTGTCGAATTGGCAGCGCACGCTCGCTCAGCGTGTGCCGCAACGTCCACGTTTCCTGCGCGGTGTCCTGCATCATCTCGTAATCGACGGCGTAGCGGAGCTCGTCGATGTCGTGCTGGAAGTCGCCTGTGCCGCGCGCATGTCCGCGCTCGAGCCCCACAACATGGAGGCCTGCCTTTGTGAGCTCAGCGGCCAGTATGCCGCCAGCCCACCCTACGCCGACAATGACCACATCGGTCTCTGGCAGTCGCATCCTGCGCCTCCTTTGCGACGGTATGTCTCGCTGACGCTTCACAAGTTACCGCTATTGCAGCGGCTTGGGCTCGACGTTGTACGGCGTGTCGAATTTATCAATGAGCTTGCCGTAGGGATCGCCGTAGGCCATGGGATCGCCTGGGAAGCCAATCCACTTCCAGCCGATGAGGTCGGCGTTGCCCCCGTAGAGGGGATCGGCAAAGAGGCCCTCGAGCACGTTCTGTCGGAACATGGCGAAGAACTGCGCCGCCGAGATGGTCGTAAAGGTGTCCACTTTGCCTTGCTCCAGCGCATGCAGCACGTCATCTTGCTGGCTTAACTGCGCCTGGTCAAAGGACGTCCCAAACTGGCGGTGGCAGTAGGCGTCAAGCGCCGCAAGCGCATCAAGATAGATGTCGCGTGGAGTCATCGGCGTCTGCAAGCCGTGTCCGCTGTCTTGCGGCGCGAAAAAGGGGCCCTGCCGATACGTCCTCCCCCCCAGGCCCCAGGCGCTGACAAGCCGCCCATCAATATAGTCGAGCACGTGAGCGTCGGTGGCGCCCGGCCCCCCTTCGTCCCGTGGGAACATGCGCTCGGCCATCGCTGTGATGACCCGCGCCTGGGCGTCGTTGAAGAAGCGCAGTGCGCGCGGCGGGACGTGTGGCGGCGCCGTTGCTGGCCGGAGGGCGTCTTCGACGAAATGGGTCGTTGCGCCGCCAACGACCGCCCCCGCTACGCCGGCGCCAACCACCTTTAACAGGGTGCGCCGCGAGGCGCCGCGTTGCGCCTCATGGGGAACGTCATCCGTTGTCCGCTTCTCATCACCATGCGATTGGTCTGCCATATACGTGTACCCCTCTTCCGACGCTTGGCGTCGGCGGCGCGTGGGATGAGGCTGTGGGGATCCGACGCGCGCCATCCTTGGCCGTCATCCAACGAGTCGTAGCAGAACGCTGTACGCTTCCTGGGCTGCTGATATCCTTGTCCTTTTAGGGCATACGTGCGAGGTTACACTAAACGCTCGGCGACCACGCGCCGTCCTAGCTGCATGCTGCGGGCTATGCAGCGCCTTCAAAGGAACTTCGTCTGAGAAGCAAGGGAAATTAGCAATTGGCTAGGTCAACAGACGAGCGCCTCTGACCCCGCATTTGACCCCAAGCTCCGTGGCAGCGCCTGCCGCAAACGCAGATGAAAATAGCCGGCCTTGTAACCGTGCTGCGAGTCTATTTTCGGGGAACGCGGAACGACACCCCTGGACAGGGTGGACATACTGTCACCACAGTGGCCGATACATGGGGGAAGTAAGCACGGCTACAGATAACTACAGATGGCCGTGAATGTCGTCGAAGGACGTTATGGGAGGTGACCCACTGGCTCTCATTGATAACAAGGCAGCAAAATTGGCAGCAATGCGATGGAACGCAACGGAACTGAATGGAACAGTAGTCGAAGGTCGCACAATTTCAGCATTGGTGAACTGAATGGAACAGTACGGAACGGAGCGCCTATATCTTGTAAACCGTAGGTCAAGGCTTCGACTCCCCTCACTGCCTCAGTGACTTCGCCTGAAGAGCACCAGCCTCAAGCTACCAATCACTAGGGGCGATTCTGCGTGATCCGAGCCAAAGATTCTTGTCTCAGCCGATATGCCAAGCTCGCTGGCGAGGGCGAAGGTGAGGGCGAAGATCAACAGCGCGGTGAGGGGATGGAAGGCGACGAGCCAGGAGAGCCCCGTCGCTGCGGACGTCCGCATGAACGCACATTGGAGCGCAAAGAGGAGCGCCGGCAGTCCAGGGCGGAAGTCAATCCGACCTCATCCGTTTGCTCACGCAGCTGCTCGCGCTCCTCTGCGATGGCGTTGCATGAGACAGGCTCGCCTCGCTATCGACTCAGCCCGCGGGCGCGTAGGCTTGCAAGAACGCGACAAGGTGCCGCATGGCCGCCTCGCCCGTGTCCGCGGCGGTCAGGATGGCATCACCGTGGTTCGCACCTGGATAGATGCCGATTTGCTTCGGCTGCGGCGACACCTCGTACATGTGCTGGACTGAGCCCACGTAGCGTGTGTCGTCCCGGCTCGCCATGAAGAGCTTGGGCATCGCCAGCGCCCGCACGTCGTCGTCGCTCACCCCGATGGCGCCATCAGAGAGTGGGGCAGAGAGAATGACGGTGGCCGTGGGGCGCACCTGGGCGGCGAGCGCCGCAGTGAGCGTCCCGCCGAAGCTCGACCCGACCAGTACGAGCGAGGTTGCGCCGCGGGCATGCGCCACCTCGACAGCAGCGCGGAGATCACGGTCGCGCTGGTCTGGATCGTTGCGCCCCCTTGATGGGGGGATGCCGCGATAGTCATAGAGCAGGCACAAATAACCATGCCCGGCGAGCTGCTGAGCGATAGGCTGCCAGCTGATCTTGGATACCTGTTTGCCATTCGAGAAAATGATGGCCGTCCTGCCCTGGCCGATGATCTGGCCATTGAGCGTCACGTTGTCCTCAGTCGTGAAATAGAAGGTGCCTGGTGCTGGAGTCTCCGTCGGTTCGAGTGTTGGCGTGTGAGTGACCGTTTCCACAGGAGAGCCACAGGCAGCCAGCGCAAACAGGCAGAGCATGAGCGGGACGTACCGTACCCGCATAGAAGCTTCCTTTCCTCTCTCTTCGACATCGCGGGGCTCGCCCCACTCTCCCAAGACGCGCACCATATGTCTAGATTTACATAGGGTAAGACAGGGTGAGCGGGCAGTAGGAGCAGACCGAGCGCCACAGATGGAACGCGCTCCACATGGGTTACACTGGGTTATGCGTGGAGGCGAGAAACGTCCTCAGCAGCCAGGAGGGATGGCCGTTGCACATCCGCACATTGGGCTATGCGCTGCTAGGCTTGCTCGCGCGCCGGCCGCTCTGGGGTTATGACTTGGCCCGACGGATGAAGGAACCCATTGGGTATTTCTGGTACGCCAACCACAGCCAGATCTATCCCGAGCTAGCGGCGCTCGAGACAAATGGGTTCGTAACGCACGAGGTCGTCCAGCAATGGGATCGCCCTGATAAGAAGCTCTACAGCATTTCCGAGGCTGGTCACGCGGCGCTGCAGCGCTGGGTGATGGAGCCCGCGGCGAGTTCGCCTCCTCGTGACGAGCTCATGGTAAAGGCGTTCTCAGTGTGGCTTGCCGACCGAGATGCGGCCATTACCATGTATCGAACGCATGAGCGGGAGCACCTGCGTCAGCTTGCGGTCTATGAGACACAGCGGGCGGAGGTTGAGGCGCGCCATGGCGCGGATGTCCAGCGAGTGGACAGCCCAGCATTCGCCTCGTATGCAACGCTGCAGCGCGGCATCCAGCACGAGCGCGGATACGCCGAGTGGTGTGGTTGGATGGCAGAGGCGCTGGAACGTGCACAGCGAGGCGGGACCCACAGTGAAGAGCCATCTTGCTGACTGGGCTGGACTACATAGATAGGTACTGAACCTTCGGGCTGAGGAGGTCAGAAGGGCACAAGCGCTTGATGGGCTGGAGGGCGGCAGGCCACGCCATAGGCTGTGACACCAACGGCGACACCAACCTAGTGGGTCATCTGGCAATTGAGGAGTAGTAAGAGCCGCTGGCGCCCGATCCCGCCAGGCGCTGGTGACGGCGCACGCGAGCACGCTGGCGTCGTTGAGAGCGCTTGCCGCCCCAAGT
>Ga0070706_100004203_pt1 | contig 13991 bp, 11 predicted proteins | sample KBSK5501metaG_FD_65476 | JGI IMG/M metagenome (GOLD analysis project Ga0070706, IMG submission 65476) | Corn, switchgrass and miscanthus rhizosphere microbial communities from Kellogg Biological Station, Michigan, USA - KBS K5-50-1 metaG | ecosystem: Host-associated > Plants > Roots >...
AAGACCTCGGTGTCCGGCGACTCGGTGCGCGTGGTCCTCGAGTCCAGCCAGAAGGTGCCTTTCCACGTGGAGCAGGAGGCCGGCCGCGTCGTGGTCACGATCCCGCACGACGTCGTCGACGTCGCTTACCAGCAGGACCGCCTGACCAACGGGATCGTCGACCTCATCCAGTACCTCGGGGGAAAGGACCACACCTTCACCTTCAGCCTCGGCCAGCGGTTCCTGCAGCTCAAGGCGGCCGAGGAGCCCTCGCCGCCCCGGCTGGTGCTCGAGTTCCAGGCGCGCCCGGTGGCTCCCGGCGTGGCGGCGGCGCCCGCGCCGAGCGCGCCGCCCTCGCCCACCGCTCCCGTCGAGGTCGGCGGCGTGCGCACCGTGGTGATCGATCCCGGCCACGGCGGGGAAGAAGTGGGGGCGAAGGGGCCGTCGGGCACGCTCGAGAAGGACGTGACCCTCGCCATCGCGCGCAAGCTGCGCGCGGCGCTCGCGAACAGCCTCGGCCTCCAGGCCTTCCTCACCCGCGATAGAGACGAGGAGATCGCCCTCGACGAGCGGGCGGCGGTGGCCAACAACTACAAGGCCGACCTCTTCGTCTCGATCCACGCCAACGCCAGCCGCAGCCTGGGCGCCCGGGGCAGCGAGGTCTACTTCCTCACCTACCAGGCCACCGACGAGGAGAGCCGGCGGATGGCGGCGCTGGAAGGAGGAGCCTTCACGCCCGGCACGCCCGCGCCCGCCAGCGGCGACCTCGCGCTCATCCTGTGGGACATGGCGCAGGCCGAGCACCTCGAGGAGTCCTCCGCCCTCGCCTCGCGCATCCAGGAGGAGCTGGCCGACGTGACCGGCAGCCAGGGCCGCGGCGTGAAGCAGGCGCCCTTCCGCGTGCTGGTGGGCGCGGCGATGCCGGCGGTGCTGGTCGAGGTGGCGTTCATCAGCAACTCCGAGGAGGAGCGGCTCCTCGTCTCCGACGCGTACCAGAGCAAGGTGGTGGCGGCGCTCGTGCGCGGCATCTCGCGCTACCAGCAGCAGCACCGCGCCGACCTCGGAGGAACGCACCGTCCGTGACCTCGCGCACCGCGAACGTCGTGACCGCGGCCGGCCTCGTGTCCCTGTTGGGGGTGGTAACCCTCACCGCGCCGCGCTGGGCGCGCCTGCTCACCCGTCCCGTCGCGGGCGCCGAAGAGGATAGCGCCGAGGCCGCGGCCTCCGGCGCGGCGCCGGCCAAGGAAGAGGAGGCCGCCGGCGAGGTCGAGCGGAAGATCAACGTCAAGCTCTTCTTCCAGGCCGCGGACCGCCCCGGCCTCGTCATCGAGGAGCGGTCCGTCACCTTCTCGACCGACCTCTCCCGGCAGCTTCGCGGCGTCGTGGAGGAGCTGGTGCGCGGCTCGAAGATCGGGCTCGGGCCCACCCTCGCCCCGGAGACGAAGGTGCTCGACGTCTTCGTCACCGCGCGCGGGGTCGCCTACGTCGACTTCTCGAAAGACGTGGTGGCGGGTCATCCCGGCGGGTCGGAGGCGGAGCGCATGACGGTCTACTCGGTGGTGAACTCGCTCGGCACGAGCTTCCCGGCCGTGAAGCGCGTGCAGATCCTCATCGAGGACAAGCCCGCCCTGACCCTCGCCGGCCACGTCGACCTGACGCGGCCGCTTCCCCCTGACATGACGGTGCTCGCCGCTTCCGAGCTGAGGCGGTCGGAATGAGCGTCCGGCCCTCCGCGAAGGCGGAGCGCTTCACGGAATCGGTGATCCGCGAGATGACGCGCCTGGCGCAACTGCACGGGGCCGTCAACCTCTCCCAGGGCTTCCCCGACTTCCCGGCGCCCGAAGAGGTGAAGGAGGCCGCGCGCCGCGCGGTCGCCGCCGACATCAACCAGTACGCCATCACGTGGGGATCACGGTCGCTGCGCCAGGCGATCGCGCGGAAGTTCGAGCGGCTGTACGGCGTGGCCGTCGACCCCGAGCGCGAGGTCACGGTCACGTGCGGGTCGACCGAGGCGATGATCGCCGCGCTCCTCGCGGTGCTGGACCCCGGCGACGAGGTGGTGGTCTTCGAGCCCTTCTACGAGAACTACGGACCCGACGCGATCCTCTCCGGGGCGGTGCCGCGCTTCGTGCGCCTGCGGCCGCCGGAGTGGACCTTCGACCCCGAAGAGCTGGAGCGTGCGTTCTCGGAGCGCACGCGGGCCATCATCGTCAACACTCCCAACAACCCCACCGGCAAGGTGTTCTCGCGCGCGGAGCTGGAGACGATCGCCGAGCTGTGCCAGCGGCACGATGCGCTCGCGGTGACCGACGAGATCTACGAGCACATCCTGTACGACGGCGCGGTCCACGTGCCGCTGGCCACCCTGCCCGGGATGGCCGCGCGCACGATCACCATCAACGGCATGAGCAAGACGTACAGCGTGACCGGATGGCGCGTGGGCTGGGCGATCGCGCCGCCCGCCCTGACCGGCGCCATCCGCAAGGTCCACGACTTCCTCACCGTGGGCGCGGCGGCGCCGCTGCAGGAGGCGGGAGCGCTCGCCCTCGACCTGCCTCCCGCGTACTACGAGGGCCTGGCCCGCGCCTACGAGAAGCGGCGGGAGCGGCTGCTCGGGATCCTCGGCCAGGTGGGCTTCATCGTGTACCGTCCCCGCGGCGCCTACTACGTGATGGTGGAGATCGGTCCGCTCGGCTGGGACGACGACGTGGCCTTCGCGCGCCACCTGGTGGAAGAGGTAAGAGTGGCGGTGGTGCCCGGCTCGTCCTTCTACCGCGATCCGGCTTCGGGAAGCGGCCAGGTGCGCTTCGCCTTCTGCAAGAAGGAAGAGACGCTGGCGGAGGCGCAGAAACGCCTCGCCGGGCTGCGGCCCCGCGCACGGCGATGACGGCGGCTCTGGCCGTCTCGCTGCTCCTCGCCGGCAACGGGCCGCTCGACGCGGAGCGGATGGCGGGGGAAGCGGTGCGCCTGGCCGAGCGGCAGCCCGAGGCCGGCCTCGCCCAGGCGCGCCGCGCCCTCGCCCTCACCGCGGAGTTCGATCCCACCGTGTTCGTGGCCGCCGGCCGCAAGGGCGAGGTGGTCGAGGACGAGTTCATCAAGGCGCGCAACGACTACCGGCGGCACCGCGCCAGCCTCTACGACGCGGTGGGGCAATGCCTGGCCCGCCTCGGCCGCCACGCGGAGGCACGGCGGTACCTCGGCCGCGCCGTCCTGCTCGACCCGACGCCCGAGCGCGTGACCCGTCTCGCCCGGGAGCTTCTCGCTGAAGGGCGCGCGCGTTCGGTCCTCGATCGCCTCGCCGCCCAGTCCGCGGCCAGCCGGCCCTCGCCGGAGGCGCTGGGCCTCGTCGAGGAGGCGGCCGACGCCGCGGGCGTCCCGAGCGCGCAGGCCGAGATCGATCGCGCCCGGCTGGCGGCCGTCGCCGGGGTGGAGGTCCGCGAGGGTCCGCTGCGGATCCCCGCCGACGCGCGGCTCTCGACGGGCGGACCCCTGCGCTTCGAAGACGGCCTCGTCGTGCTCTATCTCTCCGAGGCGACGTGCCGGACGTGCTCGGCCGACCTGGAGGCGCTGAAGCGCGCGGTGCCGGCGGGCACGCGGGTGGTGATGCTGCCCCCGGCGCCCGACCAGGACATCGCGCTGCGCCAGGTGCTCTCTCTCTACCGCTTCTCGTGGCCGGTGCTGGTCGGCAGGGGCGCGGCCCAGGCGCTCGCGGTCAAGCCGGGGGCGGCGCTCGTGGTCGCCCGCTCGGGCTGGGTGGGAGCGGCGGTACGGCCGCCGTTCGCGGACTCGCTGACGGCCGCCGTCAAGCTGCTCTCGCGCACCGACCTGACCGAGGTCGTGCCCCGGCCGAAGTGGAACAGCCGTCCCGTCGACCGGACGCCCGAGCCGCCGCCCCCCGCGCTGACGGCCGAAGGTCTCGCGCCCGGCGAAGACCTTCCCGTGCCGGGCGCGTTCGTGGCCGGCGCCGATGCCCTCAAGGCCGGCCAGGGCCTGGAGGCGCTGCGGTTCTTCGAGTCGCTCGACAACAAGGGCGACGGCTGGCTCCTGCCGCCCGAGGCCCGCTACGACCGCGCGCTCTGCCTGGCGGCGATCGGGCAGCGCGACGCGGCGCGCAAGTTGCTGCTGCGTATCGGCGACAGCCGGTTCCAGGACGCCGTGGACCGCGCCCTCGAGCGTGTCGGATCTCACAAACGCTGAGTCCGTTCGCGCGTGTCGCGCTTCACAATTGATCGTTTCGAACGCATCTTTCGCCAACATTTCTCTTGAACTCCTGATCGCGCAGGAATAGAAAAGGCGCACTTCAGGCGACGGATCCTCAGGAGACCCTGCGCACCCCTGCCCGGCCGGCACGCGACCGTCGGGCGCACCGAAGGTGTGACACCTGGGGGAGGAGAACCCTCTTCTCTTGACCTGGAGTGTAAATGAGAACTCTACGTCTTTCCCTCCTCGGAGTGGCGGTAGCCGCGTTCGTGCTGCCGGCCGCCTTCTCCGATGCGCCTGCCGAGGCCCCCACGGGCTTCGACGGCCAGACCAACGGTTTCATCACCCAGGCCGATTTCGACGCCGACCGTTCTCGCTTCGAGGACCGCGAGGAGATCACGCCCAAAGGCCTCGGCCCGGTCTACAACGCGCAGTCCTGTGCGGAATGCCACCAGAACCCCGTCACCGGTGCGATCAGCCAGGTCACCGAGGTACGCGCCGGTCACTTCGACGGCGTGAATTTCATCGACCACCCGGGCGGCTCGCTCATCAACGACCGCGCCATCGACGCGTCCATCCAGGAGCGGGTCCTGGGCGGGAACGAGGTGCGCACGTTCCGAACCTCCCTCAACACCCTCGGCGACGGCTTCGTCGAGGCGATCGACAGCAACACGCTGGTCGCCATCGCCAACGGCCAGCCGGCCGGCATGCGCGGGCAGTTCATCGAGGTCCCGGTGGGCGAGGCGGGCGGGCTCGTTCGCGGCGGCCGCTTCGGCTGGAAGAACCAGCACGCGAGCCTCCTCTCGTTCTCGGCCGACGCGTACCTCAACGAGATGGGCATCACGAGCCCCCTGCAGCCGACCGAGAACACGTCCAACGGCAGGTCGGTTGCCGCCTACGACCAGGTCGCCGATCCCGAGGATCCGGCGACGGCGACCGCCCCCAACGGAGAAGACGTCGAGGGCTTCACCCGCTTCGTGCGGGCGACCAAGGCGCCGCCGCGCGACACGGCCCTGGCCGCCACCTCCGACGCCCAGGCGGGATCGGTGCTGTTCAAACAGGTCGGCTGCAACATCTGCCACGTCCCCAACATCACGACCGCGCCTCCGGGCACCGTCATCAACCGGGGGGCCTTCACCGTGCCCGCCGCCCTGGGCAACAAGCTCATCCACCCCTTCGGCGACTTCCTGCTCCACAACGTGGGCACCGGCGACGGCATCGTGCAGAACGGCGGCCAATCGACCCGCAACAAGCTGCGCACGGCGCCGCTGTGGGGCGTGCGCACGCGGGGCCGGCTCATGCACGACGGGGAGACGCTCAACCGCAACGAGTCCATACTGCGGCATGCCGGGGAGGCGACCGGGGTCATCAACAACTACCGCAACCTGACGACGGCCCAGAAGAACCAGCTCATCCTGTTCCTCAACTCGCTGTAGCGGGTTCCCGCAGTGAGAACCGCCCGGGTGGCGGGATTGATCCTCGCCTTTGGTGCGATCGCCTTCGCCCTCGCCGCCCGGCGCGGCCGGCAGGAGATTGCCGAGCTCGAGCCTCATCCACCGCGGGAGGGCGCCCCGTCGCCCCCGGCCTTCGCGGTGAAGCTGCCGCCTCCCCGCGCGAGCGAGGTGGAGGAAGGATTGCGCCGCGCCTTCGCAGAGACGCTTCGTCCGGCCGGTGCGCTCCGCGCGGTCGTGGGCGACTTCAACGGAGACGGAGCCGAGGATGTCGCCTTGCCGGTGTCACCGGCCGAGGGCCGGCTCGCGGAGCTCAACGACGGCGTGGCCAACTGGAGGGTCCAGGACGCGCTCGACGATCCAGCCGTGCGAGACGCGCCGTCGGCGAAGGTCCCCCCGGCCGCGGTGACGGTGCAGCCGCACGACGTGCTCCTGGCCGTGGTCCACGGCTACGGTGTGCGCGGTTGGCGCGACGAGCGGGCCCGGCAGTGTTATCTCGTGCGCCACGCGACGGGAGCACCCCTGGAGGCGCGGCCGCGGACCGAGCTGCTCCGCTACGTGCAGCGCGTGCCCGACGAGCCGAGGCTGAGCGGGGACGTGATCCTGGCGTCGGCGGGCCGGACGGCGGGCTTCGTCTATTGGACGGGCGTGCGTTACGCGTGGCACCCGCTCCCGAAAGAAATCCCCCCTCACCCTACCCTCTCCCCCTGAGGGGGAGAGGGGAGTTGCTATCCCTCTCCCCGAAAGGGAGAGGGGAAGGGGTGAGGGTCGGGATCAGGAGCGAGGGTCGACTAGAATGACTGCATGAAGCTCATTGCCGCCGCCATCCTGCTGCCGGCTCTGCTTGCGGCGCCGGCCTGGAGCCAGCCGCCGAGCGCGCCCCGCCTGCTGCTGAAGATCGTGGGCGGTGGCGGGGCGGACGCCGTGAGGGCGACGGTCGAGAACCTCGCCGATCGAGCCGTCACGATCAGCGTCGTTCCCGCCTTCGTTCTCCAGCCCTCGACCCCCGACGAAGTGGGCTGGCCCTCGTTCCGCGCCCCCATCGACACCGGGACCGGAAAAGCGCTCGCGATGAACGGCCGGGCGCGCTTGGAACTCGCGCCCAAGGCCCGGCAGACGGTCATCGTGCCGCTGGAATCGCTCTACTGGGACCACTACGACTCGGTCCTCTGGCCGAGCCGTCCGCTGAGGCGCGTCGTGATGCCGGGCCGCTACGACCTCACGCTTGAGATCCACGATCCCGAGGCGGACTCCCGGTGGCGGTCCGACCCCATCCCCGCCGTCGTGAGGAAGGCGGGGAGCCTCCAGCTCGTCAAGCCGAACTGACTACCGCGCGCTCTCGTCCTCGGCGGATGCGCGGTCTTCCTTGGGCGGCTTGACCACGAGCGCCGTCTTCTCCACGCGGCCGCCGGAGGCGATCTCCACCGAGTAGCGTCCCGGCGGGAGATAGCGCTTCCGCGAGGCGTGGAGCGGATCGGCGAGCAACTGCTGCAGGTCCGCGTCGAGCATCGGCTTGCCGGCGGCGGCCGCGGCCTTGTCCTCCGTGCCCTCCTCTTCCTCTTCGCCCTCGTCGGCGGGGGAGGGCTTGGCCTCCGCGGCCGCCTTGCCCCCGCGCGCCTTCTGCTCCTCGATGGCCTTGGCCCGCGCCGCCGCCTCCGCGGCCTCGGCCAGCTTCGGGTCGGCGGAGGCGTCGTACTCCACGACGTTGAGGCCGCGCTCGGCGGTGTCGGTGAGCTGTTTCCACGCGCTGCCGTTCTGGTCCTTGATCGTGAGCGTGACGGGGCCCGCGGTGCTGGACCAGTAGGCGAGGCGCACCACCGGATCGTCGCGGAACCAGGTGAGGTAGGGATGCTCGCCGTAGCCGCGCCGCGGGTCGCCCTGGATGCCCTTCACGGGAAGGGCCAGGAGCGGCTTCGCCATCGCTTCCTCGGTGAGCTTGCGCAGCGGCGCCGCCTCCGCGAGATAGACGCTGCGGCCGTGGGTGGCGAGCACGAGGTCGCCCTCCCGGGGATGGACGGCCAGATCCTGGACCGCGACGTGGGGCAGCCCGCCGGTGAGCGCGGTCCAGCTCTTCCCGCGGTCGAGGGAGACGAACGCGCCGGCGTCCGTCCCTATATAAAGAAGATGGCGGGCCTTCGGGTCCTCCCGCACGACGTTGACGGGCTCGGCCGGAAGGGAGGAGGCCAGCGACTCCCACGTGCGGCCGTAGTCGGTGGAGCGGAACAGGTACGCGGCGAAGTCGTCGTTGCGATAGCCGCTCTGCGCGACGTAGACCGTTCCCTCGTCGAAGGCGGAGGCGGCCACGCGCGTGACCCAGCGGTCCTTGGCCAGCCCCGCGGAGAGATCGGCCCACGTCCCGCCTCCGTCGCGGGTGCCCCACACCTTGCCCTCGTCGGTGCCGACCCAGATCACACCGAACCGCTTGGGCGACTCCGCGATCGAGGTGAGGGTGCCGAAGGGCACGTCGCCCTGCTCGCGGTCGGACGTGAGGTCGTCGGAGAGCGCCGTCCACGTGTCGCCCCGGTCGAACGACCGGTAGAGCCGGTTGGCGCCGAAGTACAGGATGTCGCGCGAGTGCGGCGACAGCAGGAAGGGCGTGATCCAGTTGTAGCGGAGCGGCTTCTCCTTCTTCTCGGCGGTCAGCTCCGGCCGCGGGCGGATCTTCTCCCGCGTCGTGGACTTGAGGTCGAGGCGCGCGGTGTTGCCGAACTGCGACGCGGTGTAGACGACGTTCGCATCCTTCGGGTCGATCACGACGGCGGCGCCGTCGCCTCCGTAGATCTCGCGCCAGGCGGCGGGGTCGCTCCGGCCCGGCTTGTAGGTCGAGGGCCCGCGCATGACCCCGTTGTCCTGGAGGCCGCCGATGATGTTGTAGGGGCGGGATCCGTCGAGGGCCACGGAGGTGAACTGGCCGACGGGCAGGTTGTTGAGCTTGCTCCAGCTCTGCCCGTGGTCGTAGGAGACGTTGAGCCCGCCGTCGTTGCCCAGCACGAGATGGCCGCCGTGGGCCGGATCGATCCAGAGCGAGTGGTGATCGCCGTGGACGCCGCGCAGGTCGAGCCCCTTCCAGGTGCGGCCGCCGTCGGTGGAGGCGAGCATCGGGACGCCGCCGAAGTAGACGTGCTCGGGGTCCTCGGGATCGACCGTGATGCGGCCGAAGTAGTAGCCGTAGGAGTAGAAGACCTTGTCGATCCGCTTCTCGTGGGTCCGGCGCCACGTCTCGCCGCCGTCGTCGGTGCGATAGACCTCCGCCTGGACGACGTCGTTCTCGAAGAGGTCGCGGTTGGCGTCCTTCAGGTAGGCGACGAGGTCGGCCACCTTCGTCTTCCCGGCGCGCATGTCCCGCTTCAGCCCCGCGGCCTTGAGGGCCTTCGGGTAGTCGTAGCGCCGCAGGAAACGGTCGACGACCGCGTCGTCCAGGCGCAGGAACGCGGCCTCGCCGAGCCCGCGCAGCCGCCGCGGCGTCAGCTCGCCGGGCGGCGTCTCCTCGTCGAAGGCCTCGGTCGGCGGCCGCCGCGCCTGGTTGTCGACGACCGCGTACAGCGTCGAGGGACGCGAGGCCGCCATCGCCAGGCCGATGCGCCCCACGGTGTCGCCCGTCGGGAGGCCGCCCGCGAGCCGCCGCCAGGTCTGCCCCGCATCGGACGACTTCCAGAGGCCGCTGCCCGGCCCGCTCTCCAGGAAGTTCCACGGGGCCCGCGCGCGCTCCCACGTCGCCGCGTAGAGCACGTCGGGGTTTCTCGGATCGAGGACGACGTCGATCGCTCCGGTCCGCTCGTCGACGAACAGAACGCGGTTCCAGGTCTCCCCGCCGTCGGTGGACTTGTAGAGGCCCCGCTCGGGGTTCTCGGTGTAGAGGTGGCCCATCGCCGCGACGTAGACGGTGCGGGGATCGCGGGGATCGACGACGACCTTTCCGATGTGGTGCGAGTCGGCCAGGCCGACGTTGCGCCAGGTCGCTCCGCCGTCGGTGGTCTTGAGGACGCCGGTGCCCGCATAGGACGTGCGGCTCGAGTTGGCCTCGCCGGTGCCGGCGTAGATCGTCCGCCCCTCGCCGTCGCCGAGCGCGATGTCGCCGAGGGTCAGGGTCGGCTCCGCGTCGAGGAGCGGCGTCCAGCTCCCGCCGCGGTTGTCGCTCCGCCACAGGCCGCCGGAAGCGAAGGCCACCAGCAACGTGTCGGGCCGGCCGGCCGGCACCTCGACGTCCACCACGCGGCCGCCCTGGATCTCCGGCCCCACGCTGCGGAAGCGGAGCGCGGAGAGAAGCGAAGCCTTCTCCATCTCCTGGCGCCGGGCGAAGCCGGCCCGGCGGGCGGCGGCGTCCATGCCGGTGGCGCGGGGATGGAACGTCTCGCGCTCCTGGACCTTCGTGAGCGGCGGCTTCGGCGGCTCCGCGGTGTCGGCGGCGGCGAGGCCGGCGAGAGCGAGGCACGCGAGCGCGGCGGGCATCCTGGCCACGAGACCTCCTTGTGGAGCGGGCGGGCTCGGAGCTTATGGGATAGAGTCGAAGTCATCAAGGAGGGCCCACATGGCCAGCGTCCCTGCACCCCGCGCCGTCATCGAGACGCGCTTCGGCGAGATCGAGATCGAGCTCCTGGCCGACAAGGCTCCCGGCCACGTGAAGAACTTCACCGACCTGGCCCGCAAGGGGTTCTATGACGGCACCACGTTTCATCGCGTGATCCCCGGCTTCATGATCCAGGGCGGCGACCCCAACACGAAGGACCGCAACGCCGGGCGCGAGCGCCACGGCACCGGCGGCCCCGGGTACACGATCAAGGCCGAGTTCAACGACGTCCCGCACAAGCGCGGGGTCGTCTCCATGGCCCGCGCCCAGGACCCCAACAGCGCCGGCTCCCAGTTCTTCATCGTGGTCAAGGACTCGAGCTTCCTCGACCGGCAGTACACGGCCTTCGGCCGCGTCGTGCGCGGCATGGAGGTGGCGGACAAGATCGTGAACGAGCCCCGCGACGCGCGCGACAACCCCAAGGAGCGGGCGGAGATGACCGTCCGCGTGGTGGAGTAGGCGGCAGCGCGGCGAAGCGATTGGCTGGCCCGGTCGAGAGCGAGATCAAGCTCCGCGCCCCCGGCCCGGAAGCCGCCCGGGCCGCGGTGGCGCGGATCGGCGCCCGTCTCGTCCGCGCGCGCCACTTCGAGGACAACGTCCTGCTCGACGACGAGCGCGGGCGGCTGGGCGCGGGCGGCCGCCTGCTCCGGGTCCGCCGCACGCCCGACGGAGGCCGCCTGACCTACAAGGGGCCTCGCCTGGATTCGAGCGAGGTGAAGGCGCGGGAGGAGATCGAGTTGTCGATAGGCGAGCCGGACGTCCTCCAGTCGCTGCTCGCCGCGCTCGGCCTCCGGCCGGTCTTCCGCTACCAGAAATATCGGGAGACCTATTCCTGGAAGGACGTGGAGATCGTGGTGGACGAGACCCCGGTCGGCACGTTCCTCGAGATCGAGGGGCCGGTGCAGGGCATCCACGCGGCGGCCGCGGCGCTCGGCTACCGGCGCACCGACTACGTCACCGATTCGTACGCAACCCTCTTCTTCGCCGCCGGCGGCAAAGGTGACATGCTTTTCTCTAAATGAAGATGGCAGCGAGCGAGCGATTCACTCGCGAGCGAGCGGAGTGGGGGGGAGCGCGAATGCGCGCGGGGGGGTGCTGTCATTGGGGGGTACCCCCCCGGATTGACGAATGAAGGCAATGGTGCTCGCCGCGGGGCTCGGCCTGCGCATGCGGCCCCTCACGCTGCTGCGGGCGAAGCCCGCCCTGCCCGTGCTGAATCGCCCCCTGATCCACTGGACGCTGGAGCTGCTGCGCCGCCACGGGGTGACCGACGTCGTCATCAACCTCCACCACCTGCCCGCGACCGTACGCCGCGTGGTGGGGGACGGCCGCACGCTCGGCCTCCGCGTCTCCTACTCGTTCGAGCGCAAGATCCTCGGTACGGCGGGTGGCCCGCGCAAGGTGAGGCGCTTCTTCGGCGACGAGCCGTTCCTGCTCGTCAACGGCGACGTGCTCTTCGACTTCGACCTTTCGGACCTCGTGCGCAGGCACGCGGCCTCGCGCGCCCGGGCCACCCTCGCCCTCAAGGCCCACCGTCGGGTCGAGGGCTACGGGGGCATCGTGACCGGACCCGGCGGCTTCGTCCGTGCCCTCGCGGGCCTGCCCCATCCGGTCAAGGGGCGGCCCCTCCTCTTCACCGGCGTGCACGTCCTCGACCCCGACCTCCTCGACCGGCTCCCGGCGGGTCCGTCGGACAGCGTGCGCGACCTCTACGCGCCGCTCGTGGCGGAGGGGCAGCGGCTGCTCGGCGTCCGCGTCAGCGGCGCGTGGTACGATTTCGGCAGCCCGCCCTTGTACCTCGCCTCCCAGCTCTCGATGATGTCGTCCGGATTCCGGGGCGCGGGCGCCGCGCGGCTCGTCCACCCCGAGGCGCGGATCCATCCGCGAGCGCGGGTCACGCGGTCGGTGGTCGGGGCCGGCGCGGCCGTGGGCGAAGGGGCGGTCGTCTCGGGCAGCGTCCTGTGGGAAGGCACGCAGGTGGACGGCGGCGCGCGCGTGAGCGGGTCGATCGTCGCTACCGGCGGCGTCGTCGGGGAGCGGGAGAGCGTCGAGCGGACGGTCGTGCTGCCGGCCGGCAAGGGGGCGAAGCAGCGGGTGGCTCTTTCCGAGACGGGGAGGAAGGCGTGACGAGCGAGCGCGAGCGGCGGAGGGTCGTTCGCTCCGCGCGGCGACGCGGAGGACGGCGATCCGCCGAGGAGCTGCCGTCCCCGCCGCGGCCCGACGTCACTCCGCTCCCGGATTTCCCAGGGGGATCGACGCCCGACGCCCGCCTCGCCCAGTACCTGGACGACCGCTTCGGCGGCCGGGACGTGAAGGTGTGGCCGCTGTCGGGCGATGCGTCCACGCGCCGCTACTACCGCATCTCCGTCGACGGCCGGCTCTCGGTGCTCTCGCTCAACCCGGAGCCGTTCGACGCGGAGAAGCTCCCCTTCGTCGTCATCCGGAACCTGATGGCCGGGTGGGGCCTGCCGGTCCCGGAGATCCCCGACATGGAAGGCTCGCTGGGCATCCTCCTGCTCCAGGACCTGGGCGACCTCACGCTGCAGGAGGCGCTCAAGGGCGCGAGCCCCGCCAAGAGGAAGGAGCTGTACCGCCAGGCCCTCGACCAGCTCGTCGTCCTGCAGCGGGAGGCCGCGCGCGCTCCGCAGCGGGCGCTGTGCTTCCAGGTCGCCTTCGACTTAGAGAAGCTCTCGTGGGAGCTGCATTTCTTCTGGAAGCACTTCCTCGAGGGCTACCGCAAGTGCGAGCTGTCGGTCGAGGATCGCGCCTCGATCGCGGACGGCTTCCACCGCCTCTCGGCCGAGATCGCCTCATGGCCGCGCGTGCTGACCCATCGCGACTTCCACAGCCGCAACCTGATGTCGCACGACACGCGGCTGTGGTGGATCGACTTCCAGGACGCGCGCATGGGCCCTGCCACCTACGACCTCGCCTCGCTGCTCCGCGACTCCTACGTCGACCTCGACGAGGAGTTCGTGGCCGAGCTGGCCGAGGAGTTCCGGCAGCGCGCCGTCCCCGGCGAGACCCGCGACGCGTTCCAGCGCCGCCTCGAGCTGATGTCGATCCAGCGCAACCTCAAGGCGCTCGGCACGTTCGGCTACCAGGGCGCGGTGAAGGGGAGCCGCGTCTACCTGCCCTACATCCCGCGCACGCTCGCGAATGCCCGGCGCAACCTCGCGCGCTACCCCGAGCTCTCCGGGCTGCGCCGGGCGCTCGCCCATCATCTTGAAGAACTGCGATGAACGAGGCGGGGAGATGAGCGAGGTGGTGCGCATCGCCGACTTCGGGCGCCACGTCGGCGAAGAGGTGCGCGTTCAGGGCTGGCTCCACAACAAGCGCTCGAGCGGCAAGATCCAGTTCCTGATCGTGCGCGACGGCAGCGGCTTCGCGCAGGCGGTGGTGGCCCGCTCGGCGGTCCCGGAGGCGGCGTGGGCGGCCGCGGAGGGCGCGGGCCAGGAGTCGTCCCTCGAGCTGACGGGCAAGGTGAAGGAAGACAAGCGGGCGCCCGGCGGCTACGAGGTGGACGTCACCGGGCTCACCGTGGGGCAGGCGGTCCACGACTACCCGATCACGCCCAAGGAGCACGGCACCGCGTTCCTCATGGAGCACCGCCACCTCTGGCTGCGCTCGCCCCGGCAGCACGCGATCCTGCGCGTCCGCCACGCGGTGGTGAAGGCCGTCCGGGACTTCCTGGACGACGCCGGCTTCACGCTCGTCGACGCGCCGATCTTCACGCCCGCCGCCTGCGAGGGGACGACGACGCTGTTCGGCGTGCCCTACTTCGACGAGGGGAC
>Ga0070706_100004207_pt1 | contig 13986 bp, 19 predicted proteins | sample KBSK5501metaG_FD_65476 | JGI IMG/M metagenome (GOLD analysis project Ga0070706, IMG submission 65476) | Corn, switchgrass and miscanthus rhizosphere microbial communities from Kellogg Biological Station, Michigan, USA - KBS K5-50-1 metaG | ecosystem: Host-associated > Plants > Roots >...
CTAGTCCAGCTTGGCACCGTCTGGCCGCCACTGCCCCATATTCTGATGTGGCCTTTTATCTGGAACAACCTGCTCTGGCAGACGGGGCTTGCCGGGGCCTCTGTTTCAATGCTTTGCTATGTGTTCACCTGTGCCTGCCTGTTTTGTAGTGCACGGAGGATCACGCATCGCCCCTGGCCTAGTCTTGTAGGCACACTCGTCTTCCTGCTTAACCCGAATATCCTGTATCTCCAGTCCACACCGATGAGCGAACTCGTCTGTATCGCCTGCTTCTCTCTCAGTGTGTACCTGTTCATTCGCTGGATGGAGACGCCGAATATTCCTCTCCTCGTTTTGATGGCCGCGAGTGTGTGCCTCGCGACTCTTGCTCGTTTCGATGGCTGGGGACTCTTTGTGGCCCTTTGTGTCCTCATCCCGTTGTTCTGCCTTAACCAGCGTTGGGGACTGCGGCAGACACTTGGTACGACGCTCGTGTATGGGCTGCTTGGGGGCCTTGGGATTGGCCTCTGGTTAATCTGGAATCAGATCATCGCGGGCAATGCCTTCTACTTCCAGTCCTCAATCTACTCATCTCGGTATGAACAATCGGAACTGCTCCGGCCTGGGCTGCTCTTTGCCTACCACAGCATTGTTCAGTCTGTCCACTTCTACACATTCGATGCGGTTGCTTGCACAGGCATTGTCTGTTGCATACTAGCGCTGCTGGGCATCTACTGTTTACTTGTCATCATGCGAACCATGCGTAGCGTATTCCTCCTAGGAATCCTGCTCGTCCCGTTCGTCTTCTATGTGACCGCACTCTACACGGGGGATGCAGTAATCTGGCTGCCGGGGGCCAATCCGCCCATCTCGCATGTCCTCTACTACAACGTACGCTATGTCACGCAACTGATCCCATCACTTGCGATACTGGCAAGTTGCTTTTGTGCCTCGGTAGATCAGTGGTTTCCTCCCCGGCTGCGGCTTGTCACCCTTGGCATCTGCATGCTCCTGATTCTCGGACAGGTCGGCAGCATTGTCACAACGGGGATTATTACTCTCAAGGAGGGAGAAGATTTCTCCGCCTGCTACGCCCAGCCGACGACGATGCTTTACCTCGCGCAGCACTACGAGGGCGGATATGTCCTGGAAGACGCAAGTATGGTCATTGGAGGGCAGTCGGTTGAGTGGCGAGCGATTGATTTTCACGATGTGGTCTATGATGGCTCCGGTCCGCTTTGGTATGCGGCCCTGCGCGATCCGACGACCGTCTCCTGGGTTATGACCAACCCGCGGAACTCGCTTGACTTGGTGGCACGGCACCTGAATCTCACGAGCTTTGCCTTTCTTCAGCACTTCACTCTCGTAGCGCGCCAGACTGACGGAACCGAGCTTTTTCACCGGAATGGAACGCCGCTCACCCCGGTGCATCCAGCGCCGATCGTGTGGACTGTTCCGCACGATCCATGCTAGGAAAGGAGGGCGACATGGACAGACATCCTCTTGTGAGCCTGCTTCCTATGGGCTTGGGCATAGTTGTACTAGCAATAATCCGGCATCCTTGGCAAGTGGCGCAGCGGGTGATGCGATCCCAGACTACTACTGGGCAATTTCTGCGCTTTTGTATCGTGGGATCAGGTAATGCAGCGCTCGATCTCGCCATCCTGAATGGGTTGCTCCTCGCCATTCCGACCAGAAACATTGTGCATCTGCTGATCTATAACTCGTTCGCCGTCCTAGTATTACAACGAGACTTTTTGTGGTAGACTGAAGGGAAGTTTCTTCCTGGAGGTGAAACGCCATGCCTACTACATTTGATATAACGGCAGATCTGCCGCCTGCCGCAAACCTGCAAGCGGTACGAGGATTGAGCGCGGAGGAAGCAGCCAGCTTAGCCGAGGAACTGGCAGTCTACCACCAGCACTTCGCCCCCTACTTCTATCGGCGCGAACAGCGGGAGTGGGCGGGGGTTTATCTGCGCGGACTGCTCACGGCTGATGTTCCCCGCAAGAATGTGGAAGCAATGGCCCTACGCTTGCTGGGGGTGGGGCCACATGCGGAGCGACAGGTGCGCGCGCTCCAGCAGTTCATTGGGGAAGGGGCCTGGGATGATGATGCCTTGTTGGTCGAACACCAGCGCCTGGTGAACGAAACGCTGGGGGAAGAGGATGGCGTGTTCATCATCGATGGTTCTGACTTTCCCAAACACGGGCAGCATTCTGCAGGCGTGGCCCCCCAGTGGTGCGGAAACACCGGATAGATCGGATAACTGCCAGGCGGGCGTCTTCCTGGGCTATGCCAGCCGCAAGGGCGCGACATTACTTGACCGGCGTCTCTATCTGCCTGAGTCCTGGTTTGGTGAGGATCACCGGACACTGTGGCAGGATTGCCGGATTCCCGAAGACATCTCTTTTCAGACCAAACACGAACTGGCGGCTCAGTTGGTCGAGGAGGTCGTAGCCTCTGAGCGGATCCCAGCCCGTTGGGTGGTGTGCGACGAGGGATATGGCGATTCCCCTGCCTTCCTGCAACGGCTGGACGCGACGGGGTTGTGGTATTTGGCCGAAGTGCCGCGAGATACCAAGGTCTGGCCGAGGCTTCAAACCGATGGTCAGACGGAACGTCGGCGCCCAAGCAGCTGGGTGCCGCCCCAGACCCGCTCGCATAAAGGACCCGCCCCCCGGCGCGAGCGCCTCCATCCGTCTAGCCCGGCCAAAGTGACCGTGGAGGACCTGGCCAAGCAGTGGCCTTCTTCCGCCTGGCAACGTTTTCGGAGGCTTTAGGGGCACAAAGGCCCGTTGGTGGCCGATTTCCTCGTGCTGCGCGCCGTGCTGCCGTTTGATCGCTTACCGGGTCCAGAAGTGTGGGTCGTCATCCGGCGCAAGGTCAGCGGTGAAGCCTCGGAGCCGGAATGGAAGTTTTACCTGAGTAACGCTCCCATCGAGACGCCGCTTGCTACGTTTGTGCGCGTGAGCGGGATGCGGCTTCCCGATCGAGACCTGTTTTGCCGAGTGCAAGGGAGAACTGGGCATGGACCACTATGAGCTGCGCTTCTGGCGCGGCTGGTACCATCATATGACGCTCGTCATTCTGGCTCATCATTTCCTGGTTCGTTGGCAACAACGCCTGAACCAGAGAGAGGGGGGTCTTGCGCCCGACGACCACGTGTCCTTTGCCCACACTGGCTGAGGTGCCCAGCCTGGACTCGCACCCCTGCCTGCCACTCAGCATCGCCCAGGTCCGCTTGCTCTTGCAGGTCGCCTTGCCCCAGCCGGTGTTGGATGTGCCTGCGGCGTTGGCCTTGATCGCGTATCAGCAGCGCCATAACTACGCCGCCTATTGCTCTCATCGCAAGCGACTTCTGGCCCAGTTACAGGGGCTGCGCTGGTAAAGTCTCGTTGTAATACTAGTCGCAGGCAGTAGTAGCTTCGTTTGTAACAAATACTGGACGTTTCGTCGGCGTACACGCGTGACTTGGATGGAAATCCGGCGCTTTGTCATCCTAATGACATTCATGACCACTCTCAATGATAGCTGGTTTGCGATTCTGAGTCATCTCTTCCCCTCTCTAGCGCGGAACCAGACTATTGGGGGCAATATCCTCAAGTGCGCGGCGATTGTCGGCACCATGTTGTTCTCGTTTTTGGGACAAAAACTCTGGGTGTTCTTCCAGCGACCGAAGAAACCTCAGATTTCATCGATTGATTTCTTTGTGGACTATGAGGAAACCTTACGCTTGCCTGTGGTCCCGGTAGGAAACCCCGCGCAATCCCGAGATCTTCCTCCAATTATGTTACTGTCATCTCCTGCTGTTATACCGATCCCTCTCGAACCATCACAAGAATCAGCACTCCCTGATACACCATTACCAGAGTGGAATAATGGACAAATATACGTTCGTAAACTTCGTCCTGTCAAATTACGACACTTACGCTTGGTGAAGTCAGAATAGGCATCCCGATCAACCTGGTGGCGCTCGTCGTGTTTCTGCATGTGTTTTTAAGCTTGTTGTACCATTTTCAGCCGCTCCCAAAAGACAGCAGAAAAGACAGTTAAGCCGTTGAAAACAGGTGAAAATGTGGTAACATCTGAGCACAACAATGGTCCGCAGAAACGGAGCGGCGGAGGCAGGGAGAGGAAATACCATCTGGAGCAAGCCCAAGAAGGAGGACTCGCGATGGAGGGAACGCAGAATAGGTTAATGACCGATTAGATCCCACATTCCGCAGCTCTGAAGAGTTTGCTCTGTTTGCGCCATACGAGCGCGCAGCCGATGCTCTGCGAGCCGATAGACCAACAGACACAAGACCATAACCAGGCTCAACGCCACGATCCTTTCTGGCTTCTTCAGGAAGACGGAGGAAGCCAAGAAGAGCGGATCCTTGAGAAAACGGAAGCCGCGCTCCACACCGCCTTGCTCTTTGTAGGTGGTCACCAGTTCCTCGTCGAAAAGCTCTGCCGAGTCGAGCACATTGGTGGCGACGATGAAGCAGGCTTTGCGCTGAACTTCTTGCTGCACGCACTGTTGATCGACTGTGACAGTCGCCTTGACTTGCCACTGCATGCTGGAGGGAGCAGTCCCTTTGCATGGGCGTCCTTTGCCTGCATGTCACGCTTGGCTCACCCATTCGCTCTGCACATCCAACCAGAGAGGAAGTCCTTTCAGTTCACGCGCTAGGCGCTTTGAGCATCGGCTTGACAGGCGAAGGGCTGGTTGGAGAGGTGCCAGATCCTCCTTCTGGCGAGTATGCAGAGGGAACGCGTGCTCAGGGGCATGTTGTTTCCCGAACACGCGTTGCAAGCTCTGCGGCGCACGAAATTGCAACGCTTTGATAGCGCTGGCTTTTTTCCCCAGCATGTGCGCAACTGTCGCCACCTCATAGCCCAGAATCAGCCGGCCTCATCGCTGGCTCTGAGGCGGCTGATGCCTTCGACCATCTTCACAAACACTTCGGAGGTCAGGTCTTCCGACGTAGCACGATCAGGCACGCGGGCAGCAATAGAGCCAAATACCCCGGGCAGGAGTTGCCGATAGAGTGCGCTCAGTGCCTCGGGTTCGCCGCGCCGCGCTCGGTCAAGCTGGCGGTCGATCGCCTCCATGCGCATGATGGCCTCCATTCTCTCTCTTCTATAGTTGCATGCTGGTTCATTGTAGTTACGGGTACACAGAAAAATAATCCACATGGCCCTTTTGTCTGCCAAAAGGGGAGAAGCCGTAACCACTGGCTGGCGAAAGGCAACTATCACCACGGGACATGTTGGCCGTTCCTATGGTCGTACCAACAGGAGCCGCGTGTCTTCACACATGCATTCGTAGATGAAAGGCATGGTAGGTATGAAATTCGTACGTGTGTTACAAGGAAAGCTCGTCGTGGTTGCGCTTGGTCAGCGTGGCCATCGTGGGAGGAGCGACGGCGTTCGCTGCAACGTCAACCGGACAGGGTCTGGTCCACGCCATCGCTGGCCAGACGCACGCTACTGCCACGCCGGACGTGGAGAGCCACAGGAACACGCTTCAGGCGAACAGTCCCCACGCTGACAAGAGCGCGAAGAATACCTGCCCCGGGCTTGCCGCTGCGCAGCAACTGGCAACGCAGTTTGCACTGAGCACCGCGAGCACGAGTGATGACATCCAGGTGGTGTGTGCGTTGCACCAGGGGACCTTCACCGGCACCACCCCCAAGGGAGCAGCAGTTGCTTCCAAACGGGTCTTTGGCTACGGCGAGATCGATCAACTGCTGACCTATGCGCAATTCCTGGCGGGCCATGATACAGCCAATGCGGGCGGAAAGCTGACCAGCGCCAACGCGCGGGGCTACCTGGAGGCAGTAGTCCAGAGTCGCGGGAGCACTCCGCTGGTGATGTGCCTGCAAACGCATCTGCCTGGTTTCCAACCGGGGAACGGCAATGAGAGCAATCATGGGAATGGCCATGGGAAGCCGAGCAGTACACCGACTCCGCATCACTAACCTGACACGATGCGGCAAACGGGAGTTGCAGCTTTGGCGAATGCCTAGCGAGCCGCAGTGCTCAAGAAGAGAGGAGCCTACGTATGATCAAAGCGCACAACCAGGAGGATCACGAGCTTGCCCTCTCCACGTACACACACAGGAGCAAGGCGATGAAAATCATGGTGGCCGATCATGACTGCGACCTGGTAGACCTGCTGAGCTTCTGGCTCAAGAGACAAGGATTTGACGTGGTCCGGGCATTTGATGGCGAACAAGCGATCCAACGCTGGCATGAAGCATGGCCAGACCTGGTGCTTCTCGACCTGCACCTGCCGAAACGTGATGGCTTCGCCGTCTGTCAGCAGATGCGCAGTGAAACGCATGCCATGGCCTTGATCCTGACCGGAAGTGATTGTGAGGAGGATGAGGTCCGTGGGTTAGAGATGGGAGCTGACGATTACCTGCGCAAACCATTGAGTCTCAGGCGACTCCTGGCTCGCATCACCGCGGTGATGCGCCGCGCGTCACATGCGCACCCAGATGCTGATTCATCAGTGATTACTGTTGGGCCATTTACACTCGATGTGATGCGCCATGAAGTCCTTCGAGATGAGAGAAAAGTGAAAGTGACTCCCACCGAGAGCCGCCTGTTCCATTTGCTGATTTCGCATCCAGGGCAAGTGTTGACACCGGACATCATCAGCAGTCGCATGTGGGGACACGATGAAGTTGGAAATACCGGTTTGATCAAAACGCATATTCACCACCTGCGTCAGAAGGTGGAGCTCGATGCGAAGCGTCCTCGCCATATTCTAACGGTGCCAGGCAGGGGATACACCTTTACAGTGCCTGTTGAGCAACGAACAAAAGGCTGGATTCACCAGCAGCAGGGCAGACGGCCATGAATCCCGAAGAGTACGTGGATCGCTTGATCGAGCGACGTGAACGCGGAGAAAAGCAGCTTCCTGTGATCACTGACGAGATCGCAGCCAGTCTGGCTGCTGCGGAGGTGCTGACGCAGCTGCGGGAGATTACTGTCCCACCCGAGTTTGCCGGCTACCTGGAGCTCTATCTTCGTGCCCGCACCCGCAACTTTGGCCAGCAGACCAGCACGGCCCTCCCGGTCGTGCGCCCTGTGAGCCGTGCAGGCGTGCGTCGGAGCTGGACGGCGGTGCTGGGGTTCGCCGCCGTGCTGCTGGCGGCGTGCATTAGTATCCTGACCGCCTCCGCGCGCAGTTTGCCTGGCGATACTCTCTATGGCTTGAAACAAGCGGAGTACCAGTTTACGCTCAACTTTGCCAGCGGCCCACACGACCGTGCCAGCGCGCAGATCGACCAGTTACGCAACGCCCTGGTCGATCTGCGCACAGTCGTCACTGCTGGGCGTGATGATGATGCGATCAGGCTGGCACTGGAGGACGTTGCCGCCAAAACACACGCTAGTCGAGGAGCCATCGCTGCTTTGCCAGCAGGCGCTGAGCGCGAGGCAGCCCAGCGGGAGCTCGACGGCGTGCTTGCCCAGGAAGAGCAGACCGTGCGCCAACTGCTGAACCAGGCGGATTGGCCGGTGCGGCTGGCCTGCACCGAGCAGTTGGGAGCCCTGGGCGATGCGGTGCCAACGGTGACGCGGGTCCTGGTACGCCCTCAGAGCAATGGAACGCTGCTGATTACCCTGACAGGCACCCATTTTGCCCCACAGGCCGAGCTGATGATCGACGGGCGACCAGGGGGCATAGTGAGCCAGAGCACCTCGCAGCAGCTCGTCGCAGTTGTCAGCGACGCAGCCTGGTCTGCTGGCCCACACGCCCTTGGGGTACGCAATCCCGACGGGACGGCTGCCCAGATGGCTCTCAGTGACGAGAGCGATGACCACAATCAGCCGGGCGGCAACCACAACAGGTATGGCACGCCTCAACCCACCAACGGCTCCGGTGAATGATACCGCTGAGACCCCCTACGGCCTGAAAGCATCGGGGCTTTCGGTTGTGTTGCAAAAAGTCGCCAGGGAATGCAAGGACGTGAGGTTTCCCTTTTTTGCCAGCCCTCTCAACATGGGTCAATCGAAACGCCGCTCTCCAAGCAGGAGTTAGAGGAAATATGCCCGGCGCGCATCAGGATAGTCTTCCCAGAAACCCTGCGATGGCTTCTCCGATTTCAGTGGGCGCATCCTCCTGCACAAAATGGATCCCCTTCACCGTCACTTCCTCTTGATTGGGCCATGAGCGGCAAAACTCCCGCTGTGCGCCCGTCAAGATCGAGCCCGGATCGGCATTTACGAAGAGCTTTGGTATCGTGCTGGTCGAGAGCCACCGCGCGTATCCAGCGACGATTTGTACCACATCGGTGGGCTCTCCCTCGATGGGGATTTCACGGGGCCACGTCAGTGTTGGGCGACGCGACTCACCCGGTTCCAGGTATGGCCGACGGTAAGTTGCCATCTCTTCCTCACTTAGACGGCGGATCACGCTGGCTGGCAGGATACGCTCGACAAAGACATTCTTCTGCAAGACGAGCTCTTCGCCGGCAGGAGAGCGCATGGACCGAAAGATCGAGCGAGCCCGTTCGGGCCATTCCTCCCAGATGAGCGGGCGCACCAGCGCCTCCATATAGACCAGTCCCTTGATGCGCTCAGGATAGCGTTGCGCCCAGTAAAAGCCCAGGGCCGATCCCCAGTCATGCACAACGAGCGTGACTCGGCGGTGCAGAGCCAGTGCATCAAACCAGGCATCGAGGTAACGAGCGTGATCGACGAAGCGATAGGAGTGATGTGGTGCCTTCCCCGAACTGCCCATACCTACCAGGTCAGGAGCCAGGCAACGCCCATACCCCTCCAGGTGAGGAATGATGTTACGCCAGAGATAGGAAGATGTGGGATTCCCGTGCAGGAAGACAATCGGGTCGCCTGCCCCGGTATCGATGTAGGCCATGTCGGTATCGAGGATGGACGCCCGTTGGCGTTCGTAAGGGTCAGCAGCCGAGACTGTGGTCTGGCTCATAGGTGTACCTCCTTCTTCGTCTCTATGGTTGGAGCGCGTTGTGTCGTTTCCAGCAGACGCAAGGCAGCATGGATAACAGCCAGTTGCTGCTCACGATCCATTATCATGTAGAACCAACGGCTGCAGCCAGTTATTCCGCTTGATACAGCTTCAGGAAGGGTTGAGGCAGTCATGACGTGAAGCGATACCGTGATACAATGAGAAGGTTTATTGCTTATGGCGCAATAGGCTGCTGCTTTGATCATTGTCTGGGGAAGAACACCTTTTTGCTCATCTTCGAAGGGAGAGTATTTGTATGTACCGGCGGTTCCAGTCACCAAGGCAGGTCCACCATCACCTCTGGATCGTTCTCGCGATCATAAGTGCTATCCTGCTCGCCTCCTGTAGCACAACACAGGCAACAGGAGTACCAACACCAGTTATCCCACCTGTGAGCACACCTACTCTTCATCCCGCTGCAACTTCCGCACCTAAGCCTACTCCAACCTCTCCATCGACCGTAAGGACCGTCTTCTTGATCCTGATGGAAAATCACAACTGGTCAGACATCAAGAATAGCCCCTCGGCACCCTACATCAACGATACGCTCCTTCCGATGGCCTCATACGCAGAGCAGTACTACAACCCTCCAGGTATCCACCCAAGCGAACCGAACTATTTATGGCTGGAGGCTGGGACCAATTTTGGTATCTTTAACGATGCCCCTCCCAGCGCCAATCACCAGAACACGATGCTCCACCTCGTCACCCTCCTGGGCAGGGCCAACATCTCATGGAAGTCGTATCAAGAGGGCATTAGCGGCACCGTTTGCCCACTCACTGGCACCGGCGTGTACGCACCCAAGCACAACCCAATGATCTTCTTCGACGATGTCACCAACACGAATGACCCCAATTCGGCCTACTGTATTGCGCACGAACGTCCCTTTACCGGGCTGGCCACAGATTTACAGAAGAATACAGTAGCACGCTACAACTTCATCACACCGAACTTGTGCGATGACATGCACGACGTCTGTGCGCCTCTCAACGATTCTGTGAAGCAAGGCGATACCTGGCTCGCACAGAATCTACCGCCGATTCTCAACTCACAGGCATACAAGAACGGGGGCATTGTTTTCATCACCTGGGATGAGGGCGAAGGCGGGGACGGTCCAATCGGGATGATCGTGCTTTCTGCTGACGCGAAAGGGGCAGGCTACTCAAATTCGATTCACTATACCCATAGCTCCACACTACGTACACTGCAGGAGATATTCAGGGTGACCCCTCTTTTGGGTGACGCGACGACTGCCAGTGATCTGAGGGACCTATTTAAGACGTTCCCCTAGTACACACTCGCGAGCGTGCATCCAACATCACCCTGTTCTAGCTACTAGTAGTAAGTCCAGGTAGGTTTGTGAGACAGAAATGTAGTGACACCCCTTGCGGGTGTCAGGCCCCCCCGCAAAATTCAAACTGGACTGACCACTAGGAGAGCATTTCCTACGGAAATACTCTCGAAAAGAGTCAGAAGAAATGAAAAAGAGGCACAATGATATGACCCTCCCCATGGCTGAAATGAGCGTGCTGAAAGAACTAGAGGAGATCCTTCAGGCAAGTGGTTCGCTCAAGAGAAGAGAGACCATTCCCGTGCAGCTACAAAACCAGAGTGATCGTTCTTCTCATGACATCGGTGTGCTGGTTGAAAACCATGCTGTGGTTGCATTGTCCGTTCGCTACAGCGCCTTGACGGCTCTTCCCAGTTCAATCGATCAGTTCACCAGTCTGCGCGAAGTAGATCTGACGGGCAATCTCTTGACGGATCTTCCTGACTCGCTTGGCAATCTGCCTCATCTACAAGAACTCTCTCTCGATGGCAACCAGTTGACCATTCTTCCTGAGACGCTCTTCCAACTCACCAACCTCGAAACCCTCCACGTCTACGGAAATCACCTGGCTGCTCTCCCCGAGAGTCTTGGTCAGTTAACCAGCCTCAAAGATCTCAGCCTCGGCCACAATCGCTTAACCACGCTTCCTGAATCATTCTGGCAATTGACCAACCTCCAGGTGTTAAATCTGGCCGAAAACCAGCTCGTTTCCCTGCCAGAGACAATGGGGGATTTGTCAGATCTTCATACTTTGGATGTGGGCCATAATGAGTTGGCTTCTCTTCCTGAGTCGCTTGGCAAGCTCACCAACCTCACGTTTTTTCTCTACCTCCATGATAATCGCCTGACTTCGCTTCCCGCCTCACTTTTTGAGAATCTGAGCAAATTAAGGTATCTCAATATCACTGATAATTCCTTGACCACTCTGCCTGAGAGTATTGGCAACCTCACAAGCCTGATAGAGCTGCGTTTGTATAACAATCAACTCACTACCCTTCCCGAATCGCTCGGTCATCTGACGAAGCTCAAAGAACTGCATGCGATGAACAATCAGTTCGTTTCTCTCCCCGAAGCCATTGGGAAGCTGGAACAGCTGAAAGAGTTGCGCCTGTCCAACAATCGGCTCACTTCGCTCCCCCCCTCGCTTGGCAATCTGAGACGCCTGACCATCCTCGATCTGCGAAACAATCGGCTGACCACGCTCCCTACGTCACTTCGCGACCTGGATAATCTGACCTCTCTTGATTTGAGAGCGAACAGGTTCGTCTCCCTCTCCCCAAGTATTGGAGCACTACCAAAGCTGGAAAAACTTGATTTGCGCTGGAACAAGATATCCCTTTCTCCAGGGTCGCTGCAGCCACTTGAGCAGCGCGGATGTGTTATTTATCTCTAGACTGTGGGAGAAAGTCACCTCAACGCCGTCGATTACTACACTCTGCCCGCCGTTCCAACCCTCGAGCGAAGTCGTGGCAATATATCACGACCGTACCCTTCAATGAAGGCCCGGTGATTCGGACCGGCTGAATGGAAGATCAGGTAATTAAAGCCAAGGTCAATATACTGCTGGATAAACTTGACATGATCTTCCGGGTTAGCCGAGATGCAGGCACTTTTCTTGATGGTATCTGGCCCAACTACCTCGCCATTCTCCTGCGACATCTTCGGAGTGTAGATCTTCTGATTATACACAAAGCCCCCTGCCCAGTATTTCCTGCGAGCCTCAATAGCAGCCTCCGCATCCCGGGTATACTCGACCATCAGTTCGATCAGCCTGGGCATCTGTGATGGATCCTTACCCGCTTCGCGAGCGCCATCCTCAAAATTCTTGAGTAGTTGGCGATACAGGTCGGGCTGTTTTCCTCCCATCCTAATTGCACCATGATGTCTCGTCTCTCCTTCATAGGTCCTCTCAACTCGTTGACCGCACCTCGCTGATCCTAGTCTAAGGAGGAAGCGTCATGAGCATCGTCATGGGAGGTCACAGCGGAATCAGCAAAAACCGCTCGCGTTCGCGCGCAACGTTAGAGACCCGCTGCATCAACTGGCGCAGTGCAGCGCTCCCCTGGCTATTCCAGCCCTCTGGCGTCAACTGCGCCACGTACTCGTACACCTCTTCGCAGCCGCGCACCAGCACGAGGTCAAAGTTGAGCAGTTGACCGAGCAGCGTCTGCTCCTGGCGGAAACGCCACCACGTGCGATCCTGCGTCGGCACCGACATACCGCGAATGTGCGTCTCGATAGCTGAGAGCGCCTGGCGCGTCGCCTCAATCTCGCGTGCCTGCGCCAGTGCCTCTGCGGGCGGATCAGGATTGGCGCGCGTCAGCGGCGGAATGAACCGGCGCTGGTATTCGCCCTGCAAGTGAGCAAGCATGTCGATAGCCTGCCCCAGGTGATAGCTGGCGCGTTCCCGCACCAGCAGATCATCGGCTCGCGCCTGGTTCGTCGTGTTGTAGAAGTTGTAGCCGTACCCCGTCAGCAGCAGTTGCAACTGCTGGATGATGGGATCAATCGCTGGTTGGGAACTCATGGCGTTTCCTCTCTTACCTACCTGGAGCATGAGCCGGGAGCGTTGCCGGCGGAGCGGTATTCACATAGTGATCAACGCTGCCGGTCGGCTGGACTCCAGCGATGTTGAAAGGCTGCCCAATCGCCATATTCGGAGCTGAAACCACGCCCCGTTCGGCCATCAGCATCGCGGTATAGTAGCGCACCGCCTCTAATTCGCTCAGGCCAAAGGCTTTCAGCGAGATCAACGCCTTCATGCGCTCGTCGCGTGGGAAGACCAGCACCTTGACCGTATCCAGCGAGATGCCGTAGCTGGCCAGGAATTGTTGCAGATGCTGGTAAACAATCTGGGAGAGATCGTGAATCTTTTCGTTGACCGCTTCGAGCGGCGTAATCTGCACGAGCTGGTTCACCGCCTGCTCAATCACCGGTCCGGCATAATGGTTGATCTCATCGATAGTCAGCCCATGTCCCTTGTAGGGCATATGCTGCACCAGCAGCACCGCGTTCTCGCGCGTCTCCACATGAATGTAATAATCGACGCTGTAGACCATCTCGGCCATCTCGCGCGACAGCGCCATGCCATTCGTCTTCAGCACCAGCTTGGCCCGGTTAATGTACAGCGCCTCGTACTGCCAGGGACTCTGCCCGCCATAGAACGCCTGCTGCATCGAACCGAACAGCGGTCGGTCGGGCGTCTGCACGGTATACTGCCCCGTCTCATACACGTTGAGAATCGCCCCGCGCGACTTCAGCACGCAGAAGTGGTTGCTCTCGACCGTCAGCAGCGACCCGTTCATAATGCTGCTATCGGGATAATGCCAGAGCAGCAGGTCCGGTCCCAGCATCTCTTCACCATTAGCACCCATCGTAGAAATCACATTGCGAATACCAGGCATCACATGTCTCCTTACTTGTTGTTGAAGTAACACTACACGCAAATTACGTCTTACCTGATGATAGAACGTACAAGCCCCGCAAAAGTCAAGCCTGAATATCAACAAGCTTGCAACGAATGGTTTTTGTGACGTTTCTCAGAATACTTTTCGTTTTTCTCTCAGAGAACGGCTCTTGGACATATTCGGTGTGCAGAGTTTGCAAATCAAGCCGCTCCTCCCGGTTCGACATCGGAGCACCTTTTGAGATAGAATATTCGCAGTGAAACCCATGTCAGTCACCAGGAGGC
>Ga0070706_100004208_pt1 | contig 13977 bp, 17 predicted proteins | sample KBSK5501metaG_FD_65476 | JGI IMG/M metagenome (GOLD analysis project Ga0070706, IMG submission 65476) | Corn, switchgrass and miscanthus rhizosphere microbial communities from Kellogg Biological Station, Michigan, USA - KBS K5-50-1 metaG | ecosystem: Host-associated > Plants > Roots >...
CGATGCTCCAGATTGCCCAGATGCTCCTCCTCATCCATCTCGCTATATTGCAATGGATCATCGAGATCAATGGTGATGAGATCTTTATTCTTGCACGTGGCTGTCGAAACAACAGAGCGTAATCAGATTCCAAGGATCTTCTGCTTCGCGGCCTCAAATTCGGCGTCGGTTAGGACTCCGGATTCATGTAATGCCCCTAGCTGCTTCAACTGCGCTATACTCGCATCAGTTAAACCGGTGGGTGCCGCTTGTGGAGCAGGCTGTTGATAGACCGGTGGCGGTGGCGCAGGTTGTTGATACGTTGGTGGCGGCGCTTGCTGCTGCATTGCTTGTTGCTGTTGCATATCGGCAATCTGTGCGTTCTGCTGGGCATCCGTATTTTGCTGCTCTGCAGACTTCGTAGCCACGTGATGGCCCGCTGCATAGGCTACTCCACCTACCGCAGCGGCCCTCAGGAGTGGTCTTCTTCTTCTGAACATACTTCTCCTCCTTGCATGGTGACCGACAGGGTCACTCTTACGATACTAGAACATTTTTACAATTGAACAGCTTATACTGCTGGTTGTTCGTATCAGGCACTTTGCTGTGCTGCCTCGAGGTCCTTCTCCAGCTCTTGTAGCGCATCAGGTGACACAAACCCGCCTGTTATGGCCACAGCGCCCGCATTCTTGATCGCTTCTCTCAAGCCGATGGCCCATGTATGCTCGAACAGCAGCAAGCCGGCTGCACTATTGTTCGGGATGTCTGCTGCGACCTGTTGGATATCTTCGTCTGCCAGCAGGCCCATTAAATTGCCAGCTAGTGGAGTAAGCTCCGTAGCTTCCTCGTCACTCAGTTCACTCAATTCCTGCGTCGTAACATTGCCCTGCTTATCTTTCTTAATCACAAACAGGTCGAGCACGCGAATGATGCCTTTCTCCTGCGCGGCACGTAGTTCCGCCAGGATCTGGCCCGTGAATCGATAGCCCTCAAAACCGACAACCAGGTACTCTAGTGGACCCAGAACCATAGTCGTTCTCCCTTCATCTCGTCTGTTCACCTGCCTGGCAGGTGGATGTCCTATTCTTCATAGAGAGCAAGCGCTCTGTACAAGGTACAGCAGTCACCGCGTTCTACTTCTGCTATTAGTATACTATCCACAGGGCAAAGAAGCATGCACAAAACGTACTATTTCTGCCCGCCGCTGAAAGCATCAGGTCACTCTTACTCTAGCGCATTTGTACTAGATAGGTTCTGGCTCTACCAGCATACTGCAGTTTTGCACTCCCTCAAGCAGATGACGAAGAATGCTCCTGTTCCAATCGCTTCTATAACATTTCGAGTTAAGCCAGGATGACAGCAAAAACTATATCCTTGCGAGAATCCATGCCGCTTTATTGGCTGCGAAAAATCATTCTCTGCACGCTGGTTGTTGCCATTGAATACCAAACTCGCCATGGATAGTAGCGAGGTCTGGTATTCGGTCTCTCAATCTTCATTGGGTGAAGTATCAGTTGGTTCAACAATCAACGATGTATGCACGTCTTCATGTGTATCACCTTGCTCTATACCTGCATTGCTTTCAGCCGACCTATCTTCGGGGACAATGCCTGCCTCACCATTGTCTTGTCCGCTGAGTAACACGACCAGGAAGCGCGTCTCCTGGCGCCCTTGCAGGAGCGCTTTGACAAACAGTGTAGCCGGGATGGCTAACAGTGCGCCCACAAAGCCAAACACCCAGCTCCAGAAGAGAAAAGAGGTAAACACCAGCAGCACTGGCAAGTTCAAGCCCTTTCCATAAATACGCGGTGTGACCGCATTATCCATAGTTGCGTTGAGGATGATACCAATGACCAGGATGACCAACGCTGTTCCCCATCCATAGAGAATAAATGCGATGACGACCGCTGGCAAGCAGGCAATGATCAAGCCAACATTGGGGATAAAGCCCAGGATGAATGCTAGAAACCCCCACAAAAAGGCACCGTCTATGCGGAAGAGCAAGAACTCCACGGTGAGTGCTGCAGCGCTCAACAGATTGCTCATGGCCTGAATACGATACTGCTTTTGAATCTGCCTGGTATAGTTTCCAAGCTGGATAACTACATTGTTCCCCTTTTGCAGTCGGGTCTGGAACTTTGTCGCGATCGACCTGGATTCGACCAGCATCAAAAAGAGCAGGAACAGGAAGAAGATAATGGCGACACCGTTACTCAGGACTCCCAGAGCAATATTTATGGCTGAATGAGCCACCTCAGTTGTGTCCACGATCATAGAGTTGAGTGTAGCTTCCAGATCAATGCCGAGATTCCCCAGAGCCCCTCCCAGAGCTGCGATGCGCTGATGCAGCAACTCAGCATATACTGGCAGATGGAGGGAAAGTTGCTCTAGTGAGGTTGTGAGGATGAAGATCAGAAGGATGATGAAACCTCCAAGAGCAAGCACCATCACCACCAGCGCCAGCCAGGGAGGCAATCCTTTCTTCTCGAGCCACCATAATGCCGGGGTAAAGAGGATCGCCAGGGTTGCGGCCAGAAAAATAGGAGCCAGCACGTCGCTCGAATACTTCAGGCCAAACACCACAATCACAATGGCAGCCGCAGCAAGCAACGGGCGGATGACAGGTGAACCGCGCACCATCATGGTTTTCATGGTCAACGTCTCCTTATTTGAGATACTGTGCATGAGAGCAAATAGAATAGATTACGACAATGATACACTACATTTACCTTCTGCGGTAGAGGTAAAGTGCTCAATACTAGCGCTTTATAAGAATGTGTTTTCACATGTGAAGCGTTCTACTCAAGTCGGTTAAGCCTGGGTGGATAATGTCCCAGGTTCCGATCATGCTTTTAAACTCTTTCGTTGTGATTTGGCTCTATGCCGTTTGAGATGTTTCTTGAGCACCAACCACACCCTCGGCTTCAGCCCGCCCACCACGCAGACTGATGATCAGGATGAACACGCTAATCACAAACACCCAGGCAGGAAAGACCAGTACCAACCAGAGCGTCAGGTTGCTGCTCACCAACAGCAGCAACGCCAGAGCATAGGTGAGAAACACAAACACGCGCGGCATCACGCGGGTACGAATCCAGATGGTGGCCAACGAAATCATGAACGCGCCCGCCATACGAACGCCATAAACGTTGGTGATTGTGTACATGATCGCGCGCCCAAAGGTTACCACGCCGCTCTTAATCAACGTATCCGCTTCGATAGTATAGCTGCTAAGAATACCGCCCGCTATGGCAGCAGAGACAAACACCATCGCCAGAAAGAGCAAGCCGCTGCCAAAGAACACGGTCGAAAAAAACTGGTCTTCCATGGAACCCAGGCGAGAACGCACCACGCCCACGAACCACAGGAAAGCAATACCGGCAAAGGGCACTAACGTCAGCGCTAGTGAAATCGTCATCGTGTTCCCCTGGAGCCATGCAGCAATATCCGTACCATGCAATTCTTCGGGGAGGGCAAGCCTTATGAGCACCATGCTGATCGTGAACAACACGGAGAAGATGATCCCTGCCACTGCGGCAGCGCGCGGCGTCCTGATTGCTTGACGTGTTAAGATAACTTGTTGATTCATAGTTTACTCCGATCAAAGTCGAACATCTTCTCCTGCTTCCTCCAAACTCAATGGAGTAGCCTAGTTACGGCTTGCCTGCTTAAAGGCGTACGCAAATTCCTGGACATGTATGTAGCGCTGATACGGGTCTTTGGAGAGCGCCTTCAACACGACTCGCTCAACGGTTGGCGGGATCGACCGAACACGGTCGCGCAAGCGTGGAGGAGGCGCCGACAGGTGCTGGAGGCAGACCTGCAGGCCAGTTCCCTGAAAAAGAGGCTGCCCGCAAAGCCATTGATAGACCACTGCAGCCAGGGCGTACTGGTCGCTCGCCCGCAGAGGGCTACCACTGATCTGCTCGGGAGCCATGTAATTGGCCGAGCCTTTCAACTCGTGTGTCTTGAACTGCTTGTTGCCTACAGCCGACGAGGAAAGAGCGATGCCGAAATCACTGAGCCAGACCTCGCCCCCTGGTCTAAGCAGCATGTTCTCGGGCTTGATATCACAGTGGATCAGCCCGTGATTGTGTATATACTGCAACCCGCTCGCGATCTGCAAGACGATGGGCAGGATGGCGCTGATAGGAAGTGCTCTTCCCTGCGGGAAATGCTGTTGGAGATCCCCGCCAGGGGCATACTCCATCACAATGTACGGGGTACCACGTTCAACGCCAAAATCGAACACCCGTACGATGTGCTGGTGGCGCAACATAGCCAGGATGCGTGCCTCTAGTTGGAAACGTTTCACATCCTCATCGCTTGCCAGAAAGTGATTCAAGAGTTTGAGCGCCACGTAGGTGTTAAGGTAGCGATGCACACCCAGGTAGATACTGGCATAGCCGCCATGTCCAAGCTGGCGGATCAGTGTGTAGTGATCAAGTGGCTGCCCATGTAAGGGAGATTCTTCCCATCTAGCAGCACCGATCTGTGCAGCATCCTCAGTAGCCATTTCACTCTCCACCTACAGCGTTAATTTATGCACGAGTCGTGGTTTTGTTGGTGCTTTATGCTGCATAGGGCTCCATTCTGATGCTTTTCCCCTCAAGCTGCCTGAGAAGAGCATCCAGTAGATACGAACAAACATGGATCGTCAACGCTACACAACAGGTTCCTCTGGTCTGGAAATCGTGATAGACAAGAGCAGTCTTACGAGTTAAAAGAGCAATACATACACCACCATCCTGATAAGTGCAGACAATTCAATAAATGGTATGTACTTATGGCCGTTTGAATACGGGTTGGATTGCATACCGCTACCCTCCATCATGACATAACTAACAGCCACGAATGCCCCTGGAACCCAAAGTATTCAGCATCTCTTCTCAGTATACTGATGTTGCAATGAACGTGCATCCAAAGAACGTGCTATTTTTGTGCACTGCGGAAAAGCAAAAGCAGATACTGCATTGATGGGATAGTACATTTAAACTAGTCAGCCGGATACTGGAGATGGCAAGATGCAGTTGAGTCAGAACGTGTTCAAGGGCAAGCGAGCATCTTGCCTGATGGACCCGACGGGAGAACCTGCGTAGCCTTTCTAGGCGGCATATTGCCATTGTTGGTTGTCACAGTTGGTTCGGATCCGGCGGTTCGCCCCTGTGGAAACGCAATCGCTGCCAGGGCCATTCCCCATTGATCTCAACCTCGAGTGCCCAACTGAGAAACGTACGGACGAGCACAATCAGTCCAAGTACGCCAACGCTGGAGAAGGTAGGATTGATAGCCACGCTATTGATGATATCGGCAGCGACCAGGAGTTCAAGCCCAAGCACAATCGATCTGCCGAGATACAGACGCAGACGACGATAGGAGACAGGGCCACCACGAAAACGGATGAGGGAAACAAAGTACCATATGAAAGAGAGGATGGAACCAATCACGAGAACGGTAACCCCTGCCAGCTCGAATGCTGTACCTATCAGCTCAGCCGCGTGCTTACTATCCATGGCATGTCTCCAGAAGGAAGTGGGAGACAGCGTGAAGAAGGTGGCCGCTATGGCCAGCCCGCTGAGAGCGCTGCCTCACAGAAACATGGATGCGAGCTTTCACCTTGCCACCATTCCGCTGCGGCTTGTTCGCAACACAACTACATTCCCACGCGCTGTATTACGCCCTGCCCAGTGTCCTGGCGACCCTGTTCCTGCTCGTTGGTTACCGCCTCGTCTGCGAAACACTCGATCTGACGCAGGAGATTGTCGATTAGTCAGTAAATGAAGATATCCATGCTGACATGGGCAGCCATGTGAGTTCGTCTACCCATTAGTCCAGGTGACATCCATATATTTTACAACGAGGTGAGGGCAAGAAGCTAACAGGTGTAGCCATGTTCCTCCTTACAGACATCTATACAGAACCTCCGCCATAATGCACTTCAGCAATTTTGCCAAGAGCGAGTTGAAGGTTGTTATGTACCTGTGGTGTCCTATGAGCTGATTGTAACGGTGTTGTGAGAGCGATTCGGCTATGGCCAATGAACCCTCCGGGGCTGGGCTTTCTAGGCAGTGGTCATCCTCGAGATCCTGAATCTCATCTTCGGTACCGTCCAGTTGGTTAGCGCGTTCCACCCCTGGGCGGTTCTGATCAGTATGGTCATTCCCGCAGTCATCTTGATCTACTTCTTCACGGATAGTCATGTTCGCGAAGCGTTCAATATCGGTTGAGCGAGCTGGATGCAAGATAACGCGGAGGTTCACCAGAATCAGGCCTGCTTGATCAGGCCAGGTCTGCATCCAGGAAGTCGAGTTAGAGGATGTGGTATATTCATCTCAAGCTAGACTCCCTCGCAGGAATCGCTGCAACTACCATACTGTTCCGAGTCTCATGAGCTTGACTGCAGAAATACCAAGCGTTCGATCTGAAGACCAAGGGGCTTTGGGAGCATAGACCAGATTCGCCAATGCGATGAGGAGGGTATCGTATTGACTACGCATACTCACAAAGGCGCGCCAGCTTTCCTCTCGATCCGCTCTGAGCGGCACTCCTGAGCCGCTCAAGTTCTCGAATGCAACATCATACTCGGCACGCGTCTCGTGAATCCCTTTTTCTGAAGCAAGGGTTGTAACAATAGAAGGTCTTGTCACATCAGTGACAATTTCCATCAACGTACGACAACCCGCCTGGAATCAGAGATACACCCAGGGATCATCCTCTTGATTCACTGTTGAAGAAAAGAGAGCGCTTGCATCAAGAATGGCACCCGCAGTCGTTATCCACGAAGTGCCAAGTTGCGGCGAACGATAAAAAATCACCGCACAGTTGGAGATATGTGTCTCAGCCATGTCAGTGAACCAATCCTCCCAGGTACGCCAGAACTCATCCAGTTCCTGAGTCAAACCGAGGCGATACGCCTGCGCAAGCACCTGGACATCTGAAGGAGGAGCACCAAAACGAAAAGCAATTCGCGTCACCTGTCCCTCGCGCTGTGAATAAATAGAGTAGGCCGTCGGGAGAAAGGTGATGAACAAGCCCACGATGCCTAGTCCAATAATCCCCTCAAAGATATAGAGCGTGGCCTGGCCTACCCTTTCGGCGCGAGGAATCCCTGGGTGGTGATAGCTGCGCCACTTAACGAGAGAGATGTGCCGAGCGAGGGCTCACTCACACCTCAATACATCATGCTGAAGCCGACCAACAGGAGAATCACCCAGGTAATCGGCAGGAGCATCACTGACATGGGCGCATAAAAAGCAGCGAGAGCGCTACTTACTGCTTCAGACTGTATGCGAACAATTACCAGTCGAAACAGGAGAAAGGTCGTGTGGAAGAGGGTACGGGAGAGGCGAACGCTCTTACGCCCGGGAAGCACCGTTTGCCTGATGGCAGAAGAGAGTGTGGCCAGGGTAAGCCCCAGGCCGAGCAAAAATACAATGAGCTGCAGTACGATCATGCTCGTTTCATCTCCATACATAGTCACTGCTGAGAAGACGACGAACGGAAGCAACAGCCAGATGAAGAACAGGACGAGACTGGGAAAAGAGCTGCACCCATGGCAAACAGACGCCCATATCCCGGCATCTTTGAAACCTCCTCATCTTGTGAATCCGTTGTCATAGAAAGCTCATCGATTCAACGGCTTTTTAAAGGGCTGATTAGTACATACTCCTGAGAATAAGTATACTTGTAAACGTCAAGGAAATAGTGGATGATTCATCCATGCAAAAAAAGCGGGACATTGACGCTAGGTTGTATAATACTGCATATTTCTTTATTCTAATGGTGGTGAATATGAAAGCACTTGGGGAAAGGATAGAAAATGGCTAAAGTATCTCCGTACTACTCGGGCGCGGAAGCCGAGTACTTCGTCGACCGCCTCCCGCTCCGCGAGCGCTCCACCTGGTATCATCACGGGTTCTTGACCTCCGCGGAGTGCTTGTGACGGTGCCACGGTGGTTACCCGGCGCCCACGTGCTCGCGAGCTACCGGATCTCGTGGTTGCGCCGCGATGTGGTCGCAGGGATCGTGCTGACCACGCTACTGGTGCCGCAAGGAATGGCCTACGCCGAGCTCGCCGGTTTGCCGCCGATCACGGGCCTCTACACCACGATCCTGTGCCTGATCGGCTATGCCGTGTTTGGGCCTTCGCGGATCCTGGTGCTCGGCCCGGACTCGTCGCTGGGGCCAATGATCGCGGCCACGATCCTGCCAATCCTCGGCTCGAACGGCAGCCCTGAACGCGCAATCGCGTTGGCGTCAATACTTGCGCTGATCGTAGGAGCGATCATGATCGTCGCCGGGATTGCGAAGCTCGGGTTCGTCGCCGACCTGCTCTCAAAACCAACACAGATCGGCTACATGAACGGTCTCGCGTTGACGATCCTGATCGGACAACTGCCCAAACTGTTCGGATTCTCCGTTGACGCTAACGGTCTGATCAACGAGACGAGCGCGTTCGTGCATGGGCTCGCTTCGGGAGAGGCAGTCGGCGCCGCTGTCGCGATTGGCCTGGCAAGTCTCGTGTTGATCCTGGCGCTCGGGCGCTGGCTGCCGCGGATCCCAGGCGTACTTGTGGCGGTCCTCGTCGCGATCGCAGCATCAGCGGTGCTCGATCTTGCCAGCCATGGCGTCTCGCTTGTCGGAACCCTTCCCCAGGGGTTCCCACCGCTGACCGTGCCAAGCATCGAGTCCGTGTCTGACCTCCCATTGCTGATCGCAGGAGCGCTGGGGATCGCGCTCGTAGCACTCACCGACACGATCTCCACCGCCTCGTCTTTTGCCGCCCGCACCGGGCAGGAGATTGACGGCAACGGCGAGATGATCGGGATCGGTGTCGCGAACGTCGCCGCTAGTTTCTTCCAAGGATTCCCGGTCAGTACGAGCGGGTCGCGAACCGCAGTCGCCGAGCAAGCCGGTGCCAAGACACAGGTCACCGGGGTAGTCGGAGCCGCGGCGATCGTGCTGATGCTTGTGTTCGCGCCCTGGCTGCTGCAAAACCTTCCCCAACCTACACTCGCCGCTGTCGTGATCGCCGCATCACTCTCGCTGGCCGACCTTCCCGGAACCGTGCGACTCTGGCGTCAGCGTCGAGTCGAGTTCCTGCTCTCGATCACAGCATTTCTCGGTGTAGCACTGCTCGGCGTCCTCCAGGGCATCGCAATCGCCGTTGCGCTCTCGATCCTCAACGTCTTCCGACGAGCATGGTGGCCTTACCAACCAACCCTTGGCCGCGTCCCAGGGTTGCCTGGCTATCACGACCGGCAACAGCACCCCAACGCTGAGGAATTGCCAGGCCTTGTGATCTTCCGATTTGACGCACCACTGTTCTTTGCCAACGCTCGTACCTTCCGCGACCAGATCCGCCGCTTCGCAGCCACCAAGCCACGACCGAACTGGATCCTCATCGCTGCAGAGCCAATGACCGACGTCGACACCACCGCCGCTGATATGCTCGCCGACCTCGACAAGGAACTCAACGCCAACGGCACCTCCCTCGTGTTCGCCGAACTCAAGGACCCTGTCCGAACGAAGCTCGAGCGCTACCAACTCATCGGCCCCCTCAATCCGGATCATTTCTTCCCCACCCTCGACGCCGCGATCGACACCTTCTGCCAAGAGACTGGTGCTCAGTGGACACCACCCAAGCAGAACGGCGCAGAGGCCAAGTAACTCACGTCCGCTGCGGCTGCCGACCCGGCCAGCGCCCGCGACAACCTCTCCACCATTCCAGAGTGTGGTGATGAGCGAAACGTTTAACATAATCATAGTGAATGTCCAGCTGGCAGACAAATAATATCAATGGCTTTGAAATAGTGAGTTTGGGGAATGAAAGCCCCCCATGCTTACCCGCCCCAAACCCCTCAGGGGGGCCGCCCTCTGTACTCCCGTTTCCTAATGATTACTGTTCAACCGGATTTGATATGATTCCTCAGCAAAATGACGGAACAAGCCAGTAAAAACAAACTTTCACTGCCACAGTTCGTGTGAGGGGATCCGCCCAGATGCGACTCCATCGTTGATAAACTTTAGCAACACATGCTGCTCGCTGCTATGCTCTCGATGGTACTGAACGTTTGCTATATAGATGAGCTTCTCACGCGCCCGCGAATGTGCGACATTGATCAGCCGTGTCGCTGGAGCGGCGATCCCTCTATATCCCCAGACATCGGACGTAAAACGCGGAATGATAGGAGCCTCTTCCTTGTCGGCTGGCGGCGCCTCGACTAGGTCAAGAATGACCGCCAAGAACTCACGGCCCTGGAAAGCATGGATTGTCCCCACCCTTACATACCGGTCCCATCCCCGCTCGGATACGGCGGCGCGAATTTTGTGTGCCTGGGGCGCATAAGGCGTTATAATGCCAATACATGGATAGTTGGTACGTATTGCTTCCAGCATTGAGTCCAATAAGCGCTGGACTGCTCGCAGATCACAACGAATATGATACTCGTTATACTTTGAGCGTCTATTGGCCGGGCGCTCAAAGAAGCAGATGCGCTGCCCATGCCGCAGTAAGGCTTTGTGCAAGTTATAGATTACGCGGGCATCGTTGGGCAACAGCGCCTGTAACAGATCATGTGCTGCATCAGCAGTTACTTTCTTGCCGATCAGGTACAGGTGGATATTAATATGCCAAACATGTTGTATCTACTGGAAACCTGAATCAGAATAGGACACTCACTTCTTCCAGGGAATGCTTGTGGCTAACTGGAGAAGCTTGTTGAGAGCCACTTGTCCACCGACCAAATAGTAGGTATCTCCTACTTGCAGAAACAGTTCAGTGTATGCAATATCTACATTCCTAATTAAGATGGCAGGTTGATCGCCAAGTTGGATTGCTTCGAGCTGAGGAATCTCCTGCTCCTTGCAAGCGTAGCTGAGTTCTGGTTGAGGAACGTTATACCAGATGATGACCTCTTCTCCATCTGCTGTGGTCGCCACATATCCATCACTGAGACAGTAGAGCTTCCAGCCTTCGGGGAAGTTGTCTGGTGTGGGAAGCTCTTCACGTTCCTGCAGTTCCTCAGCAGGAACGAGATGCACAAACTGCTCATCGAGAGCAATGATCTCAACACGAAGGCCTAGTACTTCTAATCTGGCTAAGCGTTTCTGCTCTTGTGCTTGCAACACTCCACTCTTGCTCAGTTCTCTTCTTCGAGTGAGTTCATCTGCTTGCCGTAATGCCTCTGCTAGCGGTGGAACATTCCACGCAGCTCTCTCTTCGTCGGTAGTGGTGGGATCAACATCCCACAGCCGATATGGTTTGTTGTCACGAGCTGTATATTGTGTTCCGTACTTCTGGGGTTTCCCTTGATTCATCAGCCACCGATCGTAAGCGGCAGCAGCAGACAACCAACGGCAGTTGGGATGACCCAATTCATCACCTTTCCTAGCCAGTTCATGAGCTTGCCAGAAGTGTTCTAGCCTCTCTCCATGCTGAAAGATCATCGCGGCGTGGAAGAAATCCTCTGGGGCCTGCAACATTTCACTTCCTAACAATTCCTCCACCCGTTGTCGCCGCGCTCTGTCTCGCTGAAGCATCTTACGCCGTTGTTTGTGATCCAATTGCTCGAATGCGCTCCGATCCGCCTGATCCTGATCGTAGAGGGCCTGGAGTTCCTTGATCATCGTTCGTCCTTTCTGTATGCGACTTGCCTGACACTGCATGCTTCCAGGTTGATCGTATGGCATCAGGTATGGGATTTCCTTCTTCGGCGTTCGGTCAAGGTAGTATAAACTCTGACGAATGCGTTTCCGGCAAGGAGTAGAAAGGGAAGTAGTAATAATGCTGGAATACAGGAAATCCAAAATTTCATACTCAGGTCGATAAACAATGTTACCTGAGAAAAAGCTCTCCAGGCTACCAGTACAAGAAAGATGGCAAACCCAGCAATGAGTGAGCCGATGATCCCATACCGTTCTGCAATAAACAATGAGTGCCTGGTAACGTAATGCCCAGCAGTTTTGAAGAATGCCAAACCAGTTACAAAACCTACCAGGGCAAGACTCAGATTAAAGTAACTCGTGAGAATCGGGTATCCCGGTGTAAAATCCAATGATTGATTCCCGAAGTAATAAAACCAGATGTAATGCCAGAGCGAATCCTGATTGTTTACATCGATAATATGTGAGATGTACGCCCCCAAAAAGAAACCCAATCCTCCAACCATAAAGCCAACATATGGACCAAATCTAGCTCCTAGAAAGAATGTAATGGTTAGTAGCAGGCACCATACACCAATAGAACCTACTGGTATCATTGGCTGGTAGACCCAGGCGCCTACGCTTACACTGATGGATAAACTTTTCTGGCTGTAGACGATCATGGTGCTGCATAAAATTGTCCCAATAAGCATAGCTGCAAGCTGATACCTGTTTAATCTTAGAAGTTTGACTCGTTTTGGACGCTGCTGTTCAGGGAGATCAGTCTCAGGCATGCTCTTTGGTATCGGTACTGTTTCCTGGGGAGAATCCGTATCAGTGATGGGAATGTCAACGTTCTCTAGCGGAGAAGAGGAAGATGACATTGCCTCCATAAAAGCTGAGACATTGGTGTATCGCAAGTTGCGTTGTTTTGCAAGAGCCTTGAGTATGGCTGTTTCCACTGCTTGGGGAATCTCCGGATTTAGCTGAGTGGGAGGAATAGGAGCTTCTTTTTCATGTTTGTATACTAACGCGGGGATGTTCGGCGCAGTAAATGCTGGATGACCAGTGAACATCTCATAGGCAATACACCCAAGTGCATATTGATCGCTTTCTTTACTGATCACACCCTGAAATTGCTCTGGAGCCATATAACGGGGCGTTCCGCTAGAAGATTCTATGTGTTGCATACTGGCATTTGTAAGCACCATAGCGATACCAAAATCGGCAAGTAATACTTCCCCTTTGTCATTAAAGAGAATATTTTCTGGCTTGAGGTCGCGGTGGATAACCTGACGTTGGTGTGCATACTGGAGTGCCTGACAGATCTGTGAGAGGATTGTCAGAGCAATATTCTGTGGCAAGCCACTTGATTGGTGTTGTTTAAGAATGTCTCGCAGAGAACCACCAGAAGCATATTCGGTTACCTGATAAGGTAGATTGTCACTTATACCAACGTCGATCAAAGGCAGAATAAATGGGTGTTTGAGTTGTTCGAGAAATCGAGCTTCCTGGAGGAATTGATCGCGCTCTTCCTGGGAAGAAAGAAAGGTATGTAGGAGTTTGATGGCAACTCGCCGTTCAGGCAATAACGTATGCTGAGCAAGGTAAACATTGCCAAATCCGCCGCTCGCAAGCCTGCTCATGAGACGATAATTACCTATCTCTTGACCGATAAGATCAACCATTCTCTCAACCCAGAAACAGAAGCGACTAGATGCCCTTAAATCAACACATGAGGTTCTTGTAAACTATATCATGCTTTAGGAATGAGACAGGCAAGGAGTTCACAAAAATGATGTGAGCCCCATCACAGGAAAAGATCCAACGATATGTTAGGGCTTTTAATGGCAGGGGTGTCTCTGCTGAGTAGCAAAAACAAGTGGCTATCTACGGATAGAGAAACTAGTAATTCTTTATTCCGGTTTCACCACCGTTTTGTAGCAATCGCACAGATCAGTAATCGGGCATTTAGTGCAGCGCGGGCGCTCAAAAACGCAAATGCGTTGCCCGTGTCGCAATAATCCCTTATGGAAATTGTAGATGGTACGAGCATTCTGTGGGAGCAGGGCTTGCAAAAGATCATGAGCGATATCTGCTGAGACTTTCTTTCCAATGAGTCCAAGACGACCAGACACGCGATGCACATGCACGTCTACCCAAGATCGCATTTAGTAACAATCAGAAAAGGCTTGAAGCCGCCATCCTTGCCCTCAGAATCTTTACATATCGTATGAGAGCATTTCCTCACTCGCCAAAAGGGGGTAAACTTACTCCCAGTCGCGGCTAGCTGCCTCGTCAAGAAGACCAGTCGTGGTGCATATGAAACGGTGTGTTGAAAAACCCAAAACCGCA
>Ga0070706_100004209_pt1 | contig 13972 bp, 12 predicted proteins | sample KBSK5501metaG_FD_65476 | JGI IMG/M metagenome (GOLD analysis project Ga0070706, IMG submission 65476) | Corn, switchgrass and miscanthus rhizosphere microbial communities from Kellogg Biological Station, Michigan, USA - KBS K5-50-1 metaG | ecosystem: Host-associated > Plants > Roots >...
AACCTGCCTGTTCGGCACGCTGTCGCTGTGGCAGGGCGTGGACGTGCCGGGGCGCGCGCTCCAGCTTGTGATCATCGACCGGATCCCGTTCCCGCGCCCCGACGACCCGCTCGCCTCCGCCCGGCAGCGGGCGGTTGCGGCGCGGGGCGGCAACGGGTTCATGACCGTCGCGGCGGCGCACGCCGGGCTGCTGCTCGCCCAGGGCGCGGGCCGCCTGCTGCGGACCATGGAGGACAAGGGCATGGTCGCCGTGCTCGACCCGCGCCTGGCCACCGCCCGGTATGCCAGCTTCCTCCGCGCGTCCCTTCCCCCCTTCTGGGCCACGACCGACCCCGAGGTGGCGAGAGCCGCCCTGCGCCGCCTCTCCGCCCTTCCCCGCTGACGCCAGCCCCCGAGACCCCGGAACCAGGCCAGCCTCCCGCACCCATAGAGAGCCGGGTGCGCCCCCGGGCGCCGCGGGGCCGGACATGAATCCGCCCGGAGGGGGCGGGCCCGTTGCGGCTCCCTCCGGGCGGATCTGTGACGTTGTGGTACCGCTAGCCGGTGATCAGGTGCAGTTCGCCGCGAAGGTCTTGAAGGTGCCCTGATCGGAGTACCACCCGTTCACGCCGAGGCTGGGCGTCTGGTGGTAGAACCACGAGAAGAAGGCCAGTTCCTGCGGGTGATAGGTGAAGCCGTTGAGGCTGTCCTTGAACGTGGTGCCGGACAGCGGGTCGCCCACCTCGAGGTTGGACTGGCAGCCGGTGACCTGGCCGATGTGACCCCACGAAGGGGTCGGGTTGACGGTGTTGGGGTCGTTCTGCCACTCGCCCACCTCATGGGAGAGGGCGGAGATGTCGGACGAGCCGCTGAACGCGCGGGAGTTGTCGTACATCGCCAGGCCGTAGGTCTGCGCGCCCGCGGTGGTGCTGAAGATGTTGTGGTAGCCGAGCACGCAGCACTGCGAGGGGACGCCGACGTACTCCACGAAGTTGTGCAGCAGGAAGATCGGGAACGTTGTCGTCCCGACACCCTGGCTCGCCAGCGACGGGATGACGGTCTTCTGCAGGAACGGGTCCAGTTTGTTGATGTTGACCGCGCCGAGCAGGCCGTTGCCGCAGCCGATCTTCGCTACCGCGGGTCCCCAGGTGTTGGGCACCTTGATGGTGACCGGGTTGAGCGTCTTGAACGACAGGGTGACGCCGTAACTCGGGTTGACCCCGGTGGCCTGGGCGAACTTCCAGAACTCGGCGCGCTGGAAGGCGTCTACGTACTGGCCGGTGCCGATGGACGTGCCGCCGAAGCTCCACGCCTGGGGGACGACGACGGGGGACTTCTGCGTCCGGGCGAGCGGGCTCGCCCCGGAGTCACAGCTGTCGACCTTGGTCGGGTCCCAGGTGTCGCCGTTCGAGAACTTCATGATCAGCGGCACGATCTCGGCCTTGACCGTGGTCGACGCGTTGGTCACCTTGATCGCCGGGTTCTTGCCCACGATCTTGTAGGTGAAGGTCTTGGTGCCTACCGTCACGCTGGCCTTGTACTCGGGCACGGTCGTCGCGGCAATTGCCGAGGCGCGGGCCTGCGCCGGCGTGATCCCTGGGTGGACACCCACGTCATACAGCGCGTGCCCCGGCCGGAACGTCTTGATGTGCACCGGTGCCGCCGCTGCCGGCAGGGCGGCGGGCAGGGCCATGAGCACACCGATCCCGAGTGCCGAGGCGCCACCGATCATGGCTCGCGTCAAGCGTGTATGTTTCACATTCTCCCCTTTGCTTCGGCTAGCCCACCGAAATAAGAGACGCAGGCCGTGTCTCGTGGACGCCGGCCGACAGGATGCACGCGTCTCGTTCTCGCCGCGCAGAAATCATGACATGGCAAAGCCGACTAATCCAGCACTTCTCGGGTATCACCGTGCAATTAAGGTTGGATCACCGCATTGAGCAGGGACGGATCACAAGAATGAACGGCCCCGTCACGCCGATTCGCGGGTCACGGGCCGGGCGGGCACGACGGCCTGGGGCGCTGGCCGACGCTCCCGGTGGGCGCGGACCGCCCGCTGGCCCGGCCCGCCCGGTGAGCCCCCCCGCTGGCCGGCCGCCCGTTGGCCGCCCGCCCGGGGCCTCCACCGGCTGCCGCACGGTCGCCAGCTTCGGCTGGTATGCCGGGCCAGCGGCCATCCCACGAGCCGGCGCCGGCCGCGTCGCCGGGCACCCGGCGTCGGCTGCTGCCGGCGTCCACGTGCGACGGCGGGCACCCGGCGCCCACCGCTGACGGCATCCACGTTCGACAGGTCGTCGTCGCCGACGGCCGCCCGGCCAGCACCGGGGCACGCCGGGGCTGGGCCGGCTCGCCGGCGGTTTGCGGCGTGCTGGCCAGGACCGTGCCATCCGCGTGACCGCTGCGCGAAAAACGGGAAGCCACCTGGCAATCGCGCGGCGAACGCGCCACCAGCGGGCCGAGGCAATTCCGCGTGCCGAAGGCTCATGCTGACGCTCCTGGCAGGCGCGGGAAGAATGGTCCGGGAAAAGACACGGAAATTGTCGTTGCCATCCACGAGGCCGCGGAAGGCGGGGCCGGAAACCAGCGGCGCGGTGCCCTGGGCGTCGTGCCGGGCGGCGATGACGACGCCGGCGGTGCAGCCCCGGTCTCAGCGCCGTCCCGCTCCCGGGATCCCGCCGTCGCAGGCTGCCGCCTGATGAGCAAGGATGTCCCGTAGCTCGCGCGTGACCTCGTCCGGGTACCGGTCGAGCGTCGCTTCAAGATCGCGCCGCTGAGCCGGGGTTGAGTAAGCGGATAGCTCGCGCACCAACTCGGCATGCCGCTCACGATCTTCGGCGGAGCCGCCGGGAAGGAGCAGGGCATACCAAAGGGCCCAGAGCCCGGGAAACACCAGCATTGCCCCTCCGCCGCCGCGCAGCACAGCGCCGGCCACCGTGAGCACCGCGCCGCCCAGCAACGGCCGCCAGCGGTAGCGCGCGCCGCGCGCCAGGCGAATCAGGCCGAGGAGCGTGAGCAGCGCGCCCATGCGGATCGACCTGCGGACTCGTCCGGCGCGTGGCGCCCCCGTGAGCCGTCGGTCACCGTAGTGGCCGACCGGGTTCGCCGGCAGGCTCCACACCACCAGGTTCCGCCGACGCGGGCGCGGTCTCATCGCAGCCTCCTGCACCCTGGCTTCGCGCTGCGTGTCTCTCATCGTACGCTCGGCGCCCCGAAGCGGGCAGCCGGCATGCGGGCGCAGGACGCATCATGATCACGGGTCTGCCCGCCGGGACCATGGCTCTGACGTGCCTAGGATGATCGTTGGCACCGGCCAGGGTTCATGTCTCGTGCTTGCGCGTGTGCGGGGGCTCCACCGGCGTGATCATCTGGGCGTCCATGTCCTCGCCTTGCCAGGAGGCGCGGCTGCCCAGCCGTATCCATACGGGCCCCATCGAGATCCACCTGCCCGACGTCGTCCCGGGGGGACGGAGCGGGCCCCTCCAGGTCAAGCCGCCCCAAACCCGTGGGGCGATGCGGATGCGGTCGCTGATGCCGGCCCACTTGCTTGCCATGCGCCTCACGCTCCTGTACCGGTGACCGTGGGGCCGCATCGCCGCCGGGCTGGGCTCCCGGACAGGGCCAGTGCCGTGACCGGTGACGTTTGCGCTTGCCGGTCGGTACAACTCTAGCCCCGTCCGAGCCGCCCAGCGCCTGCCCGCTTCACCCGTACCGGGACTGCAGGTGGACCCCTCCGGCGATTCTGCCGCGCCGGGGTCATTGGGCCCGGGAGGTGGCGGCCTCGCCGACCGTCAACGGGCGCCGGGCCCGGGGATTGGGGGTTTCAGGGAAGCTTCCAGTCGATGGGCGGTGCGCCCTGCCGTTCGAGCAGCTGGTTGGCGCGGCTGAACGGGCGGGAGCCGAAGAAACCGCGGTCCGCGGAGTTGGGGCTGGGGTGAGCCGATTCGATCAGCGGCACGCCGTCGAGCAATGGCGCGAGGCTCCGCGCGTCCCTGCCCCACAAGATCGCGACCAGCGGGGCGCGGCCCACCCCGTCCGGCGCCCGGCGCGCGGCCAGCGCCCTGATCGCCTGCTCGGTGACCTCCTCCCAGCCCTTCCCGCGGTGCGAGGCGGGCCGCCCGGGCGCGACCGTCAGCACCCGGTTGAGCAGCAGCACCCCGCGCTCGCTCCACGGCACCAGGTCACCGGTGGCGGGTGCCGGGTAGCCGAGGTCGCTGGTGTACTCCCGGAAGATGTTGAGCAGGCTGGCAGGCAGAGGGCGCACGGTCGGCGCCACCGAAAAGCTCAGGCCCACGGCGTGGCCGGGCGTGGGGTAGGGGTCCTGGCCCATGATGAGCACCCGGACCGCGCCGAACGGCTGGGTGAAGGCGCGCAGCACGTTCTCCCCGGCCGGCAGGTAGCGGCGGCCCGCGGCGAGTTCGGCGCGCAGGAAATCCCCCATGGCGGCGATCCGCCCCGCGACCGGTTCCAGCGCCTCAGCCCAGCCCGGGTCGATGATCTCGCGCAGTTCGCGTCCGGCCATGGGCGACACGATAGCCCTTCGGCGCCCGCCGTGATCCCGCCCGCGCCGGGCGGGGCGCCGGGTCAACCATTCGCTGACCCGGCTCGGCGGCAGCGTGGCTCAACGGCAGCCTCAACGCGCATTGAGACCGGGCGCCAAGCGCCTACGGCGGGTGCGCCGGCCACGCACCCGCGCCGCCATCGGGACGCGGCCGGCCACGGGACGTCGTTCGGCAGCATGGAAGGCTTTTGACCGGCAGGCCGCCGCCACCGCCGCCCGCGGCTCCGGGCGGAAGCGGGCACCCGGCGGATTCCGTGACAACCGGGGCGGCGCCGCCCGGAATGGCCTACCTTGCCCGCATGGGACCGGCATGGCGAGGACGGGGCGGTGGGCCGGGGCCGCGTGGCGCGCGGCGGCGCCGCGTGCTGCTCCGCGCGGTCACCGTGGCCGTGTGCGCCGCGCTGGCCGCGCTGCCGGCCTGCTCGTCCGGCGGTCCGGGCGGCACGGGGCAGGCCAGCGCCGGGGCGGCCAGCGCCGGGCACGCCAGCCCGGCCGGGCCCGGGCACCACCGGCACGGCGCCGCGCCCCGGCTGCACGTGTCCGGGAACCGGCTGGTCAGCTCCCACGGCCGGCCGGTGGTGCTGCACGGGGTGAACCGGTCGGGCACCGAATTCCTGTGCGTGCAGGGCCACGGTATCTTCGACGGCCCGAGCAGCCAGGCGTCGGTCTCGGCGATGAGGTCCTGGGGCATCAACGCGGTCCGGATCCCGCTGAACGAGGCCTGCTGGAACGGTGAGCCGTACGTCAACCCGGCCTACTCGGGCGTGAACTACCAGTCCGCGATCAGGACCTACGTGAACCTGCTGAACGCCAACGGCATGGTCGCCATCCTGGACCTGCATTGGACCGACGGCCGGTACACCGGGCCGTACTCGGCGTGCGCGTCCGCGCAGGCCAGGTGCCTGAAGCCGATGCCGGATGCGGCGCAGGCGATCCCGTTCTGGAGGTCGGTGGCGCAGGCGTTCAAGGGCAACGGCGCGGTCCTATTCGACCTGTTCAACGAGCCCTTCCCGGAGCGGGCCGCCCACAGCGAGACCGTCGGCTGGCAGTGCTGGCTGCACGGCGGGTCCTGCCCGGGGATCGGTTACCCGGTGGCCGGCATGCAGGACCTGGTCAACGCGGTCCGGGGTACCGGCGCCCGCAACGTGATCCTGCTCAGCGGGCTGGCCTACGCCAACGACCTCACCGGGTGGCTGGCCAGCGAGCCCACCGACCCCGATCGAGGCCTCACCGCGTCGTGGCACTCGTACAGCTTCAACGCGTGCTCGACCCTGGCCTGCTGGACCACCCAGGTGGCCCCGGTGATCGCGCAGGTCCCGCTGGTGGCGGGGGAGATCGGCGAGCGCGGCTGCGGGTCCGGCTACATCACCGCCCTGACGAACTGGCTGGATTCCGTGTCCGGCAGCTACGTGGCCTGGGCGTGGAACGCCGACTTCGGTTGCGCCGCCGGGCCCAGCCTGATCACCAGTTACGCCGGGACACCCACCCCGTACGGCGCGGGCTACCGGGCGCACCTGAAGTCCCTGGCCCGCTGACCCCGCCCCAGGCAGCCAGCGGTGATCATGGCGTTTTGGGAAAGCGCCGGGATAAACCGGCATGGAGAAGGAGCTGGAAGAGCTCTACGTCGAAGGGCTAGCGACCCACGGCGGCCCCGAGTCATGCGTCGACGTCCCGCGAGGGCGTGGCGAAGCGTTGGCAGGGGCACGTGCAGGCCGGGCTATTGAGCAGCGAAATCACAACGATCGGGGTGCTGACGCTGTCCAAAAGGGTGGAAGGCAACACCGCCGGTGGCGCTATCCGCGAACTGCCGGTGGGCCCTGCGCGGTCGGAGAACCAGGGCATGTGCGGAACCTCCGTGCGCGAGAACCGGCAGAGCCCATTCCTGCCGTCCGCTTGGTCAGCGGGCGGGCCGTCCGGGGAACGCTGAGGCGGTAAGCCTGGGATGCGCGGGGATGGGCAGTCGGATCGTTTCGTAGTACCTGCGAACGCGCCGAACGAGGCTGCGGAGGCGGAGGCGGAGGCGGGGGAGGGAAGGGAGAGGTCCAAGAGCGAGTCCTCTTTGCTGTTGGTGTCAAGGGTTACGCCGGGTTTTCTTTGATGTGGGTTTCAGTGAGGCGGTCCTGGTGGCCGCGGTGATTCAGCCCGCGGGGGTGCGGGGCTGTTCGTGAGATGTGGGAGTGATCGGAGTGATGCCTCTGGGCCGGGCGTTTGCGGCTTCTACGCCGGGCTGGGGTGCCCCTTTTCTGCTCGCGCGGCCGCGCTCGTCCTAGGCATAAGCTGGGCTGTGAGGGCGAACGTCGGCCAGAGCGTCCCCGCCTGGGTTTCATGGGAGGGCACAGTGCCGCTCTCTGAGCACGAGCGGCGCCAGCTCGAGCAGATCGAGGCGGCGCTCCGCGCTGGTGACCCGCGGTTTGCTGAGGCCGTACGCGCGGCCGACCCGCGGGTGCATTACCGGCGCCGGGTGGTCGCAGCGGTGCTGGGGTTCCTGGCCGGCGTCGGGTTGCTGCTGGCTGGGGTCGTGGTCAATGTCATCCTGATCGCGGTGGCGGGCTTTGTGGTCATGCTCGCCTGCAGCGTGTGGGCGGTGACCAGCTACCGCCAGATGACGGGCAGGACCACGGGGCGCGCTCCCGTCAAGGACAGGGGCTCGGGCAGGAGGCGGCACACCGCCAGGGGCCGGCGGCCTGGCAGGCAGGGCGGATCGGGGCTGATGGGGCGGCTGGAGGAGCGCTGGCGGCGCCGTCAGCAAGGCGACCGCTAGATCCCTGGCTGCCCGGTGCCGTCCTTCTCCCTGCAGGCCTGTCCCGGGGCCGCGATGGGATTCGGCTGGCATTGCGCGCGGGCCAGGCTGCCCACGATGGCGACGCCAAGGGCGCCGCCAGCTTCGCTGATCGTGTCGTTGGCCGCGCTCCCGGCGCCGGCCGGCCACAGTCAGAGCCGCGGGCGCTCCCAGAGCAGGAACAGGCTGCGCTGTTCGTCGTCAAGATCCAGGTCGCCGAGCGGCTCAGGCAGAGGAGGCACTGGATGTTTCGCCGGGCTCGGCCCCCAAGGCGCTGGTCAGCCCTTCGAGGTCTGCTACGGTCACGGTGAGCGCCGAGTGGCCGCTGCGGCGGAGCGGTGATGGCACCTTCTCCGCGAAGTGGATGCATACCCCCGCGCTGTGGTTCGTTCCAAAGCTCAGGCCGTCGTCGACCATGGATGCGCGAACACCGAATGCTGTCCACCAGCGGTAGTTCCGGGTGATGTGCGCCTCGGTGACGTTTGCCAGCGGCGTCTTGATCTTGATGAAGCCGAAGGTCGCCAGGAGCGAGCCTTCGTCCGTGAGCGTGACGCCGTCTTTTGAACCTCGCAGCCCGAAGAGCAGCAACAACGGCAGATATCGCTTGTCAATGGCGTAATCAAAACGCTTAGACATATCCGATCCCCTAGGCGGCAAAAGCATATCCGATCCCTAGGCGGCAAAAGCAATGAACGGGTACTGGAACTTCATCACAGTCGCTCACTGTTCCCACGATGCCGCCCATGGTGAGCTCGGTGAGGCCAACCTTGGGCTGAAGTGTTCAGCCGAAGAGCACTCGGAGGACTGTGGCGGATCTGGGCGATACCGGTTCGCCGGGGTAGAAGCTTGCGCGGAATCTGCCGTGCCCGGCGGAACGACCTCCATCCGTGCGCGTGGCGGTCAGGCCCGGCCGGCTCAATCGGATGGCCGTGTTGTTCCGGCTGATCCTGGTCATTCCCGCCTTGCTTACCGAGGTGGTGCTGGCCTGCGGCCTGCAGGTGATCGTGATGCCCATCACCTGGCTGATAGTCCTCATCTTGGGTGAGATGCCCCGGCCACTGCATGAGGCGATTGCCGCCGCCACACGTTACCTGGCCCGGGTCAACGGCTACATGTACCTGCTGACCAGCGCGTACCCAGCCGGCCTGTTCGGGGACCAAAGGGAAGCCATCATCGTGGCCGACTCCCCAGTGCCGGGCGGGCAACAATCGCAGCTCGTGCTGTCCGGGTCGGCCAAGGCACTGGTAAGCCTGTTCCTCGGCGCCGGAGCGGCGATCATCATCGGGACAACCGCAATCCTCCTGCTGACCGCCACCACGCCGGGCGCCTGAAACCAGTCCGCCAGGCTAGCGCAGTTGAACCGACCGCACAGGCCAGACCGAAACCGCCGATCGCGCACGCGCAGAACAGATAATCGGAATGCAGCCCAGCCTTTGAGCCCGGCCACTATGAGCGTCAAGGTGCCGGGATCGAAGGCACCGGGCCTATTGCGGGCCGTGCCCCGTGGAGTGGTACCGCTGCCCCTCGGCGGCACGTGTTGCCTGGCGCGCTGCCGATGTCTGCTGTGTCTGCTCGCGGGCCAGACGGCGCGCACGCCATCGGCTGACCCACCGGGCAAGCCTGGTCTTCACCATGCTCACCTTCCTGTGGTTCATGGAAGAGCCATGGCGAGCCAGGCTGGCCGCGTCGGTGCTCCGCCTGCGGATCCCGGGCTTGTGATGCCCGCCAACGTCAGCGCACAGGCACAGTCCAGGTGTCAAGCGTACGTCCGCGCACCGAAGCCGGCACTATCGCGGCGCGGCTCGCGAAGCGGCCGGCGGCGCGGGCCTGGCTCGCGGGCCGGCTTGGCGCGTGTCCTCGTGGTCGTCAGCCTTATGGGGGTGTGGCTGGGCGGTCCGTTAACAGCTCGGCGGTCCACTCGATGACCAGGCGGGAGACCCGGCCGGTGCCGGGGGTTTCCGGTCTGGCATCACATCCCCATGGGCGAGATCCCCATGATCATCACTCATCCCCGGGTGCCGCGAAGGCGCTGGGGCAACGGGCGGAACCGGGGCGCAGGGGAGTGCGTCTAAGGAGCCGTAACGGTCGGCCGGTGCTGGCGCCGTTAACCCGCTCGCGGCGCCAGCGTCGGCCCCGTACCGCCGGTGAGCTGCCGGCCATCGTCGACCGCTACCGGATCGCGTTCGTCCCGGCTGCCCCGCCGGCGCCCCGCATCGTGGTCACCCCGTCCGGGTGCCTGGTCGTCGGGGTCACGCTCGCCGGGGCGGCCCAGCCACCGCTGTGGGGCGACACCGGGCTGATCGGCGCCGCCAACCGGCTGCTGCACCTCAGGCGGGTGCTGCAGCCTGGCCTCCGCCCGCCTTGGCGGTGCTGACGATCCAGGCCAGGACGAGCGCTTCCTCGCGCCAGGCGTCGTATCGTCCGCTCCTGCCGCCGTGGCCGGCGGTCATCTCGGTCTTGAGCAGGAACGGGCCGCCGCGGGCGGTGGCCCGCAGCCGGGCGATCCATTTCGCGGGCTCACGGAACAGCACCCGGGTGTCGTGCAGGCTGGTCACCGCGAGGATGGGCGGGTAGACCTGGTCACGGACGTTCTCGTAGGGCGTGTAACCCTTCATGTACGCGTACACCGCCGGGTCATGCAGCGGGTCACCCCACTCCTCCCACTCCGGCACGGTGAGCGGCAACGAGGGGTCCAGGATGGAGGTCAGCGCGTCCACGAACGGGACCTGGGCCACGATCCCGCCGAAGTCCTGCGGCGCGATGTTCGCCACCGCCCCCATGAGCAGCCCGCCCGCCGAGCCACCCCGCGCGATCAGCCGCTCCGGGCTGGTCCAGCCCTGCGCAGCCAGGTGCTCGGCGCAGGCCACGAAATCGGTGAACGTGTTGGTCTTGTGCAGCATCTTGCCGTCGTCGTACCAGCGCCGGCCCATCTCGCCGCCGCCGCGGACGTGCGCGATGGCGTACACGAATCCCCGGTCCAGCAGCGACAGCCGTGGGATGGAGAAGCTGGGGTCGATCGACGCCTCGTAACTCCCGTAGCCGTAGAGCACCAGCGGCGCGCTGCCGTCCCGCGGCGTCCCGTTCCGGCAGATCAGCGAGATGGGGACGCGGGTGCCGTCGGCGGCGACCGCCCATTCGCGGCGCTGTTCGTAGTCCGCGGGGTCGTATCGGCCCGCGCCGGGCAGCGCGAGGACCGGGCGCCGCTTGCGCAGGGTGAGTGCACCGGTCCTCGTATCGGCGTCGAATACCGAGTCGGGGGTGGCCAGCGAGGTGTAGTGCAGCCGGAGTTGCCCGGTCGCGTACTCCGGGTTCGACCCCGGGGACACCTGGTAGAGCGGCTCGGGGAAGGCGATCTCCTGCTCGCTGCCGTCGGTGCGAAGGATACGCAGGCCGGTGAGGCCGTCGCGGCGGAAGTACACCATGGCGTGGTCGGCGAACGCGCCCACGCCCAGCAGCCTGGTGTCCGCCCGGTGCCCGACGACCGTGGTGAGGGCCGCCGGATCGGCGAGCGGGCCCCCGCCCGCCTCCCCTTCCCCCTGCACCGGGCCGGCCAGCGGAACCGCCGCCAGTTCGAAGTTCAGCGCGCCATCGTTGTGCAGTATCAGCAGCCGCCCGGCGCCGTCGGGGCCGGCCTGGTGCTCGACCGAGTACTCGACGCCCCGCCTGCGGGGCAGCACCACCCGCGGTTCGCCCGCTGGCTCGGCCGCATCGAGCAGCCAGACCTCGCTGGTCAGCTTGCTGGAGCTCGCAATGGCCATGTAGCGCTCGCTGCGGGTGAGCTCCACCCCGACGGAGAACCGCTCGTCCGCCTCTTCGATCACGATCACGTCGTCCGCGGCCGGCGTGCCGACCTGGTGCCGCCACACCCGGTACGGGCGCCAGGCCTCGTCCACCGTGGTGTAGAACAGCGCGGACCCGCCGGCGGACCAGGCGCAGCCGTAGAACGTGCCGGGGATCTCGTCCGCCGCGGTTTCCCCGGTGACCAGGTCCTTGATCCGCAGCGTGAAGCGCTCGTCGCCGGCGAAGTCGGTGGAGTAGGCGAGCAGCCGCCCGTCCGGGCTGACACTGAACGCGCCCAGCGAGAAGAACGGTGAGTCCCCGGCCACCTCGTTCCCGTCAAGCAGGATCTCCTCGCCCGGCAGCGGCGCGCCGTCGCCGGTGCCCGGAGGCGCGTCCTCACCGGGCTGGACGGCACGCCGGCAGTGCACCGCGTACTGCTTGCCCGCGACCGTGCGGGAGTAGTACCACCAGCCGTTCTTGCGCACCGGCACCGACAGGTCGGTCTCCTGCGTGCGGCCCTTGATCTCGCCGAAGACGGCCTCCCTCAGCCCGGCCTGGCCCACGATCATCGCCGCGGTGTAGGCGTTCTCGGCTTCCAGGTAGCGCAGGGTCTCCGGATCGTCGGCGTCGGCCAGCCACGCGTACTCGTCGATGAACGTGTCACCGTGGTGCGTGCGCTCGCTCGGGATCCGCCGTGCCACCGGCGGCTCGGGAGGTGCTCCGGCGGGCTGGCCCGGCGGGACCGCCGCCATCGTGGTCGAGGTGTCGGCGCGGGTCGGCTTTGTCACGGATGCAGTGTACGGACGGCGCCCGCCGGTTACCGACGCCGCCCGGCCCAGGCTGCGGAGCCTCATCGGCATGATCTTGTGAGTTTGTTCACGGATACGATGAACAGGATCACAAGATCATGGACATCAGGGGCGGGTCCGCGGTCAGAGCACGTCGTGGCCGGGGTGCGGCTCGGCCGGGATCCGGCGCGGCTGCGCCGGGATGGTGCCCAGCCGGCCCGCCTGGTAGTCCTCGAACGCCTTGACCAGCTCGTCCCTGGTGTTCATGACGAACGGGCCGTACGCGGCGACGGGCTCCCTGATCGGCTCACCGCCCAGCAGCAGCAGGTCGAAGTCCTTGCCCGGTCCCTGCTGGCGCTCGGCCGCGCCGAATGTGATCACGCTGCCGGGGCCGAAGACGGCCAGTTGCCCGGTCCGCACCGGGCGCCGCTCGGCGCCGACGGTGCCGTTGCCGGCCAGCGCATACCCGAGCGCGTTGAAGTCGGGCCGCCACGGCAGCCGGACCTGCGCACCGGGGGAGACGGTCGCGTGCACCACGCTGATCGGCGTGTGAGTGATGCCGGGGCCCTTGTGCCCAGCCAGGTCACCGGCGATGACCCGGAGCAGCGCCCCGCCGTCGGCCGACGAGAGCAGCGCGACCTGACCCGCCCGGATGTCCTGGTAGCGCGGGTTGGTCATCTTGAGCCGGGCGGGCAGGTTCACCCAGAGCTGGAAGCCGTGGAACAGCCCGCCGCTCATGACCAGTTCCTCCGGTGGCTCCTCGATGTGCAGGATGCCGCCGCCCGCGGTCATCCACTGGGTGTCGCCGTTGGTGATCAGGCCGCCGCCGCCGTTGGAGTCCTGGTGGCGGAACACGCCGTCGATGATGTAGGTCACCGTCTCGAAGCCGCGGTGCGGGTGCCACGCGGTGCCCTTGGGCTCACCGGGGGCGTAGTCGACCTCGCCCATCTGATCCATGTGGATGAACGGGTCGAGGCGGCCCAGGTCCACCCCGGCGAACGCGCGCCGGACCGGGAACCCTTCGCCTTCGAAACCCGCCGGCGCCGTGGTCACCGACAGCACGGGGCGGTCGGCGGTGGCCGCGGGGTCGGGTTCCTGGACGCGCGGCAGCACCAGGATGTCCTCGACAGTGACTGCGGGCATGTCGTCTCCTCCGCTCAGGGTGCACACAACAGTAGTCTCGGCGGCTCCAACAGTTGTTGATTGTTCAACATTCCCTGGACGGCGGTCCCCGGTTGCCCGGTTTCCGCGGATGGCAATGTGCCGCCCCGGATATCCCGTATCGCACTACCATCTGCGTCGGGCGCGCGTCGCGGCTGCCATGACGGGAGGTGGGCCGGTGAACCCCAGGATCGATACCGCGAAGCCGCGCTTAGCCCGCGTGACCGGGAGCCGAGCCTGATGCGGCCGAGGATCGACATCACCAAGCCGCACTCAGCCCGCATCTACGACTATTACCTGGGCGGCAAGGACAACTTCGCGGCCGACCGGCGGACCGCCGAGCGCGCCATGGTCAGTTGGCCGACGGTGCGCACCGCAGCGCGCGAGAACCGGGCGTTTTTGGGGCGCGCGGTGCGGTTTTTGGTGGCGGAGGCGGGGATCCGCCAGTTCCTGGACATCGGGACGGGGCTGCCGTCGGCGAACAACGTGCATGAGGTGGCGCAGGGGCTAGTGCCCTCGTGCCGGGTGGTGTACGTGGACAACGACCCGATCGTGCTGGCGCACGCCCGGGCGTTGCTGATCAGTTCGCCGCAGGGGAAGACCGCTTACATCCACGCGGACCTGCGGGAGCCGGAGACGATTCTGGCGGACCCGGCGGCGACGGCGACGCTGGATCTTTCCGAGCCCGTCGCGCTGATGCTGGTGGCGGTTCTGCATTTTCTGCCCGATGAGGCGCAGCCGCGGCGGATCGTGGACACCCTGGTCGGCGCCCTCCCCCCCGGCAGTTACTTGGCCGCCTCGCACGTCACACCCGAGCACGACCCGGTCGGAGTGGGCGGCCTTGAGCGCACCTACCGGGCCTCCGGCCTGCCCGCGCAGGCGCGGGTGGCCGAGGAGTTCGCCGAACTGGCGTTCCATGGCCTGGAG
>Ga0070706_100004213_pt1 | contig 13963 bp, 13 predicted proteins | sample KBSK5501metaG_FD_65476 | JGI IMG/M metagenome (GOLD analysis project Ga0070706, IMG submission 65476) | Corn, switchgrass and miscanthus rhizosphere microbial communities from Kellogg Biological Station, Michigan, USA - KBS K5-50-1 metaG | ecosystem: Host-associated > Plants > Roots >...
GAATAGTAAAAATGACAAAGCCCACAACAAGTACCTCGCTATATATATCACTTCTGATTTGGATACGACTTTCCACTCCATCATACACTCATGCTTGAACCGTGGTGCTCATTGTCTAGTTTGGAACAGAGAGAAATATGAAAATCGGATCAAGGAGATACCGTCTTAATTGTCAAGAGACAGTCGCCAATGCAGGCTTTGCCTCGCACCGAGGTCCCCGATGAGCGCTCCTGGGGAGCGATACCAGCATGAACGACCAATTGTTTGACCGTCTTGAAGCGCTTGATATCGACAATCTCTGCCAGTAGTCGTGCCGCCGACAATTCGGCAATCCCCGGTAGTGAGATCAACAACGCACAGAGCTTCTTGAGTGTCTCGTGTTGCTCGATGTGCGCATGTAGCCGCTTTTTGACCTCCTGGATGCGGATCTTGAGAATCTGACGATGCTCCTCGATTTCCTACCGCGTCTGGGCATCTAAACGGCCATCCTCCAAACGATTGGCCTCTTGTCGCTCCATCTGTTGCAGGGCTTCGAGTCGCAAGAGCAGGACTTGCAGCTGCTCGGTTTCTGCCGGGGTAGGCAGCCAGGCGCTTCTGTGCGCAAAAGTGAGCAAAGAGCTTCGCATCCTGTTTGTCAGTTTTCGTCCGCCGTCCCTCCGCGAGCCGAAAGGTTGGCATGCGTGCCGGATTGATGATGCTCACCGTATGGCCAGCGTGATACAAGAAGAGGGTCAGAGCATCTCCATACGTTCCGGGGCTTCCGTGCAGGCATGCAATTGCTCCATCACCTGTTGACCCAGCCACTGGTCCAAGGCTTCAAATCCGTGAGGAGTGTTGGCAAAGTGATGCGAATTGGCTATGGCTTCGGCGAGCAGATGCACATCGAAGGTGCGTTTGGCCATGTCGATGCCGAGCGCTGGTACGCGTGGTGTCATTAATGCTCTTGACACTATTGATACAATGCGCTTAGGATGCCATCCTAAATTGTGCTATGCCTCTCCTTACAAGCTAACAAGCTAACAGTAACGTAAAGGTTGTCGCTACTTAATGTAAAACCGGACGAGAGAAGAAAGGGGATCGTGTGCAGTTGAATTCTGATGAAGATGCGAACAAACGCGATCAAACCCCGCTGTCTGGATCAGGAATGACTCATCAATCTGGATCCGAAATGGATCAAGGTCAAGTAGATCAGTGGGCCGTTCTCCGGCAAGAGGCGGAGGAAGAAGTTATCAATCACCAGGCAGAGCCAGCACAGTCAGGTTGGGATCAGCGAGAGATTGAAGACGATGCCAGTACCCCTACCCCTCAAGTACACTTTCAATCACAGTTCATTGAAGAACAAGCGTCCAACCACGTAGATATCGTGGTTGCTGGTATCGGGGGCGCAGGTATGAACGCTGTTAACCGAATGATTAACACGCGAGTGCGAGGGGTCAGGTTTGTAGCATTGAACACCGATATCCAAGTACTTTCCCGCTCAGAAGCATCAGAACGAATCTGCCTGGGACAGCAATATACGAAAGGGATTGGAGCTGGGGGCAACGCAGCAGTAGGAGCACGGGCGGCTGCCGAAAGCACAGAAGAGATTCGCAACATTCTAGGAGATGCCGACCTGGTCTTCATCGCCGCTGGTATGGGTGGTGGTACAGGAACCGGTGGCGCTCCAGTTGTGGCCTCGATCGCTAAAAAACTAGGGATGCTCACCATTGGCATTGTCACCTTGCCGTTCACATTTGAAGGTTCAAGACGTCGACGTATAGCCGAAGAAGGTCTTCAGGCCATAAGTGCTGAAATCGATGCACTTATTACAGTCCCCAACGATCGCCTGCTCTCCCTCACAGAACGTGATCGTAGCCTGGCAGATGCCTTTAGGCTTGCCGATGATGTCCTGCGTCAAGGCGTGCAAGGTATCGCGGAAGTTATCAATGTCCCCGGTTTAATCAATGTAGACTTCGCAGATGTGCGTACTGTACTGCGCGATGCAGGCACAGCGTTAATGAGCATTGGACAGGGGCAGGGTCGCAATCGTGCGCAACGCGCGGCTGAAGAAGCTATAGCAGGTGGTTTTCTCAATGTGTCTATTCGTGGTGCCCAGCGCGTCCTCTTCAACATTAGTGGCGGAGAGGACATGACGCTTTATGAAGTCAACGAAGTAGCTGAATATATTGGCACAGCTATTGATAATTCAGCGGATATCACTTTTGGTGCAGTCATTGATCCTATGCTTGACGATACGATTCGTATAACCTTGATTGCTGCTGGAATGCAGTATCTACCGGCTGGGCGCATCTCGGCAACACGCAAAGAGCAAATCGGCTCAGCATCCGAAGCGTCAATGCCTCCTAAGCAGTATGATACACCCGCTTCGCCATCAACAAATGCCGGTAATCTTGAACAACCATTGGCAATGTCACCATCTACATCAGCGCAACCCATGCCAGCGGAACAAGCTGTAGCACGTTCTTTCCTACCTACGCGCCTGTCCACTACACCGGCACGCTCACAGCGCAGTCTTGACGATCTGCGAGGACTTCGTAGCATGGGTCGTCGCCGCGAAATGCCACAAGTACCGCGGAATGGGCTTGCAGGAGAGGATGCATTAGACGCCGAAGAAATTGATGTGCCTCCGTTTTTGAAAAAATATACTTGAGGATGGGCAAGCACAAAAAATCCGTCGTGTCCTCTGGCTACGACGGATTTTTTGTGCTTGCCCATCCTACTCTTTGTTTGAGGCGACTGCTCGCCCACGCTCACCGCCTTTTTTACCGATCTTGGAATAGAACTCAGAGCCCTGCTGGCGTTTAGTAGACTCGCCGCCTTTTTTACCAATCTCGGCATAAAACTGGGGTCCCCGTTTCTCCTTTACGGTTTCACCACCCTTTTTGCCAATTTTGGAGTAAAATTCAGGCCCATATTTTTCTCGCACAGCCTGCCCACCGTGCTTAGCCTTTTGCGATCCCGGTTGCGGTCCGCGTTTGTTATTCGCCATTGAGAATCCGCCCTTCTGAAACTCGTACTTCCACTTTTACCCAACATACGATGCGATGAGACATTCAAAATACTGAACATCTCGCTGCTTACCTATTGTGACTGATGTCTCCGCGCACGCGCTACTCCATTTGCAATCATCGCTGCTGTGATACCTGCTCCAACACCGTTATCGATGTTAACCACTGAAAGTCCCGGCGCACACGTTTGTAACATTGAAAGCAATGCGGCAACTCCCTTGCCGCCCATTCCATAACCAATCGACGTTGGTAAGCCAATTACAGGAACAGGAACCAATCCTGCCACTACCGATGGCAACGCACCATCCATACCCGCAGCTACAATGATTGCATCCACCCCTTTGGATTGAAGATTCCGCAAAGGTTCCACCAAACGATGCAATCCTGCTACGCCCACATCATAGATGCATGTCACCTCGCATCCCATCTCTTCCGCTATAAGTACGGCCTCCTCCGCGATTGGGACATCCGATGTCCCAGCACTGATTACGCCAACATGTCCTCCCGTGATACGATGTACATAGTCAGGTTTGTAGATTACAACTGCGCGAGCGGCTCTATGAACACGCACGTTATACGTGTTAAACACTTCACACAGCACCTCTACGGCTTCGGGTGGAACTCGACTGATAATCGTTCGCCCTGTTTCATCTAGCATCTTGCGAGTCAGCATAACAATCTGCTCAACGTCTTTTGTCTCGCCATAGATGACCTCAGGGACGCCTTTGCGCTGCTCACGTTGAAAATCAGGACGAATTTCAACTACCGGTGAGACCTGAATACTCTCAGAATTCTGCAATTTCTGCTGTAATGTACTTGAAGAAAGTAGCCCTTTTTGCTGCTCAAGCTCCTGCTGACTACTATTACTATCGTGCTTGAATGATTCCCGATTGAGCAAGAAATCAAGCGCTTCTAACTGCTCGTCAGCTTCATGACCCACAGGAATATACATCCTTACTAGAGGCTACTATAAAAATCTCATCTGAGAGTTCTCCAACCAGTCAAAGTTTAACATAGTTCTACAGATTGAGCAAGCACGGCCAATAGAGGTCGCAAGCACGACATTTAGATCATTTACTATAGAGCTTGTTACATTACTTCGCCTCCTCCGTTTTTACAAATGAGAGGGATATAAAAACTTCTCAGAAAAAGGGCTTTTAGATGTAGGTTTTGCTTGTAGTGCGGTTTTGTAGCGCAACCTCTGTAGATTGGCCTTGTAAAGACTGTATTATTTACTGGGAGTCAAGTAACTTGACTCCTTTTTAATTTCCATTGTGAATTAATACCTCTCTCAAAACTTCCAAAGCACCTTCTTCGTATGTGAGCTACAGATATTTGTCATCTCATCTCGAAATTTTCTCTCGTGTAAAATGGCTTTAGCCAGGCGTATTATATTGATATGGAGGTATTATTAAGTAATGAGTTGCGTTAGATTCATCACCTCGACAAAAACGAATCATGAGAAAGCTTTTATGATGTCAATATGATTTTCGCCCGGAGTATGCGGATGAAGCCCTCTAAACAACTTTTTTCGTTACGCCAGAATAAACCTGTTCTACTATTCCTGATTTCTCTCATCATAGCTCTGTTGAGCGGCGTACTCTTCTTTAATACTGCTGTGATAAGTAATTTAAGCTCTATTATTATCAACATTGGTCTTGATCCTCTGCGTGCTCAACTGATTACTGCTTTGCTATTGACGCTAGTAACTGCCCTTATAGGAGCAGTATTCGGGCATAGAAAACTAGGAGCAATGCTGGGAGCCTGGATTGTTTTCTCGTTTGGCTACCTGAACGGTTTCACTCAACTGGAGATGCAACCCACCTTTGACCCCGGAGGGCACCTGGAACCTTTGGATATGGGAGCGCTTGTTCACACATCGATTACAATGTCTGCACTCGCTCTACTAAGTGCATTTATAGGAGCAGCAATAGGTGTAGCTCTCAGTGAAGTGTTGCTCGATCCTCTCTATCGACTAGCGAAATCACTCTGGTATCGCTACTCGCATAATGAAGGAGATACGGGACAATTGAATGCTGTTACCCCATATCCGGGAACGGCATTCACAACTATCGGTGCCTGGCTCGTCGCTTTAGCGATGATTGTGCTGATTGTGCTTGCAAGCAATGCAACTGAATTGTTTATTTATTCTCCTGATAATGGGCTGCACACAGTACCACAAATCGTCAAAACGGCTATCACGGCAACTGGTACATCTACGCTAGTAGAAACGATTCCATCATACGGCATTATTGTAACGGATAGCTTGGTAAGTCCCGCGCTTGGAGGCCAGAGGCGCACGATTGTAGTTTACTTACCACCAACCTACAAGACGCATATTGGACAGAGTAAACGATATCCTGTGCTCTATCTGCTACATGGCTCACCCGGCGGAGCACATGATTGGTTTACCGCTGGCAAAGCGAATCAATCCGCTGATACCTTGATCTCGTTGGAGAAGATCCCCGAACTGATCATGGTACTGCCAGACGGTAATGGACGACAAGGGGCCACAAGCGAGTGGGGTAACAGCTTCGATCAACGCCAACTGATTGAATCATACGTGGTCAACGACGTAGTGAAGTATATTGATTCGAAGTACCGTACTATTCCAGATGCAGCCAATAGAGCCATCGGTGGACTATCAATGGGGGGTTTTGGAGCAACGAATATTGCGGTACACCATCCTGAAATCTTTGGTTCAGTCATTTCACTTGGAGGATATTATCACGCTGAGGGCAGTATCTGGGGCAACAATGCCGCTTATATGCAACTGAATAGCCCTGCTGATGTAATTCCTACGAAAAAGCAAGCCTGGAAACTGCGGTTCTTTTTAGGAGCAGGCACGCAAGATCAGCCATACTATTCATACACTCAACAATTCGCGCATGAACTCTATGTGCTACATATTCAATACCATCTTGATGTACAGAAGGGCTATCACTCATGGACAATTTGGCAGACACAGATGTACCACACCCTAGTCTGGTTGCACTGGGGTCAGTGAATACTCCTGGCAACTGCAAAAGCTTAATAAACCACTTGGAACCCCTTGCTGAAAAGTAATAAATTATTAACAACCCTGATCGATTGGCTTGGCCGTGAGAACTTCTAATGTACCTGTCGTGACTTTCTCTTTGATCGTCTCATACCCCTTTCTCCATTCCTTGAGAGATCTGCGTACAGTTCTCAGAAGCGTTGCATCTTGTTGATGGGCTTTATAGAGCGCCCAACCGACTTTCGGCAGCGTCAGGGTATGAGAGAAGACCAGGTAACGGCTCTCCCATGTAGGCTGAAACTTCTTTTTGAAGTGAAACAGCGAGTGGCTATTATTCAGATTACCGAAACGGTGCGTCAATACATCAATGCTGCTGTCCAGAAGCGAAGCATCTTCGTTATTTGCATTGCTCAATGGAGCTAGACCCAGGCTGACCATCTCTGCTCCACACTTCTTCAAGAATTCGATCGAGCGAGCAAGCAGCAGCTCCATTGTGCCAGGTGCGCATCGTTCGGCCCTACGCATCAGGTCAAGCCCCCATCCCTTACGCCCATAGATGGGTATGAACGTTACAAATGCATGGACACGGTTCTTGTCATCAATCGCCAACGCAGTCATTTGTTCTGGATCCCCAACAGAATCGAATTGACCCATACTAAAGCCCATCTCCACACCACCTTTTTGAGCCAGCCACCTCTGTGAAATCTGCTCCATCTGCACCAATTGCTCGATGTTTTGTACTTGTCCCTGATAGAAAACGACTCTTAGTCCTTCCTTTTCAGCGCGTTTGGCGCTGGAACGCACATTTGCCATCGCTCCCCCCTTGAGGGTGAAGACCTGTGTATTGATAACCGCATCCTCCCCGATCTTAAGCAAGTGCAGGCCCAGTGAACGATAGAGATCTACAAGATCATTGCGCACCTGCCAGAATACCATTGTCCAATCCTGCTGAGAACAGAATGCTTTGAATTCATGGAGTGCTCCTGCAAGTTCACTCTCTGGCCCGATTGGATCACCAGCTACCACAGCTACATTTCCTTCTAATACGTAAGCGATAACTACTTTCCTCGATGCCGAAAAAAAGTAGGATTTCTCCTCACTTAAAGCGAAGTAAGAGATGGAGTTTTTGCCATAGATGCGCGTATTTGAAGCAACTACGTGCCGTTCCTCTTCATTTGGGAGAATCAATTTGGCCACAGGTCGCAAAATCGAGATCATACCATAGAGTACAGCGCTTACACACAGCGTAGGAAGCGCGCGTTCAAAGAGAAATGCTTGCGTACCCTGTGGCACATTTAAGTGCACAACAAAACCTGTAATAGTGTAAAGCACAACGATACCAAGTCCCAGGATCAGGACAATGTAACCGCGTTTCACCGATGGTGGATTGCTGCGAGCCTGGAAGTAGCGATACATTACCGAAAGCAGTATGGTTAGTGTGAGGGTGACGGTGAGTGCTATGAGGGTTGAGGATAAAGAACCTCTCTGTAAAGTGTGCAAAGTGTGCAGGACGAAAGACAGCATTAGCAGCACCAGCGTTATCGCCCACGCCTGGTATTTCCCCCGGATTAAGCCATAGGAGAGCATCACAAGGAGGAAACCGATGACTACAGTGAGTTTGTATACACTACCATGATGAACAATTGGCCATTCTCCTTGCAGAATATCCCAATTTCGCTTGGGGACGATAACGGAAAGCATATTCACTATACCGACTAAACCTGTGGCAAGCCCGATAACTAGACGCATGACCATGCGTGCTTTATCTGAAAATGGTAATGACAGCTTTCGTATGGTCTTCATTGCTTTAAATCCTTTAGACATTTGAATAGTTTTTAATAGAATATAAGTATTATGAAGCGCTACTGAGCCATTACAACAGTGACAAATGTCCCATCGTTCGTAAGGTAAACGCTCAGGTTCGTTAAAATTAGAGGCCCGATCTCAAATGACTTTTCTGAGATAGTGCAGTGGCATTCCATCAGATTCATGTCTCAATCTAAGTGTAGATTTCGAGCGTTTCAAAAAGGTTACAGAAAGCGTTACGAAACATTTCTTTGGGAATTGAGATCGGAATGATTCTTGCGCTTCAGGTGTTTTATTATATGGACAGCACACACTCTCTATGCTATACTACTGTTCGACACCATGTGAACATCCCTGGTTCGGCATAGACCATTGGTTGCTATGCAATTCAGAAAGACAATCAAACAGACAGAAGATAGGCGAAAGGGGTCTAGAATCAATGGCAAAGAAAGGTGAACTTTCAAAAACGGCGCGTGCCTCGCTGGCAAACCGCGAAGAGCTTAACCATATGACCAGTCGCACTTGTGCAAAGTGTGGTGAAGCAATCATGCTTAAAGAACTCCAACCCGTGAAGGTGGTTGGTAAAGGGATGGTCTACTACCACAAGTCTCATTACAGCATGCAGTAACTGAGGCGGCTGAAAATTAAGACGAGCCATCGATCAGATTGAATCGATGGCTCGTTTTGTTCAATGGAGAAGTTCACTTACTCCTGATCTTGAATCAACAATTGTAACTTCCTCTTAAAAACCTTCTCAAAAAGATCAGCCTTCTCATAAGCATGTTCCAATTCATCATCGAGATCGGCCAGAGGGCGTCCCCATAAAGAGATCATCCAGGTACGATCATCGCACAACCCTTCATTAGCAGCCAGGCGCTGCACACGCCCATCATGGCTCCAGTCAAGAGCATCGGCGATACGTACCAGGGCAGCCAGCGCTGAGACACGTTCGCGAGCGGTGCGACTCAATGATGCGAATTCCTCGTGTGATAAACTGGGCAATGCACGCCGGTGGTAGCGGGCGATACAAGCGATCTCGTGGCGCTCTTCATCCGTAAAATCTGGCAACGCAGTCTCTTGAATCAAACGATACGAGTGTTTGTGGTGGCGGCGTGCCTCGATCATCATACCGGTATTGTGTAGAAAAGCCGCACGTTCAAGCAAACGCAACGCATGTTCATCAAGTTCGTGCAAAGGCTGTGTTGCTTCAAACAGTTGCGCTGAGAGCCGTTCCACCTGGCGGGCATGCGGCCAGTCTTCTACCTGTAATCCCCCGCTTAAGCGAAGTTCCTCAGGAGTAGGCTGGAGTTGTTGCCACCAGTCCAATTCTTCGCCTGGAAATGATTTCATGTGATTGCCTACCTTTGCTCTTGCTACTTCCGGGGCATCTACGTCTCCAATAGTTCTAGAACCTGGCGCTTGAAATCACGCGCCTGGAGTGCGTACCAGTGTTGGCGAAACGCATCGTATTGCTTATTACGCAATTGCTCTTGATTCTGCAAAAAATGCTCAAGCCCATAACGTTCTTCAACAGAAGGCGCGACTGCCGGGTCCACTAGATCCGCAATTAGATCAGACGAAACTAGAGATTTCTCTTTTGGATGTTGCTTGTTTCCATTGAGCTGCACCGTTTCAGGAACTGTTGCGGTATCATAGCTCCCCAGGCAAAGCCGCAGCAATGCGATCATGACGTCAGTATCATGAAAGTCGCCGAGTTCCTCTTGAATCTGTACTATCTCTTTGACGATTGGCCGGCTTGCTACAGGGAATACATCTTCAAATACTTCAAACGTATAACGAAGCCGCTTAGCTGCAATACGCATGTTGTGCAACTCTACTATGTTGTAAGGATTGTCGACAAAGTGTTCCCAACTATACAAATCCTCCAGTCGCACTTTGGCGATCATCCGTGCATTTTTACCTGTCGGGTCCTGAGGATTAAGTCCTGTAATTGGTTTAGCTTTTGCCATGCGACATCGCTCCTTCCACAATGCACAGATCAATCTGTTTCTTAAGGTCATCTTCATCCAGCATTTGGAGAAATGATTCCAATTCTAGCTGTTTCTGCTCGCGAAAAGTTTGAAGGGGTTCAACAAGCCACTCCACACCTGCCTTTTCCTCATTCTTGACCTGCTCAAGTTGTGCATGCAAATTAAGCAACATAACATCTGTATCACGTGCCGCACCTAATGCATCAGCAATCTGCTTGACCTGGCGATAGACTTTCTTAAAGCTTTTGGGGTCGCAAATCGATTGATAGGCATCAAGCGTCGCCCTCAGGCGGCGTGTGGCAACTCGCATTTTATGGACTGCCTCGACATCCTCGTGTTTCAGTACCTCTTCAGGCCACTCGAGCATTTTCTGCGTGCGTTCTTGCAACAATCGTCGCCCTGATTGAGCGAATGGTTCCGCTTCTGGGGTATAAGTAATAAATGCTTCTGACTTACCATCAGACCGCTGCAGATGATTGAGAGCCTCAGCGCTTTGACTCACGATCTCCAACCAGCGCTCCCCATAACGCTCATAAGCAAGCAAGACGCCTTCTCGTATGCCATGTGAGCTTACAGAAATCTCGTTAATATGCAAACGCGACATCACCGTCTGAATAATTAACGCTCCTGCTAATAGAATACGTGCTCGTTCAAGTGGTTGCTCGAAACGTTGAGCAATCTCTTCTGCTGGTAATGAGATCAACAGACCCTGACAACGTGTCAAATCTTGCTGTGTAAGTTGAGTACGCTGCATTCCTAAATTGAATGCATAACGCGCAAGTAATAACAGCGAATTTGCGCTTCCCCCGGTAACAATGAGAACAGCAGGGTGATGTCTCAAACGCAATCCCCGAAAGTAAGTCTGCAAGAAGGCTTCTGCAACCGCTACTTCATCATAGGTAGGAGGATTCGAAGCAAGATAACGGTCATGAAGCCAACCAGATCCAATTGGTAGAGAAGTTCGCCAGGTGATGTGCATATTCCTTGCAGTCACCAATTCCAGGCTTCCTCCACCAAGATCCATCACACCTATTTGAGTTGGAGGATGGGGCTCTTTATAAACTTCGTAGGTTGAGCCAAAAAAAGTGAGCGCTGCTTCGGCTGTCCCGCTGATAAGTTGCACGGTCAGTTTAGTCTTGCGCAACACTTGCTCCAGAAAAGCAGCGCTATTGCTAGCCTGGCGAATTGCTTCAGTAGCCACGACAAGTATGGGATTCGCATTATGGTTCCTCGCTAGCGCTTTGTAACGTTTGAGTGTAGCGATAGCTGCGTTGGCCTTCTCTTGCGAGATTTCACCTTTAGCAGTGACACTCTCGCCGATACGCACCAGTTCCTGCTGGTCCTCCACAATATCCAGGTCGTGTGGTGAACAGCGAGCAACGACGAGATGGATGGTATTGCTGCCAATATCGATGGCAGCGCGCATGGGCGGTGAGGATTGATTTTGCATAGTAACTACCCGGCTCCTCTTTTCCATATCACGGAAAACAGGTCGAAAGTTATGCTCTAAAACCTGCTGCTATCCTTACAATCATTACAAGTCTTTGAAGCAAACGACGGCCTGGTTCGCTCTATTGGGATATTATGCATATTATATCACATATAAGCATAATCGGATGAGCTTGAGAACTATTGACAGCCCCCAAAAGATACAGTAATATAAGCCTCGAGCCGAAGTGGTGAAATCGGTAGACACGCAACGTTCAGGGCGTTGTGCTCGAAAGGGCATGGGGGTTCGAGTCCCCCCTTCGGCATTGCCCGTCTACTGATGTCTGTGATTGTCGATTCCACGCTCGATTTCCCCTCTCGGACTCTACTGGTGTCGTTGAAAATCGTTTGTTGTCTATCTGAAGTGACCCCCATAGAGACAGACCACGAAAGTTGACAGATGACACCCTTGTATGCGATAGGTGAGCAGCAAGGGTGGAAAGTCAGAAATGAGAGGAACTCTCTGGGACATCAACGAAGCTATTCATGGGAGTTCAAGTTGCAGATGGTGCAATTGCTGGAAAAAGGCGAGCAGAATCCCTCCCAAATCAGCCGAGATCATCACGTCACTCGCAGTTTGTTGTATGTCTGGTGGCAGCTCTATCGAGAGCGAGGGGAAGCGGCCTTTGTGCCAACCCAGGCCTTTCACAGTCCACCAGAGGTTGATCGACCGCACACTGCACAAGAACAGATTGCCCATCTGGAGCGATTGTGTGGACAACAGGCCTTCGAACTCGATCTGCTGCGATCGGAGGTCGATGTGCTAAAAAAAGCTTGGCATCTGCTCCCATCCAAGAACGACACGCCATAATTGAACGGCTAAGGGAGCAGATGCCAAGCTTTTCAGTACGAAAACTCTGTCGCTCATTGGGAGTCAATCGGCAATGGTACTACCAGCACCGTTGCCTATCAGCTCACCAGGAATGCGATGAGCGGCTGCGTGCCGCTAGACAGGAAATTCGTGAAGCGTTTGCTGGTTATGGCTATCGTCGTGTAACCAAAGCGTTGGTGCGTGCTGGCTGGAAAGTCAACCATAAACGAGTCTGGCGTGTTATGCGACAAGCAAACCTGACCTGTCGTCGGAAACGGCGAACTGTGCATACGACCGACTCGCGTCACAGCTATCAAGTGTACCCGAATCTGGGTAAGGGATTGCAGGTCGAGGCCCTCAATCGCTGTTGGGTCGCAGATCTGACCTACGTTCGGTTGCCGGAAGGCTTTGTGTACCTGGCCTGTCTCCTCGATATATATTCGCGCAAATGCATCGGCTGGAGCCTGTCTCGACGGATGGATGCGCAACTGCCTCTTCAAGCTCTGGAGATGGCATTGGCTCAACGACAAGTCCCGGCTGGGTTGATCCATCATTCCGACAGAGGGAGACAGTACTGTAGCAATGTGTATGTGGAGCGCCTGCTTGATGTGGGAGCCAGCATCAGTATGTCCACTCCTGGACAGCCAACCGAGAATGCCTTCGCAGAAAGCTTCTTCAAAACCGTGAAGTGGGAAGAAGTGTAGCTGCACCAATATCAAACCTTTGAGGAGGCTCAAGCCAGCCTGCAGACGTTTCTGGAGGATGTGTACAATGCCAAACGTCTCCACTCGTCTTTGGAATACGTGCCTCCCGATGAGTTTGAGTTGAAATACGCGATGTGTTAATGTCTAAGTGGTCTGGACTTTTTGGGGGCACTCCAATCGTTTTCCTGTCAACTTTCCTGTCAGACTACACCGCATAGACATCGTTGAGCAGGCAAATAGAACCGCCCGCTACGGCTAGCAGACAAGAAAGAAGCCTGCAACTGAGAAACAGGTCATGCTCGTTGCAGGCTTCTCTCCAAACCTGACACTGCTTCTACGGCTGATCTTGGTTCCGGGCCACTTTGCAGTCGGTCATGATCTTATCCCTGTGGCTGTTTCCCCGTTTTGTGATCTTGCCCCGCTTTTGTAGCACATCCGCAACTTGCGTGCTCAGCAGTATTGAGGTGGTAAAACGACTACTCGCGAGTAGAACACCGACATTTTTGTTTGCGAGAGAAGGCAACAAACCTGCAGAGATTTGCCATTTAACCACTTCGGAAGCAGAACGATCAGGCTTGCGACAAGAAAGATCCCACCAATGAAAATCATCACGCTAAGACATACCGCCGCGCGGCTCTCTGACCGCTACCTTTCAACCTTCCCCGTTCTCCCAACTTTTCCAAATCCCTATGAGCCGTCCTATCAGTTACCCTGGTCAATCAGCTTAACCATAACGCCTCCGTTACCCTCTATCATGATCTAAAGCAGCTCAATTTTAGCATAAGCAGCGGGTTTCTCATAGATGATGTCCGATGAAATGTCCGAAAGGGTCACAGATATTGCCGAGTCTACTGTCATGAACGACGAGAGCATGCAAGCCCTTTCCATGATGCAGATAAGGGATCTCTCAGAGAGAATGACAGATGGATGGCGGATAGATGGCGGATAAGAAGATTCATGTTGACAAATGCCTTACTCCACAAATCGATGCCTTCACACGGGTTCGAGAACACATACATACCCAAGCCGCCACTCGTTTAAGTTGAGGACTACCTAAGAACTGTGTAGAGCAGGATAAAGCGGATAACACGTACAAAACTCGCGACGAAAAGAGGATAATACGATATTCTCCCACCGCCAATGTCTTGCACATACAA
>Ga0070706_100004215_pt1 | contig 13958 bp, 11 predicted proteins | sample KBSK5501metaG_FD_65476 | JGI IMG/M metagenome (GOLD analysis project Ga0070706, IMG submission 65476) | Corn, switchgrass and miscanthus rhizosphere microbial communities from Kellogg Biological Station, Michigan, USA - KBS K5-50-1 metaG | ecosystem: Host-associated > Plants > Roots >...
GAACGAGATCGTGTTCCCGGCCGCGTACCTGCAGCCGCCGTACTTCGATCCGGCGGCCGACGACGCCTACAACTACGGCTCGGTCGGCGCGACCATCGGCCACGAGATCAGCCACGGCTTCGACGACCAGGGCAGCCAGTACGACGGCGACGGCAACCTGAAGGACTGGTGGACCGCCGACGATCGCAAGCGCTTCGCCGCGAAGACGGCTGCGCTCGTCGCGCAGTACGACGCGTTCGAGGCGGTGCCCGGCTACCACGTCAATGGCGAGCTGACGCTGGGCGAGAACATCGCCGACAACTCGGGCCTCTCGATCGCCTACAAGGCCTATCGGCTGTCGCTGCACGGCAAGAGCGCGCCGGTGATCGCCGGCACGACCGGCGATCAGCGCTTCTTCTACGGCTACGCGCAGTCGTGGCGCGGCAAGGTGCGGCCCGAGGCGCTGCTCGCGCAGATCAAGTCCGACCCGCATGCGCCCGACGAATTCCGCGTGATCGGCGCGGTGCGCAACATGCCGGCGTTCTACTCGGCCTTCAAGGTCAGGCCGGGCGACAAGATGTACCTGGCGCCGAAGGACCGCGTGGCCATCTGGTGATGCCGGCGCTCGGCTGCGACGCGCCGCGGCCGGCGGGCACAATCGACCGGCCGGCGCTCGCTGGCGTCGCAGTGCCCGCATGACCGACCCCCACCCGCATTCCCGCGAAGCGCTCGCGCAGCGCTTCGGCGAGCACTACCGCTGGTTCGTGCTGCTGACGGTGATGATCGGCACGATGGCCTCGATCATGGCCTCGACGATCATCAACGTCGCGGTGCCCGACATGAGCCGCGTGTTCGGCCTCGGCCAGGAGCGCGCCCAGTGGCTCTCGGCCGGGTTCATGGCGGCGATGACGCTGTCGATGCTGACGACGCCGTGGCTGCTCGATCGCTTCGGCTATCGCCACACGTACGTCGGCGCGGTGCTGCTGCTGATGGCCGGCGGCATCGTCGGCGGGGTCAGCCGCTGGTTCGAGCTCGTGCTCGCGATGCGCGTCGCCGAAGGGCTCGCGGCCGGCGTGCTGCAGCCCATCCCCGCGATCATCGTGATGCGTGCGTTCGGCTCGGGCGAGCAGGGCCGCGCGATGGGAATCTTCGGCTTCGGCGTCGTGCTCGCGCCGGCGATCGGGCCCAGCGTCGGCGGCGTGCTGGTCGAGTGGTTCGGCTGGCGCTCGATCTTCTTCGTCGTCGTGCCGTTCAGCCTCGCGGCGTGGGCGCTGGCGCGGCGCTACCTGCCGGTGGCCGCGCCGGGCGGCGTCGCGGTCAACCGGCCCGGCACGCGGCTCGATGTGGTCGGCCTCGTGCTGATCTCGGTCGGCGTGCTCGCGCTGCTCAACGGCATGGTGGAGCTGCGCGGCGACACCCCGGCGCTCGGCTGGATGCTGCTCGCCTGCAGCGCGACCGCAGTGCTCGGCTTCATCGCGCACCAGCGCCGCGGCGCCCGTCCGCTGATGGCGCTGCGCCTGTTCGGGCACCGTGCGTTCGCGATGGGCGGCATGGTCGCGTTCACCTACGGCATGGCGCTGTTCGGCTCGACCTACCTCGTGCCGGTGTTCATGCAGATCGGCCTCGCGCTGCCGCCGTCGCAGGCCGGCATCGTGCTGCTGCCGGCCGGGCTGGTGCTCGCGGTGACGATCCCGTTCGCCGGGCGGCTCGCCGACCGGCAGCCGGTCTCGCGCATCGTCGCGACCGGCCTGCTGCTGCTGGCCGCGTCGTTCTTCCTGATGGTGACGGTCGGGCTCGCGAGCTCGCCGTGGTGGATCGTCGCGTGGGCGATCATCGGGCGCGTCGGCCTCGGGTGCGTGCTGCCGTCATTGAACCTCGGCTCGATGCGCGGCTTGCCCGCCGAGCTGATCCCGCAGGGTGCGAGCACGATCAACTTCATGCGGCAGCTTGGCGGCGCCGTCGGCATCAGCCTGGTCGGCATCGTGCTCGAGTGGCGGCTGCAGGCGCGCCACGACGACCCGGTGCGCGCGTTCCACGAGACCTTCGTGCTGATCGGGTTCATCACGGCGTGCGCGGTGCTGGCCGCGCTGCGCATGACGCCGCCGCGCACGGTGACAGCGGCACGGTCCGACGCTGCCTAGAATCCGTCGCGACCATGAACCTCGGCATCGAATTTCTTCCGGCGCAGTGCGACGTGCTCGTCGTCGGGGCCGGTCCGGCGGGCAGCGCCGCCGCGCTGACGCTCGCACGCGCCGGCCTCGGCGACGTCGTGCTCGTGGATCAGCACGCGTTCCCGCGCGACAAGGTCTGCGGCGACGGCCTGATCCCGGACGCGCACAACGCGCTGCGCAAGCTCGGCGTGCTCGACGCCGTGATGGCGCAGGCGCAAGCCAGCGGCTTCGTCGGCTGCATCGGCCCGCGCGGCGGACGCGTCGACGTGCCGGGCACGCTCGCGGTGCTGCCGCGCAAGCAGCTCGACGACATCCTGTGCCGCGCGGCCGTCGCTGCCGGCGTGCGCATGCATGCCCCGGTGAAGTTCGTGGCGCCGCTCGAGGCCGATGACGGCAGCGGCGCCGTCGTCGGCGCGACCTTGCAGCACGGCGACGCCACGCGCGAGCTGCGCGCCCGCTGGGTCGTGCTCGCGACCGGCGCGGTACCGGCCGCATTGATGGCCGCCGGCATGTCCGAGCGCCACACGCCCAGCGGCGTCGCGCTGCGCGGTTACGTGAAGAACGACGCGATGGTCGGCCGGATCGACAAGCTCGAGGTCGTCTGGCACCGCGCGCTCGCGCCGGGCTACGGCTGGATCTTTCCGTGCCGCGACGGCGTCTTCAACATCGGCGTCGGCGTCGCCGACAGCCACACGCGCTCGCGTCACGGCCGGCTCGTCAAGCGCGAGGCGAACCTGCGCGAGGTGTTCGACGACTTCAAGCGCGTCTACGCCCCGGCGCGCGAGCTGATGCAAGGCGGCACGCCGCTCGGGCCGATGAAGGGCGCGCCGCTGCGCTGCACGCTCGAAGGCGCGCGGTATTCGCGCCCCGGCCTGCTCGTGACCGGCGAGGCCGCCGGCAGCACCTATTCGTTCACCGGCGAAGGCATCGGCAAGGCGCTCGAGACCGGTATCCACGCGGCCGAGGCGATCGTCGAGGGCCGCGCCCGCGGCGACGCCGATGCCGCGATTCGCGCCGCGTACGAAGCGCGCCTGACGGCGCTGAAGCCGCGCTTCATGCTGTACCAGCGGGCGAACCGCGTGAATGCGCATCCGTGGCTGGCCGATCTGCTGATCTGGCGCGCCAGGAACAGCCCGAGCCTGCTGCGCCGGATGTCCGGGGTGCTCAATGAGACGAGCAATCCGGGCAACCTGGTCAGTGTGAAGGGGATCATGCGGTTGTTTCTCGAGCGCTGAGTAGGCTGTTTCGCCGCTGCGCGGCGGGCTGGTTTGCCACTGAGCGCGCCGGGTTGTTTTGCCACTGGGCGTGGCAGCCCGCCGGTCTCGCCCGGCCGGCGACCTACTTTCATTTGCTGGCACAAATGAAAGTAGGCAAAGCAAAGTGCCTGAACACCAGCCATCCGACCGAATTGCATGGCAGCAAGATTCGGTTGATGACGAGCGGCTCAGTTCCGGCAACCGCTCGTCCGCCCAGAAGGCTTGCGGCGACGAGAGCGCCTCAACGTGACGGGTCAGCACTCTGACGCAACAGCCGGATGTTCTCGCCGAAGCTTTGGGCTCATATCGCTGGTGTTCAGGCCCTTTGCTTTGGTTTTCATTTGGGCCAGCAACTGAAAGTGACCCGCCGGCCGGGCGAGACCGGCGGGCTGCCACGCCCAGTGGCAAAACAACCCGCCGCGCAGCGGCGCCCCCAAAATACACTGCACTCTCTGTCGATTCGAACGAATCACCGACGACCCATGTGCCAACTCCTCGGCATGAACGCCAACACGCCGACCGACGTGATGTTCAGCTTCACCGGGTTCTCGACCCGCGCCGATGAGCACAAGGACGGTTTCGGCATCGCGTTCTTCGAAGGCGCCGGCGTGCGGCTGATGGTGGATGCGCAGAGCGCGCGGCACTCGCCGGTTGCGGAGATGGTGCGGCGCTATCCGATCAAGAGCGACAACATCGTCGCGCACATCCGCAAGGCGACGCAGGGGCGGGTCGCACTCGAGAACACGCATCCGTTCGTGCGCGAGCTGTGGGGCCGCTACTGGGTGTTCGCGCACAACGGCGATCTGAAAGGCTACGCGCCGCGGCTGCACGGCGCGTTCCGCCCGGTCGGCGACACCGACAGCGAGCGCGCGTTCTGCTGGTTGATGCAGGAGCTCGCGAAGGCGCATGCGCGCGTGCCGCCGATCGCCGAGCTGACCGCGACACTGTCCGAGCTCGCCCCCGTCGTGGCCGCGCACGGCACGTTCAACTTCACGCTCTCGAACGGCCAGGCGCTGTGGGCGCATTGCTCGACGCACCTGCACCACCTGGTGCGCCAGCACCCGTTCGCGCGCGCGTCGCTGCAGGACGAGGACGTGACCGTCGATTTCGCCCAGCTCACGTCGCCGCACGATCGGGTCGCCGTCGTCGTGACCGAGCCGCTGACGCACGACGAGATCTGGCAGCCGTTCGCGCCGGGCGAGCTGCGCGTGTTCGTCGACGGCGCGCCGATGGCCGCGGGCTGAAGCGGCCGAGCCGCAGTCGGGCGGCGCGCGCGGCTCGTCGGCCGCGACCCCCCGGGTGAGGGGCCGGCGATGGCTCCGACGCGTGCCGTCGCCAGCACGAATTCGTGCAAACTGCTGTCTTTCCCTCCCTCGAACCGCTGCGCGCGTCGCGCCATGCGACCGGCCAGCCGCGTTCGCCCGTCCCGTCGCTCGCCGTCTCCTACAGTCTCCCGCTCCCTCCGATGCCCACCGCCCTGATCGCCGACGACGAAGAAGCACCGCGTGCGCAGCTCGTCGCCGAACTGCAGCGCTGCTGGCCCGAGCTGCAGGTGGTGCAGGAGTGCGTCAACGGTGTCGACGCGTGGGACGCCTACCTCGAGCACGAACCGCAGATCTGCTTCCTGGACGTGCGCATGCCGGGCCTGACCGGCATCGAGGTCGCGCAGCGCATCCGCTCGCGTGCGCACATCGTGTTCGTCACCCCTCACGGTGACCACGCGCTCGCGGCTTTCGACGCCGGCGCGGTCGACTACGTGCTCAAGCCCATCGATGCCGAACGCCTCGCGCAGGTCTGCGAGCGGGTCAAGGCACGGCTGGCCGCTGCGCCGAGCGCGGCGCCGCCCGACCTGCAGTCGCTCCTGAACCAGCTTGTCGGGCAGGTGCGCAAGCCGGCACCGCTCGAGGTGATACAGACCGGCATCGGCCAGGACGTGCGGCTGGTGCGGGTCGAGGACGTCGTCTACTTCGAATCGGACGGCCGCTACACCCGCGTCGTGTACGACGGCAGCGAAGCGATGATCCGCACGCCGCTGAAGGAACTGCTCGCGCAGCTCGACCCGAACCGCTTCTGGCAGGTGCACCGCTCGGTGATCGTCAACCGGCGGCACATCGAGAACGCCGTGCGCGTCGACGAAGGCACGATGGTGCTCACGCTGCGCGGGCGCGACGAGAAGCTGCCGGTCTCGCCGCATTTCCAGAGCCTGTTCAACGCGGCGTAGGTCAGCGGGCACAATGGCGCCCGGCGCCCAGGCGCGCTGCCGCAACGTCGCCCACGAAGACCGCAGACCATGACCGTCCCCGCCACGCCGACCCCCCGCTTCGACACCTTCTACCGCTACGACGCACTGACCCGGCTGCTGTTCGACTACGCTGACGCGCACCCCGCACTCGTCACGGTGACGTCGATCGGCAAGAGCTTCGAGGGGCGCGACATCTGGGTCGCGGCGCTCACCAACAGCACCACCGGACCCGATCTCGACAAGCCCGCGTTCTGGGCCGACGGCAACATCCACGCGGCCGAGCTGACCGCCAGCACCGCGGTGCTGTACTACCTGCATCAGCTCGTCACCGGCTACGGCCGCGACCCGCAGATCACGCATCTGCTCGACACTCGCACCGTCTACCTGTGCCCGCGCCTGAACCCCGACGGCGCCGAACTCGCGCTGGCCGACACGCCGCGCCACATCCGCTCGAGCACGCGGCGCTATCCGTTCGAGGAGGATCCGGTCGACGGCCTGCGGGTCGAAGACATCGACGGCGACGGCCGCGTGCTCTTCATGCGCGTGCCCGACCCGCACGGCAGCTACAAGAAGTGCGAGCAGGATGCGCGGCTGATGGTGCCGCGCCGCCCCGGCGAGTTCGGCGGCGAGTACTACCGGCTGATGCCTGAAGGCACGCTGATCAACTACGACGGCCTGACGATCAACGTCAACCGCGACCCCGAAGGCCTGGACCTGAACCGCAACTTCCCGGCCGCGTGGCGCCAGGAGTTCGAGCAGGTAGGCGCCGGCGACTATCCGGCCAGCGAGCCCGAGGTCAAGGCGATGATCGACTTCGTGCTCGCGCACCCGAACATCGGCGCGGCGATCAGCTACCACACGCACAGCGGCGTGATCCTGCGGCCGATGGGCACGCAAAGCGACGACGACATGATCCCCGAGGACCTGTGGTCGCTGAAGCGCTTCAGCGCGCTCGGCACCGAGGCGACCGGCTATCCGGCGATCAGCATCTGGCATGACTTCAAGTACCACCCGAAGGAAACCATCGGCGGCACGCAGGACTGGTTCTACGAACACCTGGGCACGCTGTTCTGGGTGGTCGAGCTGTGGGCGCCGAACCGCGAGGCCGGCATCGCCGACTACAAGTGGATCGACTGGTACCGCGATCACCCGGTCGAGGACGACCTGAAGCTGCTGAAGTGGAGCGACGAGCAATGCGCCGGGCAGGCGCACGTCGACTGGAAGCCGTTCATGCATCCGCAGCTCGGCGAGGTCGAGATCGGCGGCTGGGACAAGATGAACTACTGGCGCAACCCGCCGCCGCACCTGCGCGAGCGCGAGGTCGCGCGCTTCCCGGCGTGGATGACGCAGGTCGCGCTCGCGCTGCCCAGGCTCGAGCTGCTGCGCACCGAGGTGCGGGCGCTCGGCCCGGACACCTGGCGCATCCGCTTCGCGGTCGGCAACGCCGGCTGGCTGCCGGCCTACGTGACCAAGCGCGCGCTCGAGCGCAAGACCGTGCGCGGCGTGCTGTTCGAGATCCACCTGCCCGAAGGGAACCCGGCGGTGTCGCTGGTCAGCGGCAAGCCGCGCATCGAGGGCGCGCAGCTCGAGGGCCATGCGCCGAAGGCGTCGCTGCAGGCCTTCCTGCCGAACCGCGAGGTCAGCGGCGACCGCACGGTCGCCGAGTGGGTCGTGCGCGCGCCGAAGGGCACGCACCTCGCGTTGACCGCGCGCGCGGACCGCGCGGGAGTCGTGCGAACCGAGGTCAGCCTGGACTGAGCTGCGCCGTGGACTGGCGCTGACTCAGCGACCACGCGACCGCGCGCTGTGCCAGCGCCGCCGTCGCGTCGATCACCGGCAGCGGCGAGTTGGTGCGGGCCAGCACCAGCGGCACCTCGGTGCAGCCGAGCAGCAGCGCCTGCGCGCCGCGCTGCGCGAGTGCGTCCGCGGCCCGACGCAGCAGCTGCGCGCCTCGCTCCCGCGCGCCGGCCTTGACCGCCGCGATCCCGGGCATCACCCAGCCGCGCATTTCGGCGGCGCTAGGCTCGACCCATCGGACCAGCGGCGCCCGCTCGCGGTACAGCCCCGAGGCCAGCGTCGCCTCGGTGCAGATCAGGCCGAGGTGCGCCTGCGGGCCGACGACCGCGTGCGCTGCAGCGAGCGCGGCGTCGATCAGGTGCAGCATCGGCACGCCGAGCGCGGCCTGCACGTCGGCGAACCACAGGTGCGCGGTATTGCACGGGATCACGACCAGGCCGGCTCCGGCGTCGACGAGGCGGCGCCCGCTCGCGACCATCGCGGCCAGCGGCGAAGCGCCGGCGCCGCGGAACGCCGCGCTGCGGTCGGGAATCTGCGGGACCGAGCTCACGACCAGCGGCACGTGATCCTGGTCGCGCTCGGCCGGCGTTGCGGCCAGCACCTTGTGCATGAAATCGATCGTGGCCGCCGGCCCCATGCCGCCGAGCACGCCGATCACGCCCGCTGAGCGCTCGGACGCGTCGCTCAGCAGCGTGACGGCGGTGGTGCGCATGCGGGATTTCCTCGGTTGGATTCGAATGCGGCGATTCTGATCGGCACCCCGCGGCTTGTCCCATCGAAACATCGCCACTCACCATAAGGCAGACTTATGTCGACGAGCTCGCCGAGGCGGTGCGGGCGAAACAGGGACGGCGGCATGCGACTCAAGCACATCGAGGTCTTCAACGCGATCATGCTGACCGGCTCGGTCAGCGGCGCGGCCCGGCTGCTGCACGTCAGCCAGCCGGCGATCACGCAGACGCTGCAGCACGCCGAGCTGCAGCTCGGCTACGCGCTGTTCACGCGCCAGCGCAACCGGCTCGTGGCGACCCGCGAAGCGCGCTCGCTGTACCCCGAAGTGCAGCAGCTGGTCTCGCAGCTCGAGGCGGTACGGCGCCTCGCCGGCGCGCTGCGCAGCGGCCAGCGTGCGACGCTGCGGCTGCTGGTCGTGCACTCGCTGGCGGTGCGGGCACTGCCCGATGCGCTGGAGCGCTTCCGGCGCCGCCACGCCGACCTGGACATCGCGATCCGCACGCTGCACTCGAACGAGATCGTGCAGGCGATCGCACTGCGCGAGGCCGACATCGGCATCGTCTACGGCTCGGCCCACCGGCCGCAGCACCCGGCTGTGCAGCAGGTGGACATCGCGACCGGCCGGCTGGTCTGCGTCTCGTTGCGCCCGCCACGCGGCGCGCGCGACCGGCGCAGCACGGTCGACCTCGCGGAGTTGCTGGGCAGCGGCTTCATCCGCATCGACGAACATGATCCGATCGGCGCGATGCTGGCCGAGCAGTGCAACCGGCACGGTGCTGCGGCGCGCGGCGGGCTGACCGCGCAGACCCACCACATCGCGATGGTGCTGGCCGAGCGTGGTTTCGGCCCGGCGGTCGTCGATTCGTTCACCGCAGCGGCGCGCACCAGCGAGGCGCTGGAAGTCCGCACGCTGCTGCCCGAGGTCCCGGTCAGCGTGCAGGCGCTGCTGCCGCAGGGTGAGCGCTCGCCGCAGCCGGCCGCCGACCTGATCGAAGCGTTCAAGGCGATCGCGGGCGCATCCTGATACGTGGCGCGGCACGGATGCCGCAGAATGACTGCGCTCGGCCTCGCGGCCAGTGCAGGAGTCCTCGTGGAACTGATGATCAACGGCCAGGTGCATGTGCTGGCCGACGCGGCGGTCGCCCCGGAGATGCCGCTGCTGTGGGCGTTGCGCGACGTGCTGAACCTGACCGGCACGAAATTCGGCTGCGGCGTCGCGGCCTGCGGCGCCTGTACCGTGCACGTCGAGGGGCAGGCGGTGCGCTCGTGCGTCACGCCGTTGTCGGCGGCCGCGGCCAAGCCGGTCGTCACGATCGAGGCGCTGGGCAGCGTCGACAAGCCGCATCCGCTGCAGACGGCCTGGATCGAGCGCCAGGTGCCGCAATGCGGCTACTGCCAGAGCGGCATGCTGATGGCCGCGGCGGCGCTGCTCGCGCACAACCTGAACCCGAGCGACGCCGAGATCGACGCGGCCATCACGAACATCTGCCGTTGCGGCACTTATCCGCGGATTCGCGGGGCGATCCGCAGTGCCGCGGCCGCGATGCGCGCGGCTGTGCCGCGGCCGGTCCCGCGGTCGGCGCCGCGGGCGACTCCCCGCTCGCTGGCCTGATGGCCGCGACGCCATGAAGCGCCGCACGCTGATCGTCAGCGGCCTGGCCGGCGCCGCAGCGCTGGTCGTCGGCTGGGGCGTGCTGCCGCCGCGCAGCCGGCTGGGCGGCGCGGGTCTGCTGCCCGCGGCCGATGGCGAGGTCGGCCTGAACGGCTGGATCAAGATCGCCGCGAACGGCGACGTGCTGCTCGCGATGAACCGCAGCGAGATGGGCCAGGGCGTGCACACCGCGCTCGCGATGCTGGCCGCCGAAGAGCTGAACGTGTCGCTCGCGAAGGTGCGGCTGATCCAGGCCGGGCACGACACGCTGTACGGCAACGTCGCCGGCTTCGTCGCGCAGCTGCCGTTCCACCCGGCCGATGCCGAGCCGGGGCAGGAGACGCGTGTCGTCAAGACCGGGCAGTGGCTCGTCGCGAAGGCCGCGCGCGAGCTCGGCATCAGCATGACCGGCGGCTCGTCGACCATCGCCGATGCATGGGACGTGCTGCGCATCGCCGCGGCGACCGCGCGCGCGCAGCTGCTCGGCGCCGCGTCGCTGCGCTGGCGGCTTCCGGTGGCCGAGCTGATCGTGGCCGACGGCGTCGTCAGCCATGCGGGCTCCGAGCAGAAGGCGCACTTCGGTGAGCTCGCGAAGGCCGCGGCGGCCACGCCGCCCGGCGACGTGGCCCTGAAGGATCCGAAGGAGTGGACGCTGATCGGCCGCGCCGCGCCGCGCATCGACGTGCCGGCCAAGGTCGACGGCAGCGCGCGTTTCGGGCTCGACGTGCGCGTGCCGGACCAGCTCTACGCGGTCGTGCGCCACTGCCCGATGATCGGCGGGAGCTACGGCGCGGTGAACGTCGACGCCGCGCTGAAGCGGCCGGGTGTCGAGCGGGTCGTGCGGCTCGGCTCGTACGCCGGCTCGACCGACGCGATCGCGGTCGTCGGCTCGACCTATTGGCATGCGCAGCAAGGTGCGCAGGCCTTGCAGATCGAGTGGCGTGCGCCGCCGGCCGGCACGTTGTCCAGCGCGGCGATCCTCGCGCAGCTCGAGAAGGCCGCGCGCGATGCCGCCAAGCACGACGGCGGCTTTGCGTTCTATTCGCGCGGCGATGCGGCGAAGGCCGATCAGGCGGCGGCGCGGCGCATCGAGCAGGTCTATTCGGCGCCGTACCTCGCGCACGCGACGATGGAGCCGATCAACTGCACCGCGCGCGTCGGAGCCGATGGCCAGGTCGAGGTCTGGGCGCCGACGCAGGTGCCCGGCATGGCGCGCGCGGTCGCCGCGCGGGCCGCGGGCGTGCCCGAAGACGCAGTCACCGTGCACGTGACCTACCTCGGCGGTGGCTTCGGGCGGCGGCTGGACGTCGACTTCGTCGGCCAGGCGGTGCGCATCGCGCTCGAATGCAACGGCCGCGCGGTGCAGCTCGTCTGGCCGCGCGAAGAAGACTTCACGCATGATTTCTACCGCCCGGCCGGCGTCGCGCTGATGCAGGCGAGCGTCGATGCGCAGGGCTGGCCGATGGCCTTGCGCATCACCAGCGCCGGCGACGCGATCTCGCCGCGCTGGATGGCGCGCGGCCTGCCGGCGCTCGCCGGCCCGATCGACATGCCCGACAAGACGACCAGCGAAGGCCTGTTCGACCAGCCCTACGGCATCGAGAACCAGCGCATCGCGCATGTGGCGACGCACAGCGGCGTGCCGGTCGGCTTCTGGCGTTCGGTGGGCCATTCGCACAACGCGTTCTTCTCGGAGTCGTTCATCGACGAGCTCGCGGCCGAGGCGCGGCAGGACCCGGTCGCGTTCCGCCTCGCGCTGTTGAAGGACGCGCCGCCGCGCCACGCCGTGGTGCTGACGCTGGCCGCCGAGAAGGCCGGCTGGGCGACGCCGGCGCCGGCGGGCGTGGGCCGCGGAGTCGCGCTGCACGAGAGCTTCGGCAGCGTCGTCGCACAGGTCGTCGAGCTGACGCTGGTGGACGGCCAGCCGCGCGTGCGGCGCGTGGTCTGCGCGGCCGACGTCGGCACGGTCGTCAACCCGGGCATCGTCGCGCAGCAGATGGAAAGCGCGATCATCTTCGGGCTCAGCGCGGCGCTGTACGGCCGCATCGACATCGAAGCGAGTGCGGTCCGCCAGCGCAACTTCCCGGACTACCGGCTGCTGCGCCTGGCCGACACGCCGCGCATCGAGACCTACCTGGTGCCCAGCACGCGTGCGCCCGGCGGCGTCGGCGAGCCGGGCACGCCGCCGATCGCGCCGGCGCTCGCGAATGCGCTGTTCGCGCTGACAGGCCAGCGCTCGCGCAGCCTGCCGCTTCTGGCGTGACGGCCCTTCGATACCTCAGGGCGAACGGACTTCATCGGCGCGACGGATTTCATCGGCGCGAACGGATTTCATCAGCGCGACGGATTTCATCAGCACGACGGATTTCATCAGCACGACGGATTTCATCAGCGCGACGGATTTCATCAGCGCGAATGGATTTCATCAGCGCGACGGATTTCATCAGCGCAAACGGCGCTCTCCCCAACCCGTTCGGGCTGAGGTATCGAAGCCCTGCCTCCGATCCACCCTCAGCCGCGCGCTGCGTTGAGCTGGCCGCATGCCGCAAGCGCGGCCGTGCGCGCCGCCGCGGCAAAGTCGGCGCCTGCGCTTGCATACAGCACCGCACGCGACGAGCTGACGATGATGGGCGCCGTCGTCCGCGTGCCGTCATGGCGCCAGCCGGCGCGCACCGTCGCGGCGGCGTCGCCGCCTTGCGCGCCGATGCCGGGGATCAGGAGCGGCAGCGTCGGCGCGAGCTCGCGCACCCGTTCGATCTCGGCCGGGAAGGTCGCGCCGACGACGAGCCCGAGCTGCCCGCCGCGGTTCCACGCGCTGCTGGCGAGCCGCGCGACGCGCTCGAACAGCAGCTCGCCGTCGGCAAGCCGCTGCCCCTGCAGGTCAGCACCGCCTTCGTTCGACGTGCGGCACAGCAGGATCGCACCCTTGCCCTCGTACGCGAGGTACGGCGCGATCGAGTCGAACCCCATGAACGGCGAAAGCGTCACCGCGTCGGCGCGGTAGCGCTCGAACACCTCGGCGGCGTATTGCTCGGCGGTGCTGCCGATGTCGCCGCGCTTCGCGTCGAGGATCACCGGCACGTCCGGTGCCTGGTCGTGGATGTGCGCGATCAGCCGCTCGAGCTGCGCTTCGGCGCGGTGCGCGGCGAAGTAGGCGATTTGCGGCTTGAACGCGATCACCAGATCCTTCGTCGCGTCGACGATCGCGCTGCAGAAGTCGAAGATGCGCGCCGGGTCGCCGCGCCACGGCGCGGGAAAGCGCGCCGGATCCGGGTCGAGCCCGACGCACAGCATCGAGTCGTGGGCGAGCTCGGCGCGGGCGAGCTGCTCGGTGAAGGTCATCGCTTCGTGATCCGGCGGGCCAGCGGGGCCGCCAGACCGGTGTAGCCGGCCGGCGTCAGCTCGAGCAGCCGCGCGCGCTCGGCCGCGGGAATCTCCAGCGTCTCGATGAACGCGTGGAGGGTCTCGCGCGTGATGGCCTTGCCGCGGGTCAGTTCCTTCAGCCGTTCGTACGGGTTCGGCAGTGCATAGCGCCGCATCACGGTCTGGATCGGCTCGGCCAGCACTTCCCACGCGTCGTCGAGGTCGGCGGCGAGCGCGTCGCGGTTCACTTCGAGCTTCGACAGACCCCGCAGCAGCGAGTCGTGGCCGAGCACCGCGTACCCGAGCGCGACGCCCATGTTGCGCAGCACCGTGCTGTCGGTCAGATCGCGCTGCCAGCGCGAGATCGGCAGCTTCTGCGCGAGGTGCAGCAGCAGCGCGTTCGCCAGGCCGTAGTTGCCTTCGGCGTTCTCGAAGTCGATCGGGTTGACCTTGTGCGGCATCGTCGACGAGCCGATCTCGCCTTCCTTCGTGCGTTGCTTGAAGTAGCCGAGGCTGACGTAGCCCCACACGTCGCGCGACCAGTCGATCAGGATCGTGTTGCTGCGCGCGACCGCGTCGAACAGCTCGGCCATCGCGTCGTGCGGCTCGATCTGGATCGTGTACGGGTTGAACGCCACGCCGAGCTGGTTCTCGACGACGCTGCGCGCGAACGCCTCCCAGTCGAACTCCGGGTACGCCGCGAGGTGCGCGTTGTAGTTGCCGACCGCGCCGTTCATCTTCGCGAGCAGCTTCACGTCGGCGATGCG
>Ga0070706_100004217_pt1 | contig 13956 bp, 11 predicted proteins | sample KBSK5501metaG_FD_65476 | JGI IMG/M metagenome (GOLD analysis project Ga0070706, IMG submission 65476) | Corn, switchgrass and miscanthus rhizosphere microbial communities from Kellogg Biological Station, Michigan, USA - KBS K5-50-1 metaG | ecosystem: Host-associated > Plants > Roots >...
GCGATCAAACAATACGAAGCTCTTTCCAACGAAGCCGCGAAGCCGGCGGTAAAAGCCGAGGCGGCGGCGCGTGGCGGACTGATGGCCATCGATCTCATCCAGATTGAGAAGGGTAGGATCGACAAAGGAATGGTTGATAGAGCGAGTGCCCTGCTGCAGCGTGCGCGAACCTCGCCGGAAGCAGGGAAATTTCGGGCGATTGCTCAGGTTGGTTTGCTGCGCTTGCAGTATCAATCGGGTCAATACGCGCAGCTACTATCTGACTATAAAAAGGAACAGCAGAAGTTGCCGGATGATGCTCGCTCGGAAGCGATGTTGTTAGCTGCGAATGCCGAACGGCAACTTGGGCACGCCAAGGATGCCGAAGCGATTTATGACGAGATCATAGCAAAATACCCGACGCGAGAAGACGCAAAGGAGGCGCAATACCAAAGGCTCATCAATATCTACAACTCCGATCCGGCCGCACTTTCCGGCGCGGTGGATGAATTCTTAGCAACGAATCCGACGGCTGAACGTGCTGATCAGGCGAAGCTTTTGAAGGCTGAAGCTCTTTACAAGCAACAAAATTTTGCGGAAGCGGCACCGATCTATGCAGATCTGCGAGCGTCTCGCCTTTCGCCAAAATTGCGAAGCGAAGCCTCTTATAAGCTGGGCTTGTGTTATGTCCAGATGAAGGACCTTCCCCGGATTGTCGAGGCTTTCAGCTACTATGTGCAGGCATTTCCTGATACCCCTCAAGCATCGGCTGCTTTTGCGCAGCGCGCCGTCGCTTATCGAGAAGACAAAAACTATGATGTCGCTCTGGCCGATTTAAATACGATTCTAACGAAGTATCCGGGGGCGGCCGAGCGCGAAGCATCGTTGCAGCAGAAAGCGCTCATTTTAGGCCAACAGGGGAACGCCAAAGGTATGAGCACCACCTTCCGGCAATTACTTAAGGAGTTTCCAAAAACCCCAGCGGCTGCGCAGGCCCAGTATTATATCGGCAAAACCGCCTTTGAAGCCAAAGACTACAAAGCGGCCATTGCCTCGTTGAACGCGGCCCGCCAACTTAACAAGGAGCAGTACTACGATCTCGCGAGCGTTCGAATTGTTTCCTCATACTTTTACCTGCGAGACCGTGCTGCCCTCACGATAGAGGTGGACGCCTTCATGGCTACGAGTCCAAATGCCAACGTGCCCCCCGAGATTTTGGAATGGCTCGGTATCGAGTACTACAACGAGAAGAACTACGCTGCGGCGGAAAAATATTTGAGCGCTCTCGGTAAGATCCAGAATCTACCGAACACAAAACCTGATTTCTGGTTTTATCTCGGGGATGTCGAGTCGCGCCTAAGCAACTTTACTGAAGCCGAGAACGCTTACGCTCGATACCTGCAGACCGCCACCGACCCAGCGGGAAAAGCAAAGGTGTTGCTCGCACTCGGTGCAGCCAAAATTGGAGCGCACAAACCGGATGAGGCGCAGAAAATTGCGGAAGAAATCATGTCGCTTCAGCCGGAAGGCCGCGTCAATGCGGAAGCGCGCCTGCTCGCGGGCGATGTTCAGGTGGAGCGCGGTAAATTCGACGAAGCGGGCAAAGCTTTTATGGGTGTCGCCTTGCTCTACGACGATCCCGCTATTACTCCGCGCGCGCTGCAGAAAGCCGTGCTCGCTTATCAGCGCGCCGGAAAAACGGACGAAGCGGACCGGGCGGCTCGGCAACTGCACGAAAAATATCCCAATTACGCGGGCGGCTCTTCGAGCTGAAGAGAAGCCCCGGTGCAGAGATTCAGCGGGTTGGAAGCTCCCAATTCCGACCTGCTGGCGCGGGGATGACAATGCTGGTGTTACGGCTGTAGTGGAATCGCCAGGGTATCGATTGACAATGGCGCGAGAAATTGCTTTGGATCGTTGATTTCCAAAACCGGTCGGCCGAGATGCGCCGCTAAAAAACTGGTGTCCGGCGTTTGGGAGAGACCCGCTTGGGCGTTAACTTCACAAGCTGCCAATTGATCGATTACCCGTGAGACTTTGCTGAGAAGCTCTCGATCTTTGGTAAATTGGACAGTGCATACTCCAGGGCTGGTCGCCTCTACAAAGGGACTGAGGCTAAAGGCATAATGAAGCACGATTTCTTGAATCGATTTTTCCTGCGAAGGCGAACGCGTTTTTATTAACAGGGAAAGACATCGCGCCAATCCTTGACTCGGTGTCATGCCTTTAGCCACACCAGCAGCTTCGGCTGCGCGGTTCTCTTGAATAATAAGGGGCTTTTTGTCGTTTTCCTCGATTAATGCCACGGGGGTTGTAGGCAGAATCGCTTGGTGACGCAGAGCGGCCTGCAAATAAAAATTGGGGACAAAAATCGTAGCAAACATCAGCTTGCCTCCACGATTGCCATTCCAGGCTCATAAATGTGTGATCGTTGCACGCGCATGCGCACGCCGGAAAGTGGGTTCTCTTGCTCAAAAGTTTGCAACGCCCATGCATTTTCGAGGACGATTTTCATTTGAGCGCTGCTCACTATGCTCCGGCGCGTTAAAACAAGAAACGCGGTCGAGGTTGGTTCGACGAGCCGTTGCAAGCGATACCAGCTCGTCTGCGGAATCTTACGCAATTCATCGCGCCTATTGAGGACAAGATCGGCAATGACGAGCGGAAAATTACCATCGCGCAGTAGGAGATCCGCCGCTTTGACAACTTCGAGCGCTTTCTGGCAACGAACCCAAAGAAGATGCCGCAAACACGAATTACCCAGCGGTGCCGGGTCAAAGGAATCGCGACCATCAATCAGAGCGATAAAATATCGATGTCGCTGTGCGGTTTGAATAAGAGCAGAAATCAAGGAGGCACTCCCTCTGCTAACTTGGGGACTAATTAATTCGGTAATCGCTCCCTGGGGAAGGCCCCCGGGGAGGATTGAGTCGAGAGAGGAAAGGCCGGTTGTTAGCCGAGCCCTGACAGAGATTGGCGGATGCGGAAACCGCTCTGCCAACAGGTTCCGCAGATCGACAATTTTCCCACTCGCCGGCATCAAGAAAGTGTGGCATAAAGAAGTTATATGTTCAAATGAACATTACCGCCTCAAGGCAAGATTTCGCGACCACCGTATACTTGGTCCCCTCCAGCGTCTCTTTGTGTCATGTCGACCGGAGTGGAGACATCTCTTACTATTTTCCGCAAACTTTCCGCACCTTAAAAAGCCGCCGCTTCCTTATTTCATAGTGGAAGCGCTGATCTATTTGTCGATCAATTCCGAAAGCCCCCGGCTACCGAAACCTAGTATATCGATCCCAATAGAGTGCCATTACTCCACCACTTCAGTACTCCAGTAATTTTACCGCCGCTTCTTCCGTTGGGCGGCCGGTTGTTTTCGTATTAACGAGATCATCACCCCTTGAATCTCTAATTCCCGTGCCGGAGTGAGATCGGGATAAAGCGCATTTTCTGCGCGTAAATATGGGCGTCCATGCTCTACGACATAGCGTTTCAAAGTCGTTTCACCATCAATTAATGCCGCCACAATGTCTCCGCTCTGCACATCTTTGCGGTCTTCCAGAATAACAATATCTCCGTCGACAATGTGCGCGTCGATCATCGAATCCCCACGAACACGCAAGGCAAAAGTGCGTCCATTTTTAGAAGCGTTGACCGAACTGGCGTCGAGGGAGACATGTCCTTCAACCGTCTGCTCGGTCAGTGTTGCCATTCCGGCCGGAATTTGGCCGTAAATCGGAATGTCAGTGATTCGGACCTTTTGTATCGGCGTAATGAGGGCTCGCGCCTTACGTGCGTGTCGATCAAGAACCCCTTTGCGCTGCAGCACGCCGAGGTACTGCATGACTGAGGTTTGACTGGCGAAGCCGAAATGATTTTGGATTTCTCGGGTACTCGGGGTGATCCCTTTTTCCCGTTGCTCATTTTGAATGAAATCGAGGACCTGCTTCTGTCGCTCGGTTAGCATGCTTTAGCATGACTGAAATTGAGCTGCTCGCAAGTTCAAATGAACATGTCCAGTCGTTTCGCTCTGATAGAGCTCAACAGCAAATGACGAATACCGAATGACGAATGACGAAGGAATGACAAAGTTCGAGGCAGACGCAGTCACCATGGCTGCAGCAGATCCCTCCAGCGACCAATTCCGGAGAAAGAAGAAAGCGCCGGTAGCCGCCTCGCTCTGCTTGCCACGCCGAAGATTTGATCGAAGGCGGGTCGAGGCGTCCGCTCACCAAATATCAAATCGATAACTGAAACTGCCGTTCGCGCACTTGATCCATCCAACGCCCCAGATAAGCGAAGCGATGATAAAGCTTTGCAAAATCTTCGATTAACTCTCCCGGCCGGTCATCCCACAATGCATCTAGTCGCTTCAATTCGTCCAGAGCATTGGTATAGAGTTTCTGGAGTTGATCCGAAAGCTCGCCGGCCCTTTGTTGCGCGTTCAAAATGTCCGACCGAAGAAGTGATTTGGCCAAGGCGCTGTCCGCGCTCCTAAGCTTTTCGAGCGAGCGATCAATTTCTTGAACAAAAGTTCCGATTTTGCCGAAAGTTTGGAGCAATTCTTCCGGTATTGATTGCTTGGCGCTTGGATCGTGGCCTTCCAGACTCAAGAGATGTTGCAGGCGCGATTTCGGGTCGCTTAGAATGCGATACGCTTCATTGACCGCGGCAAAGTCGAGGGCAGGCTCTGGTGAGCGTTGTCGATCCGGATGTGCCGTCAGCGTCAGTTCTTGATATTTTTGTTTTAACTCTTCCGGATCAAGCCACGCGCGACGTGGTTGTTGCAGGGCGGCGAAATAATCGATCATGCGGCGAAGCTCTCGCCGCATGAACAATGCGCCACCGCATTCGGGTTTGTTACCTTAAATCCGCCTTTTTGCAGGTCCTCACTGAAATCAAGGACCGATCCGCTGACGAAGAGTGCGCTCTTGGGATCGACCACCACCCGCACGTTGGATGTTTGCACCAGGATATCACGGTTGGCTGGCCCATCGACCAGATCCATCTTGTATTGCAATCCGGAGCAGCCACCACCGATGACAGCCACCCGCAAGGCGCCGTTCGGTCTTCCTTGCTTCTCCAGCAGTGATATCAATTTGCGCGAGGCATTTTCCGTGACTTTAACCAAACGCTCATTCCCAATCTTGTAATTGATAGGCGACGCGGCTTGTTCGGGAGAAGTTTGCAATGGAGTCTAGTGGTTAAGGAGCGACCGCTGCGGCCGATTCAAAAGTGGCCTGTAGGTGTTGTTGCCCAATGGCATTAACGTCGCTCAGTGTCGAGACGTGTTGAAATCTCTCACGCAGCAGTTTGCTGGCGGGAAAACCTTTGGAATAGGCCATTAAACGTGCGCGCATCGAGCGAATGGCCGGTTCCTCTGCACCCCATCGCCGCACTGCCAGCTGGCAATGACGCAGAATTAATTCCCATTTTTCACTCAAATCTGGTGGTTCGGAAATATTACCGGTGGACAAATATTGTTTGGTCTGACGGAAAATCCAGGGCGCACTCATGGCGGCACGGCCGATCATCACGCCCGCGATTCTAGTTTCCTGCCGTCGTTTCGCGACTTCAGTCGGACCGGAAAGATCGCCATTCCCAATCACCGGAATCGGAACCGCGGTGGCGACTTGAGCAATGACATTCCAATCAGCTGCTCCGGAATAACCTTGCTCGCGGGTGCGGCCATGAACAGTGATGGCAGCTATTCCTTGTTCAACCAGAATTCGCGCCACCCGCACCGCATTGATTGAATTGGCGTCCCAACCAACCCGGATTTTTGCCGTGACCGGCAAAGGAGCGACTGCCCGTACCACCGCTTCAGCCACGCTCGACAAAGTTGGACAATCTTTCAACAAGGCGGAGCCGCCATTCTTCGACACCACTTTGTTGACCGGACAACCAAAGTTTAGATCGATGAAGTCGGGTTGAACCCACTCTATGACCTGACGGGCGGCTTCCGCCATATGTTTGGCATCCGCTCCGAATAGCTGCACACCAATGGGCCGTTCGATCTCATCAAAATCGAGATATTCCCGCGTTCGTTCGTTCCGACGGAAAATCCCTTCCGCTGAAACAAATTCCGTCGTCAGAACGTCCGCGCCGTACTCTTTGCAGAGTTGACGAAAAATCTTGTCGGAAACGCCCGCCATGGGCGCGAGGTAAAGTGGGAATCCACTCGAAAACCAGGGGAGCGAAGGCGGTGGAGTAATGGAGTGTTGGAGTGTTGGACTCATGCCAAAAATGACGAATGTCGAATGACGAATGACGAAGGAATGATTAAAGTGCCCGCCTCCGCCACTATGCTATGGCGCGCAAGCGAATGCGGATTTGATTCTTGGTGTTTGGGAGCTTCTTTGGAGCTTGGGGCCCGTTCGGCTTCGCTCAGGGCAGGCTTTGGAATTTTGGAGCTTTTGCGCGATCGCCACATTTCTGACGAGGAAGGATCGTTTTTGAGCATATGAAGTGTTAGGAAGAGGCGCCTGCGCGCAAGAGCTGGCCGACTTCGTTTTGCACGTTTTCCATTTCATCAAGACGGAGCTCCGGATCGCGGACTATGAAAACGTCGCCGCTGGCGCCGTGTTCGTAAATCAGGACAGGGCCATTCCTCGATTCCTCGGTTTTGATTTGTTTCAGAACGCGTTTGCGCTCTAGCATGACGGCGAGGACGTAACATGCGTTGGCCGGTGGATTAGTTGCTGAGACCAAGCGCCGAAAAAGCTGTTCGGCGTCTTCCTTGGCCAGAGGTTCGGGCGGCTCTGCCGGCGTGGGTTCATAACGCGTTTTCCAGAAGGAAAATGGCTGGATATTTTGATTTCGCGCCGTCCAGGCTTCTTCACTCAAATCTTCGCGGCGAAAGCCCTCGCCGTCGCGAAACAATAATGTGTAAAAATACTCACCTGCCGCGAACGGACGATGCGTTGCTGTGCAGACATCGGAGCGATGCTTGATCGCCCATTCGTTTGGCAGCGGATTCATCGCCGAAACTATAACCGCTGTTGTTTCAGTCGTCCAAAGCTTGAGCCAATGGACGAAGCCCAATGGCGAATGACGAAGGAATGACAAAGCTCGAAATCAGAAAGGGAACAATCAGAAATTGGCGATCAGCGCATTTTTGATTTTTGTCATTCCTCGGGCTTCGACATTCGTCATTTATCCCTCATGCCGGCTTGCGTCGCGCGAACAAGGTCGCGAAGCCCAGGCCTTCTCGATTAGTTGCCCTTAAATAGAGCAGATACAGTCCGATGACGGCGAAGAAGGCGTTTGGTGCCCAGGCCGCCGTCAAGGAGGGAATGCGGTAACCTTCTCCGAGCGCAAGAAAAAGATGCGTCAGAAAGTTCATTGAGAACACGAGGATAATTGAGGTTGCTACGCTGGAGAGAACGCCGCGGCGGGAAAATCCGATGCCAAGCGGCGCGGCAATAAACACCACCACCAGACAGGTCCAGGGCAGAGCTAAGCGATATTGTAAATGCGTCTTGAACGGAGCGAGGAGGGTCGCGGGAAAATCGGCATTGAAGTGCAGATACTGCCGTAACTCCGGCACGCTGAGATATTCGGCACGAACATTTGCGCTGCTTAGGCGAAAGGGAGTTTCGCTCCAATGATCGATCGTGAGTGATGGCCGGAACTCTTCAGTGCCAATGTTTCCTTTTCCGTCGTAATTCACGATTCTAACCGACTCGAGGTCCCACGCTTTTGTTTGCGGACGGTAAAAGGCGCGGGTTGCCAGATAACTTTTGACGATGTTGTCGTTAGCGTCTTGTTGCAGAACCTGGATGTTACTAAAACTGTTTTGACCTCGACGAAAATTCTGGATGAACCAGGTGCGAGCGTCAGTGCGATTCCTGAAAATCTGCCCCTCGATCTGACTCTCCCGGCGCGATTTTTGTTCGCTGGCCAGAAATGTTCTGCGGGCCAGGTCAGCATGAGGTGCGAGGGCATAATTGAGAGCCGCACTGGCCGAGACGGTGACCAGCCCGATCAGGATCAACGGAAGTAGGACCCGGGGAACGCTTACGCCCGCGGTCAACATCGAGACTATTTCGTTAGCGCGCGACATTCGTCCCAGACTGAAGAGAAGAGCGAGCAAGAGTGAGACGGGCAGCAGAATTACCAGGATCTGTGGAAGCTGAGTGAAGTAGTAGTGCGCGGCCCGAGTAAAACCGAGGTGCTCATCGATAAAAGTCGAGATGTTATCGCTGATGTCGAAGATGAGCCAAATGGAAATAAACCCGGCAATACAATAGACGTAAGCCTGTAAGAAATTACGAACGACGTAGCGATCGAGCAGTTTCACGAAGGATGCGAGGTGGATTAGAGACGTTCAGTTTAATCTAATTACGCGATTCTGCACCTTGGTGAGTAGAAGCTCCAAATCCCAAGTTCCAACATCCAAGGAAACTCCAAACTTCAACATCCAAACAGATGTGGCGCGATTCTATTGGAGTTTGGTTATTGGATCCCGCCATTGCGGGACTGGAGCTTGGATGTTGGTGCTTGGAACTTTCGCTCCGAAAACGCGCGGGAGATGTTGGACTTCGCCCCCCAAGCTTTCACGATGACTTTGCTCGCGCGTTTTGCAGCGTACGGGTAACTTTCGGCTGATGATTGCGTTGAAGGATTCTCTGGGAACAGAGTTTGTGGAAAGGGTTCGAACGATCTTTTCCGAGGCAGGGCGCCTCTCGAAATCTAAGAATTTTGAATTCCGCCCGCAACAGCAGGAGATGGCAGTGGCGGTAGCGCGCACTCTGGAGGAAGAGCGGCATCTCGTGGTGGAGGCTGGCACCGGAGTGGGCAAATCCCTGGCTTATCTGGTTCCAGCGATTCTGTTCGCGCTCGAACAAAAGAAAAAAGCGATCGTCTCCACCCACACCATAAATCTGCAAGAGCAGCTCCTGCATAAGGACATTCCAATTCTAAAGAAGGTTTTGCCGGTGGAGTTCGAGGCGGCGCTCATGAAGGGCAGGCAAAATTATCTTTGTCCGCGCCGATTGGAACGCGCGCTTCAGCAATCAAACGAACTATTCAGCAATAGCGAGCAAAACGAATTGCAGAGGATCGCGGAATGGGCCCGCGTGACCCGCGATGGATCGATCAGCGATCTAACTTTTGAGCCCGACGCAAAAGTGTGGGTGCAAATCTGCAGCGAGGCGCACATCTGCACTCAAAAAACGTGCGGTCAGCAAGCGGGCTGTTTTTACCAACAGGCGCGCAAACGACTACTTTCCGCGGATCTAATTGTCATCAATCACACGCTCCTCTTCATGCTGTTGGGAAGTCCAGACCAGCAAGAGGAGCGCGAAAGCGGTTTTCTTTTCCCCAACGATTTTATTATTTTCGATGAAGCTCACACGCTTGAGCAGATCGCGTCGCGTCATATCGGCATTGGCGTTTCGCAATACGGACTGCGATCGACCATTCAGCGGCTCTATAACGCGCGCACCCGGAAGGGTCTATTTACCGTCACCCGGGATGCCACCGGCGTAACTTTAGCAGCTGCGGTGGTCGACGAACTGGACGCTTTTTTCCGGCAAGTGGAGGGGCGATGCAATTTCAGCAAAGGCCGGGAGTTCCGTGTGCGTGGCGCCGATTTTTTCCCGGACACGATCACCGCACGTTTGATCGCGTTGCAAGCGCGCATCGCCGACGTCGTCAGAAAAACGGCCGATGAATTTCTGAAAGCAGAGTTGCAAGAACTGGGCCGACGAATTCGCGATGCACGGGTCGGAATTGCGGCTTTTCTTGAGCAAAGCGAGTTGGAGCACGTGTATTGGGTCGAGCAGACGGGGAAGACAGCCCAATTTCTTTCGCTCAACGCCGCTCCGGTTGAAATCGCCCGAGTCCTTCGCCGCATGCTTTTCCGTGATTCTTGCTCTTGCATTATGACTAGTGCGACCCTGGCGGTCGGACGGGCTGACCTTGCCTATTTTCGTCTACGCATCGGAGCCGATGAGGCCGAGCCGCTGCAACTCGGCAGTCCATTCGATTTCCGCAGTCAGATGAAAATGTTTATTGTCCAGAAAATGCCCGATCCGCGAGACACCGCTTACGAAGCGGCGCTGATCGAGTGGATCGAATATTTTACGAAGGAAACGGCTGGTCGAGCGTTTGTGCTTTTTACGAGCTATCGGGGAATGCAACAGGTCGCCGCACGCATGCAGGCATTCTTTGCCGAAAATAGAATGAATCTTCTTGTTCAGGGATCGGGTGCGCCGCGGGGACGGTTGCTTGAGCAATTCAAAACCACTGCGCGCAGCGTGCTTTTTGGAACCGACAGTTTCTGGATGGGTGTAGATGTTCCGGGCGAAGCCTTATCGAACGTCATTATTACGCGACTTCCGTTTGCCGTGCCGGATCACCCCCTTGTCGAAGCGAAGCTTGAACTGATTGAGAAACGCGGAGGCGATCCTTTCGTTGAATACTCGTTGCCGGAAGCGATTTTAAAACTTCGACAAGGGGTAGGTCGTTTAATCCGAACGAAAAGCGATCGGGGGATCGTGGTCATTCTTGATAATCGTATTATTACCAAATCTTACGGGCGCTCGTTTTTACAGGCGCTGCCGAAGTGTCCCCGGGAAATAATTTAATACTGTTCACTTGAACATATAATGCGAATGTCTTACTCTTAAAGCAATGCACGAACTGCGATTATCTATCTTGGCTGCGGTGACCGCATTTATCTTGGGCCTCCTCTTGGGCCATTATATTACCCGCTCTCCCAAGCCCCTGATCCTTACAAATCCCCTGCCGGCACCTGTGGAAAGGCCAACCTTGCCTTCGCTGCCAACTGCGGAAACAAACGCCACCGCTGCGCCAAGCGAGTCTTCGGAAAAATCGCCACCTCCCTCGACTGAAACCCTGATCGCTGATCTCAAAGCGGCTATTTCACGTCCCGGCAATCGGCACAGTTTTGCCACCTTTTCCAAAATTTCGGAATCAGTTAATCAATCAAATATCCGTGAAGTTTTGGGCTTCGCTGAAACCTTGCCGCGAGAACAGGACAAAAATGTGCTGCGTTCGGTTTTACTTGCGCGATGGGCCGAGTTTGATGCCCAAGCGGCCGTGGCTTATGCCGAAGCTCTTCCGAACCGGGCACGTAATTCAGCGGTTGGCAGCGTGATCGCTGGATGGGCCGAGCATGATTTTGTCGCCGCCACCGCCTGGGCGCAGCAATTGTCGCCGGGGCCATTACGTGACCAAGCCATGCGAACAATTGTTTCCGCGCTTTCAGATAAAGATCCAAAAACCGCGTTAAATTTCTTGCAGAATGTTCCTCCCGGTCGGAATCGACAAGGCCTCTATTGGCCGATTTTCAGCCATTGGGCGAACAACGATCCGATGGCTGCGGCGGAAACGGCATCGCAACTTCCGGTAGGTTCGACTCGCGATACCGCATTGCAGGTGGTCGGCTCAACTTGGGGGAGCCAAGATCCGGAATCTGCACTCAGTTGGGCAAACAATTTGCCGCCAGGGCCTGGTCGAAATAATGCGTTGCAGAGCATTCTCTCGAGTTGGGCTGAGAAGGATCCAGGAAAAGCAGGCTCCATCGCTCTAAGCTTGCCCCCTGGCCCAGCGCGGGACCAATCGATTGGCAACATTGCAAACCGGTGGGCGCAAAACGATCCCCACGCTGCTATCACTTGGGTGGAAAGTTTGTCCCCTAACGAGTCGCAAAGACAGGCTTTACGTAATGTCCTATCGGCCTGGGTTCGAGTCGAGCCTGCGGCCGCGGCCGACTATGTCGCCGCATTGCCTTCCGGCAAGGCGCAAGACGAAGCTGTTACCGCAATTGCTAACCAATTCGCCGCGACCGATACGCAAGGTGCAATTGATTGGGCACAAAAGATCCCTTCCGGCCCGGCTCGGCAAAATGCGCTGACTAATATCATTTCTCAATGGGCCGAAGCTGATCCACGCGCGGCCGCGGATTTCGCCTTGCACGCCAGCGACAAGGACGGCCGGAGAAACTTGCTCGAAAATGTCTCACAACGCTGGGCCCATGTCGATCCAGACGCCGCCCTGACATGGGCCCAAAGCTTATCCGATCCCACCACACGTGATTCAGTTTTGCCGGCAGTGGTGGCTGCTGTGGCCGAATCGGATCCTCGTAAGGCCAGTAGAATCATTACGGAATTGCCACCAAACGAGGCTCAGGCAAATGCCGCCGGCGCGATCGCATCGCATTGGGCCGCGGAAGATCCTCAGGCTGCCAGCAAATGGGCGGCATCTTTTCCCGAAAACAATACCAAACAACGCGCTTTTGAGAATTTGATGAATCGCTGGTCGCAAACCGATCCCTATGCCGCCGCCAATTGGCTCGGGACTTTGCCTGAAGGTTCTTCGCGCGACGCGGCCGTGAGTTCTTTTGCCCGCCAGGTTGCTCGCTCCGATCCGCAAACGGCGGCGCAATGGGCGCAAACGATTGGCAACGAGAACAGACGTAACAACCAAGTCGAATCGATCATCAGAAGTTGGCTCAGCACTGACTCGAATAGAGCCGTCGCCTGGATCACGACATCATCACTTCCCGAAGAGATGAAAGCGAGATTGCTCCCGAAGTAGAACTCGTTCGCCATATGAAGGAGAAAAAGAGATGGAGCCATGCTGAGCAAATCGCTCTCCAGGTTGATAGCATCTTAGCGATCTTGCATAAGTGGGGCATCCACACTTTGGGCGAGTTGACGAGGCTTGATAAAGAAGAGCTCCGCGCGCGCCTCGGAGCTGAAGCAGTTATTCTTTGGGAACGCGCCACTGGCCAATCAACTCGACTGCTCAAGCTGGTCCAGCCTCCGGAATCTTTCGCGGAGAGCTTTGAATTCGAACATGAAGTCGAAACAATCGAGCCGCTGCTTTTTATATTGCGCCGCTTTTTGCAGCAGCTCTCCATTCGCTTAAATGGAGTCTATTTGGTAGCGAAAGAAGTTACACTCCGCATTAAATTTACCGCCCAGCACGATTATGTAAGGGGCTTCAAAATTCCGCAGCCGACCAACGAAATTGACCTTCTTTTTCGGATGCTACACACGCACCTCGAAAATTTTAAGTCGGACTATCCGATCACTGCAGTCTCTCTCGAAGTCGAGCCGGTTAAGCCATCGCACCAGCAATTTGGTTTATTTGAAACAGCTTTGCGCGATCCCAATCAGCTTTACGAAACCCTTACCCGACTAACGGCGTTGCTTGGCTGCGATCGGGTTGGGACTCCGGTCTTGGAAGAAACACATCAGCCCGATGCATTTCATATTGAACCGTTTTCCTGGCAATTGCCTGACTCATCCTCGGCAGTCCACTCACCTCCGCGTGTCGCTTTGCGACGTTTTCGCCCAAGCCCATCTGCCTCTGTCCTGCTCGACGAGAACAGGCTCGTTCATCTCCGCAGCACTGAAATGAACGGAACCATATCGGCCCAGAAGGGGCCGTATCTGGCTTCAGGAAATTGGTGGGATGAAAGGGCATGGACCTGTAGCGAATGGGATTTGGAACTGGATTCGGGTGTGCTGCTGCGTTGTCACCAAAATTCAAACGAGTGGAAAATCGATGGCATTTATGACTAGCCGAATCGCCTTGTAGCGGCGCTCTATGAGGGTCGCACTTTCCTCCCGAGTTTCGAGCGACGGTCACAGACCGCCGCTACAGATATATGTCTTACATCGAGTTGCATGCGTGCAGCGCTTTCAGTTTTTTGCGTGGCGGATCTTTTCCCGAGCAATTAGCTGAAACCGCAGCCGAGCTGGAGATGCCAGCGTTGGCGTTGCTCGATCGCAACGGCGTTTACGGCGCACAACGGTTCTCCGTCGCAGCGCGCGAGACCAACATCCGCCCGATTATTGGTTGTGAATTAAGCATGGAAAATGGCGGCGTTCTTCCGCTGCTGGTCGAGAACCGAACCGGTTACAAAAATCTGTGCGAGCTTCTGACAGAGGCGCATTTGCGCAGCGAAAAGGGAAAGTGCGCGGTGAAGTGGAGCGA
>Ga0070706_100004218_pt1 | contig 13949 bp, 13 predicted proteins | sample KBSK5501metaG_FD_65476 | JGI IMG/M metagenome (GOLD analysis project Ga0070706, IMG submission 65476) | Corn, switchgrass and miscanthus rhizosphere microbial communities from Kellogg Biological Station, Michigan, USA - KBS K5-50-1 metaG | ecosystem: Host-associated > Plants > Roots >...
AGCAACACGATCGCGGTTGCTATGCAGAAGAGCACGACCTTGTTGTTGCGGCGGGGGCTATTCATGTTCTTGTCGTTTTGCCAGCGAACATCAATTACTTCTGGAGTTTCAGGAAGTATCTTTTATCACTGATCAATCAGCTTGGCGAGAAAGAATTGGGCGGGTCTTTGCCGGATTTACAAATGATTAACGCTGAAGTTTGGGAAAGAGAGTCACCAAAATAAACAGTAGCGACAACATAGTGACGATTATGGCCGTGAGCCACGCGCCCAGGTTATAGGCCGGCCCGTTAACATGCTCGCCCATCAGTTCGCGATCGTTTACCAGTTTCAGGATCGCAAAGAGGATGATGGGCAAGAGCAAGCCGTTTATCACCTGCGTGACGAGTAGCACGCGAATCAGCGGCAAACCCGGAATGACAGCGATGGCGGCACCGACCGCGACAAGAAAAGTAAAGACTCCGATAAAAATTGGAGCTTCACGGAAACTGCGAGACACCCCTTTTTCGAAACCAAGCGCCTCACTGATCGAGTATGCAGTGGCCAGCGGCAAGACGCCCGCAGCCAGCATTGACGCGCCAAACAGACCAATCGCAAAAAGTGTCTCGGCGTAAGCTCCGGCGAATGGTTCAAGCGCGCGGGCTGCATTTGCGGCGCTGTCAATGTGCAGGCCATGCTTGTGCAAGGTAGCGGCGGTGGAGACCACGATGAAGAACACAACCAGAATCGCCAGGATCGTCCCCACCCAGACGTCTTTTTTTGTTCTCGCGTAGTTCTCCATGGTCACACCTTTTTCGACTACGGACGACTGGACGTAGACCTGCATGTAAGGCGAGATCGTTGTGCCCACAACGGCGACGAAGGTGAAGAGGTAAGCGTACTCAAAGCTAAAGGTTGGCTTCACCAACCCGATTGCCACCGCGCTCCAGTCGGGCTTCGCGAGAAAAGCTGAAACGATATAGCCGAGAAAAACCAGTGACATTAAGAGGAACACACGCTCCACTCGTTGATATGAGCTCTTAACCACGAGCCACCAAATGGCTACCGCTGACAAGGGCACAGACACGAATCGTGTCACTCCAAACAGTTCGGTGGCAGCCGCGATGCCGACGAATTCGGAGACCGTGACACCCGCGTTCGCTATCAAAAGCGCCAGCATCACAAACGCAGTCCAGCGAACACCAAACCTTTCGCGAATGAGATCGGCGAGTCCTTTGCCAGTAACCGCGCCCATCCGTGCACACATTTCCTGAACTAAACCGAGGCTAATTGTGATGGGGATTAGAATCCAGAGTAGATGGTAACCTTGCTCGGCGCCGACTGCGGCAAACGTCGCAATCCCGCCGGCATCATTGCCGGCGCTGGCAGCGATCATTCCCGGACCAAGGATGGCGAGATACGCTACGAGCCTGCGTCGCCAGCCTGTTGGCGGCCGAAGACCTCGACCGCGCCGTCGCAGCAAGCGTCGACCAGTAGCTATTACCGCTGCTCGTGATTCGGCCACTTGGAGGGTCTCCGTCGTTCATAAGTAGTACTTTGTGTAGGTTCGTAAAATTTCTGTGGACCCACAACCGCGCCCCTAACAATTCAAGTAGAGGTTTGGAATTTCAGATCTGAAATTTGAGATCTCAAATAGGGATAATCACCGCGCGTTTATCCAAACAACCTGGGCAATCGTTGGCGCCAATCCTTTGGCAACAAGATTTCCATGGCGTCGTCTACAGTAATGATCCCCAGAATATCTCCGGTTTCATCCATTACCGGCAAGGCCAAAAGATTGTACTCGGCGATTCTTTGCGCCACTTCGTCGGCCGCTTCATCTGGATGCGCCATTTGAAACTCCGTCCGCATAACCTCCGCCAGAGGCATTGCCGGATCGGCCAGAATCAGACTGCGCAGTGCGATCACGCCAACGAGTTTCCATGAACCTTCACCTTCAACGACATAAAGGTAGTAGATCATGTTTGGCGTTTCCGCCATCTCGCGCAACCGTGCCAGCGCTTCGCCAACCGTCAACTCCCGCGGCAGCGTAACAAACTGTGTGGTCATCAGACCGCCAGCTGTGTCGTCTTCATAAGGAAGCAGCTCCGCAACGTCGGCCTGCTCCTCGCCTTCCATGAGTCCCAGCAGCTCTTCCGCTTTTTCTTCCGGCAAATCTCCCAGCACATCGGCAGCTTCATCAGGCGCCATCCATTCAAGAATATCGGCAGCGCGTTCCTCGTTCATGTTGCCGAGAATTCGCGCCTGTTGTTCCGAAGGCATTTCCTCGAGAGTCTCAGCGGCGGTTTCATCATCGAGCGACTCAACCACTTCGAAGCCGTGATGATAGGAAAGCGCTTCCGCGAGTCGCGCAATTTCAACCGGATGAAGCCGCGCCAGTTTACCGCTGGAAGACTTGAGCTGGACCGTGGCCGCATCCGTCGCAAGGTAACCAACGTCAGCCCAGTCCAGCACTTCAACAGGTTTCCGCGTGCCCATAAAACCCGCCGGCGCCAAGCGTCTATACAGTCCCTGCAAACTAACGTCGGCGCCCGTCACGCGCCAGTCTCCCGCTGCTTCGATAAGCTGCACATCGTTCACGCGAACTACTCTTTTCCCGTCAACATCGATCAACTGCTTATCGAGCACATCACGCGCCAGCAACACTTCGCCATCGCGACGGACAAAAGGTCGGAGATTCAGTTTGTCTGAATTAAGGCGGGCGCCTTGCTCGTTAAGCTCGGTGATACGCCAGCGTGAGAGAAAGAATTCACGCCGGCCAAAGCGCGCGACTAAGCCAGTGACCGGCGGATGATCGTCCTCACCAAGACGCACGATGACGTCCTTGACCGTGGCCACACGCTCGCCTTCAAGATCGCGGATGGGGCGACCCAACACTTGCGACAAATACAACATTCTTTATTCACCAGGGGATGCTAACTTTGCGAATCATAGCATGAGGTAGAAAGACCACGGAGGGTTCGCCTACTGCTCCACGAAACCACACTAAAAGGCACCAACAAAGATTCCTAGTTCGAGCTAGTTCGCGTGATTTCGTGGATGACTTTTACAGCTAGTTCGAGCGGGCGATCGCGTCCGGAATAGAGATCGCTTCGCTCGGTTGTGACGATTTCGTCAGGCTTTAGACCATGGCCTTCGAGACGATGGCCCTGCGCCGTCTCGTAATCAAGTTCGCTGACGTCAAGTAAACCGCCGTCTGGTAACAGGTGTCGCGTGCGAACTGCGAGCACGCAACCACAGGTTTCCGTGCCGATGATTGTTGCGCGACGGGAAATCCGAAGCGCCTCGACGAAAATCTCGGCCGCACTCGCGGTGCGTTCGCTGGTTAAGACAATCAGAGGAAGCTTCGTCTGTTCTAGTGGATCGGCTGTAAGCGCGGATCTGAGATGCGTTAATATCGTGAAGCTGGTACCGGCGCGATCCGTAAACTGGCCCAAATTAGAGCCGATCCCCAGAAACGTTGAGGCAATGTCGCTCATCGCTTCGGCATCACCACCACCATTACTTCTGAGGTCAAGGATCAGACCACGCGCACCCGCTAGTTTCTGCTTGAGATTTCGCGCGAACGCTACCGTAATTGGTTTTGTGAAAGCGTCAATCTCAATAACCGCAAATTCGCCTTGCTCGCGACGCATTCGCACCCCCAGCTCGCGCTGCTGCCAGTAGCGTTCAAAGCGAGCGGATTTTTGTTTGCCGTCCTTCTGCTTCCAGGTTAAGTCGACGGAGGTTCCGCTTGGCCCATCCAACAGCTTTGCGAAAACACGAAAGCGCGCTGAGGCGTTAACCGGATCAGATAACTGCGACAAACGACTTTCGACTAAAGCCAGCGCCGCCTCACCGTTGATAGATTCAATTACGTCGCCGGCGCGCACACCTGCCCGTTGCGGGGCGGAATTGTTATCGACTTTGATAACTGTCGGTACCCCGTCAATCTCAGCCAGCGCCACGCCGACACTAACAAAACGCGGTCGCCACCAGTCAAACTTTTCTTCGGGAGCAAAGACGCGAGTATGCGGGTCGTTTAAGGAAGCGATCATGAGACGCAACACAGAATATAATTCCTGGCTCGAGCCGGCTTTTGCGGCCAGCGCGCGAAAGGTGGTTCTTTGTGCATCCCAGTCCAGGCCATGGAACGTCTGATCGTAGTAACGCTCGTTTATCCTGGCCCAGACATCGTCGAAAACAGCGAGCCGGCCTTCGGGAGTTGCGGTGGAAATCAGCGCTGCTTCATTTCCTGAGGCGCGAGCAGCGGGAATGCGGGAAAGGGTAAAGGGAAAGGGGTAACAGGAGAGTGCCGCGAGAAGAGTCACTACTCGCAGCAGGCGGCTGGTTTTTTTACTTTTACCCATTCCCCTTTACCCATTTACCCTTTTATTATTTCGGTGGTTTGCGAAAGTTGTAGCGTAATAGCACCCGAATCGGAATGGCAATTCCATCGCGCCTCGCCGGAAAGAAATGCAAACGGCGAACGGTTTCGACTGTCGCTTCGTCCAGTCCAAAGCCTGCCCAACGCGCGACCTCAACTCGCGTCACTTCCCCACTCGCGTCGAGATCCACCAGCACATCGACCGTTGCTTCTGCTTCAGCGCGCGCGGCGCTTTCCGGGTACGCCGGTACAAATCTTCGGTACGGTCGCGGTAATCTTAGACCTTCTGCGGTCGCGCTCTTTTCGTCGTCGGGCGCTGCTTCGATGATGGGAATTTGCTCTGCGGTTGTCAGCTGGCGTTCGCCGCGTTCATCTTCCTGAGCACGATGAACTGCCAGGCTGAGCCGGTGCTGTATTTCAGAACCTGATAACTCAGAAAGCAGCAACTGTTCTGCTGCCGCAGGTGTGTCTCCCATGAAGGTCGGCCGCTGCCAGCTGATAAGTCTGCCAGTCCGCGCGCTGACCGCGAAGATCGAAGCGTAGGAATCAAAGTAGACCGAGCCGTTTGAGGGTGAACGCCGAAGTGTTTGCGCGTCGCCTAAGACGAAGAAGTCGCAGCCCAGTGCGGCGCCAAGATCGCGGGCCTCACCGAGTGATAGACTCATCGAGCCTTCATATCCCGCGCCGCGAGCTGCTGCCCGAACCTGATCGCGATCTAAGACGACTACACTTGTCTCGCGTTTGAGATTGAAGGCGAGCTTGTCTGCCGCCAGTCGCCCCGGCGCGGAACCGCCAAAATCCAAAATCGCCAAAGACAGCGGCCGCTCGGTTGGACGAACAATTGTTTGCGGCCATCGCAGACTGACGGCGTCCTGCGGTTGTCCACTGACAGGAAAACTCAGCAACATCAAAACCAGGATTGCTAAGCCAAAGTGAACAATGCGAACAGCCCATGCAGGAGTGATCAACCTGGAAGTTTCGGATGGTTGAAATATTTGCATTACCCGAGATAGGCGACCCGGAGAAGTCAGCTTCTCTTCCACAATTGCTGAGACGGTACCCGCAAGGCGCGATTAAATTTACTAGACGCGTTTTCCCAGGCGATCGTGGCCGTCAATTCCACCAAAGCGTCCTCAGCGAAAAGTCTGCGCAAGCGCTCGAAGAGTTCATCACTGACGTCGCGTCCCGTAATTGTCATAGCGTCGGCGAACTCAAGCGCAACGCGTTCTGCCTGAGTATAGAGGTCACTGTTCGCGTAGTCTGCCAGGGCGTCAATCTTGGCGTCAGAAACTCCGAGCTGGCTGCTCACGGCAGCATTTATGTCCTGTCAAAACTCGCAACCGTTGAGAAATGCAACACGCCGGTTGATCAGCGCTCGCAAACTCGCGTCTATTAGTCCTGAAGCCTCAATGGCGGTCCACATCGCTCGCGCGCCTTTGAAGATCGACGGGCGGCGCGCGTAGACAAGATGGTTGAGTAAGGGATTCCCCCAATCTTTTGCCTGCGCTTCGAGGACTGTCTTGATGTACCTGTCCGCAGCCATAACATTCGCGTTCGCAACTCTCGCCATCGTTAATCTCCAACCAACATAAGTGTTGGATCTAGTGACGGTGCCGCGTTGGCGGCAACCTTAATTTAGCCAGACTTTTCAATGCCGGAAGCTTCAATTGCTTCGGGTAGCTGATAGATCCTTTGGTGTCAGCTTGTGGTAGAGCTGATAAACTTCGGCTTTCACCTCAGCCGGGAAGCAAACGCGGTGCAGCTCGTAGCCGCGCTGCAGCCCGCGGACAGCGTCACTCACCTCAGAGATCTCACGTATGCGGGGCTGGGCGTAGCCATCTTCTACATAAATCCGACTCTTCGGCTCGGCGCCTTCCGCCGTGTAGTAGTTGTAATAGGGAACGTCGCTGGCGCGATCTTCGATGAAGTAGTAGTCCGGGTCGTACCCAGCCCGGACGACGCACTCTCGTGCTGCCGATAGAAATCCGGGGCGCTCCGTCTCCGGCATATCGAGATCGATCGCCTTGAACAACCTGCGGGCCGTGAAGCGCTTGCTGAGGTCCGCCAGAATGTCGTCAGACGATCGTTGCCATTGCTTTACATGAAACAGAACATCAGAGTCGTCGACCTCGAGATATTCAGTAATCGTTGGTTGGTTTCGGCGCAAGACTTTTTCAAAGGCAGTGCCAGGGGCGTGCCAAACCGGCTCGCCGGTTTCGAGAAGCTTCAAAGCGCGTCGCAGGATCGCTCTTAATACAGCCTCCGCCGAGCGCAAGGTGCGGTGAAAATAGACCTGTCGAAACATGTAGTAGCGAGCCTGCAAATACTCTTCAACGGCATACAGGCCGCGCGCGGCTACGTAGATTCGATCGTGTTCTTCATCGATTGCCAGGGCGTTAATGATCCACTCGAGATCGTAGATGCCATACTTCGCTCCCGTCATCAACGAATCGCGCAGCAGGTAGTCCATTCGATCCACATCGAGTTGTGAAGAGACGAGTTGAGCCAGAGCCGCCGGCTGAAACTTTCCTTCAATAATTGCTGCGACCTTGTTCGGCAAGTCTGCCGAATATGAACGGAGCAGCTGCCCGATTTCGGTCGCCTCACTCAGCACAACCTCGACGGTCCACTTTTCATGGTGTAGGCCGAGCACTTTTTCCATGACATGTGAAAACGATCCGTGGCCCACGTCATGAAGCAACGCGGCCGCTCGCGCGGCAGTGTGGTCCTGATCCTTCATCGCATGTCGTTCGCTTAAGCGATCAAGGACGCGTGTCATCAAATGGAAGGCGCCGAGCGAATGGGTGAAGCGAGAGTGTTCTGCGCCCTGGTAGGTATAGAGTCCCAGTCCCAGCTGTTTGATACGTCGCAGTCTCTGAAACTCCTGCGCGTCGATCAAACGCATCATCAACTCGCCTTCGCTTGTGTCAGTGCGAAGGCGAATAATGTTGTGGACCGGATCGCGATAGATTCGTTCGGACAAAACAGTTATCTGACTGTGGATCTGGCGACAGTCTAACACAGGGGAAAGTCGCGGGCAGTAGTCGCGCCGCTCACTCGAAACGCCGTTGAGGTGAGCTAAAGAATTCGTAGGGGCACGTTCATCTGGAGTTGATTCCAGGGCGCCCAGGAGGGAAGACAGAAGTGCCTGGACAACTACCGGGCGGGCAACTGGCTGCGACCGAATAGTAGTTAGTTAAGCGGCGAAGCAAAGGCGAAGCCGCCGCAGTCCCTCTTCGATATTCGCAGTAGCTATGGCCCCGTAGCCCAACACGAGTCCAGGCTTCGCGGGCACCTGGACCGCGAACCTCGAGAACGACTGGATCTGCACGCCGGCAGCGGAGGCTCGGCGAGCGACAGCGCTGATTTCATCGACAGAGGCGGTACGGGCAAAGGCGGCTACGTGTAGTCCGACAGTCGACGGAATAGTCTGGAGATGATCTGCGAATTCGTTGGTCAAGCCATGCGTAACCATGGCATGCCGGACACGGTAGATGTTCCGCATTTTGCGGATGTGCCGGGCAAACCCACCTTCATCGATGAAACGCGCCAGGGCCATCTGAAGGGGTAGCGAGGTGTGCCAATCCGTTACTTGCTTCGCTCTTTGTACGGCTGCGCGTATGGATGGCGGTGTCACTAGAAAGCCCAGTCGGAGCGTAGGCAGCATCGTCTTCGAGAAGGAGCCGACATAAATCACGCGGCCAGTGCTGTCGAGAGTCTGCAACGGTTCGATCGGTCGTGCTTCAAATCGAAATTCGCTGTCGTAGTCGTCTTCGACGATCGCGGCATTACTTCGCTCTGCCCAGGCCAGCAACGCCCGCCGACGCGAAAGCGCCATCGACACGCCGAGCGGGTATTGATGGGAGGGCGTCACGAATACGAGCTTCGCATCGCAGGGCAGAGCTTCGACAATAAGCCCTTGCTGGTCAACCGGCACACAGCTGACGCGAACGCCGAGCGATTCGAAGAGCCATCTTATCGGCGGATAACCTGGATCTTCGACAGCGACGTTATCACCAGGTTCTAGCAGGGTCCGAGCCACGACATCCAGTGCCTGCTGAGTGCCGCTGACGACAGTGACATCGTCTGCCGAAGTTTCCACACCTCTTGCGACTCCGATGTGACGAGCAATCGACTCACACAAATCCCGATAGCCGGCCGGATCGCCGTATACGCCATCATGGACAACTTCGGAGCCCAGCTGACTGGAGAGTAGCCGGCGCCAACGATCGTGTGGGAATAGCGACGCATCGGGAAGACCCGTGCGAAAGTCGAACTTAGCAGGCGCAGCGAAAGCAGTGGACAGAGGTATCGAATCCCAGATGGGTCGCGGCCGCAACGGTCCGTCAGCCGATCGTGTATTAAGCTCGCCTGGAGATGGAGCAATGTGCGCGTTCACAAACGTTCCTGCTCCGATACGCGATGAAACGAATCCTTCGCCGGCAAGCCGGTCATAGGCGATCGTAACGGTAGTCCGAGCAACGCTAAGGCGCCGCGCCAACTCACGGCTCGGAGGCAAAGACTCGCCAGGCCTAATCCGGCCATCAACAATTGCGCGCCGCAGCTGCCGGTAGATTTCTCCGCTGAGATCCGTGCGATCAATCAGACTAACGTGAAATTCCATCGCATTAACCCGACCGACATTAGCATTGGACTAATCAAATGTGTAGGAATTGGCCCTTGTGACGGTCCTTTGCCCACTGTAAGCTGACCTTCATAAATAGCCTCCGAACTGGCCCCGGATGTCCGGGTCAATGGAGTCGCGCCGACGTTCATGGGCATGGGACAGCGTTCTGGGAAGATCTCCCGGCCGACGAACTCCAAAAGGCAGAAAGGAGTTCAGTGAGAGCTGGTCGCACCCTCGACACGCTGGACAAGGTTGCCAAGGAACTCTCTTGATGCCCAAATCGATATCTTCGACGGTGACCTCGATCGACGCAACACAACGCAAACTGATCGTCGGCATCGTCATAGCGACACTGATGGCGTTGGCCATCGCGATCGCCGACTTAGCGAGCGGCGGCCGCCCTGATCCGCCAACGCTGCGCGCCGCAGCGACCCTGCTCGATGGTGCTTGGCGATTTCATACCGGCGATGACCCACGCTGGGCGGACGCGAATACCGACGATAACGGTTGGGAGACCATCGACCTGACCGCCGTGCCGGGCAGCCACGACGGCGACGTCGGTCTGCCCGATTACGTAGGCGGGTGGATGGCGCACGGTCATCCCGGCTATCACGGCTACGCCTGGTACCGGCGCGCCGTGACGGTGCCGGCCGGACGCGCGTTGTGGGACATCCTCGGGCCGACTCTCGTCGAGGACGGCTACGAACTCTATTGGAACGGCCAACGGCTAGGTGGGTCGGGCAGGCTCGGCCCGGTTCCGCGCGTCGTCGGCACGCGGCCGATGCGGTTCGCCCTTCCTACTGATGCGGCGGGTACCTCTGGCGTGCTCGCCCTCCGCGCATTCATGCGTCCCAGTTCCGGGGTCAGCGCAGACGGCGGCGGCATGCACAGCGCGCCCATACTGGCTCCGCGGCCCATAAGCGACAAGCTCCACCGCGTGCAATGGAAGCGAACCATCGCCGGTTACATCGTCGACGTGATCGAGCCGATCGCCATGTTGGCACTCATCGGCTTAGCGTTCGGGTGCCGGTCTGGCAGCAGCCACAAGGGTTTCTTGATTATTGCCAGCATCGCGCTTGCACTTACGGCAGCCAGACGGCTAAACAATGCGATCACCGCATGGACCGATCTGATGGATCTGGCTACCTATGCGTGGCTGGCGTCAGTGATGTGGGTGCCAGTGGTGGCCGCATGGACGCTGGCCTGGAACCGCTGGTGCCTGCGTCCGTGGCGAAGCATCGATGTGGTGGCCGTGGTGCTGGCGGTCGCCGGGATCATCGGCGCCTTGATCCATTCGGCGAGCGTGACAAGCGGCAGCCGGCTCGGGTCGATGGCGTTGTTTGTCGTGATCGGCGCGCGCATCGTCCGCAGCGGACCGATGCGGATTTTGGCGCTCGTCACGCTAGCCTCGATAATGGCCGGGCTATTCGGCGGCGAGTTGCTCGATCCGCTTGGCGCGCCGGGCATCTGGTTTCCGTTCGGTATCGGCGTGTCGCGGACGCAGTACGTTTACGCGATCGTCATCCCGCTCCTGGCCTTCTTGATCGTGCGAACCCTGCTTTTCAAAGAGAACGCATGATCGAGCGGCGGAGATCGGTAGTGCCGGTCGCCACGTAGATGCGGACCGCCTGCGAGATCGTCAGCACAACGCGCGCGTGCCGCGACGACCTGCCGCACGAGATCCGCAGAAGCGCCTCATAAGCGACCGTGACGGTAGTACGAGCAACGCTAAGGCGCCGCGCCAACTCACGGCTCGGAGGCAAAATTCGCCGGGCCTAATCCGGCCATCAACAATGGCGCGCCGCAACGGCCGGTAGATTTCTCCGCTGAGATCTGTGCGATCAATCAGACTAACGTGGAATTCGATCGTATTAACCGGACCGACATTAGAATTGGACTGGTCAAGTGTGTAGGAATTGGCTCTTGTGATGGTCCTTTCTGCAATGTAAGGTAACCTTTATAAAACTCCCCTTAAATTAACTGCGTTGTCATGTCGAAATCTGTGGATCTTAATGTCCGCGATCCGAGGCTCGGCGTGAGCATGGCCGGTGAGGATATTAAGCCGAGACTCATGAGCATTGCGACACATGAACGCAACGGGTTGGCGCGGCTGAGGAAGCTAAACGCGTACCTTGAGGTAACAGCAAATGAATGCATCCAAACTTATCGACAAACAAATCGCAGACCTTGCCGACTGGCGCGGTAAAGTGTTTGCCCGACTCCGTAAACTAATAAATGCAGCAGACCCTGACATCATCGAGGTTTGGAAGTGGGATACAGCCGTGTGGAGCCATGATGGCATGGTCTGCGCGGTGGGCGGCTTTAAAGACCACGTGAAGGTAAATTTTTTTAAAGGTGCTTTCCTGGATGATCCGAAAGGACTTTTCAACGCCGGGCTTGACGCCAAGGCAACCAGAGCCGTCGACTTTCATGAAGGCGACAAGATTGATGAAGCGGCATTAAAGAATCTAGTGCGTGACGCGGTAGATTACAATCAGAAATCTCCCAGTGTTGTAAAAAAGAAAAGTAAATAAACGACTTGAGCGGGTAACTGTAACCGAGTGCGAAATCACTAAACCGCGTCATGAAAGATCCAAAGGAACCGAAGGAACCGCCTGCCGGAAAAAGGAGAGATTCATGAAGAACAAATTAGAGAATTCTCGCGATGGAGGCTTCGGACGTCCGCGTGCTTTCGAAACGATCCTTCCGGGAGGCTTACTCGTCGGAATATTTGATCTGCTGTTCGCCTTCACCTTTTACGGATTGATCCTGGGCGCGCCACCGCTGCGAATCTTCCAATCGGTTGCTGCTGGAGTACTGGGTAGGACCGCCGCGTATGAAGGGGGAGTGCGGACTTTCTTACTCGGTATTCTGCTCCATTTCGTGGTTGCGACCTGCATCGCCACGGTCTACTACCTGGCAACTCTAGTCTTGCCGTTGTTGATTCGCCACGCCGTTGTCAGCGGATTGGTCTACGGAATGATCGCTTACCTGGGAATGAAATATATCGTCGTCCCCCTTTCAGCAATCGGGCAAAGAGGAAGCCTGCCGCGGCTGCCGGTTCTCCTGACAGAGATTACCGGGCACGCTTTGTTGGTCGGATTGCCTCTCGCGCTTCTGGCGCGTCGATCCGCGAAAAAGAATGGACACGATTTTCGAAACTCGGCTTAGCAACATTGGAATTGTCTCCCGCGAAAACGGAGGTTGACATGCGTAAATTGATTGCTGGAATGAAGCTTTCTGTTGATGAGAAGGTGGAGGGGCGTGAGCAGGGCGCGGATTGGGTAGAAGCATGGTCGGAAGACTATGGCCTGACGCCGCAAATAGATGCGTGCGTCCTTGGCGGAGGTATGTATCCCGGCTACGAGCAGTATTGGACCGCGATACAGAATGAGCCGAACAAGCCTGTCTGGATCACTGGCAACGCGCCAACGCCGGCTGAGCTCGAATGGGCCCGCTTCGCGGCGCAGACCCCGCATTATGTGCTATCGAGGACACTGACTTCCGCTCTCTGGCCGCAGACGAGCTTCGTCCGGGGACTCGAAGAAATCGCTGCCCTCAAGCAACAGCCCGGCAAGGATATTTATCTCGTAGGTGGTGCTCGAACTACGGCGAGCCTTATCGATGCCGGGCTGGTAGATGAACTCCGGCTTATTCTTTATCCGCTCATCGCCGGTGAAGGGAAGGCGCTCTTTGCGACGACGGAACATCGTCGTGCGCTTGACCTGCGGAAGGTTCAGCAACTTCAGGATGGTCGTGTAAGTTTGATCTACGGAATCGGGTGAAACAAGCCGATAGATTTTCACGTCAGCTGTACCGACGGTGACATCAGGGTACGTCTCTTAAATCACATGAACAAGAATCAGCAGCCTGCGTTGTGTTTCTTTGTGGTCGGGTTGATAGGACTTGGCGTCATCGCGCTGGTCGTTGGGGGTTTCGCGATGGTATGGCAACCGGTGCCAGACTGGGTGCCGGCACGACAGGCCATCGCGTATGGGACTGGCGTGCTGATGGTCTTGCTCGGCATAGGGTTGTCATTTCGTCCCACCCAAGCGTGGTCCGTGCGAGTTCTGTTTGTTTACCTTTTTCTCTGGGCACTCCTGAAGGTGCCTGGCGTCGTTGTTGCTCCAGGAATCGAAGCGACATGGCTTGGGCTCGGCGAACTAACGCTGCTGCTCTCTGGGGGATGGACGCTGTTTGCGCGACTAGGGAATGTCGCGAACGAGTCGCCACTAGGATTCCTCACGGGCGAGCGTGGGGTTCGTTTGGCTCGGATACTTTTTGCGGTTTCGGTTGTGCCTATCGGGCTCGCCCATATTTTTTACGCAAAGGAAACGGCGGATTTTGTACCGCAGTGGTTGCCCTATCGCACAGGCTGGGCGTATCTCACAGGCGCGGGACAGATTGCGAGTGGACTTGGCGTCTTATTCAATGTACTCCCGCGCATCGCTGCCTGGGCCGAAGCCGGGCAAATCACGCTCTATACGTTACTGGTCTGGGGTCCGGCGGTCGTGGCCGCACCCAAAACGCGTTTACCGTGGACTGCGTTTTTCATCTCGTGGATTATCGCCGCGGCGGCTTGGACCGTCGCGCAGAATTTGCCGCCCCGAAGTGCAGGAGATTCTGGGCATTAGCGCCAGACGTCTCGTCCGGCGATCTTGGTGTTGGTAGGGTAAGTAACTTGTGGAGCGATCACGGTGGCTTCAGCAGTAGGTATCCAATGAGCAGAAATGAAAGCTCGGTTGTGATTTCTGGATTGTTCCCAATATTTTGGATAAGCGGCGTCAGTTTGACCGAGAGATTTGGGCCAAAATTTGGCGATTTTAAGGCATTACTCCCTTTTCCGCTGGTGGGCATACTAGTTGCAAAATCGGGCTGCGTATTATGCAGTCTTCTCAGAATCCAACCATGATAATGCCGTTGCGTCGCCTCTGCGGGGCTTGGCTTGCCGCGGAAC
>Ga0070706_100004219_pt1 | contig 13949 bp, 13 predicted proteins | sample KBSK5501metaG_FD_65476 | JGI IMG/M metagenome (GOLD analysis project Ga0070706, IMG submission 65476) | Corn, switchgrass and miscanthus rhizosphere microbial communities from Kellogg Biological Station, Michigan, USA - KBS K5-50-1 metaG | ecosystem: Host-associated > Plants > Roots >...
ATAGCAGCGGGCGCGCTCGAGGCTGATGCCGTAATGTTGGCCGAGCGTGCGGATCGCATCGCCTTGGCTCGGATAGGGGTCGGCGTTGCCGGGCCCGACGATGATCGGCCGGAAGCTGCGATCGTCACGCCCACTCGGCGGCAGCATCGCGGTCGCAAGGGGTGTGCCGTCCATCTCGCGCAATGTGAGGAATAGCGGCATCTCGCGCTGGATGTGCGCCTTGAGGCCGATCTCCTGCTCGAAAGACACCTTGGAGATCGGGCGAAAGCTCTGCGCCGCCCTGTCCTGCTCCTTGCGGAAATATTTCTCGACGGCGTGGCGCATGGTTTCCGATTCGGCGACCGCCTCGGACTCGGTCTCCATGCGGAACCACGTCTTGCCGCCCGGGGCATCGCAAACGTATCTCATGATTCCTCCCAACATGGCTTCCGGCGTGAACCGGCATCGCGAGGGTGGGCATGCGATGTCAGAACAGAGGAAAATCCGGAGTCCGGGGCGAGTCAACAGCAACATCGACAAGTCAGCCGCTACTGGAGGCGGTATCTGTCTGCTCTCGTTCTGCCGGCCGGTAGTAAGCTGCTCTGACGCTGCCTAAGTCTTGCGCGCGCGACCGGCGGCCGGCCGCCGCGCAGGGGCCGGGCGGATCCGCTCTGTAGCAGGGATTTCGGTCCATTCGCGCCACAGCGCGATGAGCGCCGCCATCATCGCCGGACCGAGAAACAATCCGAGAAAGCCGAACGTCTCCAGCCCGCCGAGGATTCCCAGCAGCACCCACAGAAAGGGCAACCGCGCGGCGCCGCCGATCAGCACCGGGCGGACAAAATGATCGGCGATGAACACGATGACGCTGCCGATGATGATGATGATGATGCCGCCGGTCGTGTCTCCCGCCGTGAACAGGTAAAGCCCGGCGAGCGTGTAGACGACCGGTGCAGCGAACGGGATCACCGCCGCCACCGCGGTGATCGCGCCGACCATCGCCGGATAGGGCAGGCCGACGGCGAAATATACGACCCCGAGCAGCAACCCTTCGGCGAGCCCGACCAGCACCAGCCCGTTTACGGTACCGTGCACCGCGGCGATCATATGGCCGGCGATCCGCTCGCCACGCAGCCCGATCAGCCGATCCCCCAGGCTGCGCAGCTGCTCCACCATCGTGTCGCCGTCGCGAAATAGAAAGAACAGCGTCAGCAGCGTGAACAAAAGCAGTGCCAGGCGGTGCACCACTTCCGCGCCGTATTCGCGAACCGATTCGGTCAGGGTTCGCAGATTGACCCGGCCGATCAGCTCCTCGGCTGCTGCCGGATCGCCAAGGTTGCCGCGCCACCATTCTCCAATCGTCGGTCCGACCAGCGGCAACTGATCGATCCACCCGGGCGCCGGTATGCCGTGGTGCCGCGCGTCATACATAAACTGGACGACAAGGTGGCTTTCGCGGGCCACCGCGATCCCCAGCAAGACGATCGGCGTTATGAAGATGATGCCGATGAGGGTCGTCGCGAGGGCTGGCGCCACCACGCGGTCTATCGGCTTGGGCACGGGCTGCCGCAGCCGGCGATAGATCGGCCAGAACGCGATCGCCAGCACCGTCGCCCAGACGAGCGCCGCCAGAAAGTCGCGCAGGATCCACAACCCGACCGCGACAACCGCCGAGGCCAGGGCAATCCGTGCCAGGCTTTGCGAGGACGCCGGCGGCACGGCTGGGGTCGGCGTAGGTTCAGGATCCATAGGGTCCGCTATCGCTATGTCGCGTCGATCCTAGTCGAACACTCGGCCGGCAACATCATGCCACGCGCTATTGCGACAGCCGCTCGGCCCAGCCGCCCCTGGCCTTGTACCTGATCCGCTGCCAGCATAGTCTCGGCAACTCGGCAATTTGCCCGCCGATCCAGATCAAGGGGATCAGCCGATGGCTTATACTCTCGAACAATTCTCCGCGGATTGTCACAGCATCCTTACCGCCGACCCTGGCCCCGAGGGCCGCAAAAAGGTCTGCGGGCTTGTCCAGAAGGCCTGCGCCGATCCCGAATTCGTCCGCCAGCACCTGCCCGAGAACGGGCCGGAACGGAAAATCCTTTACGAGGATCCACAGCTCGGCTTCTGCATCCTCGGCCATGTCTATCACGGCGCCAAGGAAAGCCAACCGCATGACCACGGCCCGACCTGGGCGATCTATGGCCAGGCGGTCGGCGAGACCATCATGACCGATTATGAGCGGGTGGCGCCGGCGAGTTCGGAGCAGCCCGGCAAGGCCCTCCCCGTGCGCGATTACAAGCTCAGGCCCGGCGATGCGTATGTTTATAACGAGGGCGACCTGCACTCGCCGCGCCGCGCCGGCTCGACCCGGCTGATCCGGATCGAGGGTCAGAACGTCCAGCTGATCCAGCGCTATCCGTACCAGCGGGTCAGCACCGCCGATCTCGCGGCCTCGTAAATACAAAGGGCGCCCTTCGAGGGGGGCGCGCTAGCGTCTCGCACTTGCGGTTCAGCCGCCGGCCGCGCCTTCGGTATTGACGTAGACCGCGTAGAGCGAGTGGCTGGCCGCCATGAACAGCCGGTTGCGGCTGCGCCCGCCAAAGCACAGATTGGCGCAGCGTTCGGGCAGCGCGATGCGCCCGATCATCTTGCCGTCCGGCGCGAAGACCGCGACGCCGTTGAGTTCGCCCGGGCCCCAGCCGCACCACAGATTGCCGTGCACATCGCAGCGGAAGCCGTCCGGGGCGCCCTCGCCGATATCGCCGAAGATCCGGCTGTTGGCGAGCTTTGTTCCGTCCTCGACGACATCGTAGACCCGGATCGCACGCGGCTTGCCGCGGGATTCAACGATGTACATGCGGCTTTCATCCGGCGAGAAGCAGAGCCCGTTCGGGAAATTGATATCGCCGGCGACGACGGTTGCCCGCCCGGTGCGAGGATCTACCCGGTACACGTTGGTTGGCAGTTCCGGTGTTGCCTTGAAGCCCTCGTAATTGCCGAGGATGCCGAAGGCCGGATCGCTGAACCAGATCGAGCCATCCGACTTCACGACGACGTCGTTCGGCGAGTTGAGCGGCTTGCCTTCGACGCCGTCGAAGCGGTTGCAGATGACGGTGATCGACCCGTCATGCTCGGTGCGGGTCACCCGCCGCATACCGTGCTCGCAGGTCACCAGCCGGCCTTGCCGATCTCTGGTGTTGCCGTTGGCGTAGTCCGATGGCTTGCGGAAAACGCTGACCGCCCCGGTTTCCTCCTCCCATTTGAGGATGCGGTTGTTTGGGATGTCACTCCACAGAAGCGAACGGAATTCACCGAACCAGACCGGGCCTTCGCTCCAGCGGCAGCCGGTATAGAGCCGCTCGACCGCCGCGTTCATCGGCGGCTTGATCGCGTCGAAACGCGGATCAAGCGTTATGATTGCGGGATCGGGATAGGATTGGGTGGGTTGCCATCCGGTGGTCATCGCGGCTCTCCGTGATACCTGGGGCGGCGCGCGTCGGCGCCGGCCCGAGGATGGAGGGTTTCCGCGAGGGGCTCAAGTGCCGGCGAGCGCGGCGCGCTGGCCGGAGATTAGCCCGAGTTTGGCTAGCCGGGTTTAGAACGAGTCGGCGACGTTTTGAAAAAACCCGGTGATCCCGCCGCCGATATTGCTGTAGGTCACAAAGCCCGCGACGGAAACCAGGAACGCCACCAGGGCGTATTCGATGGCGGTTGCCGCCGAATGGTCATGCCGCAATGTCGAGAGTATCGCACGCATTTGTTCCATCCCGCCGGGTGGGGTCGCCCGGTAACATTGGGGCAGCCTGTCTTAAAGAGAGCTTAAAACACCACCGATATCGGCCTTCCGGCGCGACGAAACGCATCGAGTTTTTCTCAAAGGCGATTGCCTGCGGGTTACCTCGGACCCCCTCAAAACCCCAGGCATCCTAAGGCTTTTTTACGGAGACGGGGATGCCCGGGATCCTGACCTTGACCGAGCCGAGGTGGTTGCGGCTGGTGAAATAGAGGGTCTTCCAGTCCTCGCCGCCAAAGGCGAGGTTGGTCGTCGCCGGCGCACCGTGGACGATCCGGCCGAGTTTCTTGCCGCTCGGGTCCATGACCCAGATCCCACCGGCGCCGCCGCAATAGACATTGCCCTCGACATCGACCTTCATGCCATCGGGGACGCCGGGCTCGTCGCCTCGCAGATCGACAAAGACGCGGTCGCTCGCCTTGGCGAGGGTGCCGTTCGGCAAGAGGTCGAAGGCACGAATGTGTCCGCGGCGCGAGTCGTTGATGTACAGGACCGTCTCGTCCGGCGAGAAGGCCAGCCCGTTCGGCAGCACAAAATCATCGGTTAACAGCGTCATCGTGCCGAGATCAGGGGTCATCCGGTAGACGCCGGAAAAAGTCAGATCCCATTGCTGCGGCGGGTTCGGGCTGGTCCACGGATCTGTGAAGTAGATAGAGCCGTCGGATTTGACGACGACATCGTTGGGCCGATTGAGCTGCCGCCCCTGGAAGCTGTTGGCGATGACGGTCAGGCTGCCGTCGAGTTCGAGCCGGGTCACTCGCCGGCTGTCGTGCTCACAGGCGAGCAGCCGCCCCTGCAGGTCGCGGGTCAGCCCGTTGGCGCGGTTGGTGGGCTCGAGCAGCAGCGACACGCCCTTTCCAGGCTCATATTTCATCCGCTTGTTGTTGTGGATGTCGCTGAAGACGAGGTAGCCACCCTCCTTCCACCACAACGGCCCCTCGGCCGGCCCTTGTGGGCCGCCGAACCCGTCGGCGAGATGCTGGATCGGCTCGGATGGCGAGATGATCTTTTCCAGCTCAGGCCCCAGCTGCTCTACTCGCGGCGAGGATTGGGACGACGCACGATCCGACATGGCAGATTCCTTCCGAGAGAGGCGCCGCCCGCGTGAGAACCGTCACGCGGGACGGGGCCGATGCTAGCGCGTCCGGCCGTTCTTCGCATCCCGCGCGTCGAGGCTCGGCGGGTGGTCGCAGTTGCATCTGCTGGGCGGTCGGGCCAGTATCCCGGTCATGGGACTGCAAAATAAGCCGGCGTTCGGGGTCGGCTGGTTGCGGCAAGCTTGTTGGGCGCCGTCGGTATGAGCCATCAGCTGCATCACGGCGATCTTCCCGAAGGGGTAACCTTCGGCTCGGCGGTTGCGATCGATACCGAGGCCATGGGGCTCAACCCGCATCGCGACCGGCTCTGCCTGGTTCAGCTGTCGGGTGGCGACGGCAACGCGCATCTGGTCCAATTCGACCCCGACAAATATGAGCCGCCGCGCCTGAAGCGGCTGCTCGCCGATCCCGCGGTGCTCAAGCTGTTCCATTTCGCCCGCTTCGACATCGCCATGCTCTACCAGTACCTTGGCGTGATGGCGCATCCGATCTACTGCACCAAGATCGCCTCGCGGCTCGCCCGCACCTTTACCGACCGGCACGGGCTGCGCGACCTGTGCAAGGATCTGCTAGGGGTCGATCTGTCCAAGCAGCAGCAGAGTTCGGATTGGGGGGCAGCATCGTTGACCGAGGAACAGCTGCGCTATGCTGCCTCCGACGTCTTGCACCTGCATGCGTTGCGGGCCCGACTCGATGCGATGCTGGCCCGCGAGGGCCGCACCGAACTGGCGCGCAGCTGCTTTGATTTCCTGCCGGCACGCGCCTTGCTTGATTTGGCGGGCTGGGCGGAGCAAGACATTTTCGCACATTGAGCGCGGCCCGGTAGGGTGAGGGCGCCGCGATTGGTGGTGGGGCGGTCACGGGGGAACGGGTTTTGGGGAATAAAACAATCGCCATGCCGGTGGATGAGTTGCTGGCCGACTTTGGTAGGGTCGGGGACGCGTCTCGTCTGCCGCGGGATATCGCTGTCGCGCGCCGCGTCATCCGGGCCGAGATCGAGGGGCTGGAGCAACTCGCGCAGGCCCTCAACGGATCGTTCAGCGGCGCTCTCGACATCTGCGCCGCGGCGCGCGGACGGCTGATCGTTACCGGAATCGGCAAGAGCGGTCATGTCGCGCGCAAGATCGCGGCGACCCTCGCGTCGACCGGTACGCCGGCCTTGTTCGTTCATCCCGCCGAGGCGAGCCACGGCGATCTCGGCATGATCGGCTTCGAGGATGCGATCCTCGCCTTGTCGAATTCCGGCGAGAGCGCCGAGCTGGCCGACATCATCGCCTATTCGCGCCGCTTCAAGATCCCGCTGGTCGCGATCACCGGCGGCACCGATTCGAGCCTCGCCGAGGCGGCCGATGTGGTGCTTCTGCTGCCGCGTGCCGGCGAAGCCTGCTCGATGGGCTTGGCGCCGACCACCTCGACGACGATGACGATGGCGCTCGGGGATGCGCTGGCGGTCGCACTGCTCGAGCGGAAAGGTTTCTCCGCCACGGATTTTCAGCGCTTTCATCCCGGGGGCCGGATCGGCCGCCGGCTGTTGCGGGTCGGCGATATCATGCATGACGGCGAGACCGTGCCGCTGATCTCGCCCGACGCGCCGATGTCGGAAGCGATCCTCGTTATGACGGCAAAAAGCTTCGGCTGCGTCGGGGTGTGCGGGGCGCAGGGTGAACTTCTTGGGGTCATTACCGATGGCGATCTGCGCCGTCATATGGATGACGGGCTGCTGTCGCGTACCGTGACCGAGATTATGCACCCCAATCCGAAGACGATCGGCAGCGGAAATCTGGCGGCCGAGGCGTTGGGGCTGATGAACCGGTTCGCGATCACCGCCCTGTTTGTCGTCGATGAGGGCATGCGGCCAATCGGCTTTCTGCACATGCACGATTGCCTGCGTGCCGGCATTGCATGAGGATTCCGGTGCCATTGCCGGCCTTACGCGCGCTCCGGCGCGGCGACGGCGCCTCAGCCCCGACAGCGGCCGTGGCGGGCGCCGCGAGCCGGATTGCCGCGATGTGGTCGGTCGCCGGCGCCGACAACCCGTACAGCCGGCGGGTCGCGCTGCTGAAGCGGACGCTGCCGGCGATCGGCGTGTTTCTGTTGCTGCTGATCGCCCTATGGCCACGGCTCGCACCGATATGGGAGCGAATGCGGTTCGCTTTCCCGGCCATCGACCTGCGCGAAGCGCGCGAGCTGCGCATGCTGAACCCGCGCTATGCCGGGACTGACCGGCTCGGCCGGCCCTATGTCGTGACGGCTGCGGCGGGCCATCAGGTTCCCGACCGGCAGGATCTGATGTCTCTGGAAAGCCCGCGCGCCGATATGAAATCGCATAGCGGGGCCCAGATCGTGCTCACCGCCGATACCGGGGTATATCAGTCGCAGGCCCAGCTGCTTGATTTGTTCGGGAATGTTGCACTGGCGCATGAGAACGGTACACGGTTCGTCACGAGCACGGCGCGCCTCGACATCGGACACAATACCGCGGAGGGCAACGATCCGGTCGAGGGGCATGGTCCTTCCGGCGACATCACGTCGCAAGGATTTCGCATCTACGACAAGGGCGACACGGTCATTTTTACCGGCAAATCGGACATGTTGTTGAAGGGCGCCAAGATGATGGCTGCCAACACTGCGAAGCCGCCGGCGGTGCCGCCAGCGGTCGCGGCTACGGCGGCGCGGGTCGAGGCGCAAGCAAAGGCGGAGGCGGCGCCATCAGTGCCTAGCCAGCGCCGCGCCTCGGAGCAGGGCAAGCAAGCCAAACAGCCCAAACAGGACACTAAGTCCCAGCGCCCGGCGGTCCCGTCGGCCGCAGTCAATCCGGCCGGCGGCAAGAGGAGCTAGCGATGGCTCCCGATCGGCGGTCGCCGGCGCATGCCACGACGATGGTTCTGGCCCTGTCGCTGCTTCTCGTCGGCATGCCGGCTAATCGCCTTGCCGCCCAGCTTCTGAACCCCTCCGCCGAGAACCTGCCGCTTCAGGTACAGGCCGATTCCGGGATCGAATGGCAGCAGGATGCGCAGGCCTACATCGCCCGCGGCAATGCGGTCGCGACGCGCGGACCCACCGAGGTCCATGCCGATACGCTGATCGCCCGTTACCGGGACGCCAAAGGCGGCGGCAACAGCGGAAACGCCGGCGGAAACACCGAGATCTACCGGGTCGAAGCGGACGGCCATGTCACGATGACGCGCGAGGGCCAGACCATCATCGGCGACCGGGCCGTGTACGATCTCGACCAGGCCCTGATGGTGGTCACCGGAAAGACCCTCAAGCTGACGACCGCGACCGATCTCGTAACCGCCCGCGACAGCCTCGAATGGTATGACCAGAAGCAGATCGCAGTCGCCCGCGGCAATGCCGTGGCGATCCGCAACGGCAAGACGATCAAGGCTGATATCCTGACGGCCTACATGGTCAAGACCAAACCGCCCGATGCCAAGGCTCCGACAAAGGCAGCGAAAGGGCTGCCGCCGCAGACCGGGAAAACCTCGCCGACTCCCGCTTCCGCGCCGGGAGCGGGCACCGCCGACTCGAAAATCAGCCGGGTCGACGCGCAGGGCCATGTGGTCGTCACCAACGCCCTCGATACCGGGCGCGGCGATTACGGGGTCTACAATGCCGAAAGCGGGATCTGCACTCTGGTCGATAATGTCGTCATCGCCCGCGGCAAGGACGTCATCAAAGGGCAATATGGGGTGATGGATCTCAACAAGAACGTCAGCCGCATGCTGCCTTCGTCCGGCGCGCCCAGCGGCTCGCCGCAGCGGGTGCAGGGCCTGTTCATCCGTGACGACGGGGCCCGCGGCACCGGCGGCATTTCGGGCCGCAAGCCCGCTTCCGGCGGTGACAAGAAACCATGATGCGCGGCGGGGGAATGCGGCGCGGCACACCGACCTACTCCGGACCGGCCTGGCTCGGCCAGACGACACCGCGGCTGGTCGCCGACAATCACGGCCTGATCGGTTATGGGCTCGGCAAGAGCTTCAAGCGCCGTCCGGTGCTGCGCGATGTCAGCGTCTCGGTTCAGCGCGGCGAGGTTGTCGGCCTGCTCGGCCCCAACGGCGCCGGCAAGACCACCTGCTTTTACATCATCACCGGCCTGATCGCGGCCGATACCGGGACGGTGGAACTCGACGGGCAGGACATCACAGAGCTGCCGATGTACCGCCGCGCCCGTCAGGGGATCGGTTATTTGCCGCAGGAAGCGTCGATCTTCCGGGGGCTGACCGTCGAACAGAATATCCGGGCCATTCTCGAGGTCGCCGAGCCCGAGCCGGAGGCGCGTGAGGCGATGCTCGATGCGCTATTGGCGGAATTCTCGATCAGCCATCTGCGCCGCGCGCCCGCGATGGCGCTGTCCGGTGGCGAGCGGCGGCGCTGTGAAATTGCCCGGGCGCTCGCGACCCAGCCCAATTTCATCCTGCTTGATGAGCCGCTCGCCGGCATCGACCCGATCGCCGTTAACGATATCCGCGCTCTCGTCGCTCACCTCAAGGATCGCGGCATCGGCGTGTTGATCACCGACCACAATGTCCGCGACACGCTGAAGATCGTCGATCGCGCCTACATCCTCCACGAGGGCCAGGTGCTGATGGAGGGGGAGCCCGACGAGATCGTCGCCGACGCCGATGTCAGGCGCGTTTACCTCGGCGAGCGATTCAGCCTATAAGCCCGGCTCCGAACGGAGCTTTTTGTGAACAGAATCGGCTTCTCTCAACGGCTTGAACTGCGCCAGAGCCAGGCTCTGGTGATGACGCCGCAGCTGCAGCAGGCGATCAAGATGCTGCAGTTGTCGAACCTGGAGTTGAGCGCGTTCGTCGAGGCCGAGATCGAGCAGAACCCCCTCCTTGAGCCGGGTGAACGTGAGGCGGAGGATGGGACCGCGCCAGGAACCGAGCCGCAGGCTGACGCATCGGCGGTCAACGGCGTCGCGGAGGTTCTCCCCGAGGCTCTGAACGGCGGTGGCGCGCCGGACGATGGCGATCATTGGCGGGCCGCGGCGGGCGAGGATGGCGACGGCACGGTCGAGACCAGCGGCGATCTCGGCGGCGACTCTGAGCCTTGGCGGAGCCGTAATGGGCCGGGCCACGCCGGCGATCTGCCCGGCATCGATCAGGCGGCGGCACGTCCGCGTACCCTGCGCGAGCATCTCATTGAACAGATCGGTGCCGATCTGCCCGACCAGGCCGACCGGGTGATTGCCCTTCACCTGCTGGACCAGCTCGATGAAGCCGGCTATTTGCAGGGCGGGCTCGAGGGCGCGGGCGAACGGCTCGGCTGTGCCCCGTCGCGGATTGAGAGGGTGCTCGCGCGCTTGCAGGAATTCGATCCGCCCGGCGTGTTTGCCCGCGATCTGGCCGAATGCCTGGCGTTGCAGTTGCGCGATCGCAATCGACTCGACCCGGCGATGCAGCGCCTCCTCGACAATCTGCCGTTGCTGGCGGCACGCAACGGCGCGGCGCTGATGCGCCTCTGCGGCGTCGATGCCGAGGATCTGACGGAGATGGTCGCCGAGATCAAATCGCTCGATCCGCGGCCGGGCTTTGCCTTCGACCCGCCGCTGGCGCAACCCGTCGTGCCGGACATCATCATGCGCGCTCAGATGGATGGCGGTTGGGCGGTTGAGCTCAATGCCGAGACGCTGCCGCGCGTGCTGGTCAACAACCGCTATTACGCGCGCATTAGCCGGGCGGCGCTCAGCAAGACCGAGCGGGAATACCTGACCGACCGCCTGCAGGCCGCGAACTGGCTCGTCAAATCGCTGCACCAGCGGGCGATCACGATCCTCAAGGTCGCCACCGAGATCGTGGAGCAGCAGGACGGCTTTTTCCGGCGCGGCGTGCAATCGCTGCGGCCGCTCATCCTGCGCGACATCGCCGATGCAATCGGGATGCACGAGAGCACGGTCAGCCGGGTCACCACCAACAAGTACATCGCCACGCCCCGCGGCCTGTTCGAGCTGAAATATTTTTTTACCTCGGCGATTGCCGCCTCGCGCGGCGGTGACGCGCATTCGGCCGAGGCGGTCCGGTTTCGCATTCGCAGCCTGATCGACGGCGAGGCGTCGGACAGCACCCTGTCCGACGAGCGCATCGTCGAATTGCTGCGGCAGGACGGCGTCGACATCGCCCGCCGCACAGTCGCCAAGTACCGCGAGGCGATGCGGATTCCGTCCTCTGTGCAACGCCGCCGCGAGAAGATGCTGAGCCTATGATCGGCTATCCCGCGAGAGCGGCGCTTGACCGCGCTCGTCGGGATGCCCAATTTCGTTTCAGCGCAGGGTACGCAGCAAGCTCAAGGATTGAGTGGTTCTGGCCATGCAGCTGACCGTCACCGGAAAACAGGTTGATGTCGGCGGCGCATTGCGGCGCCACGTTGAAACCAGCCTGGATGCCCTGCTCGGCAAGTATTTTCGAACCGCGATCGAAGCGCACGCCGTTTTCGCCCGTGAAGCCCATCTGATCCGCACCGACCTGTCGCTGCACATCGGCCGCGGCATCATGATCAAGAGCGGCGCGACGGCATCGGATTATTACCCAGCCTTCGACGCCGCGGCCGAGCGGCTGGCGAAGCAGCTGCGTCGTTACAAGCGCCGGCTCCGCGATCACCATGCCCGGCTGCGCAACCAGGCCGAGGACCTGGAGACGGCAAGGGCTTTCGTCCTGGCGCCGGTCGATGAGGAAGCCGAACCCGAGACAACCCCTGATGGCGACGCGACGGCCCCGGTCGTCATCGCTGAGATGAGCACCGAATTGCCGAGGCTGACGGTCGGCGAGGCGGTGATGCGGATGGATCTGGCCGACGCGCCGGTCCTGTTGTTCCGCAACCGCTCGCATGGCGAACTCAACGTCATCTATCGCCGCGGCGACGGCAATGTCGGCTGGATCGATCCGGCGCTCGAAGCGGGCGTTGGCCGAGGCGGCAACGCGACCCGCGGAACCCGATGAGAAAATGCCGCGATCTGGCAGACACGCCCCGCGGCGCTTTGGGAACCATAGCCGTCGCGCGGCTGTAGGTTGAAGGCCGGAACGCGGAATCATGCAGATCGCCGACCTCCTTACACCACGAAGCGTCATCCCGCAGTTGCGGGCGGCCGGGAAGAAACAGGCGCTCCAGGAAATTGCCCGGCGGGCTGCGACGATCACCGGCGCCGGCGAGCGACAGATCTATGACGTGCTCGCCGAACGCGAGCGGCTCGGGAGCACCGGTATTGGCCGCGGCGTTGCCGTCCCGCATGGCAAAGTGGCCGAACTGACCCGGTTTTGCGGGATCTTTGCGCGGCTCGACCGGCCGATCTTGTTCGAGGCGATCGATGACCAGCCGGTCGATCTGATCTTCGTTCTGCTGGCGCCGCTTGACGCCAGGACCGAGCACCTGACGGCCCTCGCCCTGGTGTCGCGCCTGCTGCGCGACCGCACGATCTGCGAGAAGCTGAGGGGCACTGACAGCGCCGACGCACTGTACGCCTTGCTGACAGACCGCACCGAAAGCCACGCCGCTTAACGCAGGCGAGGCCGCTTCAAGCGACGTCGCCGCCCTCGACGAGGTGGGTCAGGGCATAGGCTCCGAAAAAGCGGCCGTCCATCGGCTTGGCGAACAGAAAACCCTGAGCGAAGCCGCAGCCGGCCTCGCGCAGGGTGTCGCGTTGCATGACTGTCTCGACCCCCTCCGCGACGACCTCGGCGCCATAGATGCGGGCGATCTTCAGCAGTGCCAGCACCAATTCCTTGCCATCCGTCGTGTCGAGCCGGGCGGTGAAGTCGCAGTCGATCTTGATTGTGTCGACGGTATACTGCCGCAACGCCCCGAGTGCCGAGTAGCCTGTCCCGAAATCGTCGAGCGCGACGCGAATGCCGAGGTGGCGCAATTCGCCGAGCACCCCGCGCGCCAGCTCCGGGCTGCGCATGAAAGCGGATTCGGTGAGCTCCATCTTGAGCCGATCGAGCGCGAAGCCGCCCTCGTTGATCTCGGCCAGGGTGGCGAGCAGCGGGGCCGGGTCGTTGAATTGCCGCGGCGAGACATTGACGCTGACCCAATCGATCATCGCGCGGCCGTACAGCATGTGCCAGACCTGCATCTGGCGCACCACGTCGCGGATCACCCAACAGCCCACCGGCACGATGAGCCCGCTCTCCTCGAGGAGCGGCAGAAAGACGGCGGGCGGGACAAGGCCGTCGCTCGGATGGTTCCAGCGCAGCAACGCCTCGGCGCCGGCCACTCGGCCGTCCTTCAGGTTCAGTATCGGCTGGTAATGCAACACGAACTCGCCTTCATCGACGGCGCGGTGCAGCTGATCGAGCATGCCCAGCCGCCGCCCCATCGCACTGGTCAGCGCCGGTTCCCACGCTTTAGCGCTGTTAGGGCCGCGCATCTTGGCCTCCTGCAGCGCCACATCCAGGTCGCGCAGCACATCATCTTCGGTGCGGTGAGCCGGGCTGGTGATCAGATAGCCGATATTCGCGGTCAGACGGATCCGCTGGTCGCCCGCGAGAATCGGGGCCGAGACCACCTGCAGCAGTCGCTTGGCAAATGCCTCTGCATCTGCAGGGCTGGCAGCAGCGTCCAAGATGATGGCGAACTCGTCCGCCCCGAGCCGGGCGATCAGGTCGGCATGCGCCTGAGTGGGTCGAGCTTCCGATCGAGTGGCGAACAGCGCGCGTGAGCGGGTACTGGTGGCAAGCCGCGTGGCGACCGTCTTCAACACCGAATCGCCGATCCGCGCCCCGTAGAGATCGTTCACACCCTTGAAATTCTCGATGTCGAGCAGAAACGTTGCGGTATCGCGATGTGCCTCTGCGTCTGCCTCGAGCGCCGAGCGGAGCCGCGCGAGAAAGCTCGATCGTCCGGCGATCCCGGTCAGCTGATCGGAAGCGTGTTCGGCCGGCTGTCCGCCTTGGCCGGTCGCGACCTCGTGCAATGCGGCGACGACCCCGATAACCGCCCCATCATGTGCGACGCGGGGGCGGATGCCGACCACGCGCTGACGCGGCTGGCCGGCGCCGTCATCCTCGAGGGTTGCACAGCCTTCGACGGTATCCCCGGACAGGGCGCGTCCCAGCAATTCGGCCATCCCGGCTCCGCCGAGA
>Ga0070706_100004220_pt1 | contig 13945 bp, 12 predicted proteins | sample KBSK5501metaG_FD_65476 | JGI IMG/M metagenome (GOLD analysis project Ga0070706, IMG submission 65476) | Corn, switchgrass and miscanthus rhizosphere microbial communities from Kellogg Biological Station, Michigan, USA - KBS K5-50-1 metaG | ecosystem: Host-associated > Plants > Roots >...
GGTTAGTTTGAGATCCCGAGATGCTCGAGCAGCGCCTGGTAGATGTCGGGCCGGCATCCGTTCAATGGAATCACGCCCCACGCGTAGTACACGGACAAGGCCGCGAAGGCGGGAAACATCCAGCGAAACGGGCGCGACGCGATCAGGTCGCGATACCCGACGATCAGGGCGAAGGGCGCGATGACCAGGAAGTAGCGGCTCCAGTCCTCGGTCGAGACGCAGAGGAGAAGCGCGTACTGGAAGACACAGTAGGCGAAGACGGCGGAGCCCTTCGGGAGACGCGAGATCCCGACCGCGTAGAGCAGCGCCAGGAGAATGTGGAACTCGACCTGGTGGTAGAGGCCCTTCTCGAAGAGGACCGGCAGGAAGCCGAACGGCCGGAAGGCGGCGAGCTTTTCGCCGTGAGGGGCGAGGTAGGCGAAGAAGTCCCCGAAGGCAACGGCGCAGAAGACGCAATAGGCGAAGAGGCCCGCCGGGACGAGGGCGAGCCAGGGCAGCGAGCGGAACCTCCGCGTCCGGAGGAGCACGATCCCGTAGGCCGGCGCGAACATCAGGCCGGGCACGCGTGTGACGGCGGCGAGCCCCGCCAGGGCGCACGCCCAGCCGACGCGGGAGCGCTCGAACGCGAGAATCGAGGCGAGGGCGAGCGCCAGGTAGAGGCCCTCTGTGGCGCCGGTCGAGCGGTAGAGGAGCCAGCGCGGCGGCAGGAAGAGAAAGACGAGCGAGAGAAACTCCGCCGCCGGAAGCCCCCACACGTCCCGCGCGAGACGGTAGAACAGAAGGACCGCGGCGGCTGTGGCCAGGACCGAGACAAGCAGCAACGCGTGCTGATAGCCGAAGAGCGACAGCGCCCGAACGCACAGAGGATAGAGAGGCAGGTGCGTCAGAAAGTAGGTCGGCCGGTACACGTAGGCGAGCAGCGGGTTGTCTAAGCGGATGTCGTAGAGGGTGCGCGCGACGGTCAAGTAGTTCGGGCCGTCCCAGAATCGATAGACCGGCGACATGTCCCGCAGGAACGGGAGGTAGACGAGAAAGGAGCCGCCGACCGAGGCGAGGACCAGCCAGATCTCGGGCCGAACGGAGGCGTGGGGCCTCGAGCTCGACTCCGTCACGCCGTCACCGGCGAGGCGGCGGGGGGCCAGCCCGTCGTGACCGTGCCGCCCCGGCCCGGGAGACGGATCTTCGAGATCGGCCGCTCCGGGATCGCGCTCCGGCGCGCGAGCGTTTCCCGAGCGAGCTCGGACAGGCGGACGAAGGTCACGCCATCCTTCAGCCAGTCGTCCAGGATCTTCGCGAAAAGATCGGACTTCGAACGGCCCTCGACCTCGGCATGGATCGTGTGGACCTCCGTGCCGCGGATGGCGGTACGGAAGAATCCGCGCTGATCGTCGTCCGTCTCGAGCGACCTCCACGCCAGTGTCTCGTCGAGCGTGGGCAGCGTCGACGGGATCTCGAGCGTCCGAAACACGCGGTCTCCGGCGCGCGGGAAGAAGGGCGGGCCGCCGCGGGAATCGGAGGCGTAGAGCAGCGCGCGCTCCTCCTGAACGGCGAGCGACCGCGCGTCGGCGGCCCACCCGGGAGCGGCGCTCGCTCGGGCCGGGACGCCGAAGATGCGCAGATATTCCGCGTGCGCCTTTCCGGATTGCTCGGCGATCTGCTCCGGCGTCATCCGTTCCAGACGGTCCTGCCAGTCCACGTGGTCCCAGCCGTGGACACCGGTCTCGTGCCCGGCGGCCGCGGCGCCGCGCATCTCGCGCTCGCAGCGCTCACCGATCATCGGCGCGGGCAGCAGGGTGCCCGAGAGCATCGTGCGAACCCCGTAGAGCGACGGTGCACGCGACCGCACCATCTTTCCGAGAAACCCTTTGCGCGTGAACACGCGCCGGATGGCGACCCCGGAACGGTCCGGCCCCAGCGTGAAGAAGAACGCGGCCCGAATTCCGCGGTCCGCGAAGATTCGGACGAGGCGCGGCACGCCGTCACGCGTTCCCTCGTAGGTGTCGCAGTCCACCTTGAGGGCGACGCGGAGGGATTTCTGATTTGCGATTTGTGATTTGTGATTGGGATTATCGATCTCCGCCTTGTTCACAGATCACCAATCACCAATCACAGATTCTTCCTCATCCCGTGGCCCTCCGGCTCGTCAGGTAGTAGTCCAGCGTGCGCCGGATCCCGTCGTCCAGCGTCACCTTGGGCTCCCACCCCAGGCTCTTGCGCGCTTTCTCGATCGATGGCACCCGCGTCAGGATGTCCTGATAGCCGCTCCCGTAGTAGTCGCCGGATGCGACCTCGACCATCCGAGCCGTCCGGCCGAGCTCTTCGAAGCCGGGGTAGGCGGCGACCGCCGCGATCATCCGTTCGGCGAGCTCCCGGATCGAGAGGTCGTTGGCGGGGTTGCCGATGTTGAAGATTCCGCCGTCCGCGGCGCCCCCCCGGTTCTCGAGGATCGCCATCAGCGCGTCGATCCCGTCGGAGATGTACGTGAAGGAGCGCCTCTGGGTCCCCCCGTCCACGAGCTTGATCGGCTCGCCGTAGAGGATGTTGTGGAGGAACTGCGTCAGCACGCGGCTGGAGCCTTCCTTCGGCGAATCGACGTCGTCCAAGTGCGGCCCAAACCAGTTGAAGGGCCGGAACAGCGTGAACCGCAGGCCCTCTTTGCCATAGGCCCAGATCACGCGGTCCAGCAGCTGCTTGCTGCACGAGTAGATCCACCGCTGCTTTTGAATCGGACCGTAGACCATCGGAGAGGAGTCCTCGTCGAACTCGGCGTCCGGGCACATCCCGTAGACCTCGGAGGTCGAAGGAAAGACGACGCGTTTGCGATAGCGAACCGCCTGCTTGACGATCCGGAGATTCTCCTCGAAGTCGAGCTCGAAGACCGCGAGCGGTTGGGTCACGTAGGCCGAGGGAGTCGCGATCGCGACGAGCGGCAGCACGACGTCGCATTTCTTGATCTGGTACTCGATCCACTCCTTGTTGATCGCGATGTCCCCCTCGAGGTACGTGAAGCGCGGATTCTCCAAAAACGGCGCGATCTTGTCCGAGCCGATGTCGAGCCCCGACACGTGCCACTCGGTCGTCTGCAGGATCCGCTCGGTCAGAGCGTTTCCGATGAACCCGTTGACCCCGAGGATCAGGACCCGCATCACCGCTCCCGCTCGTCGAGAAACGCCGCCGCGTCGAGCTCGGGACCGCCGCCGCGCTGCAGCCGGAGGAGCTCCACGTACCGGTCGTCCCCGCACGCGACGAAGAGACGGCCGGCCTCGGTCCGTACCTGCCCGGGAAAGTTGTCGTGCGCCGCCAGGCCCGGCAGCCGCGTGCGCCAGACGTAGGTCTTCTCGCCGAAGAGGTCGGTGTACGCGCCGGGAAAGGGGTGGGTGACCGCGCGGACGAGGTCGTGGATCTCCTTCGCAGGGCGGCTCCAATCGATGCGCCCGTCCTCCGGGCGGCGCCGCCCGAACCGCGTGGCGAGCTCCTCCGGCTGCGGACTCGTTCCGACGGTCCCCGCCTTCAGCTCATCGATCCGCCGCGCGAGAACCGCGACAGCCGCCTCCGTCACCCGCCTCTGGACCTCCAGCGCCGTGTCGTCGGGTCCGATCGGCACGGCCTCCCGGTCGACGATCGGCCCGGTGTCCACGCGGGGCGTCATCGCGTGAAGGGTTGCGCCGGTCGAGGTCTCTCCCTTCAGCACGGCCCAGTTGACCGGCGCGCGGCCGCGGAACTTCGGGAGGAGCGACCCGTGCACGTTGTAGGCGCCGAGCCTCGGGATCGCGAGAACCTCGGGCGGCAGGACGCTGCGGTAGTAGAAGGAGAAGAGAAGCTCCGGCGCCGCCGCTCTCACCGCGGCGACCGCGTCGGGCGCAGACGGGTCTTCGACGTACGCGGGCTCGAGGCCATGCTCGCGCGCGAGCTCGGCCACGCTCGGGAACCAGAGCGTCTCGCCCGGCGGATCGCGGTGCGTCGCGACGAACACCACGTCCTCTCCGCGCTCGAGCAGCAGCCTGAGGCACGCGTGGCCGGTATCCGAATATGCGAACACCGCGATACGCGTCATGGATGAAGGACGGTTTCTGGTTTCTGGTTTCTGGTCTCCGGTTCGACGGCGGCGGCGCCCAGGCCGTAGACCCGGCGAACGCGGAAGCGCGGGCGGCCCCGGACCTGCTGGTAGATGCGCCCGACGTATTCCCCCACGAGGCCGAGGCCCGCCATCGCGATGCCCAGGAGGGTGAACAGAATCGCGAACAGCGTGAAGACCCCCTCGACCTCCGCGCCGACAATCAGCCGCCGGACGAACAGGAAGAGGCCGAACGCGATGCCGCCGAACGCGACCACCGTTCCCAGGAGACCGAACACCTGGAGCGGCACCAGGGAGAAGCCGGTCATCAGGTCGAAGTTCAGCCGGACGAGCCGATAGAGAGAGTAGGCCGAGGCGCCGTGCCGGCGCGGCGCGTGCGCCACCTCGACCTCCGTCGGCCGCCGGGCGAAGCTCTGAGCGAGAGCGGGGATGAAGGTCGAGGACTCGTCGCACCGGTTGATCTCCTCCACGACATCGCGCGAGTACGCCCGGAGCATGCAGCCGAAGTCCGTGATCTTCATCCGCGTGATCGCCACCGTGACGCGGTTGACGAGCAGCGACGCCGCCCGGCGCGCGAAGGAGTCCTGCCGGTCCTTCCGCACACCGCCGACCACGTCGTGCCCCTCGCGCGCCTTCGCCAGCAGCTTCGGGATCTCCTCCGGCGGGTTCTGAAGATCGGCGTCGAGCGTCACGACGACGTCTCCCGAGACGCCCTCGAACGCCGCCAGGATGGCCTGGTGCTGGCCGAAGTTGCGCGCGAGCTCGAGCACGCGGATTCGGTCGGGCCGAGAGCGCGCGGCCTGCGTCAGGATCTCGAGCGAACGATCGCGGCTGCCGTCGTCCACGAACACGAGCTCGTACGGCTGTCCGGTCGAGTCCATGACCTCGGTCAGACGCCGCAGGAGCTCGGGGAGGTTTCCCTCCTCGTTGTGCACCGGGACGACGACCGAGATCCTCACAGGCGGAACTCCTCGAGGACCTCGCGCACGGCCTCGATCGCATCGTCCTGGTCCGCGTCGGCCAGGCCGGGGAAGAGGGGCAGGGAGACGATTCGCTCCGACACGAAGTGCGCCTCGGGATAATCCTCCGGGCTCCAGCCGAAGCGGCTCGCGTAGTACGTGAACTCGTGCGCGGCGGTGTAGTGGAGTCCGGTCCCGATGTTGCGCTGCTTGAGCTCCGCCATGAACCGGTCCCGCGAGATGCGCAGCCGGTCGACGTCCACGAGCGGGGTGTAGAGGTGCCAGGCATGACGCGCGGGGTACGGCACCCGCTGCGGCAGGATCAGCCCGTTCAGATCGCGAAGCGCCTCGTCGTACCGCGCCGCCAGCCGCGCGCGCTCCTCGATGAAGCCGTCCAGCTTCGGAAGCTGACAGAGCCCCAGCGCCGCCTGCAAGTCCATCATGTTGTACTTGAAGCCCGGCGCCTCGACGTCGTAGCGCGGGCTCCCCTCCTTCGCGAAACGCTTCGAGGCCTCGCGGTCCATGCCGTGGAACTTCAGGAGCGAGGCCTTCTCGAAGACAGACGCGTCGTCGGTCACGATCATGCCGCCCTCGCCGGTGGTGATGTTCTTGTTGGGATGGAAGGAGAAGACGGAGGTCGTCGGAAACGAACCGACGCGGCGGCCCTTGTACTCCGTTCCGACGGCGTGCGCCGCGTCCTCGAGCAAGGCGAAGCCTCGCTCGGCCGAGAGCTCCAGCAGCGGGTCCAGATCCACGGGCTGTCCCACGAAGTGGACCGGCACGACCGCCTTCGTCCTGGGGCTCAGCCGCCGCTCGACCTGCTCGATCCGGACGTTCAGGGTCGCCGCATCGATGTCGGCGAGCACGGGCGTCGCCCCGCAGTGCACGATGGTGTTGAGGGTGGCGACGAAGGTCATGGGCGTCGTGACGACCTCGTCCCCCGGCCCGACGCCGAGCGCCAGGAGCGCGACGTGGAGGCCGGCCGTCGCGGAGGAGACCGGGACGGCGAAGCGCCCTCCCACGTAGTCCAGGAATGCGGCCGCGAAGCGCTCGGTCCTCGGCCCCGTCGTGATCCACCCGGAGCGCAGCGTCTCGACGAGCTCGGCGACCTCCTCCTCTCCGAGGCTCGGGCGGGCGAAGGGCAGGAACGTCGAGCGCATGGAGCGAGAGGAGTCTAATGGGATCATCCGCCGTTATCTCGGTGTTTCCAGGAGATCCCCCCTTCGAACTCCCAGCTTCTCCTCGGGCTCCAGACTCCCGCGGAGCGGCGCGGCGCGGTGACTTCGAAACGCCGCGCGTCGCGCCGATAGTCGTAGGGCGCGCCGTCGCGGGCGTGGACCGCGGCGTCCACCGCGTAGACACCGGGTGCCAGATCCAGGGAGGGGATGCGCAGACAGATCCGGGCGTCCCCTTCGAGCCTCTCGGCGAGAAATCCCTCGAGAGCGGTGTTGGTGCCGAGCACCACGCAACCGGCGACCGTGGCGATCTGGAAGCCGAACACGAAGTCCGACAGCGGCTCCGGCGCGCGCACGGCCATCTCCAGCGCTACGGAATCGCCCGTCTCGACGCTTCCGGCCGGCCGGCCGTCGCGGCCCAGCAGACGCACGCTCTGGATCGCCGCAGCGCCGGAGCCGATCCGCGAGACGCCTCCCGGCGCCTCGAGTCTTCGCTCCCCCTCGGCCTCGGCGACGCGGTCGCGGTAGCGGGCGACGACCTCTTCCGCGGCGCCGTCCGCGACGAGCCGGCCTCTCTCGAGATAGAGCACGCGGCGGCAGCGCTCGGCGATCAGGGAGAGGTCGTGCGAGACGAAGACGAGCGTGCGTCCCAGCCGCTCGAACTCCGAGAACTTCTCGAGCGCGCGGTGAGAGAACGCCTCGTCGCCGACCGCCAGGACCTCGTCGACGAGGAGCACGTCGGGATCGACGTGGGCCGCGATGGCGAAGCCGAGCCGCACGGCCATCCCCGAGGAGTAGGTCTTGACCGGCGCGTCCAGGAAGTCCTCGACCTCCGCGAAGGCGACGATCTCGTCGAACCGGCGGGCGATCTCCTTCTTCGTCAGGCCGAGCAGGAGGCCGGTGATCTCGATGTTCTCGCGTCCCGAGATCTCCGGATGGAAGCCGGCGCCGAGCTCGAGCAGCGCCGCCAGGCGGCCGCGGACGTCGACGGTGCCCCGGGTCGGGCGGACGATGCCCGACAGGAGCTTCAAGAGCGTCGACTTCCCCGATCCGTTGGCGCCGATGACCCCGAGCACCTCGCCCGCGGGAAGCTCGAAGGAGACGCCGTCCAGGGCGACGACTCCCTCCCCCGCCGCCGACCGCCGCGCGGAGAGCAGGGCGGACTTCAGGGTGCCGTGCGGCCGACGCCCGTAGCGCCGATAGACTTTCGTGGCATCGTTCACGAGGATGGCCGGCGCGGGCGAGCTCACGCCTGCTCCGCCAGAGAGTCCCGCACCCGCTCGAACACCGCCGCCCCCCCCGCGAGCGCGATCGCCGCGAACCCGATCATCGCGAGCCACTCCTCGAGCGGCACCGGCCGGAAGAAGAAGACGGAATCCTGGATCGCCAAAAAGTAGCTCGCGAACGGGTTGCAGCGCAGCAGAGGGCGGTAGTGGTCGGGAACCGCCTCGAGCGGATAGAGAATCGGGGTGACGAAGAACGCCAGCGTCAGCAGGTTCCCGACGATGTCCCGCACGTCTCCGAAGTGTACGGCGAGCGGGGAGAGGGCCAGGGCCGTGCCGAACACGGCGAGCGCCAGGAGAGCCAGGACAGCGGGGAAGGCCAGCAGCGCCGGCGTCACGGTCACGCTGCCGCGCCAGGCCGCGACCGCGATCGCGGCCGCGAGCACGGGAAGCGCCAGCAGCAGATGGGCGAGGCGCGAGCCGACGGCCGCCGCCGGGAAGACCTCGGGGGCGACGGTCGTCTTGCGCAGCAGCGGGCCGTTGGCGCGAAAGGTTTCGACGGCGTCGAGCAGCGAAGAGGAGACGAATCCCCAGACGAGCACGCCGCCGAACAGGAACATGGCGTAGGGCCGCACGTCGGCGCGCGGCGCGAAGACGAACCGAAAGACGGTCGCGTACACGAGCAGGAGCAGCAGCGGGTTCAGGAAGGACCAGAGGAAACCGAGGGCGCCGCCGCGATACCGCGCGGAGAGCTCCCGTCGAACGAGCGCGAAGACGAGCGCCCTATGGGCGTAGGCGCGCTGCAGCGGCGACAGGAAGGCCGGGGACTCAGGTTTCAAGTTTCAAGTTTCGGGAAATATAAGCAGTTGCTTATGCATTGTTGCCTGCGGGCCTTCCTATTCATAAATCACAAATGGCGAATCTCCTCTATTCTCCTATCGTGCCGGACTCGCCCCCCTCCGTCTCCTGCCGTGGCGTGCGGAAAGTGTACGCAGGGGCCGAGCCGGTCGTGGCCTTGGACGGCGTCGATCTCGAGGCCGGCGGCGGGGAGTTTCTGGCTCTGACCGGCGCCTCGGGAAGCGGGAAATCGACGCTGCTTCACTTGCTCGCGGGCATCGACCGGCCGACCGAAGGAACGGTTCGCATCGGCCACCAGGAGCTCGCGAATCTCTCGGAGCGCGGGCTCGTCCTCTACCGGCGGCGGGACGTGGGCATCGTCTTCCAGTTCTTCAACCTGCTCCCTCATCTGACCGTCCAGGAGAACGTAGAGCTGCCGCGCCGACTGGATGGAGGCGCGGACGCCGGTTCGCGCGCGCGGGCGCTGCTCGACCGGGTCGGTCTGCTTCGCCGCGCGCAGAAGCACCCGTACGAGCTCTCCGGCGGCGAGCTGCAGCGCGTCGCGATCGCGCGCGCGCTCGTGACGGGCGCACGGCTTCTCCTGGCCGACGAGCCAACCGGAAACCTGGACAGCCGCAACGGGGAGCAGGTGCTGCGGCTGCTCGACGAGGTCCGACGCGAGCGCGGCGTCACGCTGATCCTCGCCACCCACTCTGAGGAAGCCGCGGCGCGGGCGGAGCGGATCGTTGGCCTGGTGGATGGGAGAGTCTCAGGTCTCGGGTCCCAGGTCTCAGGTCGTGGCTCCAGACTTGAGACTTGAGACTTGAGACTTGAGACCCGAGACGCTTCCATGAACGGCTTCTCCCTCATCTTCCGCGCGCTGATCAGCGGCCCGGCTCGCCGCCGTCCGGCGCGCGTACTGCTGCCTGTGCTCGGCGTCGCGGTCGGGGTCGCGGCCGTCGCGGCGATCCATCACGCCAACCGCAGCATCACCGAATCGTTTCGGCAGGCCGCGGCCTCGGTCTCGGGCCGCAGCGACTTTGTCGTGACCGGCGTGACGGGGGTCCCGATCGAAGAGCTGGCCGCGCTCTCCTTCCTCTGGCCTCGCGCGGCCTTCGAGCCTGCCGTAACGGGAAACGTCCTTCTCGACGACGGCTCGAAGGAGATCGCCCAGCTCCTCGGCGTCGATCTCGGGGGCGACGCGGCGGTTCGCGACGTCCGCGTCATCTCGTCGTCGGTCATCGACCGGGCGCGGCTGCTCTCGCCGGGCGCCGTTCTCGTCCCGACGGCGTTCGCCACGCGGCACCGGCTCGCTCCCGGCGACGCCCTTCCGATCGTGGCGGGAGGCACCCGCCGGACGGTGACCGTCGCCGGTCTTCTCGAGCTGTCGGGAATCGCGCGCGCCTCGGGCGGCGATCTCCTGCTCACCGACGTCTTCACGGCGGCGGAGCTCCTCGGCAAGAGGGGACTGGTCGATCGCGTGGACATCGTGCTTCGAACGGGCTTCTCTCGCTCGGCGCTCGCGGCCGAGATCCGGCGTCGCCTTCCCCCCGGCCTCTCGCTCGAGCCGCCCGGCCGCGCCGCGGAGACCGCGGACCGGATGGTCCGCGCCTTCCGGTTCAACTTGAATGCGCTGGGATCCCTGACGCTGCTCGTCGGGCTCTTCCTGATCGCCAACGCCGTCTCCATCGCGGTGCTCCGACGCCGCCCCGAGATCGCGACCCTGCGCGCGCTGGGGGCCGCGCGGATCGCCGTCTTCGGGGCGTTTCTCGCCGAGGGCCTCGCGATCGGCGCCGCGGGAACCGTTCTCGGCGAGATCCTGGGACTGTTCGCGTCGCGGGCGGCGCTATCCGCGGTCGCGGGAACGGTCTCGACCGTGTATTTGCCGGCGGCGAAGATCTCCGCCGGAGACTTCACGGGTCCGGTCGCCGTCGCCGCGGCGGTGGGAATGGCGGCCTCGCTCGCCGCGGCACTGTGGCCGGCCCTCCAGGCAACCCACGTGGATCCGTCTCCGGCGATGCGGCCGGGCGCGGACGAAGGCGTGGCTCGGCGGCGGATCCTCGCGCGCGCCGGACTCGCCGGGCTCGCGCTCGCGGCGGCGTGGCTCGCGTCCCGCGCCCCGGCGCTCGACGGCTTCCCGCTCTTCGGGTTCGGCGCGGTGGGACTGGTCGTGGTGGCGCTCGCGCTGGCGGGGCCGCTGGCCGTGCGCTTGGGCGCGGCGATTCCGGGCCGGCTCCTCATCCGTCTGTTCGGCGCGCCGGGACGCCTCGCCGCCGGCTTCTTCGGCGGCGCGCTCGTTCGAAACGGAATCGCGGTGGCCGCGCTCGCGATGGCCCTCGGCATGACGCTCGCGATGGTCGTCACGGTCGCGTCGATCCGGGAGACGGTTCGCGTCTGGGTCGAGTCCACTCTGCGCTCCGATCTCTGGATCAAGGCGGACACCGGGGGACGTCCCGGCATCGTCGGAGACCTTCCCGCCGACATCCTGCCCTTTCTTCGGTCGATCGACGGCGTCGAGGCCGTCGACCCGTTCCGCGCCCGCGACGCGACCGATGCCGCCGGCCGCCCCTTCACCCTGGCCTCGGGAGACTTCGGCGTCCTCGCGCGGGTCGGCGGCCTCCCCTTCCTCGACGGCGCCGATCCGCGGAGAGTGGCGCTCACGGCACGCGCCCGCGCAGAAGCACTCGTCTCGGAGCCTTACGCCCGCCGGTTCGGCGCCCAGGCCGGCGGAACCGTCACGGTTCCGACCCCCCGCGGCCCGCGGACTTTCCGCGTCGCCGGCGTGTACCGCGATTACTCGAACGATCGGGGCACCGTGATCCTGGATCGCGCCCTGTACCTGTCGCTCTTCGCCGATTCGCGCGTGACGAGCGTCGCCGTGCTCGCCCGGCCGGGCGTGGACGCGAACGCTCTGCGGCGGCGCATCCAGGCGCTCTCGTCCGGCCGCTACGCGCTGGCGATCTCGACCAACCGGGAGCTGCGCCGGCAGGTGCTCGTGATCTTCGATCGCACGTTCGCCGTGACGCACGCACTCGAGGGGATCGCCATCGCCGTGGCGGTGCTGGGCGTGGCCAACGCGCTCGTCGCGTCCGCCGTCGAGCGGCGCCGGTCCTTCGGTTTGCTCCGGGCGATCGGGGCCTCCGTCGGACAGATCCGGCGCTCCACGCTTCTCGAAGCGCTTCTGACCGGCTTGACGGGAGCGATCGCCGCCCTCCTCGCCGCGACCGCCTTCGCCGCGCTGCTGCTGCTCGTGATCAACCCGCAGTCCTTCGGCTGGACCGTAGCGCTTCGGGTTCCCGCGGGCGCGCTCCTCGGAGCGTCGGCCCTCGTGCTCGCGGCGTCGGTCGCCGCCGGGATCGTGCCGGGAAGAATCGCTTCGGCGGTAGAGCCCGCGGAGGCATTGCAGGAGGAATGAGGAGGCTCTTCCTCGTCGCGTTCGCAGGGGCGGCCCTTGTGGCCGCCCGCTCGAGCCGAGCGGGGACAAGCCCCGCCCCTACGGCACGGCCAGCGCCGGCCACTCTGCAGTTCCCCAGGGACCACGGCTCTCATCCGGACGCGGCGATCGAGTGGTGGTATTACACGGGCCACCTCGCCGGTACCACCGGCCGCCACTACGGATTCCAGCTGACGTTCTTCCGTCTCGGCGACGTACACCTGGCGCACTTCGCGATCTCGGACATCGCCGGCCAGAGCTTCGTCTACGACGAGAAGATGCACCTCGGCCTGCCCGGGATCGCGGGCTCGGCGCAGGGCGGCCTCGACGTCTTCAACGAGGACTGGTTCTCGCGCGCGCGCGCGGAGGGCAACGAGCTCTCCGCCACGATGCCGGCGGCGTCTCTCGCTCTGACGCTTCGTCCTCGGAAGCCTCCGGTCCTCCAGGGCGAGAACGGACTGTCGCGCAAGGGACCCGGCGCCAACGAGTACTCGCACTACGTCTCCGTCACGCGCTTCTCCGCGGCGGGCGAGATCACGCGTGCCGGCCGGCGGGAGTCCGTCACGGGGACGGCGTGGTTCGATCACGAATGGGGACCCGGAGCGCTGCCGGAGGGGGCGGCGGGCTGGGACTGGTTCGCTCTGCAGATGGACGACGGGTCCGATCTGATGCTCTTCCGGATGCGTCAGAAGGGGGCCGCGGCCACGCCGTTTTCCTCGGGGACCTTCGTGCCCGCGGCCGGGGCACCGCGGCCGATCGCCTGGAAGGACGTCCGGCTCGCGCCGACGTCGAGCTGGACCTCGCCCCATTCGAAGGCGATCTATCCGGCGTCCTGGTCGCTGTCGGTCGCCTCGGTCGGGCTGACGGCGCGGATCACGCCGCTCCTGGCCGATCAGGAGCTCTCGACGACCCGCTCGACCGGCGTCACGTACTGGGAGGGCGCATGCAAGGTCGAAGGGACCAGAGACGGCCGGCCGATCGGCGGACGCGCCTACGTCGAGATGACCGGCTATGCGGGAAGAGACGTACCGGGCTTCAATCCGCCGTAGGCGAGCGTTTCGGTCTCAAGTCTCAAGTCTCACGTCTCAAGTCGGGGCCCTGAGTCCTGTAGACCTGAGGCCTGAGACCTGAGACTCTTCTTACGGCACCGGCGTCGGTATCGGCTCCGACTGAACAGAGGATCCGCCGGTGCGGCTGCGATAACCGCGACCCGTCTTTTCTCGGGTCTCGACCGTGATCAGAAACGACGTTGCCTGGTCGAGGCGCCGGTACACGTACGGGAAGTCGATGTCGTAGTAGGTGCGATCCCCCCGGTTCAGGTATCCCCACTTGGTGCCGTTCGAGCCGGCCGCGACGACGTTGCCTTCCGCATCGAAGACGACGACGGCGACGCCGACCTCCTCATCGATGTCCCCGTTGTTGTCGATGCGGACCCGGACCTTGGCGCTGGACTTGCGGATCGGAGTCCCTTTGAGTGTGTGGCCCAAGTCGAACTCCACGTGGCTGACGACCACCTTGCCGGCGGCGACCTCCACGTCCTGCTGCCCATTGACGGGCTGCCAGTCGAATTTCTTGGTGGCGACGTCGGCCGCGGCGGACGCGGCGAGACTCGCGGCCACGAGCACGCCGAGAGACAGTCTGAGAACGCTCATCCCAACCTCCTCGCAATCAAAAGGACCCTGCCCGCGCCAGACGCCCCGGCGCGGAGTCTCTCGGAGTCTAGCAGGAGCGCCGCCGACGGAAGTCGAGAACGCGGAGCTGTCATCCCGAGGAGCGCAGCTACGCTCGGGATGACGAGCTACTTCTCCTGCGCCAACCGGCTCTTCCGATAGCCATACAGAAAATAGATGACGAGACCCAAGACGAGCCACACGCCGAATCGAATCCACGTCGGGGTCGGCAGCCCACCGTAGCGCACGATCGTGAAGCCGAGTGCGCCCGCGGAAGACCTCGGCACCGGCACGCCGACGATCAGATAGAGGCAGATCAGGATCCCGAGGATCGGCGTCAGCGGCACGAACGGGGTGCGGAAGGCGCGCGGTCGGTCCGGGTCGCGCCGGCGCAGGACGATGATCCCGATGCAGACGAGGATGAAGGCGAAAAGGGTGCCGATGTTCGTCAGCTCCACGAAGACGTCGAGGTTGGCGAACGCCGATAGAGCGGCGACGACGATTCCGATCCAGATCGTGGTGATGTGCGGTGTCTTGTACTTCGGATGGATCTTGGCGAAGGAAGGGGACAGC
>Ga0070706_100004222_pt1 | contig 13943 bp, 8 predicted proteins | sample KBSK5501metaG_FD_65476 | JGI IMG/M metagenome (GOLD analysis project Ga0070706, IMG submission 65476) | Corn, switchgrass and miscanthus rhizosphere microbial communities from Kellogg Biological Station, Michigan, USA - KBS K5-50-1 metaG | ecosystem: Host-associated > Plants > Roots >...
CCGAGCGCCGAGCCAAGCGCAGCCGGAGCACCGACGAGGATTGCCGCTGCGGTGCCACCCGCGATCGCGACGAGCTGGCAGATCGCGATCATGTACGCTTCGCGTCGCATGTCGAGGTAATAGAGCAGCAGCAGAGCGAGCAGCGTGAGCACTTGCAGTGACGCGCCGAATAGCGTGAGCCGAAGCCCGAGCGTCGCTTGCTCGGACATTCCGAGAACCGCGACGACGTGAGGCGCGGCGAGCTGGGCGAGTACGAACACGACGACCTGAAGCAAGAGCGCTCCACGTACGAGCCGGCCGGTTTCGGCGTGCACTGCATGTGCCTTCGCCTCGAGCTCGTCGAGAGACGCGCCTGACTCGATGCCGCCGAAGTAGCCGCGGAACACGCGATAAAACGCGGTCTCCACGCGGATGTAGATCCAGGCGAACGCGGGGATCACGGCGAACCAGGCCAGCGAGCTCACGCTCGCGAACGCGCGCGCTGCCGCCGGACCGTCGATCAGCCACGCGAGCAACTTATCCACCCACACCGCCGCGTGCACGAACAACGCCGAGGCCGCGAGTAGCCGGTATTCGCGGAAAGCGCGGCGCAGCGCTCCCGACGGAGCGCGCTCCTCGCGCGCGGGCAGATCGCGCAGCACGCGCACGAGCATCAGTAGCAGCGCGATGCCTTGCCCGAAGGTGAAACCGAACAAGTAGCCACGCGCCCCGAGGCCGGCTGCGCGATCCAGCGCCATCGCGGCGAGCACGCTGGTCACTGCGCCGACCGCGAACGCGCGCAGCACACCGGCCGGTGCACTCATGCCGCCACCGACCGCGAGCAACAGCCATTGCGCGGCGACGATCGCCGTGAGCACTGCACCAGGAACCGCGAGCGTCAGCGGCGCACTCGCGACGAGCATCACCGCGATGCCGACGCCGAGGAAGCCAACGATCGTCGCCGTGAACGCGCGGCGCAGCGGATCCGCGACGAGCTGGAGCTGCCGCTCGTACAAACGGTCTGCCGCGTACCGCGACACGACCACGTGGACCGGCGCCGACAGCACGAGCGTGACGGCGTACGCGAGCGTGATCAGCATCTCGATACGGCCGAACTCGATCGCAGCGTCGCCGCGCGCGAGCACGCGCATGCTGACGAGGACGCTGGTCGTGAGTAACCACGGCGCTGAGGTCACCGCGACGCCGGTCAGATACGCCTGGATCGTCGACGCGAGCGTGCCCTCCTCGAGCATCCGTTCCAGCTTCCAGCCGATGCCCGCCATTACGCGACCAGCCTGTCGTAGAGCGAGCGGTAGCTGTCGATCATCGCCGCCTCGGTGTAAGACGCCTCGACGCGTGCCTTGCCGGCGTCGCCCATCCGGCGCAGGAGCGCGGGTTCGCGCGCGAACCGAACGAGCGCGGCGGCGGTTTCTTCGGGCGCGGCGACGCGAGTCACGATCCCGCTCGGGCCGAGGTGCGCGTCGTGCGCGGTGCCCTCGAGCATCTCGCGGCACGCGCCGACATCGGTCGCGATCACGGGAACGCCGGCCGCGTGTGCCTCGAGGATCACGAGCGGTTGGCCCTCCGAGAAGCTGGTGAGGACAACCACGTCGAGGTTGCGATAGATCTCCGCGAGCGGACGTGGCCCGACGAAGCGAATCTCGTCCTCGCGACCGAGCGTCGCGACGAGCTCGCGGCAACGCGCGGCGTACGCGGGATCCTCCTCGGCTGGCCCGATCACGTCGACCGCGAGGCGCACCTCGCCGAGGGCCAGATCGACTGCCTTGATCAGCGTGACCACATCCTTGATCGGCACGACACGACCGACGAAGCCGACGCGCAGTGGCGCTCCGGCCGCACGTGGGATGCGCTCACCCATGTTCGCGGCGAGACGCTGGGTGTCGACGCCGTTCGGGATGATCGACGTACGGTCGGCGGTGGCACCGTCGGCGAGCTGCTTCGTGCGGTTCACTTCCGAGAGCGTGACGACCGAGCTCGCCTGCAGGTACGCGATCTGCGACAGCCGGAGGAAGAAGCGGATCCAGAACCGGCGCAGCGGCGAGATCGTCTGGGCAGGAACGCGCGGATCGACGGTGCGCTCGGTGATCCAGTTCGAACGCGCGAGCTCCATCTCGCGCTCGCGCGCGTAGATGCCGTGCTCGGTGAGCAGCATCGGCCGGCCGGTGCGCCGGCTCGCGACCGCGGCGAGTACTCCGGCGTAGCCGGTTGAAATGCTGTGGTACGCCCGTGCGCGTGGCATCTCCGCCAACAGCAGCGTGAGCAGCGGCACGTGCATCGAGCGGAAGCTCCAGAAGAAATCGAGGAACGGCGCGGTGGGCGCGCACGCGCGATAGACCTCGCTGATCATCGCGAATGCCTCGTCGCCGTGCAGGAGCTCGTCGACAGTGCAGTCGGCTTGGGCGAGGTCATCGATCAGCGCGTCGTCGATCTCGTCGTCGAGCTGGAGCCGACGGAACGCGTCGAGCGTACGCGAGCCGCTCTTGGGGAGCTTGCGTGCGCCGCGGATCCGCTTCTCGATCTCCTTGCGTAGTTGCTCTCGCTCGTTGGGCTCGAGCACACGCTGGTCCGCGTGCAGGTAGTGCTCGACCATGCCGACGACGTTCGGCGGCAGCTCGTAGCGCGGCGGGCCATACGCATCGCGGCGCGGACCGATATGCAAGAGCGAGAACTTCTGCTCGGGCAGACGGCGCACGATCTCGTGTACCCACGACGACACGCCACCCGGAACATAGGGATAGGTGCCCTCGAGCACGAGGCACACATCACCGTCACGCCGCGTGGACATCGGCCTCCCTCGATCGCAGACCGGGGACGAGGTCGAAACGACGCGCCGCGTATGCGGCCTCGGTGTACAGCTGAATGAGCGTGGGATCCGCGGAACGGGCCAGCGCGCGCTTCGTCAGAGCGAGTGCCAGGTCGGGACGACGCGCGGCGAGCTCGAGGCGGACGTACGGGATCACGAGCTCGCGGGCCGCGTCGGGATCCATGACGCTTGCTTCGAGGTAGTGAATGCGCGCGTCGACGGCAAGCTTGCTGATCAGCGGAGGATCGACGATGCCGGCGACGACACCGCTGCAGATCGCGGTCACGAGCGCGGCATGTGACGTGAAGCTCGGCTGGGCAGCGACCGCCGCACGTGCCTCGCGCAGGTCCTGCTCGAAGCGTTGCTCGAGCTCGTTGAGCGCGAGTGCAGCTTCGACGGCGACGTCGGCGTCGCGCTGGTTGCGGGCCCAGCGTAGGATCGCGATGTCCTCGCTGCCCGCGCGCCGCGAGAGTTGCGTGATCGTTGCGCGGCGGGCATCGGCGTCTCCCGACACCAGAGCCTCGCAGGGTGGCAGCGCGCCAACGAGGCGCTCCGCGATCTCGGCGCCGCTCATTGCACGCGACGAGGTCAGAACGACCGGATCGGCGAGCAGCTCGGCACCGCCGCGGCCGCGCTCGCGATCGATGTATAGGCTCGCGATCGGGCCGACCACCGGCACCAACACTGCGACGACCACGATCATCGCGCGGCGATCTGGAGCCGCTATCCACGCGAGCAAGATGCCGGCCACCACCTGCATGACGACCGCCAAGATCAGGAACGTCGCGTCCGGCCACGCGATCCAGAGGCTCCACGCGATCGCGCTGCCCGTCACGCCGATGCCGATAGGTACAGAGACGATCGCGTCAGGTCGACGCATGGACAACACCGAGCCCCACCGCCGGACCCGAGTCGCGCCGGGTGTCACGGCCGAACGCACGACCGGCCCAGCGCGCTACCGTCGCGAGCTCGGCGCGCGCCTCGGGGACGAGCGCGTGATAGGACAGACCGCGAAGCGCGAGCACGCCAACCGCGACACCGTGCGAGTTGACGAGCGGTGCGGCGAGATCGCTATCATCTATTGACGTCTGCGCGAGCTCGTGCGCAGCAACCGGGCGCGCACGCTCGAGTGCAGCGGTCGCAACGAGATCGCGGAACACGGTCGGCGGAGCAGTGCGATTGGCGCTCCAAATCCCGCGCGAACAGACGGAGCGGAGGCGACCGTCCTCGAGCAGCTGCACGAATCCGCCACGCGCGCCGGTGCGCGCCATCGCGAGTGCGAGTGCCGCATCGCCGGCGTGCTTGGGATCGCCGTCGCCGATGTGAATCGCCATGTCCGCGATCACCGCGAGCGAGGTCTGGCTACGATCGCAGCGATCGCGCAGGGCGATCGAAGCGTCGGTGAGCTTGCTGACCGCGACCTCGGCGGTCCTTGCTCGCTGCTCGACCTCAGCGAGGCGCGCCTCGAGCAGAGCGCGGCGATTCTGTTGGATCGTGCCGATCGCGCCGATGATTGCGATCGCGGTGAGCGCGGCGAGATCGCCGGGACGTTCGAGTCGCGCCAACATCGCGATCCCGTGGAGCCCGCCGAGCCATGCCGCGAGCTGGCCACCGAGGAGTACCGCCGGGACACCGTAGAGCCCGGACGCGCCATAGCGCGCGGCAAGCACCTGCGCGACGATCCAGGCCGGATGTACCGGCCACGCGGCGAGCGCGGGGTCGGTCGGCGAAGCGACGAGCGCGATCAGCGCTGCGACCGCAGAAGCGATCGCGAGGTCACGGAGCAGCGATTTCGAATCAGAGATCCACATGATAGTTCACGCCTCCCAAACGACGTTCCCCCACGAGCGCTTCCACGCTCTCTCTCGCGATTTCCAAAGCGAGCGACACCCTCGAAGCAGAGGTCGGTGAGAACCAGATCGCGACCGCTCCACGCTCGAGCCATAGCTCTCGCGCCCAATCACGCCCGAAGCCGCCGCGTGCTTCCAAGGCGAATGCGCCGCGCGCGAGTACCTTGCGCAGCGTAAATGATAGCTCGTCGACCGACGCGCGCTCGGCAAGCGCCAGGCGCGCTGCGAACATCGGATCGGTGTCGCCGAACGACTCGTAGTGCCTGTAGCTGACGACGGCGCTGTCCGCGAAGAACGTCGCGTGGTGCAGCTGGTCGTCGAGGATCTCACCGCGGGCCTGGCTCGCGAAGTTGCTCCACACGCGCATGTCTGCGCTGGTCCACGCGAGCAGCTGGCTCGCGCGCGGCACGCCTTGATCTTGATCTGCGATCAGCCGCAGCTGGCGCACCAGCGCACCACTGTCGATGACCAGCCGTTGACCGAACGCGCTCACATATACGTGACCGGCAGCGCTGTAGCTGCGTCCCGCTTCGAACACCGCGCGCGGGGTCTCGCGCCATAGTCCGCCGGCCTCGATGTCGGTTGCCAGCGTCAGGTGATCGACGAGCAGTCCGGAGCTCGCCGAGGCAAACCCACCAGGTGCGAACACGCTGCGCGTGTTCATCGCGGCGTCGTTGCCTGCGTCGACGATACCGGCCTTGGCGCCGAAGATAACGTTCGCATCCGCGCGCCGTGTAACCATGGCAGCGCTTAGCTCGCTCGATTGAACGTTGCGCGAGCCGCTCGTTGCGTACTCGTGGGTCGCGGTCACCGCTATGTGCGAGGCGCGGCCGAACGGCAACGCGGCTCCGACGAATGCGCCGAGCCCGGTCGAGCTCGGATCGGAGCGACCGATCGCACCGGCGGCGACCTCGGGAGACAGTCGGTGCTCGACGCGCTCGAGAGCGCGCGCCAGCTCGAGGTCATGCTCGCCGTCGAGGAGCTTGGCCGCTCGGCGATAGGTCGCGAGTGCGGCGGCCCAGTCACCCGAGCGCTCGAGTGCGCGGCCGTAGTCGCGGATGTCGCCGGCGCTGGCGTCGGGACCGGAGAGCTGCCTGCGGGTCGCGAGCTCGTCGGTGAGGTTCCCGCGCGCTTCGTAAACCCATGCGAGCATTTCGCTCGCGCGTTTGTTCTGAGGTGCGTGCGCGATCAACCCGCGGACAGCGCGCTCGGTGGCTGCCCAGTCGCGTGAGGCTGCGTGCATCTCCGCGCGTGCGAGTGCGGCCTCGGCATCTGCGGGGTCGATCGCGGTCAGCGCTGCATAGATCGTATCCGCCGCGGCGCGATCGCCAAGGCGGGACAGAATGCGCGCGGCCCACAGCTTCTCGACGCGCTGCGTGGGTGCGGGCCCGAGAATCGCGAGCGCGCGCTGATGCGTCGCTCTCGCCTCGTCGTTGCGCCCGAGGGTCCACTGAGCCTCGCCGAGCAAGTAGAGCAGCTCGGGATCCGGCGTCGTGATCAGCGCGCTCGCACGTGTCAGTAGATCGGCCGCGAGTGCGTGCTTGCCGAGCGCGAACGCGACCCGACCACCATCGCGAAGCGCGACGCGATCGTTAGCGTCGCGTTCGATCGCCATCTGATAGAAAGCGAGCGCTTCATCGAGATGTCCAACCGCCAACGAGATCGCAGCGTCTTCGCGCGGCCGACTCGCCGTTGGATGCGCCGCCTCGCCGACGTAATGCGGTATCGAGTCGGCATGCGCCGACCACGCGACGCCGACGATGCAGGCGACGGTGGTGCCGAGCAAACTTTGCCGAAGCAAACTTTGCTGACGCACGACGCGAAGCAAACTTTGCTGACGCACGACGCGAAGCAAACTTTGCTGAAACAACACGCGAAACGACACGCGAACAGCAGTAGCAACGCATGTTCCACGACTCACGCATTCCGGAAGCAGTGCGAAACCCGGGCTGAATGCGCTCCAATAACCCCCGGGGTATCAGTGGGTTAGCGCGCCAGTGTGTCTCGAACTGGCGAGTGCGTCAGCCACCATACTTCACTTCACTACGCTCAACGTCCGGTTTCCGGACAGAGCTTCCACGTACTTCTACGCGAAGTGATCGATGGCCTCTCGCTTGCTGTTGCGCCAACGAATGTCGATCCGTCGCGTCGTTCTGTCATCCATCGTGCTCACGTCGGCCTGCGCTGGTCTCGACTTCGAACCAGGTAGCGTGCGCGGAGATGTTCACGCAAGTCTTGCTCCGCAACGTCCACCCACGTTGAAGTCCGAGCTGCTCGACTACAAGCTTCACTCTCCGATCGAGCGCTCTAATGTTCGCGCGCTGATCAGCGGACCGCGGCGGATCAACCAGAAGGTCCTCTTGCTGACGGCAGATGACGCGCAGCCGTCGTACCTGGCGGCACGCGACGCGCTCGTGCGCATGGGCGTTCCGTTCCAGGCGCTGAACGCGACCGCGCAAGAGGTGACGGACGCGCTGCTCACCGACTCGCAGTCGACGTGCAACTTCAGCGCGGTTCTGTTCGCTACCTCGGGCCTCGGGTACAACGACCCGAACGTCGGCTGGACCTCGGCGCTGTCCGTCGACGAATGGAGTCGCATCGCGAGCTTCGAGGTCGCGTGCAGTGCGCGCGAAGCGGTTTGGTACGCGTGGCCGAGCCCGGACCTCGGCCTCACGTTTGTCGGCTCGTTCGACTGGAGCCAGACGGTGCCGGCAGTCATCGCGAACCCAGGCTTCTTCAACCGGGTGCCTGCAGACGCTCAACTGAGCTACCAGAACGCAGCCGGCTATCGCGCTGCGCCTGTCGATGCAACGACGACCCCGATCCTCACCGACGGCGACGGCAACGTGCTGGTCGCTACGCACACGCGACCTGATGGCAGCGAGGTACTCGTGTCGACGGTCGACAGCAACCCGTACCTGGCGCACGCGCTCGCGCTCGAGTTCGACATGGTCCGCTGGCTCACCCGCGGTCTGTTCGTCGGCAAGAAGCGCACGTACCTCTCCGCGCAGATCGACGACCTCTTCCTCAGCAACGACATGTGGCGCCTCGATCTCCACGCGAACCCGGAAGACGATACGCACACGTTCCGGATCAGCGGCGCGGATCTAACCAAGGCCGCGGCGTGGCAAACGGCGATGCAGTCGCGGTTGCCTGCCGGATCGAGCTTCTACACGACGATGGCGTACAACGGCGTCGGCACGACCTCGAGCTACTCGACCGACAAGACCCTGGCCAACGCCGCGAAGGCGTTGGGTGCGAAGTTCCACTGGATGAGCCACACGTGGGACCACGAGAACATGGACGTGATGACGCGCGGCAAGGCGAGGACCGAGGTGAATCAGAACTGCTCGAAGGGCCAGAACATGAACCTGTTCGGTCTTGCGTGCGACGAGCTCGTCACGCCGGATATGTCGGGCCTCGCGACGCTTACCGCGGTCCGCGGCATGCTCGATGCCGGCGTGCGGTCCGTCGTATCCGATACGTCGCACGCCGCGAGCGATCCGCGGTTCGCATCGAATCCGGGAGACAACCCGTCGTTCAACGTCGGCCGGGTGTCGACGCTGGACTCGCGCCTCTACCAGATCCCGCGCCATCCGACGAACGTGTTCTACGACGTCAAGGACCCGACCGACCTCGTCGACTCGTACAACGTGCGTTTCCCGGGCGACAAATCGTATCCCGAGATCCTCGATCTGAACTCGAGCTACCCGCTGCTCTACCTGCTCCAAGGCGACGTCGACCCGCTGATGTTCCATCAGGCCAACCTCGCCAGCTACGACGCCGCCGGCCACTCGTTGTACGGCGACTTCGTCGAAGCCGTGATGGCGAAGTATCTCTCGATCTCGAAGGCGCCGGTGATCACACTGTCGCAGCGCGCGATCGGCGAGGCGATGAAGCAGCGCGCGCAGCTCGAGACGTGCAACGCACGCGCGGTGATCGTCGAGTCGTCGGGCACCCGCAGCCTCGAGGTGAGCAGCACCGCTGCGTGCACCATCCCGGTAACGGGTGTCTCGAATGCCACGCTGGGTAAGGTCGAGAGCTATGCCGGCGACGCGACCACGTCCATCACGATGCCGGCCGGCGGCGGCACCGTCACGATCCCGCTCTGATCGAACACCGTGAACGTCGTCGCGAAGGGCAGCGTCACGCTCGCGTTTCGCCCCGACGCACGTCCGGGTCAGTGGATGTACCATTGCCACATTCTCGAGCACCACGCGGTGGGCATGATGGGCCACTTCGAAGTGATCGTGTAATTCGCTGCGCTGACCCCGATTACTTCCGCTCGGAGGGCGGAGTGTATTCCCACACGTCGAGGTCGAGCAGCTTCGCGCTCTTCGTCGGTAACCAACGAGGCGGCTTGCTCTGCTTGCCTTCCATGTAGTTGCTTCCTTCGAAGCGGTCGGTGGTCACCAGCTTGTTGCCTTGCCACATGAGCCGGTACGCCTTGACGTCGCTGGTGTCACCTTTGACGTCGTGGCTGGCGAGCGCGACGGCGACTACGTCGTCCTTTGCGACCGCTTCGGCAAGCGACGCGCCCGTGAACGTCCCGAGGACTTGCTCGTCGCTCCCGGCGCGCACCACCGCGGTTTGGCTGATGTCGTCGTCGGAGAGAAAGCGGATCTCCACGTCGCCCTTGGCAGTGTGGAGCACGACCGGGTTCTTGCCGCCCGAAACGTTGCTCGCGTCCCACAGCTTGCCCTTGGCCGACGGAGCTGCCGACGCTGCGGCAGCGTTCCACGGCGACGGCTTGCCGCTGCCGGCGGGTGCCTGCGTAGGTGCCGGTGCAGCCGCAGGCGCGGCGGTCGTGGGCGCGGTTGGTTCCTTCACCGAGGCCGTCGGTGGTGGTTTGGAGGAGCCCTGTTTGCAGGCGGATACCGAGACGAGCGCGAGCACGAGGATTGCGAAACGACACATGGGCACCTCCATAGGCATCTTGTTGATGCCGGCCGCGCCGCACAGTCGCGAAAGTGGGCTTCGAATTCCGACGATTCGCGCCAATCGGTCGGCTACCGCAACCTGATGTCGGCAGTGCAAAAGCGACTTCAGTCCTCCGGAACGATCGTGATCCCGGCCGGTGCCTCGAGCCGATAGCCGCGCTCGGTCAAGCGGAGCGTGAGACCGGTGCCGTCGAGCATCCGCCGCAGCCGGTGCACGTTGCCCTTGAGCGCGCTCTCGCGATCACCGGCATACGGCTCGTCCCACATCACCTCCGCAAGCGCCGCTTTGTCGAGGGCGCACCCGGGGCTGGCGGTCAGCGAGATCAGCACGCGCCGAAGCAGCGGTGAGGCATCGAGCAAGATCTCGCGGCGTCCCGCCCGGAGCACGCCGGCGCGAAGGTCGAGCACCGCGCCGCTCGGCTCGGCCGCGGTCTCACGCACGCCGAGTCGCTCGGCGAGCGCCGAGATCAGATCGACGTCGGCTCCGGCCGCGGCAGCTGCCTGCGCTGCGTGCGCGACCGTCGCGTCGCGCGGCTCCTCGCGAGCGACGACGGCACGCGCGAGCTCGACGAGCGCGCGATCGACGGCATGATCGTCGGCGTGGCCCCGGTGCTCGACCTCCGTCGCCGCAACTTCGGCCGCGACGCGATCGCCGGCGAGCGCAGCGCGGAGCGCAGCGCGAGCGACATCGCGAATCGACGCAACACCGGTGGTCACCTGCTCGTCGGTGAGGAACGAGGGCGCGAGCGGATCGTCGGCCCGCGCACGCTCGACCATCGCAACAACCGCCCCGACACCCGCGGCGCGAGCGTCAGCCTCGACCGCCGCGAGCGAGGCCAGCCCGGCCCGGCGGCGGCCGAGCACGAGCTGCAAGCGGCCGAGCGAGACCCGGGTCCACAGCGCCGCGACGGCGTAGCCGCAGCGCTCGAACGCGTCGAGCACTTCAGCGAGCTCGCGCACCGCGGTCAGGCGCTGGTCGCGGGCCATCGCAACGGTCGCGCGCGCCGCACGGAGCATGAGCTGGATGTGCAGGTCCTCACCTTCAGCGATCACGCGCTCGGCCTCGCCGAGCTCGCGGTCCGATTCGTCGAAGCGTCCGAGCTGCGCGAGCATCACGCCGAACAGGATCGGTGCGATCACCCGCACGCGGAACCCACCGGCGCCGTCGCTGAATCGATCGAGCGCTCGGCGGATCGGCGCCATCCCGTCGGCATCGCGCTCGTCGATCCAACAGATGAACGCGTAACACAGCCCGAGCTGCCCGGCGTACACGGGGTCGGTGCTCGCCTCCTCGAGCGCCGCGAGGAACGCGCGCCCCTCGTCGCCGCGGCCCTGGTAGGTGCGCAGGATCGCCAGTCCGGTCTGAGCGCGCAGGCGCTGTCCGTCGGTAACCGCCATCGCATGTGCGGCTTCGAGCGCCGACTCGGCGACCGAGAATGCGGCCGTCTGGGTTGCGAGCTGGCCAAGCGCGAGCTCGAGCTCGCAGCGCGGCTCCACCCTCAGCGCCACCAGCGCAGCGAGCTCGTCGGCCGCGCGGCGGAAATCGAGTAAGCGACCCAGCGTGCGCGCGCGGAGCAGGCGGACACCCGGGCCGCGCGCATCAGCGGGAATGCGATCGATCGCCCGCAGCAGGGTACCGGCGGCCCCGCGCCGCACGAGCTCGGCGCTCTCGTTCGCGATCAGCGCACCGGCTTCGGCCCAACGCTCGATCGCGACGAGGTGGCGAACAACCTCGCGGACGCGTGACACCGGATCGACCGATGCCTCGCGCAGCGCGGTCGCGAGTGCGGCGTGTAGCGCGGCGCGCTCGGAAGGCGCGAGCTCGTCGATCAGCACCTCACGTACGAGATCGTGCACGGCGCAGGTCCGTGCCCCATCGAGATCGACGAGCAGTCGCACGATGAGTGCGCGCAGCGCGCTCCGTCCAGCAATAGCATCACCCGTGAGTGATTCGACCACCGCGAGCGGCAGCCGCAGCTCGCTGAGCGCGAGCGCACCGGCAATCGCCCGCTCGTCGGGCGTGAGCTCGCGGACGACGCTGCGCATCGGGTCCTCCTCATCGAGCGGCCGGGCGTGGGCCTGACGGAGCAGGAACGGATTGCCGCGGGCGCGGTGGAAGCCGACCTCGAACCCGTCGGCCGGCCCATATAGCGCATCGAGCCGCATCCACAGCTCACGCGCGGCGTCCTCTCCGAGCGCCTCGAGCCGGAGCAGCAGATGCTCGGAGTCGAGCGGAGTGATCTCTCGGGCGGTGACGACGAGCTTGCCGCGCACCAGCGTCGCGGCATCGGCGAGCAGTGCAGTGCGCGCGGCCACCGGGATCCGGTGTACGTCGTCGAGGACGATCAGCGCGCCGCGCTCATCGATCGCGGTGACGAGACGGGCACGGCGCTCACGATCGTCGGTGATCGTCGCGACCCGCCCGTCGGCGAGCGCGCGCCGTAGATCGTCCTCGAGCTCGGGCATCGGCTGACCGGCGAGGACCTGGCGGTGAAACACGGGGCCCGCCCAGCGCGCCGCGAACGCCAGCGCCACTGCGGTCTTCCCGACGCCCGCGACGCCGCAGACTTGTGCGACCGAAACCGCAGCGAGGCCTGCTTCGAGCCGCCCGAGCTCAGCATCACGTCCGACGAGAACTACCGTGGGTAGCGTGCGCGCCCCAGACGACACGGTTCGAATCCTAGCCCGGCGGCTCGTCGCACTCGTACGCAATCGTGCAGAGTTTGCGACTCACGATTTCGTTCCTTTCCTCGCTGGCCGGAGCCCTAACAACAGAACGACGAGCAGAGCTCCGGTCGGATCGGCCGCGCCACCCGCACCGCACGCGCAACCGGCCGACATGCCGCTGTCGGCGTTGCCGTCATCGAAGCCATTCGCATCGTTCGCCCCGGCGTCGGGCAGCCCATCCGGCGCACCATCGGGCGCCGGCGGCGCCGGCACGACGCCGAGATGGCAGCACACCAAGCGCTCGGCTCCGTCGGTCGGTTGGTTCTGGATGCCACCCTCTTTGCCGATCCACAGCATGCTCGAGCCGCCGCCATCGAGATTGACGGCATCCCACGCGCCGAGGTTGGCGACGATATCGACGAGCACACCGTTCGTCCGATACCCCGCAGCGCCTGCGGGCACGTCGCGCCCTTGCGTCACGACGAAGTACGCGGTCTTGCGATCCTGCGAGATGCCGAGCACGGTGCGCGGCGCTTGCGTGGTCCCGAACTTGGGAATCGCCGTATAGTTCTTCACGCCGTTGTGGATCAAGAACGGCATTCCCGTCGCGACGTCCGTCAGGCCATCTGGAACTGGGCCCCGCGAGATCGCGAACGAGTCGAACGCCGACGCGAAGCCATCATCGAAACGAAACCCGATGCTGTTACGACAGTTGTTGGTATCGGCATCGAGGTAGGCGTGCGAATCGATCTGACCGTCGCCGACCGATAGCCCGCAGCTCGGTCCGCCGTTGCCGACGCTCGTCGGAAGCGGTCCATAGTTGGAATTGATCACGACGAGCGAGTCGGTCGCGGTGGCAAAGCCAGCCGCGTATCGCGCGTACTGGCTCGGCGAGCTCTGCACGATCCGATAGCGCGTGAGATCGATCGTCACCGCGTGATACGACCCGCCGCCGCCCTCGCCCGCAGAAACAATATGGTGGATTCCCGGGTAGGGATCGCTGTCGCCGAACGCCGGCGACGCGATGCATGCCGCCGCTGTGATCAAGCAAATCTTCAATGAGCTCATGGTGCCGGCTCGCAAGAGCAAGCGACATGCCGGCCGAAGCCCGTGACATGCCCGCCAAAGCACGACTCGATTTGCGCACAACCCGACGACATAACTGCACACAACCGGACACAACCGACGTGTCCCGATCGCTTGAAGTGCATCGCAAGTCGCGATCACCGGCGGCGGCCTCGCGAGATTTGGCTGCTCGCTTCGCGGTCCATCGTTTGCTTGAGTCCGGCCCGCAGTCGCGGTCATGCGAATGCGAGGGGCGTCATGTCTTACGTATCAAGATCTTTGCTTGCGCTCGCGCTCGTCGGCTGCGGCGGTTCCAAACAGAACGGCGACGTCGACTCGAGCACGCCTTCCGACGCTGCCGACATCACGGCGTGTCCTGCCGGCGCGCCGGTCTCCGATCGCGTGCCCGCAGCTCGCTCGAGCGTGTATCCGGCACTGCGCTACAGCGACGTGTCGACGCTCGGCGCCACCGCCGCGAGTGCATGCGTCGATACGAGCGCGCTGCCGTCGCATGGCGCGCTCGACGCATTGGTCCCACAGATCCTCCGCGAGGCCGGGCTCCAGGTGGCGCCGGCCGGATCGTGCGAATGCGATTGGTGGCTGGTGTATGCGGCCGAG
>Ga0070706_100004223_pt1 | contig 13942 bp, 12 predicted proteins | sample KBSK5501metaG_FD_65476 | JGI IMG/M metagenome (GOLD analysis project Ga0070706, IMG submission 65476) | Corn, switchgrass and miscanthus rhizosphere microbial communities from Kellogg Biological Station, Michigan, USA - KBS K5-50-1 metaG | ecosystem: Host-associated > Plants > Roots >...
ATCTTATTCTTAGCACATTGGAGTTTCTTCCAGCGACGGGAATACTTGTTACATCGGGCTTGCTTCTTGGCAAGCTTACCTAACTGCTGAGTGCGTTGTCTCTTGAGCGAACGAATGACGGCCTGAGACGATCATCGCCATGCCTGTATTGGTGCTAACGGCTGCAAGGTGGATTTCTCCGAGGTCTACCGTTGCATGGACTGCGCCAGGAGCTTGCTCTGCTTGCGGTATCTCGATACACACATGCAGTTCAAAGCCATGGTTCCACACCAAGGTCACAGACTTGCTTGTTTCAGGAAGATCAATGGGCAAGACAAGCGATGCGCGTCCTTTCCCCATTGGGAGCACCACACGGCCAGGCTCGCTGCATACCGCTTGCGCAGGCCACATGACGGGATAGAACCGTTTCGTTTTATAGGGGTAGCGCATCTTAGGAGTGCTTGGCTTGAGTTGCCACGTAGTATGTACATTGGCAAGAAAGGCATGCACTACCATTTGCACAGACTGGCTATGCAACGCAAAACGGCCCTTTGTCGCTTGTTGCAATTCATTGCGTCCAGGCCACTTGCTATGATGCCTGCGTGCATCTTGATGTATCTCCACACAAGCGTTCCAGACCTGTGCTGCTTCAATCTGAGCAGATTTCAGGCGACGGAACAAGGTTGGAGAAAGATGATCAAGTCTGTACATTCTCACCGTCTGCATGCTATAATTTTAGCATGAACGTAAGTGGTTTACAAGTGGGTAAAACGAGGTATACCCACTACTCAATAGCCTATCACCTCATCTGGATACCAAAGTACCGTCGTCGTGTGCTGACAGGTGAAGTACAAAAAGAGACGAAGCGACTCATTGCTGAGTGTTGTGAGCGGCAAGGCTTGACGTTGCTTGCACTGGAAACCGATGAAGATCACATCCATGTGTTTGTGAGTGCGCCACCACGCTTTAGCCCTGCTCTGATCGCCAACTTGCTCAAGGGGTATTCGTCTCGCTACTTGCGTGAGAGGTTCCCACATCTCAAGAAAGTGTGCGGGAAAGATCATTTGTGGACAAGTTCGTATTATGTTGGCACGACTGGCGCGGTCTCTGCTGAGACTATCCAGCGCTACATCACCGAGTGTCAAGGAAAATAGGAACGGCGCTTTCATCCCGTCCCGTGAACGGAGACGGGACTTCCCACGCCGCTTGTTAATTCGGTTTTCCCCATAAGGAAAAGGCACTCTCTAGTGCAGTATGAAACGACGAGTCGTTTCTGCTATAATTCCCTTAAGAAGTCAAGAGACTTTTCCATTTCAAGGTGGGGAACGTATGCCGAAAGTTGCACTCATTGGCGCGGGAAGCGCTGTGTTTGCCCAGAGGATGATTACGGACATCCTGGCCATCGGTGGACTGGATACGGGAACGTTTGCCCTGGTCGACCTGGATACTGAGCGACTGGAACTGGCGCACGAAGTCGCTCAGCAGACGATACAAGCTGTCGGGAAACCCTGGACGGTGCAAGCGACAACCCAAAGGCGGGACGTTCTGCCGGGCTGCGATTACGTTATCAATATGATCGAGGTAGGGGGGTTGGCAAATGTCTACTCCGATTACGCGATTCCCTTGAAGTATGGCGTGGATCAATGTATCGCTGATACGATTGGGCCGGGCGGAGTTTTCAAATATTTGCGTACCGCTCCATCCTGGCTCGCTATTTGTCGCGATATTGAAGATCTCTGCCCCCACGCACTGGTAATTAACTATAGCAATCCTATGTCAGCCCTGGTGCTCACTGCCTTGCGTGCTACATCGTTGCAAGTAGTCGGACTCTGCCATTCTATCGTGCAAACTGCTTACGAACTGGCGGACTACATGGATGTGCCTTTTGAGCGCATGCGCTACCGCTGCGCAGGCATTAATCACCTCTCGTGGTTTGTTACACTTGAAATGGATGGCGATGACCTGTATCCCCATCTGCGAAGGGCAGCAGAAGACCCGGCTATATACGAGCAAGACCCTATTCGCTTCGACCTCATGCGCGCCTTTGGATACTTTACCACCGAGTCCAGTGGGCACGTTTCAGAATATGTTCCCTATTTTCGCAAGCGCAAAGACTTGGTCGAACACTATGCGAGCATGCAGCCGGACTGTAGGGGTGGCGAACGCGCGAGCAGGTGGCCGGTGGATCGCGCGGAACATGATGAACGACTACGTGACTATCTGGAACGTGAACGACGGGGAGAACGGGCATTTTTTCTTGATAGGAGCCTGGACGCTGGCTCATACGTGATTGAGGGTCACGCACTGAACAGGCCTCAGGTGATCTATGGCAACGTTCGCAATTGCAGGTTGATCGAAAATCTGCCCCGTGAGGGGTGTGTAGAAATCCCCTGCCTGGTTGATAGAAATGGGATTCAGCCAATCCATTTCGGCTGGCTGCCAACTCATCTCGCCGCGCTCGACAGCGCTCATATTACGATTCACGATTTGCTGGTGCAAGCGCTGCTGAACGAAGATCGTTCAGCAGCGGTGCAGGCCCTGCTGCTTGATCCCCTGACTGGCGCAGTATGTTCTTTGACAGAGATACGGCAGATGTTCGACGAAATGGCGGCAACGCAGCAAGCGTATCTCCCACACTTCATCAATCCAACATAAGGAGCTGCTATGGCTGATATTGTTCCCTATTTAGAGAGTATCCGCGCTCGTTTTGAACAGCCCGAAACGCGGGCAGCATTTCAGGGCTTTGCCAGAACTATTCTGTTTATGTTTCCTGATCTCCAACGTTCTTTTTTACTGCGTATCGCTCAAGATGGAAGTGCGACATTGACGGAAGAGAATGTTCCAAATCCAGATATCAACGTCACTACCAGCAGCGACACGCTGGCCGGTATACTTGATCGGACGGTAAATCCGGAACTTGCTTTCATCACACGTAAGCTCAAAGCCTCAGGTACAATGGAGGATTTGTTGAGATTGCAGAAATTGCTCTGAGGTTCGGCACCAGGCCACGCCGCCAACCCGGACTGTGTCTCTACGCGCAATCCTTTCAGACCGGCTGACAGGAGGTAGGACGCAGTCCGTTACCGGTCGGAGAACGTCGCGTCAGGCGGCGTGCAAGGAGAAGGCAAAGCACATGGAATTGCAAGCTATGCCCAAAAGATTGACTGTTCGTGATCAGCTTGTCCTCAGTGTCTTCTGGTTTTCACTCAATGCGCAGAGTGCAGCTCTTTTTCCCATCGTTATTCCCCTCCAGATCTTACTGTTTGTGCCTCCTGGCCAAATTGGGAACGCTCAGCAGGCCTTACTCCTCGGGTGGATTACAACAGTGGGAGCGGTCGTTTCTCTGATCATGCCACCGATCTTTGGCATGCTTTCCGATAACACGCACGGTTCGTGGGGGCGACGCCGACCATACATTGCTGCAGGTGCCCTACTCTTGGTCCTCTCCGCTCTGCTCCTGGCAGTAGCCGGCAACATCGCCATCTTTGTGCTAGCGCTGATCATCAACCAGATCGGGAGCAATGCCGCCAACGCCTCCTACCAGGCCCTCCTGCCGGATCGTGTCCCCAAGGAACAACGTGGCGAGGCATCAGGGTATATGGGACTGATGACTATTCTTGGCAACATCGGTAGCCTGGGTCTGGCGGCAGTGCTGCTCGGTCAGGTCAGTCTGACTTCCACGGGAGGCGATCTCATCCGGCACGGCGCCACCCTCTTCTACGTGCTCACAGGCATCGCCGTAATCGCGGGTGCGCTGATCACGGTGATCGGCATCCATGAGATCCCTCTGGTGCCAACTGCAAGCGAATCGACACAAAAGGAAGAAGGCGCTCTCCTCCGCTTTCATCACTGGTTTGTCTCGAACTGGGTTGCGCCTTGGCGTGTCTACAACTTCAGACTCATTTTCTTCACCCGCTTCGCGGTGATGATGGGACTGACGCTCTTCATGACCTTCATTGAATACTACTTTGCCAATGTCGCACATGAAACGAATTTCGTGCAGGCGACGGCGGTTGTCGCATTACTGGCACTGGTAGGCGCCATTTGCAGTGCATTTCTGCTCGGTATCTTCTCCGATCGAGTGAGACGTGCGCCCATTGTGTGCGTATCTACACTCCTCATGTCAACGGCCTCATTCGCATTCGTCATCGCCCCCGGCAGTTTTCCCCTCTGGATTCTGGGCATCCTCTTTGGCCTAGGCTACGGCGCCTATACCAGCGTCGATTGGGCTCTGGCAGTCGATGCCATGCCCCAACTTTCCACCGTTGGAAAAGATTTTGCTCTATGGGGTTCATCCACCAATTTGTCGTCTATCCTTGCACCCGCCATGGGCAGCCTCATCATCTACCTGGTTGCTCTCCATGCGGCAACTGCCCTGGGGTATCGCCTGGTCTTCGCGGTAGCAACACTTTTTCTTCTCTATGGGGCGATATTTGTTCTGAAAATCCGGGTACAAGCGCCTGGTTGATGCGCACTGCTCGCAAAGGAGGAGTATGGGAAGACAGCGTATACTCAGTTTTCCTGCAGGATTTCTCTGGGGGACGGCAACATCATCCTACCAATATGAAGGTGGTAATACGAATAACCAGTGGTTTCGCTGGGAGCAGCAGGGTCATATTCGCACAGGTGAGCGCTGCGGCAAAGCCGCTGACTGGTGGGAGAGAGCCGAAAGCGATTTTGCCCTGGCCGAACACATGGGCAATAACGCCTTGCGGCTAAGTCTGGAGTGGAGCCGCATTGAACCAGGCGAGGGACAATGGGACAGCGGAGCAATCGACCGCTACAGAGCGATGTTGACGGATTTACATAACCGCCACATTAAACCCATGGTCACTTTACATCACTTTACCGAACCAGAATGGTTTGCCGACCGGGGTGGCTTTGTGAACGAGGACAACATCCGTTTCTTCATTCGCTACGTGACACACGCGGTACAGAACCTGCACGACCTCTGCGATTTCTGGATTACTATCAACGAGCCAAACGTATACACTGCTCTAGGGTACGTACTGGGCATCTATCCCCCAGGCAAACATGACCTTGTGTGCGCAAAGCTTGTGATCCGTAACTTGTTGCAGGCGCATGTCGAAGCATTCTATGCCATTTGTCGCCTGCAGCCTGAGGCTCAGATCGGGTACTGCCTGGATTACCGTCTCTTTGATCCCGCTTGTGCCCATTCACCTCTTGATCAAGGTCTAGCCTGGCTACACGAGACGTTCTTTGTCTGGTCCACCTTGCAGGCTGCGGAGACGGGCCGCTTCATGTTTCCCTTACATTTGTTGATTGCTCCCATTGCATATGCAGCGGGAACACGAGATTATCACGGCGTGAACTACTACACCCGTGAAATGGTTCGTTTTAATCCAACCGTTCCTTCTGAAATGTTTGTACAGCGTTATGCGCTTCCTGGCTCAGTGTGCAGCGATCCGGGTCGAGATAATGGCCTTGAGGAAATCTATCCGCATGGTTTGTACCGGGTGCTGAAATCTATCTATAAGCGCACGCGCGGCAATAAGCCTGTGTACATCACAGAGAATGGTCTAAGAGATGCTGATGACAGCCGACGCCCACAGGCTCTCCTGGAGCATCTCGCGATGATGCATCGCGCGATCAGCGAGGGTATACCCGTTCGTGGCTACCTGCATTGGACACTTGTAGACGATTTCAATTGGACCGAAGGTTGGGGAGCGCATTTAGGCCTGATTGAACTTGACCCTTTGACGCAGGAGCGCGCACCGCGTAGAAGCTCCTCTCTCTTTGGTGAGATTGGTCGTGCCAATGCCATTACTGAGAATATCGTTGAATGTTACGCGCCCCAGGCAATGGATAGTATATTTAGACGGCCCTGAATGCTTCCAGGTTGATCGTACAGTATAGGTATGTGGACGATCGAGTCGCTTGTCCGGTGTCAGGATCATTTCCTGTATCTTAGATAACATTCACAAGGTGAAGTAAAGACTGAAACTGAGCGGTACTACAATAAAATGTCAAACATGTGTCTGCCTTCTTCGCTGTAACACTACTACAATACCAACGATCACTAGCACAGCAAGGATCAGTGCGCCAATTACCCAGGCAAAAGCAGAGTTTGTCGTATAGCTACTTGGCTGAGCTGTTGCTGTCATCGATGCCGTAGCTGTTGCAGCAGCGGCGGTTGTAACTTTATCTAATAGTTGATCATTTGGTGTGGGGAGAGTAACTGCAGGATTGGCTGGTGGAAAACCATCTTGTTGATCGTGGGCATATGGATTGTTGTAACTCGTTGGCTGCGTGACTACATTGATAATTTTTGTAATGGTACGTGTTCCTCCTGTTGAACTGACTGTTAGCTTCAAGTCGTAATTACCTGTTCTAGTGTATGTATGTCTAATGGCAATACCATTGGCCTGTGTACGATCCCCAAAGTCCCAGGTATAAGTCAACGCATTTCCAGCAGGGTCGTATGAAGCCCTTGCATCAAGAGCAATACTGTGACCCGCGATTGTCTGACCGACATCACTAATCGCTGCAATAGGACTTTGATTGGTGGTGGACTGGCCAAGTATTTCTGATTGATTGAGCATCCATGTGGTTAGCATCCCTGGGAAGCCTAGCGCCATTACGAGTGCGTACGACTTCAGCGAACTGCCATCTGCAAAAGTGTTCATCAACTGGATGGTGTCCTGTGGTTGATCATAAGGGTATGACCAGGGAGGTGGGTTTTGTTCATAGTAGCTAGAATTTCCCACGAATGTGGCGCAAGGCAGACCCGCAAGTGTGAATGGGATCTGATCGCTGCCACCCAGAATGTCGTCTTCCTGCTGTATGTATTTGCCCTGGTCTGGTGTAAAAATGGGTTGAAAAACGTCCTGTTGGTTGCTACTGTGATACGACAGCATCTGGTATCCCATCTTTTGGAACTGCTCGAACGAGGCGATGATTGCTTGCTGCATTAATACCCGAAAATGTGAGATATTGTCTTTTAGCTGTTGTGAAAGCTGGTCTTGATGCGCATACAGTTGGTTGCTCTGTAATGGTGACATGTCGATGTAGAACGGGAGAATTGGATTTGACAGCTGTCCAAGATAGCGTAGAGGATAAGCAATACCGTTTTGCTCTTCATTGAACATTGCAACGAGGTTCTTTACATCACCGTCAACCGTGCTATTCAGGTAGTGGAATGAGCCGAATAAACCTTGTTCTTCCGCGTCAAAAATCACAAAACGCAGTGTCCGCGCTGGGTAGAGATGCTGACTGCGCCAATATTCTCCCATTGCCCTTGCTACTCCCAGTTCAATGGCGCAACCGCTTGCATCATCGTTGGCTGATTGGGTTGAGCTGGATTCTCCATCGTAGTGGCAGCCGATTATAACTGCCTGCTCGGGATGTAAGACGCCGGGAACGGTGACTTCTACATTGAAGGCTGGAACTGTTGCTGGACGCCCTTGCCAACCCTGTATGGGAAATTCATCGCGTCTCACCTGTGCCTCAAAACCAGCTAAATTATGCTGCATCTCCTTTGCCCAATATGCAGCAAATTCATCATGCCCATTCACGTTTACGGGTAAATTGTTATCATAACCAGCTTCACGGCGCTGAAAGTGAGTAACCATATAAAAAAGCTGGTCATAAATATAATTAGGATCGACGGTAGGAAAATCTGCTGATGCTTGCTGGCGAATGGAATTGAGTGAGGTAGCATTGACAGTAGCAGGAAGTAAGAAGCTTAAAGCCAGTATAAGTAAGCAAAAACGCTGTGATTTTTGTTTGAGCATAGAGTGACTACCTTTCCTGCCGCATCTTTCTCATCTGAATGAAAGAAAGTACTAGATATGCGTCAATTGCTGACTAAATCTCACATTTGGCAGACAGAATACTGAGCCTTGAATGACGAAACAAAATCCCTAAGTTCTATGCTGCATAGCCTATTTGCCCCATAAAGCTGAACAAAAAAGGTTCAACATGGTACACTCTGGCATGTTGTAAGTTCAGATAAAGGGGGAATTTTCAATTGCAAACAGTAAAGATTTTGATAGAGGAGAATGCATACGGAGCAGTACGTCCTATGGAAGTGGTTGCTACTGCACCTATTGCTGCGCTTGTGCCCGCTATTGTTGAAGAATTAAAATTGCCACAGACTGACCTCTTTGGCAATACACTTGTTTACATCTTGCGTTATCCCTCCGGTGGCCCAGTCCTACCAGTGAACAAGAGTTTAGAGGCATCCGGTGTTGATCCCGGCGCTAAGCTTACTCTGGATTCGTATGTGATGGAAGGTTCTGTAGCAACGTTATTTCAAAGTGAGCCGGTACTTGCGCAACCTTCCTTCTATTCTTCACAGACGGTGACCGATGTTGAGAGCTTTCCTGTACTTGGGAAAGATACTTCTGCTTCGTTTCCTGTTGTGAGGCAGAGGAGGAGAAATCGCCGCTGGACGCGCAGGGCATTTTTACTAGTAAGCGGAGCTGCCCTGGGTGCTGGTGGTCTCGGCTTAGGATATGTTGCCTATCGCTCACTGGTCACTAAATCTATAATAATGTCGACAACGATGCATACGCCAGTGAAGCCTGTACAAACACATCCAGTGGTGACACAACAGGTTGTGCCTACAAAAGCGACATCCATGCTGGTCTTTTCAAAACATCAACAAACTGTTCGCTCCGTAACCTGGTCACCCGATGGCAAAATGTTGGCAAGTGGAGCGAATGATGCTCTAGTGCTCATCTGGGGTCTGAATGGTACTGTGCAAGTACAAAAGAGACAAGCGGGCGCAGTACATAGTGTAGCATGGTCGCCAGATGGTCAACAACTCGCGTCAGGAGCGGCAAACCAGGTGATGTTCCTAAATCCTTTGAACGGGACTATACTGGCTCAACCTGCACAAATACATACCGCCGCGGTTACAGCCCTCGCCTGGTCGACCCGACAACCTGAACGGTTGGTTTCAGGCGGGTTGGATAAACAGGCTGTTGTCTGGAATACAACCTCTTATACACCACAAACTATTTTTAATGGGCATACTACCGCGATCGAATCCGCTTCCTGGTCGTCTGATGGGCAAACGATAGGCACCTCTTCGCAAGGTGGTGTCGTGCGTGTCTGGAACGCTGAAAATGGTCAACAGGTGCATGGCTTTTTTATGGATGCCCAACTTCCCATGCGTGCCGTTTCTTTCGCTTCGATAGGTGGACGGCTAGCTGTCGGCGGAGATGATGGTATAGTACGTCTCTGGGACGGACTTGAGTGCCAGCAACAGAAACAGGTTGGCTTTGGAACCCAGTGCCTTGATGTGCCGCAGCGATTGTTTGCTCACAAAGGCCATGTACGTACGTTGGCCTGGTCTCCAGACGCTCGTTTCCTGGCCACAGGAGGAGATGATGGTATGCTGGCAATTTGGTATACAGCGCAGAGTCAAACACTGCTGCTGAGGGTATTCCACAATGCGCCGGTACTGGCTCTTGCCTGGTCAGTAGACAGCAAATATGTGGCAACGGCTTCAGGTATTAGTGTGACGATCTGGGGGTTGTCCTGAGGCGATTTATCCCTTTGCAATCTCCTCGACAAAGTATACCAGCGTTTCCATATCACTGATTGCACGATTCGCGACGGCATTGGAATTACGTGGGACATTTGCAACAGCTTCATGCGCCATTCGACACTGCTCGATCAGGAACGAACAGCAATACTCTTTCGTATGTGCGCGCTCAAAAATTGCCAATACTGCTTCGGCTTGTGTGGCGGTAATAGGTGTCTTTTGTGAATACACCAGGCGTAAAAACTGCTGATCGGATGCTTCTGCATGTTCTAGCGCATGTAGGACGGGTAAACTCTTTTTGCGTCGGTAAATATCGCCCGCCGGTGTCTTGCCTAGCTCTTCAGTACTGGCCCAGATTCCAAGCAAGTCATCGCGTACCTGAAAAGCTATGCCAATGGAAAACCCAAAGCTTCTTAAACGAAAAATAGTTTCTGCTTCGCGTGTCCCTATCAGCGCTCCCATCTCGGCGGCGCAACCCATCAAGGTGGCGGTCTTACGGCCAATCATATCCACGTACATCGCAACGGATATGTCATCTCGATTTTCAAAGCTGATGTCGAGGTGTTGGCCTTCTGCAAGCATAAGGCAAGCCTTGTCAAGCATAGCTCCAAGTTGGACAGCGATTGCTGTGTCCACCCCTTCATTCACTATATCCCAGAGTGCGTAACGAGCAAGCGCGAACATACCATCACCAGTATTGATTGCCTGTGGGATACCCCAGACGTTCCAGATCGTTGGGTGATGGCGGCGCTCATTATCTCCATCTTCAATATCGTCGTGAATCAAGGTAAAATTATGGGTTAATTCAACTGCTACTGCGGCTGGTAACGCCCGGCTTAAATGACTTAAGTCAGGATGTGCTGTCTCAGTATCAGGGTTAATTGCACCAGTGGCCTCATATGCCAGTAAGAGTAATGTCGGGCGTAACATTTTGCCAGGGTTGCTAGTAACAGCTGAGAAGTTGCTGTCTACCCAACCTAGATGGTACTGCATTTGCCCATAAAAGGGTACAAGGCTGCTCTCCTCCAGAAGTGTCGAGATGTCACATGCTCGCTTTATAACGCTTTGAAGCGACGTAAGTATTTCAGTTTGATATCGTAGTAGCGTGGATTGAAAGGTTGGCGTAAATGACATACTACTTCGAAGCAGATACAAGTAGTGTTTCTGCCTATTCCTCCTAATTGGTATTTCTAAGGGTGTAAATAGAATAAAATACCTGCAACTACTGTTCCAACAAGCACAATTAGGCGTGCCAGACCTTTGATGCCTCCGATTCGGGATAGGGGAGCGCACAGTTCGCAATAGCGGGAGGTAACCTGATAGCGATGGCCGCGTAACCCTTCACGTATGACTGAGACTTGTTCTTTTTTGAGTTTGGTATGTTGTTCGTCACAAATATAACGACCGCATCCATTACAACTGAAATTATCGATCCGATGAGATGTTCGTGCTAAGGACCATTGGTCAGGATAAACCTGGGTACCACAAACATAGCAGACGTGTGTTTGCACCTGTTTCATATATTTTTGAGCACAAGGCGAATGAAGCATCCTGGGAAAATGATCCATACATAAACCCTTATGACAAACCGGGCATCTTCCAAGAGCTTCTTCGCTGCATTCATGACAACTGCGAGTAGGTTGTGTGCTGTTGTGTCGTTCTTTTATCTCAGTTGTCTCACTCATCGTTTTCATTTTACCTAATAAGTTTGCAGGTATTCATCTCGACTAGTAATAAATGCTGATAAGTGCATTTTGCGTCAAGAGAGAGTTTCTGTCAACAGAAGCTAGTGTAACATATAATTAAGAATTATGTGCTTAACATGGGCTACAATGATGAGAATCTTTCGAGAAAGACGCACTTTCCATTGTGATATGATGAAAACATTCCTACCTGCGAATCAGGTGGTTTATCTAAAATCTTTTATCCAAAAAGGTTTGAAAACTAGTGAACTATCAAGAAGCTTTAGCCTATCTCTACAGCCTTAGCAATTTTGAGCGTGGGGGGCAATTTACTCGCAATCCTGAAGAGAATTTACCTCGCGAGTCCCGACTCCTCCAAGCGCTTGGTAATCCGCAACTAAGCTATACAAGCACATTAATCGCAGGCACAAAAGGGAAAGGATCAACCGCGGCTTTTGTAGAACGAGTCTTACGTGAAGCCGGGGTACGTACCGGCCTCTATACACAACCTGATCTACATACCTTTCGTGAGCGCATTCGTGTCGAAGGACGCCTCATTAGTGAAGACGAAGTTGCAGAGCTGGTACCTGTTGTGCGCGCTGCTGCCGAAGAGATACAGCAGAGGAGAGAGTTTGGCCCATTCATAACCTATGAGATATCCACGGCTCTCGCATTCTATTACTTTTATCGCCGACTGGTGCAACATGCAGTAATAGAAGTTGGCCTGGGTGGACGCTTGGATGCTACTAATGTCACGCTTCCTCTAGTCTCAGTGATCGCCTCGATCAGTTACGATCACATGCAGATTTTGGGTGAAACTCTTACCGAAATTGCTACTGAGAAGGCTGGCATCATCAAACCGGATGGAGTTGTTGTCACCTCAGCACGGCCTCCAGAGGGGTTACTGGCTATTGCGGCTGTGTGTCAGAAACAGAATGCCCACATGATACGCATTGGAGCCGCCGATGGTGACACTGCTCAGGAAGAGGTTGAAGTGGGACGCTTGCCTGCGCTTAGTTACCGCTATCAGTTGGAAGCACGTAATGAAGAGCATCAGCGTTTTACTGTTTGGACACCTGACGAAAAATATACAGGTCTGGAAATACCCCTGGCGGGTCAGCATCAACTCGAAAACGCTACACTTGCTTTGGCTACTTTAGATATACTAAGCAAAAAAGGCATATCCTGGGATGAACAGGCGTTACGTGATGGATTGCGCAATGTACGCTGGCCTGCGCGTATCGATGTTGTTGAGCACAATCCTACAGTCGTCGTTGATGGCGCACATAATGCTGATTCTATGGAAAAACTCATGCAGGCTTTGCGCGACTCATTTGCACTACGTCGACTAATTGTAGTGCTGAGCCTTGCACGTGACAAGGATCTGATCGGAATAGCAAAAGCCTTAAAGTACGTAGATGTAGTGGTACTTACTCGCATGGTGCATCCGCGTGCTGCAACCATAGAAAGTATGCAGGAAGCTTTTGCAGAACACGCACCCGATGCAGAGATATATACAACACAGGATAGTCGTGCTGCCATGAATCTTGCTCTTGACATAGCAACGAGTAGCGACCTGATCTGTGCGACTGGCTCACTTTACCTCGCGGGAGAAGTTCTGCGCTGGGCAGCAGCCCGAGGGGATACAGCCGCAGCGGCGGCTATTGAGGGTGTAGATCACTGAGCGGATCCACCCGCCTCAGCTTTTTGAGTGCGTAGCGTGCGCTACCTTTCTTGCCTGCGGCGGAAGCTTCCTCTGCTGTCCACTGATGAGCAGTCCCTCGGGCTTGTGAAGTACGTCCGCCCATACTGGCAATCTCCCGTCGACGTTCAGGGCTCATTGCCGCAAGGCCACGAGCGCGTCTAGTGTTTGGCTGTAAGATCATCTTCTATAGCTCCGTAAATGTTGGTCTAAACGCCAAAAAGTACATCTCAAGATTGCGTATTTACTCTTGTTGACTACAGGCACATACTTAACACGACTCATCCTTACATAGAGTGACAATTTCACGGCCTTACTCAACAGTATATAGCATACCAGACGAGTAAACAGGCCGCAATAGATTGTAGAGATTTTTCAATACCTGTGAATTAGCCTGGCGCCGCTCGCGAGCGGCGCCAGGCTAATTCACAGGTATTGAAAAATCTCTGGACCCGAAATATTTTTAATATCAGTTGATTGAGTGCGATAAATATTAGGAGTATTTTCCCCAATTGGGAGTTGCAGAAACCGAGAGAGTAATAAAAAAAGAGAAAATCTCGAATAACACTTGAGTTATGCATTCAATGCTTGTAGAATAACCGTGACAAACCGTATAAAATAACCGTTGTTTTAGCTGATATGATGTGTTATAATTTTCCTGGTACAATTTAGAAAAGTTGTACTAAATCGAACTCATCTTTATTATTACCCACCTGGTAGCTAGGAGCCTGTATTTATGTTTGTTCTCCTGCTCATGCTGCTTGTATTTGCTCTCATCATAACCATGATCGGCTTTTTTCTTTCCACGAAGTCACAGAACCAAGGTCTGCAACCAGAATACGTCATAGCTCGCAGGAACCGTCGTGTTGTTGATTCATTACCAATGCGCAGAGAACAGATGCCTGAACCTGTATCCTCAAGAAGAAGTCGTATTGTCGATCCGGTACCTTATGTTGGGAGAAGCGTCGTTGATGTTGTACCGTCAGGTCGAAGGTACGTAGATCGTCCAATGCCAGTAGCTCGGCGGCGTGCAGTTGAATCTATACCAGTTCATTCCAGCCACCT
>Ga0070706_100004228_pt1 | contig 13936 bp, 18 predicted proteins | sample KBSK5501metaG_FD_65476 | JGI IMG/M metagenome (GOLD analysis project Ga0070706, IMG submission 65476) | Corn, switchgrass and miscanthus rhizosphere microbial communities from Kellogg Biological Station, Michigan, USA - KBS K5-50-1 metaG | ecosystem: Host-associated > Plants > Roots >...
CACCTGCACCCGCACCCGCAACGGCGCCAGAGACCGCCGCCACGCGACCGAGCCCCGCGCCGCCACCGGCCGCAGCCACCCCGCAACCGCCCGTTTCACCGCCGGCGCGCGCCCTCGCATCGCCCGCGGTCCGCGCGCGCGCACGCGCGCTCGGCATCGATCTCGCGCGATTGCACGGCAGCGGCCCCGAGGGCCGCATCGTCCACGCCGATCTCGACGCGGCGCGACCGGTCGGCGCTGTTCGTGGCGGCGCCGCGACCGACGCCACGCGCGAGGTCAAGCTGATCGGATTGCGCCGCAAGATCGCGCAGAAGATGCAGGAGTCCAAGCGCCGCATCCCGCACTTCACCTACGTCGAGGAAGTCGACGTGACCGAGATGGTCGCGCTGCGCGACGAGCTCAACCGGCAGCACGGCGCCGCCCGCGGCGAGCTCTCGCCGCTGGCCCTGATCGTGCGCGCCGTCGTGCGAGCGGTGGCGGGCTTCCCGCAGGTCAATGCCCGCTTCGACGACGAAGCCGGCGTGCTGACGCTGTACGACGCCGTGCATCTGGGCGTGGCCACGCAGACCGATGCCGGCCTCGTCGTGCCGGTGCTGCGCCAGGCGCAGACGCTGGACCTCTGGGCCTGCGCCGCGGAGATCGCGCGGCTGGCCGCCGTCGCGCGCGCCGGCACGGCCTTGCGTGAGGAGCTGTCGGGTTCGACGATCACGGTCACGAGCCTGGGCAAGCTCGGGGGCATCGTCTCGACGCCGGTGATCAATCACCCCGAGGTCGCGATCGTCGGCATCAACCGCATCGTGGCGCGGCCGGTGGTGCAAGACGGCACGGTGCAGGTCCGGCAGATGATGAACCTGTCGTCGTCGTTCGACCACCGCGTCGTCGACGGCGCCGTGGCCGCGGCCTACATCCAGCGCGTGCGCCAGCTGCTCGAGCACCCGGCCACGCTCTTCATCGATTGATCTTGTATTGCTCCCAACGAGGAGAGCCGACCTCGCAACGCATGCGCAACTCGCGCAGCGCAATAGAGAACCGAGTTCTTCGATACCTCAGCCCGAACGGACGGCGAGGCTTCGATACCTCAGCCCGAACGGATCGGAGACTGTCATGCCCCTCCACCCGGAGAACTGTCGTGCCCCTCCCCCGTTCGCCCTGAGGTATCGAAGGGCCCCACGAGGGCTTCGCTCCCTCGCCCGGCGTGTGCATTCCGTCGCACTGACGCTGCGGGCAGTTGCACGGCAGCCGGCAAGGCCGGTAGGCTCGCGGACTCGACACGCTTGCCCTCATGATCGCCGCGCCGCGCCCTCTCGCCCTGCTGCTGTGCCTGCTCGTCCTGCTCGTCGCGGGCCCGGCCCGCGCCGCCCAACCGACCCTGGCGCCCGCGGTGCTGCAGGCCACGCTCTTCGCGGCGGACCTGCCTGGCGATACGCTACCTCCGGCCGACCACGACACGCCGCCGCTGTGGCAGGCCGAGAGCACCCATGTGCAACGGATGCTGCCGTATCGCACGCATGGCAGCTGGGTCCGCATCACGCCGCGCTCGCTGCCGCCCAAGGCACTGCTGGTCGTCGAGGGGCAGGTCACCGCGCCGGTGCAACTCCTCCTGCCCGACGGGACGCGCGTCGAACGCTCCAAGCTGCGACCGAACGATGACGACGCCTCGGCGATTGCGCAGGTCTTTCCGCTGCCGGCCTCGTTGGCGCCCGACACGCCGCTGCTGCTGCACCTGGCGCACCAGCACCGCGTCAACGTCGACTTCTCGATCGTGGCCGGCGAGCCGTGGCGAGGGTACGAGAAGACGCGCCTGATCGTCTCGGCCGCGATGTACGCGTCGCTGATCGCCTTCGCGGTGATCGCCGGCTGCTACTGGGTCGCGCTGCGCGAGCGGATGTTCGCGGACTACACCTTGTACCTGCTCAGCCTGATCCTGTTCATGACCGCCAGCGCCGGGCTGCTCTACGCGGCGCCGGGCGGCGAGTGGCTCGCTCGGCTGGGCATCCACGGGCAGTGGGCGGCCGCCACGGCCGCGATCGGCTTTGCGGTCGGCTTCGCACGCGACTTCCTCGACGTTGCGCGCCACGCCGCGCGGCTGCTGCCGCTGCTGGACCGCCTGCGCACCGCCTTGCTGGTGGCGGCGGCGGCGATTGCGCTGTGGCCCTGGCCGGCGAGCCGGTTCGGCATGGTGGTGGTCGCGGTGCTGCTGCTCGTCAACATGCTGCTGATCGGCTTGGGGCTACGCGCGGCGCTGGCGCGCAACCGCTACGGCTACTACTTCCTCGCCGGTTGGGTCCCGCTGATGGCGGCCACGTCGCTGCGCAGCTTGCAGGCGGCCGGCGTGGTCGACATCGCGGCCAACGACGTCTACCTGTATGCCCTCGGTGCAGTCTGGGAGGCGCTGGCGCTGACGCTGGGCATCGCCGATCGTGTGCTGGGCTTCCGGCGCGAGCGCGACGCCGCCCGCAAGATGGCCGAGCAGGACATGCTCACCGGCGTGCAGAGCCGGCGCGCCATCGAGATGCAACTGCGCGCGCTCGCCAGCGAGGCCCGCGCCGGCGGCAGCGGGCTGGGTGTGCTGTTCGTCGACGTCGATCACTTCAAGTCGATCAACGACCGCTTCGGGCATGCGATCGGCGACGCCTGCCTGGCCGCAGTCGCGCAGCGGCTGCAGGCCGAGCTTCGCGACGGCGACTGTCTCGGACGCTGGGGCGGCGAGGAGTTCGTGGCCCTGCTGCCCGGCGCGAATCTGGACAACGCGCACCACACGTCGGAACGCATCTTGCGCAAGGTGTCCGCAGATCCTGTGCAGGTCGCCAACGGCGCGGTGCCGATCACCGTGAGCATCGGCATCGCAGTGCTCGACCCGCTGCACGACGACATCCACAGCCTGCTCGATCGAGCCGACGCGGCCCTCTACCGCGCCAAGGCCAACGGACGCAACCGGGTCGAGCGCGATCCCGGCCTGCTGGCGCCGCTGCCGATGCACTGAGCGCGGTTCGCGACCCGAAGACGGGAAGGCTAGTTATTCAACCTAGTGACGTTTGAAGAACTGCACCTCGCGCTCATGCTTCTGCGCGGCTTCGCGCGAATCGAACGTGCCGAGGTTGCGGCGCTTGCCGGTCTTGGCGTCGATCTTTCGGGAGTAGAGGCGGTATTGCCCGGTGGCGAGTTTGCGAATCATCGTGTGCCCCTGTCGTGTGCCCCTGTCGTGTGCCCCATTCTTCCGTCAGGTACCGGTCCGTTCATTCCAGTTCCGGTCCCGCTTCGCCGTCCTGGTTCGGCTCGGGCGGAACGCTGTCCAGATCGTCCGGGCCCGGCGTTCCGCCGAAGTACCAGCGCCGGAATCCGTCGAGCCAACTCCAACCGTTCGAATCGTCTTCGCCTTGCATGGCTGCTCCCGGGCAGTCGACATTCCCAAGCCGTTCAGCGGCGGCCGTCTTTCGCCTGCGCGATGGCGGACTCGCGCTGCATCGCCTGCTGCTCTTCGTCGTCGCCCAGTGCGGCGCCGGGGTCCTCTTCGCCGACCGCCGACTCGGCGAGCGTCGTGCCTACGCGTGCCTTCAGCTCGTCGATGCGGCGCGCCGCCGCATCCCGGTTCAGCGAACCGTCGAACGGCACTCGCGCCGAGCGCGACAACGAGCGCAGGACAGCGCGCTGTTCATCGGTCATCGTGTCGTCCACGGCCACCTCGCATTTGCCAGCGCCGCGGCAATCCGCGTGCCCTCGCCGCCCGCGGCGGGCCGACACCCGTTTGCGCGGTCGTCCTACTGAGCACGGCGGCCCGCTTGACGAAGATAGTCGGTGAAGGGTCGGGCTGGATGCGAGCCCAGGGTCGCACGCCATGCAACCACGAGGAGCTTGAAATGGCACGTTATGGCAAGAAGGCATCCGAGAAGGTCGAACGGGCCGTGCATGAACAGAAGCACGGCGAACTCAAGAGCGGACGCAGCGGCGCAGCAGTGAAGAGCCGCAAGCAGGCGATCGCGATCGGGTTGTCGGAAGCTCGCCGCGCCGGCGCGAAAGTGCCGCCGCCCAAGTCGACGAGCTCGCGCTCGCGTTAGCGTCAGCGTCCGCGATGGCGTCTGGGCATCCGTGGGGGCCGCACAGGCCGCAGATGCCGCAGACGACGTTCAGCCTCGAGCGGCCTTCGCCGAATCGCGCAGCGCGCGAATCTCCTCGTGGTTGCGCTGTACCGCCTCGTACTGGCGCTCGACCAGGTTGCGGATCGGCATCGGCAGGTCCGCCCGCAGCGCTTCCTGGTACTCGTCGCGGGCCGCGTCTTCACCGCGTTCGCACTCTTCCAGGAGCGCCAGGTCGTCGTAGGTCGACAGCGTGCTCTTCAGCGCGACCCAGCCGCGATGCACCGCGCCGCTGATACTGCCGCGCGCCTCGGCCGAGCCGCCCATTTCGTAGACGTGCTCCTGCAGGATCTCGGCCGCCGCGTGGCACTCGTGCGCACGGCGCTCGAACAGGGACTTCATCTGCGTCGACTTCGCGTGTTCGGCGCACGAGTGGAATCCGTATTCCCCGTCCTTGTTGATCTTGATCAGGTCGTTCAAGGTCTTCACGGTGTCGGTCGTGGTCGTGGTCATGGGCAACTCCTGGTTGAAGAACTCCGCGTGGGTGCGGCGCACGCGGCGCCGCGGACGGGTGTTCTCGCGTCCGGGCAGTTGTCATGCCCGCGCCAGCAGGGCGCTGCACACCATCGGCAGCCCTTCGGGAACGCGCGTTGCCGGCCGACACGACATGGACGGCCATGTCTTTCGCGATCGCAGGGACGCCGGCCGGGCGCTGGCCAAGGTGCTGGCCGGCTACGCCAAACGGCCCGACGTGACGGTGCTCGCGCTGCCGCGCGGCGGTGTGCCGGTGGGCTTCGAAGTGGCCCGGGCGCTGCACGCGCCGCTGGACGTGTTCATCGTGCGCAAGCTCGGCGTGCCGGGCCACGAGGAATACGCGATGGGCGCGATCGCGAGCGGCGGCGTGCGCGTGGTGAACGAGCGCGCCGTTCGCCTGCTGGACATCGACGATGCCACGCTCGAGGCCGTCATCCGCTCGGAACAGCAGGAGCTCGAACGGCGCGAGCGTCTGTACCGCGACGACCTGCCGCCGCCCGACGTGCGCGGCCGCGCTGCGCTGCTGGTCGACGACGGCCTCGCGACCGGCTCGACCATGCTCGCGGCCGTGAGGGCGCTGCGCACGCGGCGGCCCGAGCGCATCGTCGTCGCGGTGCCGATCGCGGCGGCCGAGACCTGCGAGCAGCTGCGCAGCGATGCCGACGAGGTGATCTGCGCCAGCACACCCGAGCTATTTCGCGCCGTCGGCCTCTGGTACGAGGACTTTTCGCAGACCAGCGACGACGAAGTCAGGGACCTGCTGGCGCGCTCGCGCCGCGATCGAACCGGAGCCGGAGCATGAACGTCGCATCGAACCCCGCCGTCGAACAACAGCCGCTGCGCATCCCGGTCGGCCCCGCCGCGCTGGACGCGGACCTGGGCATGCCGCCCGAGCCGATCGGGCTCGTGCTGTTCGCGCACGGCAGCGGCAGCAGCCGGCTGAGCCCGCGCAACCGCCATGTCGCGCGCCTGCTCAACGAGGCCGGCTTCGCGACCGTGCTCGCCGATCTGCTGACGCCGGCCGAGGAAAGCATCGACGAGCGCACACGCGAGCTGCGCTTCGACATCGAGCTGCTGGCGCAGCGCCTGGCCGCCGCGGCCGCGTGGCTCGCGGCGCAGCAGGAGACCCGCGGCCTGCCGCTGGGCTACTTCGGCGCCAGCACCGGCGCCGCTGCGGCGCTGCTGGCGGCGGCACGGCGGCCCGATGCGGTGCGGGCGGTCGTCTCGCGCGGCGGGCGGCCCGACCTCGCCGGCGCGGCGCTCGCGCGGGTGCGCGCGCCGACGCTCTTGATCGTCGGCGGCGCCGACGTGCCGGTGATCACGCTGAACCGGCAGGCGCTGGCACAGTTGCGCTGCGAGAAGGATCTGGTCATCGTGCCCGACGCCACGCACCTGTTCGAGGAACCCGGCGCGCTGGAGGCCGTGGCGGCACGGGCCCGAGAGTGGTTCCTGCAGCATCTCGCGCAGTAGCCGTCGAAGGCTCTTGAGTCTCACACGTGCTGCGTCGCGGCCGAGAGAGCAGCCGGCCGGCCGGGCCGACGAACGCGCGCCCCGCGAGGTCTTCACGGTCTCCCGGCTGCTCGCCGACGACCATCAGCCGCCCCGGCAGCAGGCCCTCGCCCCACACCGTCTGCGTGGCACGCGCGCCGAGCGGACACTCGCGGCAATGCGACGCGGCCTCGCGCAGCGCGGCCCAGGTCTGCTTCGAATCCGGCATCCGCGCTTCGCCGTGCAAACCGCCGTGGCGCCACCTACGCCGTCATGGCTTCGGACCCATGCCGCCCGACTCCTGGTCCTTCGTCGATTCGACGGTGCTCGGGGACTGCTTGGGTTCCTGCGGCATGTCGCGCTCCTCACCAGGCTCGGGCGGCGGGGAATCTTCGCCGCTCATGATCGACCTCGCACGTCCCCGATCGAGCAATCGACGTACCCATGCCACACGGTTCGCCGGCACGCGCATTGCCCCGCGCAGGGCCTCTGGGCACTTTCTCAGCAGGAGACGTCACCATGGCACGTTGTGATGTTTGCGGCAACGACTATGCGCGGTCGTTCGACGTCGTGCAGGCCGGCCAGACCTGGACATTCGACAGCTTCGAATGTGCGATCCACAAGCTCGCGCCGCACTGCAGCCGTTGCGGTTGCAGCATCGTCGGCCACGGGGTCGAGGCGGGCACCGCGATCTACTGCTGCGCGCACTGCGCGCGCGAAGTCGGCGTGCCCGGCGTCGCCGACCATGCGCCGTGATGCGTTCGGCAGCGGCGCATCGGCGGCGACAGCGTCGCGCGCCATGTCGCGCATCTTCAGTGCAGCCACACGACCGGCAGCCAGCACGCGGTGAAGAGCCAGTCGGCGATCACGACGTGCAGCCACTTCAGCAGGAGGTAGCTCATCGCCGCGGCTCCAGCATGAGCAGCAGCGCGAGCGCGGCCAGCATCGGCAGGTTCTTCAGCACCGGGCCGTAGGGATGGAGCCAGTACTCCGGCAATCGCCAGCTGATCAGCAGCGTGTACAGCACGATCAACGCGATCTGCACCAGCCACAGCCGGCGGCGGGGCCAGGCGAACGTCGCGATGCCCAGCAGCAGGTCCAGCGCCGCGGCGCCGTACAGGAGCGACAGCGCGACCGCGTCGTGCGCGCCGACGCGCGCCAGCAGCGCAAGGCTGTCGCTCACCGGGTAGAGACCGAACGAGACGATGCCGGAGACGAGCCACACGCACGCGATGCTCCAGCGCAGCAGGGCCAGCAGCGGACCGAGCCGTGCGTGGGTCGCGACGATGCGGCGCTGCACCGGCGGCACGAACTGCTCGACGCCGCGCGGCGCGGCGCCCAGGCATCGCGTGAAGGTCTCGGCGCTGGCGACATTGCCTCGCCGCAGCATCTGCCAGGCGTCTGCATCGAGCAAGGTATTCGGCAGATGGCTGCCGAGCGCCGCGGCAATGTCGACAAGCCGCCTCGGCACGCGCAGCAGCGGCGCGCGGCCGAGGCCAATCGCGGCGCGCAGCGCGAGCAGATAGTCGGGCCAGGCCCATGCCGTCGGCCCGACGACCGGCACGCGCTCGGGCACCTGCTCGGGCACGGGCCCCACGATAGGCTCGGCATCGATCAGCCGCACGACCAGCTCCGCCACGTCGTCGACATGAACCGGCTGCACGGCACCGGCGCCCTGCGGCACCGGAATGACCGGCGCGGCCGCAAGTTGCAGAAAGAATTGCGCGCTGGCGCCGTCCAGCCCGAACACCAGCGACGGTTGCAGCACCACGGCGTCCAGCGGCAGCGCCAGCAGCGCGCGGTCGGCCGCGCGTTTGCTCAGGTGGTAGCGGGTGCTCGCCGATTCGTCGGCGCCGAGCGCCGAGAACTGCACGACCCGCGCGACCTGCGCCTGCACGCAGGCCTCGAACAAGGCCTGCGGCGCGCGCACGTGCAGCTGCTCGAAACTCTGGCCGCGCCGCTCGCGCACGATGCCCACGGTGTTGACGACGGCGTCGACGCCGTGCAGCAGCGGGAGCCACTCGGCCGGCGCCGGCGCCGCCGCGAAATCGATCGCGACATAACGCCGCCACGGATGCGTGCGACGCGCGCGCGCCGGGTCCCGCACCGCGCACACCAGCGTGTGGCCGGCCGCCTCCAGGGCATCGGCCAGGTGGCTGCCGATGAAGCCGGTCGCACCGGTGAGCAGTACGCGCAAGCGTTCTCCAGATGCTCAGATATCCAGATGGCCGCAACGGGCGCGGTACGCGCCTTGCCTCTGCAAGGGCACGGGTGGCAAGCGGCATTCCACGGTCGGGCCCACGCGCAAAGCCGGAGATTCACATGACGACACCCATTCCAACCGTTGGCAGGCGCGACATGACCATCCTGTCCTCGGGCGCGCTGGCCGGTCTGCTGTCGATGGCGGCGCTCGCGCTGCGCGGCCGTGCCGAGGCCGGCAGCGCCGCGGCGCCGCTGAACGCGGTCAGCCACTGGCTGTTCGGCGAGCGTGCGCTGCACCTGGATCGCGCCGACCTGCGCCACACCGTGCTGGGCGCGATCGTGCATGTCGCCAGCTCGATGTTCTGGGCCGCGCTGTACGACCGCATTGTGTGCCGGCGCACGCCGCGACCGGCTGCGCTGGCCGCCGGGGCCGCGGGCATCACGGCGGTGGCCGCCGTGACCGACTTCAAGCTGATTCCCGAGCGCCTCACCCCCGGCTTCGAGCACCGGCTGTCGACACGCAGCATGGTGTTGACGTATGCGCTGTTCGCGACCGGCCTGGCGCTGGGTGCGATCGCGACGCGGCGCTCGCGCTGAGCGCCGCGGTCACCGCGCTGCGTCGATGGCAAGCGATCAGTGGGCTTGTGAATGCGCGCCGCCTGGCGCGGAGATGTCCGCGACCGCCTGGCCCACCTTCTTGGCATTCTCGTGACCTGCCACGTCACTGAAGGCGAGGATGCCCACCAGCCGCTTGTCGCGGTTCAGCACCGGAAGGCGGCGCACCTTGATGCCGGCCATGTTGTGGCAGGCATCGTCCAGGTCTTCGTCCTCGAAGCAGTACAGCACCTCGGGCGACATCACGTCGCGGATCTTCGTGTCGGGGCTCAGGCCCTTGGCCACGCCGCGCACGGCGATGTCGCGGTCGGTGACCATGCCGACCAGCCGGTCGTTCTCGCCGACGGGCAAGGCGCCGATGTCCTGCTCCGCCATCATCTGTGCAGCTTCGCGGATGCTGCGCTCGGGGTTCGTCAAATGCACATCGCCTGTCATCACATCACGGACTTTCATGGGGAACCTCCTGGGTCAAGAATCGGCGTGTCGCAGGTATGGGCAACCCGTGCGGCAACCGGTGTGCCCAGGTGTTCGATGCCGCGCAGTGGGATCGCACCTACACGGGCCTGCGCGCGCCGCCGATAGCACCCGGCGGCGCGTGCCTGTAACGTCGAACGGCTTGCCCGATTCCCAAGGCACAGACCTTGGGGATCGCGCAGACCCGACATGGAGGACGCTCGCGCATGACCGTCATCGATACCGCACCGAAACGCACCGCCGCGCAGGCGCTGGCCGCCATGCCGCCGGTGCGCTCGCTGCGGGTGCTGACGGTGAACACGCACAAGGGGTTCACCGCGCTGAACCGCCGCTTGATCCTGCCCGAGCTGCGCGAGGCGGTCCGCAGCGTCGGCGCCGACGTGGTGTTCCTGCAGGAGGTGCAGGGCTCGCATGCCGGTCATTCGGCGCGCTTCGATGGGTGGCCGGCCGAGCCGCACTATGAGTTCCTGGCCGACCAGATCTGGCCGGAGTTCGCCTACGGGCGAAACGCCGTCTACACCGAGGGGCACCACGGCAATGCGGTGCTGTCGAAGTTCGCGATCGCGGAGTTCGCGAACCATGACGTCTCGATCGGCGCCCACGAGGCGCGCGGCCTCCTGCATTGCACGCTGGAGGTGCCGGGGCAGCCGGCCGGCGTGCATGCGGTGTGCGTGCACCTGGGCCTGCTCGAGTCGCACCGGCGGCACCAGCTCGACGGGCTGTGCGCGCTGATCCGCCGCCATGTGCCGGCGCATGCGCCGCTGCTCGTCGCGGGGGACTTCAACGACTGGCGCCGCCGCGCGCACGAGGTGCTGCAGCGCGATGCCGGCTTGCGCGAGGTTTTCGTGCAGGCGAACGGCGCTGCGGCGAAGACGTTCCCGGCGCGCTGGCCGCTGCTGCCGCTGGACCGCATCTATGTGCGCAACGCGCGGGTCCATGCGCCGCTGCCGCTGCCGCGCCATCCCTGGTCGCGCCTGTCGGACCATGCGCCGCTCGCCGCGGAGATCGGCCTGTGAAGGCGCGCTGGACCGAGGGCAACCGGGCCCGGCTGCTCGAGAACGGGGAGGAGTTTTTCCCCACCGTGTTCGCGGCAATCCGCGCCGCGCGCTTCGAGGTCATCCTCGAAAGCTTCATCGTGTTCGACGACAAGGTCGGCCGGCAGCTGCAGGCGGCGCTGCTGCACGCCGCGCGGCGCGGCGTGCAGGTCGACATGATGGTCGACGGCTTCGGCTCGGGCGACCTGCCGGCCGCGTTCGTCGCGCCGTTGACTTCGTCCGGCGTGCGGCTGCGCAGCTTCGACCCGAGCTCGCGCGTGTTCGGTCTGCGCATGAACGTGCTGCGCCGCATGCACCGCAAGATCGTCGTGATCGACCGCGAGCGCGCGTTCGTCGGCGGCATCAACTACGCGGCCGACCACCTGCAGGATTTCGGGCCGCTCGCGAAGCATGACTACGCGGTCGAGCTCGAAGGGCCGATCGTCGAGGAGATCCACAGCTTCGCCCGTTCGGTCGTGCGCGAGGAAGCCGCGCGCGAAGGCCAGCGCCAGCGGCACGACGTGGCGGTGCAGCAGCCCCGCGCGGCCGGCGACGTGCAGGCCCTGCTGGTGACCCGCGACAACCACGAGCACGAGAACGACATCGAGCGCCATTACCGCGCCGCGATCCGCACCGCGCGCAGCCGCGTGCTGATCGCGAACGCGTACTTCTTCCCCGGCTATCGGCTGCTGCGCGAAATACAGCGGGCGGCGCGCCGCGGGGTCGACGTCCGGCTGGTGCTGCAAGGAACGCCGGACATGCCGATCGCGAAGTCCGCGGCGAGCTGGCTGTACGAGCACCTGCTGCGCGACGGCGTGAAGATCCACGAATACCTGAAGCGGCCGATGCACTGCAAGGTCGCGGTGGTCGACGACGACTGGTCCACCGTGGGCTCGAGCAACCTCGATCCGCTCAGCCTCGCGCTGAACCTGGAGGCCAACGTCGTGCTGCGCAGCGCCGCCTTCGCGACGCAGCTACGCGGCAGGCTCGAAGAGCTGATCGCGACCGAATGCGTCGAGGTCGCGACGACGCCCGGCACCGGCTTGGGCTGGTGGCAGCAGCTTCGCAGCCTCGTCGTGTTCCACTTCCTGCGCAAGTTCGCGGTGTGGGCGAGCTGGCTGCCGCGCCACACGCCGCGGCTGCACGCGCACGCGCCGCCCGACGGGCTGCCGGCCGACGAGGAACGGCTGCACGGCGCCGGCGCCGCGACCGAAAGCCCGCATGGGCGTTGACGATGCGGCGTGACGCGGTGCACTCGGGCAACTTCGCGCCGGTCCGGGCCGCCGGGCCGATGGCGCGCGCCCGAATGCGCGCCCACCATTGGCGGATCTTCAGGCGCGTGCTGACGGTTGCGTTCTTCGCGGCCGTGGCGTGGCTGCTGATCGAGCAGGCGCGAACCATCGATTGGCCCGCGGTGTTCCGCTCGATCCGCGGCTATCCGCTGCAGTCGCTGGCGCTGGCCGCGGCACTGGCCGCCGCGAGCCACGTGACGTACTGCGGCTACGACCTCATCGGCCGCCGCTACACCGGCCATCAGCTGCCGGCGAGAAGCGTCGCCGCGGTCGGCTTCGTCTCGTACGCGTTCAACCTCAACCTCGGCTCGCTGGTCGGTGCGTTCGCGCTGCGCTACCGGCTCTATGCGCGGCTCGGCCTGACGATCGGCGTGACCTCGCGCATCCTCGCGCTGAGCATGCTGACGAACTGGCTTGGTTATCTGTGCGTCGCCGGGACGGTGTGCCTGCTGCGGCCGCTGCAGCTGCCGCCGAACTGGCGCATCGGCAGCGCCGCGCTGCCGGCAATCGGGGCGGTCGCGCTCGCGGTGGTCGCGGCTTATGTCGTCGCGTGCTTCACGGCCAGGCGCCGCGAATGGATGGTGCGCGGGCACCGCCTGATCCTGCCGGACGGCCGGATCGCGCTGGTGCAGCTCGCGATCGCGTCGCTGAACTGGACGCTGATCGGGTCGGTCGTGTTCGTGCTGCTGCAGGGCCGGGCCGACTATGCGTCGGCGATCAGTGTGCTGCTGGTCGGAGCGGTGGCCGGGCTGCTGGCCCACATCCCGGCCGGGCTGGGCGTGCTGGAGGTGGTGTTCGTCGCGCTGCTGTCGCAGTGGGTCGGGCAGACCGATGTGCTGGGCGCGGTGCTGACGTACCGCGCCCTCTACTACCTCGCACCGCTGGCGATCGCGATCCCGCTGTACCTCGCGATCGAGGCGCGGGTCGCGCGCGGGCCCGGGTGATGGTGACCGGGTGATGTGCGTGGTGCGCGTGACGCGGGTCAGTGCAGGCTGGCCGCTCGATCACCGGCGGCCTGCGCGGCCGCGCGATCTTTCGTCAGCGCTGCTGCCTCGCTGTCCGGCTGGCTCCGTTCGTCCATCGCCCGGTGGCCCACAGGAGCGCCGAGCAGCCGATCCAAGGGACGATTGGTCAACGCGCGCACCGTCAGGCCGGCGCCGACGATCGCGAGCAGCGTGCCGCGGATGTCGCGACGCCCGAGGCCATAGGTCGCGAGCGCCACGCCGCCCATTGCGGACAGGAGCTGCGTGCTGGCCGTCCAGTTCTCCTGCATCAGCAGGCTGCGCGGCCCCGTTGGGTGGCCGGCACCCTGCAGGAGCGGTACACCGTCGGCGTGCTGCCGCGTCTCGAGCCGGTCCTCTACCTGCCGCACGCCGCGCACCGAGGCGGTCTTGCGCAGCAGGCGGTCGTGCTCGTCCTGCAGCACGATGCCGCTGAGCGTCACGCGTCCTTCGCACGCCTCCACCTTGACTGCGCGAGGGTGCGAGATGCAGCGGCCCAGATGTGCACGCACGCGCTCGACGAGCACATCGTCGATCGGAGGCTTGCGGTGCAATGCGCCGCGCAGCTCGGCGACGAGGCCGGTGGCCCGGTGCGTCATGTCGCGCATACCGGCACCGGCCAGGTAGGACGCCCTGGCGCCGAAGTGAACGGCCTTGTCGCGGATGCGGGCCGCGCGTCGGCGCCCTTGCTGCGGATCCAGCAGGTACATCACCAAGGCGCCTGCGCCGGCCGCCATCATCGTGTGGCCAGGGTGACTACCGATCTTTCCAGTCTTCTCGTCCATGGCATTCCCTTCCTTGTCCGTGCGCATCGCAAATCGGTGCCCTAAAGAGGGTAGAGCAATGGCGCATACCCCCTCGCCGAAAGGGTGTCGCCGATGCGCTTGGGTATCGCGCTTGCCGGCCGGCACGCAGCGAGTGATCACCGGCCCCTGTCCGCTCGCAGGCACGGCGTATGCGAACGGTTCTTCGCGCTGAAACCGGCAGCAGCAAGACGGGATCTCGCAGCGACTGAACTGCACCGAGAAGCGATGAACGTTGGGTCGGGCGGCTTCGCGGACAGGTGCGCGCGCCGCAGTAAGGTTTACGGAAAGAGGAACGATTTACCGACGAGGCCGACGATGCCGAAGCCAAGTGCATCGAACGCGAAGGCCGCGGTCCGAGACGGCCGGTTCTGCACGCAGTACGTGGACGGGAGGAAGGTGACGATCGGTTTCGCGGCC
>Ga0070706_100004232_pt1 | contig 13928 bp, 15 predicted proteins | sample KBSK5501metaG_FD_65476 | JGI IMG/M metagenome (GOLD analysis project Ga0070706, IMG submission 65476) | Corn, switchgrass and miscanthus rhizosphere microbial communities from Kellogg Biological Station, Michigan, USA - KBS K5-50-1 metaG | ecosystem: Host-associated > Plants > Roots >...
TCGCTCGGCCCGATGCGCTTCGGGCAGCCCCAGGGCGAGGTGTTCCTCGGCCGTGACCTCGCGCACTCGCCCGACTACTCGGACGAGGTGGCGGCGAGCATCGACGCCGAGGTGCGGCGGCTGATCGAATCCGCCCACAACGCGGCGCGCCACATCCTGGAGACCAACCGGGCGGTGCTCGACCGTCTGGCGTCGGACCTGATCGAGCACGAGACCCTCGAGACCGATCGAGTGCAGCAGGTCTTCGCCGACGTGCGTCCGTGGGACGGCTCCCGGTCCGACGGCGCCGGGCGCGCCGCCTCGGCCGCGGCCACCGACCACAACCCGCCGGCGCGCACACCGAAGGCGCAAGAGTGAGCGACGGCATCCGCGCCGTTCCCTCCGACGAGGAGCCAAGGGAGTTCGACAAGCCGCGCATCGAGCGCGCCGTGCGCGAGATCCTCGAGGCGATCGGCGAGGACCCGGACCGGGACGGCCTCCAGTTCACGCCGCGCCGCATCGCCGACATGTACGAGGAGATCTTCAGCGGGCTGCGCGAGGACCCGCGTCACCACGTCATCACCACGTTCGAGGCCGACCACGACGAGATGGTGATGGTTCGCGACATCCCGATCACCAGCTACTGCGAGCACCACCTCGTCCCCTTCAACGGGCGCGCGCACGTCGCGTACATCCCTGACACGGACGGGCGGATCACGGGTCTGTCGAAGCTGGCGCGCATGGTCGACGGGTTCGCCAAGCGGCCGCAGGTCCAGGAGCGGCTCACCACCGAGATCGCCGACGCGCTCGTCGACATCCTCACCCCGCACGTGTTCGTGGTCATCGAGGCCGAGCACCTGTGCATGACGATGCGCGGGGTGAAGAAGCCGGGGTCGCTGACCGTCACGTCGGCCGTGCGCGGCATGTTCAAGGACAATCCCGCCACCCGGGCCGAGGCCATGAGCTTCATCGGCCAGACGGGCCGCCGAGGCTGAGGCACCGCACGATGCGTGCGCAAGGGGACATATAGGCCCCCCGCGGCGACGGCGGCTTTGCCGACCGTCGCCGCAAAGCCGGAGCTTGCGACGGCGACAGTCAAAGCGCACGCATCGATAACCGCCGGTACGCTTCGGCTGAATGTTCGAGTGGGATCGAGTGTGTGGCGCGCGGACGGCGGTCATGGGGATCGTCAACGTCACACCCGATTCGTTCTCGGACGGCGGCCGCTTCCTCGATCCCGACGCCGCCGTCGCGCACGGGATCGAGCTCGCCGAACACGGAGCCGACGTCCTCGACGTCGGCGGCGAGTCGACCCGCCCCGGCGCCGCGCCGGTGCCGGCCGACGAGGAGCTCCGCCGGGTCGTCCCGGTCGTCGAGCAACTCGCGGCGGCCACGACCGTCCCTCTGAGCGTCGACACCACGAAGGCGGCGGTCGCCCGAGCCGCGCTCCACGCCGGCGCCACCGTCGTCAACGACGTTTCCGCGGGCCGAAGCGACCCCGAGATCCTCGGCGTCACGGCGGCAGCCGGCGCCGGCTACGTCGTCATGCACATGCAGGGTGAGCCGCGCACGATGCAGGCCGACCCGCGCTACGACGACGTCGTCGCCCAGGTCGGCGACTTCCTCGCCGACCGGATCGAGGTCGCACGCGCGGCCGGTGTCGCCGAGGGCGCGCTGGCCGCCGACCCGGGCATCGGATTCGGCAAGACGGTGGAGCACAATCTCCGGCTGCTCGCCGGCCTACCGGCGCTCGCCGAGCGGGTCGGAGTGCCGGTGCTGGTCGGCACTTCGCGCAAGACCTTCGTCGGGAAGGTGCTCGCGCGCGCAGGCGCTGCCTCCGGTGACCTGCCCGTCGACCAGCGCGAGGAGGGGACGCTGGCGACCGTCGTCTGGGCGATCGAGCGCGGCGCGTCGATCGTGCGCGTGCATGACGTGCTCCCGGCCGTTCGCGCCGTTCGCCTCCTGGACGCGCTGCACTCGGCGGATGCGAGCGCGGCGTGAAAGGGCGGTGGGCGCAGGGCCTCGAGCCTCGCTACTTCACGTGGGTGATCACGGGCCGGTTGGCGGCGTCCGAGCGCCCCGGCGGCTTCGCCCGCAATCACCGGAAGGTGCGCCGTCAGGAGGAGCTGTTGTGGCTCGCCGGGCACGGGTTCACGCACGTGTTGTCGCTCCTGGACTCGCCGCACAACCTGCACGCCTACGAGGAGGCCGGGCTGGCGTACGAGCACGTGCCGTTGGGCCGGCACGACGAGCTCGCCGAACGGCTGCAGGACGTGTACACGACGCTGGCTGGGTGGCTCGACAACCCGTCGGAGCGGGTCCTGATGCACCACGAGGAGTTCGGCGACCGGCTCCTCGGCGTCGTGGCCGGCTTTCTCCTTTATTCCGGGCTCGTGCACGAGGGACCGCACGCCATTGTTGTGCTGGAGAAGCTGACGGGTCGCCAGCTCGGTTCGGTGGGCCGGGAGATCGTCGCCGTGACGGTGAACGAGGGACTCTTCCGGTACCCGCGCCCGGCGCCCCAGCCGGTCCCGACCCCGGCGCAGGCGGAGGCAGCGACGCCGAAGCCGGCCAAGGCACGATCGAAGTCGAAGGCCGAGACGGTGGGCAAGGCGAAGAAGGCCGCGTCGGCTCGTGGCAAGAAGGCGAAGGCTTGACCGCACGGCGGTCGCGTCGATCGGGTAAGTAAGCACGATGGACAAGATCCTCATCGCCGGTCTTCGTGAGCTCGGTGTCCACGGCGTGCTCCCAGAGGAGCAGGGCCGTCCGCAACCGTTCGAGGTCGACGTGGAGCTCGACGTCGACCTGGCCGCCGCCGGGGAGAGCGACCATCTCGACGACACCGTCGACTACTCGGCCGTCTCCGAGGCGGTCAGCCGGGTCGTGAAGTCCGAGCGGTACCAACTGCTCGAGCGACTGGCGACGCGCATCGCGGAGGTGTGCGGTGCCGACCCCCGCGTGAAGGCAGCCACCGTGACGGTCCGAAAGCTGCACCCGCCGGTGCGGGCGATGGTCGATCACGTCGCCGTGCGCATCGAGCGGTAGCCGTGCGCGCCGGGGACCGGTTCGTCGTCGCGATCGAGTCGCTCGAAGACGGTCGCAACGCGAGCGTCAACCACGACGGCCAGAATGCCGGCTCGGTGGTCGTGCGCGTCCGTGACCGCGAGCAGGGAACGATCGTCCGCGCCATCCCGGTCGGTACAGACATCGCCGCCGCCGAGGACCTGCGCCTTCGCGTCCAAGACGACCTCGCCCACTTCGACGCCGACACCTTCGCGCGCCGGTACGGGATTGGCGCCGGTGGCCGTCCCCCTCTACGGCGCGCGCACGTCGGCCTCGGCTCCAACGTGGGCGACCGCGCCGCCGCCCTGCAAGCGGCGGTCGACGGGCTCGCCGCCGCCGACGGCGTCACGGTCGTCGCGGTGTCGCCCGTCTACGAGACGGACCCGGTCGGCGGGCCCGAGCAGCCGGAATATCTCAACGCAGTCGTCGCCGTCGAAACCGATCGCACGGCTCGCGAGCTGCTCGAGCTGGCCAAGCGGCTGGAGGACGAGGCGGGGCGGGTTCCCGGCGAGCGGTGGGGCCCCCGCCCGCTCGACGTCGACGTCCTCCTCGTCGGCGACGACGAGGTCGACGAGCCCGACCTGGTCGTTCCCCACCCCCGCCTCTACGAGCGGGCGTTCGTGATGGTGCCGCTCGCCGACCTCGACCCGATGCTCGCCCCGTGGGTGCCGCCCGGCGACGCGGGGGTCCGCCCCAGCGAAGTACAGTTGGCGCTGCCACAGACCCAGTAGTCCGGTACCCGGCGACGGGACCGGAACGAAAGGCTGCGCAACGTGGACGCAACCAGTCCGTCCCGGGCATTCGCGCTCGTGGGACCCGGCCGAGCGGGCACTGCCGTCGCCCTCGCGCTCGCCGCGCGCGGTTGGCGGCCGGTCGCGGTAGCGGGGACGACGCCGGACGCCTCATCGACGCGTACCGTGGCAGCGCGACTCGCCGCGCCGGCGGTCGAGATCGCCGACGCCGGGCGGGAGGCCGACGTCGTGATCGTCGCCACTCCCGACGCCGTCATCGCCCCCGCCGCCGCCGAGCTCGCGCCCGCCCTTCGCCCCGGCACACTCGTCGTCCACCTCTCGGGTGCGTCGACGCTGCACGAGCTCGATGGCCTGCTGCTCGCACGCCCGGACGTCGAGGTCGGCTCGCTGCATCCACTCCAGTCGCTGCCGTCAGCCGACGTTGGGCGGCGTCGCCTCGCGGGGGCGTGGTGCGCGATCGACGGGTCGCCGCGGGTCGAGAAGATCGCGCTCACGCTGGGCATGCGCCCGTTCCGCGTCGACGCCGCCGATCGCGTCGGCTATCACGCGGCCGCGTGCGTGGCTTCGAACCACCTCGTGGCGCTGCTCGGCCAAGTCGAGCGACTGGCCGCGCACGCAGGCGTGCCGTTCGAAGCGTTCCTTCCACTTGTTCGGCGGACGGTCGACAACGTCGACGAGCTCGGTCCCGCCGGCGCGCTTACCGGCCCTGTCGCGCGCGGCGACGACGAGACGCTCCTCCGGCACGTCGACGCCCTGCCGGACGACGAGCGTGACGCGTACGAGGCGCTGGTACGCGAGGCACGGCGGCTCGCCGAGGCCGCGAACACCGCGCGCGAAGAGACGCTCGCATGATCGTCGTCGAGCGCATCGCCGAGCTGCGGGACCGGTGCGACTCCGCACGTCGGGCGGGTGAGACCGTCGGGCTCGTGCCGACCATGGGCTTCTTCCACGAAGGCCACCGGTCGCTGATGCGCGCCGCGCGCGCCGACCACGATCTCGTGGTCACGACGATCTTCGTGAACCCGCTGCAGTTCGCCGAGAACGAGGACCTCGCCGGCTACCCGCGCGACCTCGCGGCCGACACCCTTGCCGCGGAGGCGGAGGGCGTCGACGTGCTCTTCGTCCCGAGCGTCCCCGAGATGTATCCCGAGCCGACGGTCACCACTGTCCACGTCGCCGGGCTCACGGAGGGGTTGTGCGGCGCCGCCCGCCCGACTCACTTCGACGGCGTCACCACCGTCGTCGCCAAGCTGTTCTCGATCGTCGGGCCCTCCACCGCCTACTTCGGGCGCAAGGACTTCCAGCAGCTCGCCATCGTGCGGCGCATGGCCGCCGATCTCGACCTGCCCGTCGCGGTCGTCGGCTGCCCGCTCGTCCGGGAGCCCGACGGCGTGGCGATGTCGAGCCGGAACGCCTACTTGTCGACCGACGAGCGCCGGCGCGCCACCGGCATCTTCGCCTCGCTGCGCGCCGCCGCCGCGGCCGTCGAGGCCGGCGAGCGCGACCCCGAGCGCGTCCGCGCCGTCGTGGGGGCGGAAGCCGTGCGCCACGGCCTCGACCTCGAGTACGCCGAGATCCGGCGGGCGTCGGACCTGGCGCCGTTGGTCACGATCGACGGCGAGGTCGTCGTCGCGGTGGCGAGCCCGGTCGGTAAGGCACGCCTGATCGACAACGTCACGATGCAGATCGCCGGCGCCGAGGTCGCGACCGACCTCGGCGTCATCCCAATCGCCGAACAGGAGAGCACGAGCTGATGCGCCGAACGATGATGAAGTCCAAGATCCACCGGGCCACGGTCACGGGCGCCGACCTCGACTACGTGGGCTCGATCACGCTCGACCCGAAGCTCATGGATCTCGCCGACGTCCTCGAGCACGAGCAGGTGCACGTGCTCGACCTCGACAACGGCACCCGCTTCGAGACCTACGCCATGCGCGGCGGTCCCGGCGACGTCATCCTCAACGGCGCTGCCGCCCGTCTCGTGCACACGGGTGACCGCGTCATCGTGATCACCTATGCGCAGTACGACGAGGCCGAGCTCGAGTCGTATTCGCCGAAGATCGTGCACGTCGACTCGCGCAATCGTCCGACCGACGATGACTTCCAGGCACTCGACCGGGAGTTGCACGAGCTCGCTCCGTGACAACTCGCGGAGGCGGCGGCTTTGCCGACCGCCGGAGCAGGAGCCGGAGCTTGCGACGGCGACCAAGACGGCGACCGACGAGAACTACCGATCAGTAGGCTGGGCTGATGTTCGACCTGCTGGTGCTCGGCAGTGGGATCGCCGGCTTGTCGGGAGCCGTCCATGCCGCGCGCGAAGGCTGGTCGGTGATCGTCCTCACGAAGGGCGAGCTCGCCCACTCCGCGACGCGCTACGCGCAGGGTGGCGTCGCCGCCGCGCTCGACGGCCGTCCGGACGACTCGCCCGAGCTGCACCTCTCCGACACCATCGCGGCCGGCGCCGGTCTCTGCGACCCGGACGCGGTGCGCGTGCTCGTCACCGAAGGCCCCGAGCGCGTCCGTGAGCTCATCGCCATGGGCGCGGTCTTCGACCAGACCGGCGACGGCGAGGCGGCCGGGCTCGCGCTTGCGCGCGAAGGCGGCCACTCGGCCGCCCGCGTGCTGCACGCCGGCGGTGACGCCACCGGCGCCGAGATCGAGCGGGCGCTCGTCGCCGCGGTCGAGGCGACAGCCGCGGAGGTGCGCGAGGGCTGGCTGGCGCTCGACTTCCTCGTGGAGGCGGGACGTGCGGTGGGCGTGACGGCGCGGGCGCCCGACGGGACGACGACCGAGGTCCGGGCCCGCCACACGATCGTCGCCACCGGCGGCGCCGGGCAGTGCTTCGCCGTGACGACCAACCCGGCCCTGTCGACCGGCGACGGCATCGCCATGGCCCTGCGCGCCGGCGTGGCCGTCGCCGACGTCGAGTTCATGCAGTTCCACCCGACCGCGCTCCACCACCCGGCGATGCCGCGACCACTGCTCTCCGAGGCCCTGCGGGGCGAAGGCGCGGTTCTGCGCGACCGGCACGGGCGCGCGTTCATGGCCGACGAGCACCCGCTCGGCGACCTCGCGCCGCGCGACATCGTCGCCCGGGCGCTCACGCGACGGCTCCAGGAGCAGGGCACCGACCACCTGTGGCTGGACGCGACGGCGATCGACGGCTTCGAGGCGCGCTTCCCGACGATCTGGCGCGCGTCCCGCGCGGTCGGCCTCGATCCTCGCCGCGACTGGCTCCCGGTCGCGCCCGCCGCCCACTACCTCTGCGGCGGCGTCTGCACCGACCTCGACGGCGCGACGGTCCTGCCCGGGCTGTGGGCGTGCGGCGAGGCCGCCTGCTCGGGCGTGCACGGCGCGAACCGACTGGCGTCGAACTCGCTGCTCGACGGGCTGGTGTTCGCGCGCCGCGCCATCGACGCCATCGAACGTGGGAAGGACGAGCCCGACGAGAACGGCGTGCTCCGCGGCGTCGAGTCGTACATTGCCGGCGCGTCACCGGCGACGCCGGGTGATGCTGACACGCCAGTCGCACGCGGGGAGCTCCAGCGCGTCATGACCCGCGAGGCGGGCGTGCTCCGTGAGGCCGCCAGCCTCGAGCGCGCCGCCGCGAAGCTCGCGACCATGGTCGGCGCGGCCGACCCCGAAGTGCGCAACCTGGTCACGGTCAGCACCGCGCTCGTCGACGCCGCACGAGCGCGCACAGAGTCGCGTGGCACACACACCCGCCTCGACTTCCCCGAGCCGTCGTCCGAGTTCCTCGGCAGGTTCGTGTTCAGCGCGGCCACGCAGCGCCTCTTCGTGCCCCTCCCCGCACAGGAGCCGGCAGCGCGGTGAGCGACGCCGCCGCCGCCGTCGGTCCGCTGCGCGAGGCCGTCGCCGTCGCCCTCGACGAGGACCTGGGCGTGCTCGGCGATCTCACGTCGCAGGCGATCATCCCCGAGGCCGCCCTTGGCACCGGCCACTTCGTCGCCCGTGAGCACGGAGTGCTGGCGGGGACGCAGGCCGCGGACGAGGTGTACCGGCAGCTCGATCCGGACGTCACCGTGACGTGGCGGGTGCAGGACGGCGACCCGGTCGCGGCCGGCCACGAGCTCGGCCGGGTCTTCGGGCGGATGCGATCGATCCTGAGCGGCGAGCGCACCGCGCTCAACTTCCTCTGTCACCTGGCGGGCGTCGCCACCCTCACCCGCGCGTTCGTCCAGGCCGCCGGGGGCGGGGTGCGGGTCCTCGACACCCGCAAGACGCTCCCCGGGCTGCGGGCGCTCGAGAAGGCGGCGGTGCGCGCCGGCGGCGGGCACAACCACCGGGCCTCCCTGTCGGACGCGCTCCTGATCAAGGACAACCACCTCGTCGCGCTGGGCATCGAGAAGTCGGTCCAGGCCGCGAGCGACCGGTGGCCGGGCCGCACCGTCGAGGTCGAGTGCGAACGGCCTGAGCAGGTGGCGGAGGCGGTCGAAGCCGGGGCCGGCATCGTGATGCTCGACAACATGACGGCAGCGCAGGTGAAGAAATGCGTGGCGCTCGTGCGCAAGAGCAGCCGCCCCGGTGTCCTCGTCGAGGTCTCCGGCCGCGTCACGCTCGAGACGGTCGCCGAGTACGCGGCCGCCGGCCCGGACCTGATCTCGACCAGCGCGATCACCCAGTCGGCGCCCGCGCTCGACCTCGGCCTCGACGTCGAAGGCGAGGGCTGACCGGTGCTGCTAGCGATCGACGCCGGCAACACCCAGACCGTCATCGGCTTGTTCGACGACAGCGAGCTGGCCGACCACTGGCGCATCGCGACCGTCGCCGACCGCACCGAGGACGAGCTGGCGTTGATGATCCAGCAGTTCCTCGGCTTCCACGGCTTCTCGTTCGACGCCCAGGTGACGGGCGTAGCCATCGCGTCCGGCGTCCCGCGGGTGACGGCGGCGCTGCGGCTCATGACCCGCCGCTACTTCGGGTTCGACGCGATGGTCGTCGAGCCGGGTGTCCGCAGCGGCATGCCGATCCTGTACGACAACCCCAAGGAGGTCGGGCCCGACCGCATCGCCAACGCGGTGGCGGCGTACGACCTGTACGGCGGCCCGTCGATCGTCGTCGACTTCGGCACCGCCAACACCATCGAGGCGATCAGCGAGAAGGGCGAGTACCTCGGCGGCGCGATCTTCCCCGGCATCGAGATCTCGATGGACGCGTTGTTCGCCCGCGCCGCCGCCCTCCGCCGCGTCGAGCTCGTGCCGCCGAAGAACGTGATCGGCAAGTCGACGATGGAGTCGGTGCAGTCGGGTGCGGTCTACGGCTTCACCGGGCAGATCGACGCGCTCGTCGAGCGGTTCCAGGCTGAGCTGGGAGACTGCACCGTCTTGGCCACCGGCGGGCTCGCCGAGCTCATCGTCCCGTTCTCCCGCACGATCCAGCACAATGAGCCCTGGCTCACCCTCCACGGGCTCCGGATCGTGTTCGAGAGGAACCGTTGAGCGAACTCCAGGACGAGCGGGCGCGCCGCCTCGCCAAGGTCGAAGCGGAGCGCGCGCAGGGCCGCGATCCCTACCCGGTGCGCTTCGACCGGACCCACACGACGGCCGAGCTGCACACGGCGTACGGACGCATCGACGCCGGAGCCGAGGTCGACGACACCGTGCGGGTGGCGGGGCGGCTGATGCTCATCCGACGCCAGGGCAAGCTCACGTTCGCGACCCTGCGAGACGGCACGGGAACGGTCCAGCTCTTCGTGTCCCGGGCGGTGATCGGCGACGAGCGCCACGCCGCCTTCGACGACCTCGACCTCGGCGACTGGGTCGGCGCCGAGGGCACCGTCATGAAGACGAAGAAGGGCGAGCTCTCCGTCACGGTCACGGGATTCGAGCTCCTCGCCAAGGCGCTGCGACCGCTGCCGGACAAGTGGCACGGCCTCGCCGACGTTGACACCCGGTTCCGCCAGCGCTACGTCGACCTGATCGTGAACGAGGAAGCCCGGCGCGTGTTCGAGGTGCGCGTCACCGCCATCGAAGCCCTCCGATCGTTTCTCAAGGAGCGAGGGTTCGTCGAGGTGGAGACCCCGGTCCTCAACGAGGTCATCGGCGGCGCGACGGCCAAGCCCTTCTTCACGCACCACAACGCGCTCGACCTCGATCTCACGCTTCGGATCGCGCTCGAGCTCCCCCTCAAGCGTCTCCTGGTCGGCGGATACGAGAAGGTCTTCGAGATCGGGCGGGTGTTCCGCAACGAGGGGCTGGGCACCCGGTACAACCCCGAGTTCACGATGCTCGAGGCCTACCAGGCCTTCGCCGACTACCACGACATGATGGACCTGACCGAACAACTCGTCGCGCACGCGGCGCACACGTCGGTAGGGACCACCCGGGTCGGGACGGGCGAAGCGGCGGTCGACCTGACCCCGCCGTGGCCGCGCCAGCCGATGCTGTCGTTGATCCGTGAGCACGCCGGCGTCGACGTTCATCCTTCGATGCCGGCCGAGAAGCTGGAGCGCATCTGCGACGACCTCGACGTGCCCCACCAGCCGGGCTGGGGGCCGGGGATGCTCGTCATGGAGATCTACGAGAAGACGGTCGAGCCCAACCTCGTCGGCCCGATGATCGTGTGCGACTACCCGCGTGAGGTCTCGCCGCTCGCCCGGACGCATCGGGACGACCCGTATCTCGTGGAGCGCTTCGAGGTCGTGGTGCTCCGCCGCGAGCTCGTGAACGCGTTCAGCGAGCTCACCGATCCTGTCGACCAACGGGCGCGCTTGGAAGAGCAGGCGGCACTGCGCGCCCGCGGCGAGGAGGAGGCGATGGACGTCGATGAGGACTACGTGCGCGCGCTCGAGTACGGGCTGCCGCCGTGCGGCGGTCTCGGCATCGGCGTCGACCGGCTCGTGATGCTGCTCGCCGGGGTCACCTCGATCCGTGAGGTGATCCTGTTCCCGCACCTGCGTCCCGAGGCGGGGGAGAGCTGATGCGCGTCCTGGTGACCGGCATGGGCGGCGAGCTCGGCACGCGCGTCGCGCAGCTGCTCGAGGAGCGCGACGAAGCGAGCGAGATCGCCGGCTTCGACATGTGGCCACCTCGGCGCCGCCTGCGCCGCAGCGAGTTCCACCGCATCGAGCCGCTCGACCAGGAGCGCATCACCGAGTTCGTGCACGACTTCGCGCCCGAGATCGTCATCCACTACGGCGTCTACGAGCCCGACTCGCGGCTCGGCGGACGGGAGGCGGCCGAGGCGAGCGAGGCGTGCACCGTGCACGTGCTCACGGCGGCGGCGGAGACCGGCGGTCTCGAGCGGGTCGCGGTCCGCAGCGGTCTCGAGGTGTACGGCCGGGGCCGGGGACGGCCGGTGGTACCGGCAGAGGACGCGCCGCTCGCGCCGACGTCCCCGTACGGACGGACCTGCCTCGAGGTCGAGACGCTGGCGGCCGCGCTCGTGCGGCGCCTCGGCATCCCGGTGGCGGCCCTTCGGTTGGCGCCCGTCGTCGGCTCGCACGTGCCCAGCCCGCTGGGCCGGGTCCTGCGCCTCCCTCTGGTGCCGGTCCCGGCGCTGGCGGATCCCGCCTTCGTGCTCCTGTCCCAGGAGGACGCGGCGCGGGCGATGGTCGAGGCGGTGATGCGCAGCGTCGACGGGCCGGTCAACGTGGTCGGGCGGGGCGCGGCGAGCCCGTGGCAGGCGGCGCGGCTCGGTGGGCGCATCCCGATCCCGGTGCTCGGGCCGGGGTGGGACGCCGCCCGGCGCATCGCGGAGATCGCCGGCGCGCCGGTGCCGCCGCACGTCGTCGAGCTGCTGCGCCAAGGACGGGCCGGCGACGGCACCCGCGCGCACGACGTCCTGTCGCTCCCGGGGCTGCGATCCACGCTCGAGATCTGCACCGAGCTGTACGAGTGGGGCACGGTGAGCCAGCTCCGCCCGGCCGAGGACGTGGCGTGAGCGCATCGCCTGATACCGCCTACGGCCTCACCGAGGACGACCGCGTACAGGCGCTCGAGTCGCCGCTCGCGTTCGCGCGCCGCCGGTTCGACGGGGAGTTCCACATCGACGCGTTCGGCGGCGACGCGCAGCTCATGGACCTCGCCGGGCTCGTAGTCGCATTCGGCGTGCGCGTCGAGGTCGAGCACGCCGAGCGCCTCCCGCACATCGGCGGCGCGCTCGTCGTGGCCAATCGCGGGTTGGGACTCGTCGAACCCGCCGCGCTTGCCGTCGCCGTCCGCGTCGCGGTGGGTCGCCGGCTGCGCGTCATCGGCGCGCCCGACACGCCCATCCTCGGCGATATCGTCCGCAAGATCGGCGCTGTCGGCTATCGCGCCGACGACGTCGCCGCGCTGTTGCGCGCCGGGCACCTGGCGGCGGCCCCGCTCGCGTCGACATGGTTGCGATCGGGGGCCGGGGCGCCGCCGCGCGAGCTCCTCGCCGCCATCCTCGGCTACCCCGTCGTGCCGGCTGCCGTGCTGCCCGGCGGTCCGGGCCCGCTCCCGATCCGGCCATGGCGCGTGATCGTCGGCCCCGTGGTCGAGACCGCCACCGACGCCGTCCCGGGCGACACGCTCGCCGGCGCCGAGCTGGCCGAACGGACGCGCGCCGCCGTCAACCGCCTGCTCGAGACCGCGCGCGGCTCGGGCTGACGCTCGGGCTGAACCGACAGGGCCTGACTAGTTCCTTTCGGAACAGAGAGCCATTCCCCGACGTTGCCGTCAGGTAGATTTCTCGGTGTACTGACGCGAACGAATGTTCGCGACGAGCAAGCGGAGGGAGCGGTGAAGCAGGTCACCTCCGACGACGGCGTCGAGATCGCCTACGACGTCTGGGGTCGCCCGGACGGCCCGCCGGTCCTCCTGATCCAGGGCCTCGGCACCGACTCCCGGGGCTGGGCGCTCCAGCGCATGGCGTTCGGCCGGCACTACCGCTGCTTCGCGCCCGACAACCGCGGTGTCGGGCACACCGGCCCCACGCCGCGGCCCTACTCGCTCGAGCAGATGGCGGACGACGCGCTCGCCGTCCTGGACGCCGAGGGCGTCACGTCGGCGCACATCGTCGGCGCGTCGATGGGCGGCGTGATCGCGCAGGTCATCGGCGTCATGCACCCCGAGCGAACCCGGTCGCTGGTGCTGGCGTGCACGTCGTGCCAGCACCATCCGTGGCGCCGCGAAGTTCTCCAGGAGTGGGCCGACGCGGTGCAGGAGCGCGGCTCGGCCGGCCTCAACGACGAAGCGCTGCGCTGGCTCGTCGGACCCCGACTGCGCCGGCGATTCGGCGTGTGGCTGAACATCCTCGCTCGCATCCTGGTGCACGCCGATCCCGACGGGTTTGCCGGCCAGGTGCAGGCAATCCTCGACGCGCCGGACGAGCTGCGCTTCGAGCTCTGCAACGTGCGCGTTCCCGCGCTCGTGATCACGGGCTCGCAGGACGCGCTCACCCCCATCGGCGACGCCGAGGAGCTCGCCGAGATGATCCCGTACGCGCAGCTGGTCGAGCTGCGCGGCGCCGCCCACGGCCTCATGGTCGAGGCGCCGAACGGCTTCAACGACACTGTGCTCGACTTCCTCGACCGAGTCAGCGGCCTCGACGCCGGGAGCGACGTCCAGGCCGCGAGCGCCTAGGAATCTCGGTTCACCAGACCCTGCACCAAGCGGGTCAGCGCCGTGCACACGTCGGGCGAGAGTCCCTCGGCGCCGTCGAGCGCGTCGCCGGCCTTGGCGGCATGGTCGCGTGCCTTGCCGAGCGCGGCGTCGATCGCGCCGTCGGCGCTCGCCAGGCGGCGCACCTCGGCGAGCTGCTCGGCGTCGAGCGGGCGGCCGAGCCGTTCGCGCAGCGCGGGGCTCGACGCGATCGCGTGGATCACCGGCAACGTGTACACGCCCTCGACGAGGTCCTGTCCGGCGGGCTTGCCGAGCACGGCGTCGGTCGCGGTGATGTCGAGAACGTCGTCGACGATCTGGAAGCACATGCCGAGGTGAAACCCGTAGCGCGTGAGCGCGTCGAGCGTCGGCTCGCCGACGCCGGACACCATCCCCCCGACGCGGCACGACGTCCCGAACAACGACGCTGTCTTCCCTTCGATCGCCGAGCTGTAGCCCTCCTCGCTGCGGTCGACATCGAAGAGGTGCTGGAGCTCGAGCACCTGGCCCCGGCACAGCTCGGCGATCGTGCTCGCCAGGATCTCGG
>Ga0070706_100004233_pt1 | contig 13927 bp, 19 predicted proteins | sample KBSK5501metaG_FD_65476 | JGI IMG/M metagenome (GOLD analysis project Ga0070706, IMG submission 65476) | Corn, switchgrass and miscanthus rhizosphere microbial communities from Kellogg Biological Station, Michigan, USA - KBS K5-50-1 metaG | ecosystem: Host-associated > Plants > Roots >...
GAGGCTTTAACTGTTTATAAAAGCTGGGAAAGTCCTTAAAGGTTTCGTAAATGGTTTTTGGCATGTTTATAACTTATTTATTGTAAGCAAAGGAAATAGTTTAAGCAGTTATTAAAACAGATAACTATTCTTGTAAATAAGAAAAAAATAGATTAAAATTAAATATTATGGAAAGTCTACAAAAAGTAAACAATCAACAACTTCTCCAAGAATTACAAAAAAGAGTAATTAATAAAAAAATCACTGAAAAAGAATTAGAAGAAGTATTAATAAAGTCTCATAAACTAGCCCAAGAAAAAGAATTAAAAAAGGCTTATGAAGAATGGGCCAACGACCCTAATGAGTGAAAAGATATTAAAGAGAAATATTAAACGAGGAGAAGTATATTGAGGTCGTTTAGATGATGCCGAAGGCTACGAACAGCAGAATGAAAGACCATTAGTAATCATTTCCAATAATAAACAAAATGAAATAGAAAGGTTGTTAGTGGTGGTTCCTCTCAGTCGTTCCATTGAAAAAATTTATCCTTTTCAGGTAGCTACTTTCTTTAATGGTGAACTAGGAAAAGTCAAATGTGAACAGGTAAGAGCAATAACTAGTGAAAGATTAGAAAGAAAATTAGGTAGTTTAACCGAAAAAGAAATGAATGCTATTGAAGAAAAGTTAGTAATGATTTTGGCTTTGGAAAACTATATCGAAAGAAAGATTAAAGAAAGAATGAATTAATAACTCTTTTTCTTCCTTTAAGGGTCGGCACCAACCCTTTTATTTAAAGGTCCAACAGTATTTCGTAAAACTCTTTTTCAGCTTCTAACTCTTTGATTTTGTTATAGATTTTTAATTGCTCTTTACTGAGTCTTTTAAGTCTTCTTTTCTTTATTTTTGCCATAATTTTTAAATAAGTGAGGGTTTTCCCAAGTTGGGTGTCCTTTCCTGGGTGGCCCTCGTATAAAAAACAATTTTTTTCTCTGAAAAAAATTAAAAACCTATAAATCCTCGTTAGAGGATTTATTTCCCCCCTTATACACCTTTAGGTCCGGCAATAAATACGGAATAAAAATAACTACCTTAAACACCCCGTATTTAGGCCACTAAAAAAGCCCTAAATCAAAATACCAAAAAAGGCCTTTATGGCCCAAACTGCCCTTTTTTTATCATGTTTATAAGGCCCTAGAACCCCCTCCCAAAACGTCGGGAATAAAATAGGACGATTTTATCCTTTAAGAGAATAAAAACAGTAATTTATTACTCTTTATAATCAATTTCTAACTAACTAAAAAAGTAGCTGAATTAATAACCATTTTAATAACTGTTTAGTCCTTTCCAACTCTCCACTAATATCCCCTTATAATCTACCATATGACAGAAACCCAAAAACCTAACAACCCCCTAAAAATAGAAAAAGGCACGGACCATTTAGAGTTAGTAGCCAAATATGAGGCTAAAATTGCTGAAACTAAACAACAAGCTAATAGTTGAAAAGAAGCCAGTGTAGCCAGTGAAAATAAAGCCTTAGAAAAAGATAAAGTTATTGAAAGACTAGAAAAAGAACGAGATGACTGAAAACAAGAAGCCTTAAGCAGTCGTAAAGTTTACCAAGAACAAAAGCAACATGAAGAACAAAATGACTTCTTAACCGAGTTTAAAAAACTCCAAGAGAAAAAAGGTTGACAATGAGATGAAAGCCAAGGTTGAACCAAAACTAAATAAATTATTAAATTATGACTAAAGAAAACCCCATATTAGAAAATTTACAAAATCGAGTAATCCAAGAAATACCCATCAAACTCATCTATGCCCAAAATGATTTCTCGGTCTTTGATAAAGGCACTTCTGACTTTTACGGAGAAGAAGATGAGTTTATTTCCGACCAACCTTTAGAAGGAATAAAGTGAGATAAAGATTTAGAAAGCAAAGACTTTAAAAAACTGCCAGCAGTTTTCAGTTGTAAACTGGGAATAATTATGGACGAGGTTTTTTATACTATTTTCAACAAAAAGAAGATGAAGCAGGCTTTACAAGGACCCGAACACCAAACAGCCTTAATAGATAGATTAGTTGACAGCATGAAAACCAAAGCCATTACCGTTTTAAGTAAGAAAATAGTGGAGATTATCTCTAATAAAGATAACTATAATGATGAAGCCTGACAAGAAATTGAGAAAGACGAAGCCCAAGTTGACAATTTAGACAAAGCCATCAACATTCTTAAATTTATCAAAAGTGCTTATAATGCTATGGATGAAGTCTCCACTTCCTACAACAAAGGCTATCAGAAACCCAGTGACACGACCTGAAACAAAGTTGAAACCAATTGTGAAACTCGAAGAAGCAAAGTTTTAACTATTGACCCAGACTTTTTAGACTTATTAGAGATTTATTTTTTATGTGATGTAGTCCGAGATAGTGAACTAAATCCTTACAAGTTATTCAAAAAAGTGATTGTGAAGAAATTAGAGAATAATGTTTTGGCTACTATTCACGATGAAAAGAGTGTGGTTTATAGAATTATTAACCCTGAGGAGATACAACATGAAAAAACTTTGGGTGGAGGCATGGAAAAGTTTGCTTACCATGTAGAAGTAGTAGGAGGCATGATACCTTTTACTAATGCTTGGGCTTTGGTAAGTAAATAATTTTTGCTTACTTTTCCAAAGTAAGATGAAAGATAAAATCTATGATTTTACTCTTCAATTGATTTTTACATTAACCACAAAATAAACAATCTCTGATTGTTCTATTATACAAAGTATCAAATTAAAAAACAATGAAAATCCTCGAAAGACTACGACTACAACACTTAAACCCAGTTTATAAAACTGCTGACCCTAAACTAGCCCAGGAATTAAAAGAAACTCGACAGCAATTAAACTCCATTCTTAATAAATGAAAGTTTGGTGATGTGCCAATTAAAACCAGTGAAGAGTTTTTAAATAAGTTTGGGGGGTGAATTAACCAACAATTAACCGAACAAAAAGAGGTAAAAGAGTTTTTAAAGGCTAACAAAGTAAAGACTATTAATGAACTTCAAACCTTAATCCAAGAGTTAAAGAAATCTCCGGAGGAAACTAACGAGGAATTAACCAACTTCTTAAACTTCCATAGGGTTAAAAGTTTAACTGAATTAGAAACAGCCTGAAATAACACCGAACAGGATTATTTAAAGCAAATAAAAGAGTTAAAAGAGACTAAAAAAGAGGGAGAGTGAGAAAAAGAAACAGCCCAGGCCATTAAAGATTTAGAGCAAGAGGTCAGTGATTTAACCACTGAACGAGATGAAGCCCTAAGAGATAAAAAAACTACCGAACAAGACTTATTAGTCACTAATAACCGTTTAAAAAATAAGTCCCAAGAAGCCGATAATAAAGCTAAGGAGATAGAAAGATTAAAAAAAGAAAAATCCCAGAGTGAAATTGCTTTAAATAAGAGAATAGAAGAATTAAGAAAAGACCAAAAAGACTTAAAGCAAAAATACACTAAACAGGGTAAATTATTGGATGAAGAACAATTAGAGTGTAAGAAGTTAGAAACTGAAATAGAGAAGTTAAATAAGAAAATAACTGAACTGGAAAAGGAAAGGAGGGAATTATTAAAAGAAAAACATGGAGATGGTTATGGTGATTTATAACCTTATTAAGAAATATTATGAACTACCGACATAAACTATTAAACCAACAGGCTAAAAACCAACTAGCCCAAAAAGAACAAGGGTGAAATTTGGAAAGGCAAACCTTACAGCAGGATATTTTAAACCTCCAAAACTCCACCGATGCTACACTGTTAGAGCAAGCCCAAAAGAAAGCCCAAGAATTAAAAAAGTTATTAGATGACACCGTTAACTTATTAGGCAAGGAGGAGATTAAGAACTTGGGGGATATTCGAAACTTACTCCAAGGCCAGAGTTTAAAAGAGTTAACCACTGAAAAAGATTTATTAAAGCAAAAAGTAAAGGACCAAGACCAAGCCCTTTTAAATCTAGCCAAACAAAAACTTACCGGTAAAAAAGATGCTGAAAAGATTTTAAATGAATTAGAAACTAATTTTAAGGAAAAAGAAAAGCAAACAAAGGAGCAACACGAAAAAGAAAGAGAATGATGAGCCTCCAATTTGGCCCAAGAAAAAGAGGCTTGACAAGCAGAAGTAAAGGAGTTAAAAAGAGCCGAAGAACATAAACAATATTTAATTAAGCAAGATTTAACCCAAGAACAAACTAGAAACCTTGAACTACTATCTGAAATAACCAAAGCTAAAAAATTAATTACTTCTGATAAAACTACCTTGGAAGAAGAAAGAAACCAACTAGCCCAGCAAGTAGTTAATTGGAGTGATAAATTAGAACAGGTTAAAGAGGTGGTGGGAGAAATTAAGGGGATATTGAATGGTAGGTTAGTTGTGTTTATGGGTAAAGCCGAAGTATTAGAAAAGTTAGAGAAAATTAAGAAAATTTAACCTATGAACCAAAAACCCACTCAAAAAGATTTATGGAAAAACCAACAATTAGAATACCTCCACAATTGTTTTATCGGTATTAGTAATTTAACTTGCTCTAATTCTGATTGCCCTCTGGTTTACTCTTGGGGAGATATTGAAAAAAAACAATCTAAAAAAGGTAAAGTAGCTTTTTATAAAATCAGCCAAGGCAAATGAGTAGTAGTAGACTTAGAAAAATACGAAGAGAATGATTTAGGGGGTTATGATAATATTGAAATTAAGTTTAAGAGTGGTAAAAGTCAGAGGACTAAACCTACTGACTATGTCGAACCCAAGAAAGATAAAGGTTTAATTTCTTTTATCTCAGGAATTTTACCTAATAAACCTAAACCACCTAAGGAAATTTTCCTAAAAGATGAAGAGATTGTTTTGTTCTTTAATAACTCCTCTAAAACTTCTAACTTACTAGATGCTGAAACTATTTATTTAGATGACTTATGAGAAACCAAAGAAAGAATAAAGTGAGACCAAAAAGCCAGCAAGAAAAAAATAATTAACTGAGTAGAGCAGAAAGTTGATGGAGAGGATAAAGCCTATAAGATAGACCAGTGAGAAAACGACTATATTTTCAACATTCATAATCCCGATATTACTAATGAAATTAAAGCTCATGAAGTATATTCTACTCAAAATAATAAAGAACGAGAACAATTGTGAAAGGATTATCACGAAGAACTATCCGAACTTAAAGAAGTTTACGGCATAAGGCACAACATCCAACAAAAGGAAGAAAGACAAAATAACCCGGAAATTGATATGATTAAATCTCCTTTTCTAGCCTTAGAAAGAGATAAATGGAGAGAGAGAATGAAAGGTATTAAAGACTTTGAAGATAAAAAAGGCTGTAATGGTATTCACACTTTATCCTATGGCTCTTACCAAGAGCATCAGGCTGAAATAATGTTGCAAGGACAAGTAGAGAATTTGGAGGATAAAGAAGAGGAAGAAAATAAAGAAAAACCAGTAGAATATTTAGAAAATCATGCTAAACCAAATTAATTGCTGCACTGTTGCTTTAACCTTAGGAATATCCAATGTCATCTCCTTAGCCATCTTTGCTGGCTATACTTTGAGAATAAAAGACAAAAACCTTGAATTAGAAAAACAGGAAAAGAAACACGATAATAGAATAAAAGAGTTAGAGCAAGAAGTCAAAAAATTAAAAGAAAGTAAATAATCATGAGAAATCACCGAATTAATAAACCTTTTAAAAACTTTCAAAAGAAAAAGTATTACACTAATCGGAATATGCCTAAAAATAAGGAGCCAAATAACCATTATGACTAACAAAGACCTACAAGGAGAACTAAAAGAAAAAGTAAAGCCAGGAATAAAACCTAGTGATTTACGAAGTAAACCTTCTTCCTTAAATAAGGGAGATGATTTGAAAAAATCTAGTAAAAAACCCTGTCCAAACCCTAAATTATCACCCCCCATAGAGATAAATGATGAGGGATATAGTAGTGAGGAAGAAAAAATTGTTCCGATTGTTCCGACTAAACAAGTAAAAGACTTACAAACTAAAATCTCGGCCCTAGAAAGACAACTCCAAACTTATAAAGACTTTAAAGAAGCAGATTTAAAGATTAAAGAGAAGTTAAAAAAACAATTAGAAGAAGCTGTAAAAAATGAAAAGTATCATCAAGAATTAGAAAAGTATTATCAGCAACAAAAAAAAGATTTAAGAGCAGAAATAAACGAAAAAGAGGACTTTATCAGAGAATTGCAAGAGAAAAATAAAAGACTGATAAAAACTATTGAAGGGTTGAAAAAAGAAACAAATAATAAAGAAAATTTTAAGCAAAACTCTAATAAAACTTTTTTCTGTGATAACTGTCAACTAACCAAACAAGGAGAATATATTAAAAGAAAAGTTGACAGTCCTTTTGAGCCTAGAATGCACGGAAGAATTTGTTATTTATGTTCTTCTTGCTCTCCTTATGTTAAAGAAATGAATGAGGTTAATTTAGAAGAGGATAATCCTTATAAGGTTGATTAATGCCAACCTCAATCGAACTAACAAATAATGGGTCAAACTTATTACTTTTTAAATTACTCTAAAAATAACCGATTAGTGGAAAAATGCCCTGGTCGAGGTTGTGGGGAGGAATTTGATCCTGATAAGGGAGGAGCTCAATGCCAAGTAAGCAAATGTAGATATAAGCAAAGGGAAGAAAAACACCGAACAGTTACTCCCTTAATGGTTAATGCTTGTTTACCTAAAATTAAGGCTAATGTTTATACTCCTGATACACCAATTAAAGAAGGAGGGATTGAAGATTGAGGGTGAAGTTATGATTACAGCAAAAGCATTTATATTCCGTGGTATACTTTAAGAAGTAAAAAGGAATTCTTTGATACGGTAGCCCATGAGAGTGGGCATATTTTGGCTTATGAAGAAAGATTTATTAGCAGTGAAAAAAAAGTTATTAAAGAATATTTTAAAAGAGAGGAAGAGTGTTATTCGTTGCCTCCTTTAGTTCAAGATAGTGAAATCGGAAGAAAACATTGAGCAGAATTTAATAACTTTTACCAAAACAATAAAAAAATTATTGATGATTACACAGATAATCCATGAAAAGAACGAATGGGAAGAGAAAAAGATGACCCCGGAAGGTGAGACCATGGAGCAAGAAGTTTTTATCCTGCTTATAAAAAATGCTTTAAAAGACTTTTATCTGCTTATGCTATCTATAATTATAAAAATTCCTCTAAACCTCAACCTTTTGATGAAGTAAGAGATTATTATAAGCCTAAGGAAGTAAAAGTTGGTAGTTAGTATTTGACTGGACCTGAAACTATACCATTATCAACTCGGCACTTGTAAGCACTTAAAATTCTTTTTCTATCAATTTTGCTATATATTTTTTGACGACAATCATTATCATGAACTACAAAACTTTCCCATGGATTTATTGATAAAAACCTAACGGCTCTTCCTATTACTTCCTTTCCACACTCAAAGCACATTTTTCTCTCCATAATACTTAATTTTGATAAAAATTATTTATAACTAATGCCAACCTTAAACCAATCCAATCTTCTCACTCGACACGAAATCTATACCCGAACTGAACTTTGAAAAGATAAGATTTATTATATTTCTAACCATCCTTATAAGTTCCCTAAAAACAACGGACAAGGAGATTTTTTACCTCTCCCCCAAAGATTTGCCGAGATTTTAACTGAGTTTAAGGAAGCAGTCCAAAAACAAAAAGCCAGTGAAAGACCCGAAACCGAAAGACAAGAAGCCCAGCAAAGAATAAATGAGATTTACCAAGAAATAAAAGAAATTATTCAGAAAAAAATTAAGGAAGTCGAAAATTACCAAATAGAAATAGATGAGGATGACTTAGAAGAATTAGAGGAAAAACAGCAAGAAGTTCAGCAAGTAGTCCAAGATATTCAGCAATTTTTTAAAAATGAACTTGATTTAGTGGAGGAAACGACAACTGAAAGATATTATAAACCCGAAGACTTAAAGCCTTATTTAAAAGAAACCTCCTTTAAAAAGTTTAAAGAGTGAGAAAAGAAGTGGGGGAAGATTATAAGAATAGAAAAAAGTATTGAATACGGGGAAGATGATGAACCTGATTTGGAAGAAGAGATAGAAATAGACTTATTAGAAAAATGAGAAGAACTAAACGAAGGGCAGCCTCCCTTAAAAAAAGAGGAGTTTAAAGACCATTTACTTAAAGAAGGTGAAAAGAAACGACAAGAATATTTAAAACAACTTAAATTAGGACTAAATAAAAAAACTGTTAACCAACTTACCACCTTTAACCAAGAACATTTAGATGAAGATTATGAAGTCGACCAACTTTTAAAAGAGTGAGAAGAAAAACGAAAAATACTTTTAGACCGTAAGAATATAGCCTTTGTTTTAGAAGATAATGACCAATATTTAAAATTTACTTTTCAGCCTCCCAAAAAAATATTTGTGAACTTAAAAGACTTTTTATTTTACCGGAATAATATCTGATATGAAGTTGAGAGTTGAGAAAGAATAAACCATGAAAATGCTATCATCACAGCCCAACGAAGTTTTTTTATTCATAACTATTCTAAGTTTTTCAGTCAAGGAGGAAACGGAGTTTTACACCACTCTCCCAAGTTCAAAAATAAAGATGAGATTTGCCAGTGTCCAGCCTTTTTAGAAAGCACCGAATTTGCCGATTTTTATTCGGACTGACAACCTTCTTATAAACTCTTTAAACTAAAAAACTTCCTAGGAGGAACTTGAGAAACCAAATTAACTAATAAGCCTTATGGAGTACTCAAAAAATACCCCGTTTTTCACACTCTCGATTTAGAGGAAGTCCACGGAATGGAGACTAAAGGCTTATATCCTACTACTTACTATTTATTGCCTGACTGATATGAAATTGGACATATGTCAGGACTGAAAACTTTTGATATTAAGTTTTTTAGTAGCAGTAGTCAAACCCCTTTACAAAAATGAGTAGAAAATGCCAAAATGGAACGATTAGGCCATGACGGAAAAGGAGGAAAATACGAACACCTTTTAAAGCATGTTCATGTGAACTACTTTTGAAACTCCAAAAAAATCCATGAAAGCACTTTGGATGAAATAGATTGAAACAATTTTAAAATAGTAGCAAGAGCTAACCCAGCTGGCATTATGTATCTTTTTCAAAGCCAAAAAGTATTTTTTCGATATAGTGAGGATTTAAAGTTTCATTTAGAGGCTGACCAGATGGCCAGGCAAGCAGCCAAGCAAGGAGCTAATATTTTAGATGGATTTGTCAAAGTGCTTACTGGTGGTCTGGTTGACCCTGGCACGAAAGACACCACAGCTGAAATAGGTAAAACAGCCGACAATTATTTACACGGGGGAGAGGACAACGACAAAAGCAAAGATGAACGACAAGGAGAAAGAAAAAAGACTTTGGCTGCTGCCACTAGTAGCATTATGCAGAGTGTAATCGGGGCCGTGCCTTCTCTTTTGGATGCCTCTCATACTCATGGGGACTATTCTTTGGCTGAAATTGCTTTAAGGTTCAATAGTATACAGTTTAAGATTAGGTTAGAGTTTAATAAAAATTTGTCTCATCGTTATCAGATGATGAAAAGTGCCTTAAAAAAGCCCGGTAATGAAGTTTTTAACACTGAAAAGATAGGAAATATTTTTAGTAAAGGTTATATGAAAATTGTTCCTAACATTTTCGAAGGAGATAAAAATGGTTTTTTTGCTGGATTGTTAAGTAAAGGAGTATACTTTTATAAAGAAAATCCCCACGAATACTTTTTAGAAAAAGGAGAAAAAGGAATTTTTAAACGAGGAATAGTAAATGATGACCCGGTAATGACTAATACTACTATCCAAGTTAATCATAAAAGTGCTGTTGGTCGGGATAGTTTAGTCCATGTCGATGATATGAGTTGAGTTTGAAAAGATAGTTATTGCCGAGGAGGAGGAACTGATTTATTTCCTCAACTAATTAACGGCATGAGACATAATATTAAAAGGGATGATGCTCAGGCTTGAAAGTTTGATGGTTATAGTTCGGGGCAAAGTTCAGCCACTTTACAAAAAGGAGTTCAATATGAATGGTTTATGCATGCTTTTAGTAGTGGAGAAAAAGACAGTAAAGCCTTTAAAGGTTTAGATGATGGAGTAAAAGTAACTTTAAAACAAGATGGAGCTGATTGAGAGTTGGCTTTTGAAGGAAGAGTAGAAATTACCGAAACAATTGGGAACCCCGATGCCATAGGAGGAGGAACTGAAATTGATGACTTGGAGGAAATAGTGCCTGAGTTAGAAGACGAAAAACAAACCGAAGGACTAGATAATTTAGAACAAAATATGGAACCAGAAGGAGAAGACCAGCAACAACCAGAAGTTCAGGAGGAACTAGAACCTGAACCCGAAGAACAAAAGCAAGATGAAAAACAAGATGAATTAGAACCCGAAGACGAAAAAACCAAAGAAAAACAGAAAGACAAGCAAAAACAAAAGCAGAAACAAAAAGAGGATGAATTACAAGATGACCCTGAAAACAGCCGAGAAGGAGAAAAGTAATTAAATTTGAATAAGCATTTTCTTTAATATTTGGTTAACCTGATTTATTTCTGATTGGTTTATTTGTCCTATGTTCCTTAATAATCTTTGTTTGTCAAAAGACCTCATTTGGTCGAATAATATTTTTCCATCTCTATTTTTGACTAATCCTTTGATTATTAACTGCCAATCATGAACTTCTTGGATGTTAGAAGTAATGGGCAAGACAATAACTCGGTGAAAGGAACTAAAAATGATTAAAGCTGGTCGTATCTTTTTAATTTCAGTGCCGATGGTTGGGTCAAAGTTTACTCAATATATTTCTCCTCGTTTAATTATTTTCTCGGCCATTATGGGGCAGTTTTTCTCACTCAGCAATTAATTCTTCATCACTTAATTTCTCTCATTCTTGTAAAGCAATTTTTTCTTGAGTTTTTCAGTCTTTTTGAGGCTCTTGGTAAACTTCATAATTAATATGTTTTTCTTCCAAAAATCTCTTTATTTTCTCACTTTCATTAGTTTTAATGATTATTAGTTCAGTCATGATAATTATATAAGTTAATTTAGCTCATGTATAAAACTATTTTATGAATAGAATATTAGCCCTGGACCCCTCGGGGACTGGCACTACTGGCATCTACTTTAAAAATGATAGCCAAGAGGAATTTAAAGAATATAAGGAAAAAGACTGAAAAAAACACTATCATTTTATATCCGAATTAGTAAAAGTATATCAGCCTAATATTTTGTTGTTTGAAAGTAGCAACTTTGTAAGGATAAGAGGAAAAGACATGACCAGCCTTTTTAAACTTTTAGGAGCCTTGGAAGTTTTAGCAATAGAAAGAATAAAAAGTATACCAGTAGACCAAGTAAAAAGGTTAGCCAAAGAATTATTTAAAGGAGTAAGGAAAATAAAAAATTTAGAATATTTACCAGGTCGAGGTAAAGGCTGAATGTATAAAGGCAAAAGAGTTAGTATTCATCAGTTAGAAAGTTTTTTAGTTTACCAGCTTTCTTAATTCTTATTTTTGCTCAACAACTTTTTCTTTTTTTAAGTTAGAGAGAAAAGAAGGGGAATATAAGGGGTTGTATATGAGAGCCTTATAAAACTATTCTAAGTATCCTTAGTAAGTTAGGTTATAGTTATAAGATAGTTATTCGTCATATATTTCGCTACGCTTATATATATTCCTCATAATTCTTATAAATAAAAACCTAAATAATAAGGCTATGAATAGCAAAAAAAAGGTCGGAAATAAATTATAAATATTAGCACTAATAACTAAAATATGACAAAAAACTCTCCCCCTTGGGCTGGTTTCAGTCAGTAAAAATAACTATTCTTCTACTTTAGATAAGTTTCAATTACTTATTACCCTTGTTTACCAGGTTCAAAGTTTCGTCCCCCAAAATTAAGACCAGATTACCCGATAATCCTCACCTTCCAATCTTACCAGAATATTTTACGGAAGTTTATTGTTTTATGGCTTGGCTTCGTAGGGATGTCTCCCTTACCGAAACTCAAAATTATGGAGAGTTAATTCTCCTCGGAACCCACTATGGTAATAATGGGCTCCCAGCAAAATTATTCTATTTTTTAATTATTGCTTGGCTATTCATTTTCCGGACAAATTAAATGTTCCAGCTCTATCTCTATACTTATTCAACCTCTACTTTCACCCTCTTTAAAATTAGTTCAGTCAGTATCATTATTAGTTCGGTAAGATAAATGGTAATTGTCATGAGTAAGCAGTTTAGAGCAAAATCGGCAAGTTCTTTTATCTATTTGATAATCTGGTAAGATTTCTCTGATATTATTAGTTGCTCCCATGATTTTCTAATAATTTTCAATCCACTAAAAAATAAGTTCCCATAAAATTTTTGCAGTAAAAAAGATATTCCTTTCCGATATATTTACTTTCTTCTATCTCTTGCCAAATGGTTTTTTTTGCTAATCCATTATCGAAAACATTTATTTTATTCACGGGTTTATCTTGAATTATCACGGCTAATTGTCAAAAAAGTTTCCCGTCTTTCTTTTTTTTGGTCTTTTTGTCCGTTATTCGTCCAGCTAATTGATAAACATAATCTTGTCTATTCATGGAGCAAAAATTTATAGGCTGTGAAAGAAAGACGGGGAGAGTTAGTAGCAAAAGACCAATAACCTTCTACTTTTAGGTAAGAGCCTCTTTTGATTTTGGGCTTAATTCAACCACCTTTTTCATCTTTAATTCTGAAAAAGACTGGTGTATCCGTAGTCGAATAAGAATGCCAGCATCTAGTTTTTTCGGATAAACAGATAGTACAATCCTCTTTTAAAAATACCCGGGCTGGATACGGGCTATTGCCTTTTGTTTTACTACCTTTAAGAGCTTGTTCTACTCGGGAGGTAGTTATCCCTTTTAAAATTACTCCGTTTTGGTCTAAGGATGGAGTTCCTGCCTTATTTAAAAACTTCATATATATTACCAGAAAATTAATTCTGGGGAAAGTTGGTTAAGCATGCCAGCAGGCTATTTTTTTTAGAGATATAAATATCTCTACTATTTATTTCCGTCCTTTTATGCTGAAAATAGCAAATATTCCCCACCTTTCAAACACTAAACAGGAGAAATAAACCCAACCTAAACTAAAAATCCCATTTATTCCCGACCTAATTGTCCATTTGGGGAGTAAGAGAATTTTTGCTGAATAGTAAACTTATTCAATTAGATTTTCTTTTCCAAACTAAATATTACGGAATTTTACTTCTTAACTTTTATGACCAAAAAATCGGAAATAAATACGAAAGGGGGAAAAGTAAACTTTCCTCTCGAAAGAGTTTTTCAAACTTTCCTCAGAATTAATTGTTGTCAAAGAATACTTATTTTTGAATAGTTAAGCACCTATATATTATATTTAGTATTTATATTATTATAAATTAGTAAATATCTTTTCGATGTCCTGTTTTCAAAACTAAAACTATTAACTCCTTCTCTTTAACCTGATAAATAACTCGAAAGTCTCCAAATCGATAACGGTAACATCCTTTATATTCATGAACCAAAGGTTTACCTAGTTTTCGAGGGTTCTTAATCAAATAACTTTCTACCTTATAGGCTAACTTTTGAGCAATTGAAAAATCTAACTTTTTTAAACCTTGCTGAGCTGATTTAGTTCAGACTACCTTATACATTAAGAACTAGGTCGGCTATCATTTTTAAGGCTGTCTAAAAGTTCTTTGGTAGTATAAAGTTTTTTATTTTTGGTTTTCAAAGCCATGTAAAGGTCTTCTACATCCTCTAAATATTGAGTTAGAGCCTCTTGACAAAAAAATTCTTTACTCTTGCCCGTAGTTTTTTCTAAATGTTCTAACTGTTTTTCTAGTTTAGGAGATAGTTTAAGTTTAACATTTATCATAATATACTTATAATA
>Ga0070706_100004235_pt1 | contig 13923 bp, 11 predicted proteins | sample KBSK5501metaG_FD_65476 | JGI IMG/M metagenome (GOLD analysis project Ga0070706, IMG submission 65476) | Corn, switchgrass and miscanthus rhizosphere microbial communities from Kellogg Biological Station, Michigan, USA - KBS K5-50-1 metaG | ecosystem: Host-associated > Plants > Roots >...
CCGGGATACCCTGCCTACTACCAGGCGCTGCACGACCTGGCGGCACGTACCGTCTGCCACGAGGCGAGATCGCTTCCGAGCACGACTTACGACGCCGGCGCGCCCGAGTCCTGCCCCGACATGCCCATCGTGGCGGTCTGCGTCCATGACGGAGCCGATCCCCTTTGCTCCGAGCCGAACGCAGTCTCCGGGAACCGCGGTGGCGTTCCTGCCCAGTGCTCACAGATCCTCGACACCACGAATCGAACGAACGACTTCGCCGGAGACACCTCCAGCAAGTTCGTCGAGGTCCGGACCTGCTACCGCTTCACGACGTTGTTCAATCTCCACCTGCAGCTGCCGATGAACGCCGGGCTTGATCTCGGCGATGTATGGCTGCAGCGCACGCGAACGTTTGTGATCGACTGTCCTCCGCTCGGCACGGGGACCTGCTGATGTTCCGCCGCGCGGTTGAGGCGAAGCGCGGGCAAGCGCTCGTCGAGTTCGCCCTGGTGCTCCCTCTTTTCCTGATGGTCATTTTCGGCATCGTCATCCTCGGGATTGGCGTCTTCTATCAGCAGCAGCTGACGAACGCCGCGCGAGAGGCGGCGCGCTACGCGGTCATCCACTCCGCGTCATCCGACTGTCCCACCGTGGCCTGGCTCGATCCGAATCCGGTAGCAGCCCCCGGTGGCGTGATCTATCGCTGTGACCCGCCGGAGAGCGGCTGGCCCCAGATGACCGCTTACGCACGGAGCCGGGTCATCGGCATGCCCCAAAGTCTCGTGAAGGTCGCGGCGTGCTGGTCGGGTTATTGGACCAGGGATGGGCTGGGGAACTGGGCGGCCTGGGATGCGCCTCCCAGCACCGGGAACTTCCGTGGCTGCACCATGGGCGGGATCGACCCCCGCTCGAATGCCGGGTCACTACCGTGTCCGGCGACGACGACATCCGCCGATGACATGGCCAGCGACCTCGCCACGTCGACGGGCCTGAACGCCAACCAGGTGACCGTCTACACCTGCTACGACTGGCAGCCTCCACTCGCCGGCTTCCTCCTCATCCCGCAGACGATCCATCTGCGTGCCGTCATCACCGAAGCCCTGGAGTACCAGCAATGACCGCGCCGTCCGCATCGAATCCAAACGAACGAGGCCAGATCGTCATCATCACGGCGGCCGGGATGGTGGTTCTCCTGATCGTGGCGGCCCTCGTCATTGACCTCGGCTTCTCCTGGATGCTTCGTCGTCAGGAGCAGAACGCCGCCGATCCTGCGGCGCTCGCCGCTGCGAGGTTCGTCTCCGATCCGGACCCGGTGACGGGAATCCAGACGTTCGACAGCGCGCAGGGCTTCGCGGCCGCATGCGACTACGCGATAAACAACGGCATCTTCGACGCGTCCAATACGACATGCGATGCGGCAGCCGATCCGAACGGCTCGAGCCTGCAGGTGATCTGGCCGCCGAATGCGAGCGCCGGCAGCAAGGCCGGGGACCACGGGTATGTCCAGGTAGTCATCTCTCGCCGACACGAGAACTTCTTCGGGGTGATCCTCGGCCAGCGCTACTCCACCGTCACGACGCAGGCAATTGCGGCGAGGAAGAAGGGATCGGCGGATACCGCGACGATTCGCGTCCAGGACCCCAGTAGTTGTTCCGCGATGAAGGTGCATGGCGGTGCCTACGTGCACGTCTACCCAGCCCCAGGCGTCACGGCGCCCGGTGGCTTCGTCTACGTCGCCTCGAACTGTGGAACGAACACCAGCGACGACCAATGCAACAACAACACCGGGGCACTGAAGATCGACGGGACCACGGCGGCGCTGTGGGCGCCAAAGACGAACGTGGTCGGCAGCTGCCAGTCCACGAGTGACGAACCACATGGCCCCCTCGACGAGGCCGCAAGCCCCCTCGGAGATCCCCTCTCCGGGCTGAGGTTCCCGCCCGTAAGCGCGACGGGGCCGGGCCAGACCTGTGGCCAGCTCGGCACCGCCACAACCCCGACCGGATCCAACGCCAAGGGATGCGGCGCGGGCGGAGGACCAAGCTGGTACCCATCGCCGGCGGCTGATTGCCCTGGGCTCCCATCGGGGTACCAGTGCGTGGTGCTGAGCCCCGGGGTGTACTACGGCGGGTGGACCATCGGCTCCAAGCTTCGCGTGACCCTCCAACCAGGGATCTACATCATCGCCGGAGGCGGGATCAGCATTGGGGCTACCGGATCTCTCGACTCTCTGGATGGTGGAACGGCGCCGGCTCCGGTCCTCATCTACAACACCGACAATCCTGCCGCCTCGGGCTGCCCGTCAAGCGGCCCGGGTTGCCAGCAGGATCTGGATCTGACAGCCGGCGGAGCGCTGGAGCTGCGGGGTTTGCGACCCGATGCCGCGTGTCCGCCGGTGACCACGGTTACCGCGACGGGATGCCCCCTCGGCAACATGGTCATCTGGTATGACGCGTTCGGTAGTCAGAGTGCCGCTCACACCGGCGATGTCGCCATCGAGGGCGGAACCGAGCTCTACATCGCCGGGACGATCTACGCACCGACGGCGAATGTCTCCATCACCGGGAGCTCTACCACCAACACCAATGGCAACGACTGTCCGGGCGTGGACGGTACGCAGCCGCTTCCCGGAAAGACCATCGCGGCAGTGCAGATCATTGCCTGGACGGTTGACCTTGGGGGAACCGGGGACCTCTGCATGCCATATGACCCGAGCCAGTTATGGAAGCTCAATCAACAGGGGCTCGTTCAATAGGACGCCCGCACGGGCCCGCGGGCCTGACGGACCATGTTTGTCGTCTGCTTACCGGCGAGGGTGGATTCTTGCGCACGCTCCGGCTCGACCTGGCGACCATCCGCGTCGATGTGCGCCTACAGCACATCAATCGCCGCTGGCTCGCCTCCACCGACACTCCCCAAGGTCCGACCTTGGGGTGTGGGAAGGACCCGCTAGCGGCACTGTACGTGGCTTTGGACCCTTTTCAGCCCTGGATCGAACCCTTGCTTGACAGGCTGGCAGCCCTGGTTGAAGTCGGCGATGAGTAAGGGGACGTTAAGCTGCCCCACCGTTCGCCACTAGACAGCACGCCGGGGCCTGTGCTCAGACCGTGCAGGCGAGCTCGGCCGGTTCCCCCCACTGGTCGGGCTTCGCACCTCGGCCGCCTCCCTCCTTGGCACGCGGACCGCGGCCGAAGTGTCTGACGGGCTATACAAATCTCTCCTTGCGGCCGACCTTGCAGACCATGAGATGCCGAGAAGGGCCGCCTAGGTACTTGCCAGGGACCTTGGTCCTCTTCCCACTCGGGAGGGCTCAGGCTCAACGTTCGGGCTGGTCGCCAGACGCCGGCGTTGTGGCGGCGGACAGATATTTCAGAAACGAGCTGCTCGCAGGAGCCGGAGTGGTCGTTGGATCGTGACGCTTACGAGGTCCTCCAGGTACAGCGCGGGGCGCTTCAGGTGGTTATTCACGCCGCCTATCGCGCATTAGCGGCGCAATACCATCCCGATCACGATCCCTCAATGCTGGCGCACAAACGCATGACCGAGCTCAATGCAGCCTACGCACTCATTCGGACTCGAGAACTGCGCGAGGCCTATGACGTCGCCCCAGGCAGGCGACAAGCGCCATCAGGCCAAGGCGCGATTGTGCGACCCCCTCCCGAGTACGGAACCTCAGATACATCGGATCCCGACACCGTCGACTTCGGCCGATACGCGGGTTGGACGATCCCGCAGCTTGCGCGCCACGACCCTGAGTACCTGCGCTGGCTCAGTCGTCAATCAGCAGGCGTGCGTTACCGCAAGCGAATCACAAAGGAACTCGCGGGCCTAGCCCCCGCCAGGGCGCTGCGCCCAGAGGAGCGTGAGTTCTGAGGCTCTTCTCCCCGCCTTAACTAGGGTGCAGGAGGTATCCGAGAGCGAACGCAATCACGGTCATTCCGACCCCGACGCTGGCCTGGTGTCGGATGAAGAACTCCTTGGCCCGTTTGGTCATGCTGCCCCCCGGACATCGGCTGCTTTTCCGCGGTGGCCCGATGCTTCGGGAGCCACACCGCGGGTTGGTGGCCCCAACCCTAGGTCAAGAGTCCTGATGTGGCTAGTACCTCTGGCGCGCCATCGGTGGAGTCTGATGCGGTTCGGTATGGAAGCGGTGGGAATCCGCGGTTACGCTTCGCACCGGATTCGTCGGCCCTCCGACGGCATACCGGGCCCCCAAGGACTCCGGCGGCAAAGTTGCTAACGGCCGACGACGTCGCCTTCGGCCAGTTCATCGCAATCGCGCCATCTGGAGGCCGGCTAGGACTCCATGAACACACCCTCGCCACGCTAGCGCTGGAGGCTGGTCACTGCTCGACTCCGTGAATCCGCGGAATGGGCGCGTCGCTGGCGCTGCCATTGCGCGGATCGTGGAGTCCCTTGTCGTTCGGCCTGCTCCCAAATGGATCAACCTCGCTGTGCCAGAAGGGGCTCGCCTCCGGCGACCTCACCCTTCCGCACTAGACAGCACACCAAGGTGAGCTCGGCTGTTTCTTTGTTGCTTATCGCCGCGGAATTCCTCTCCTCCTCGTACCGCCCTGGACTGCGGTCGGCGTTTCCGAATTGTTCGACGCGGACGCACCAATTGAAGTCAGCTGCGTCGCAGTGCTAGCCCTCGCAGGAGGACGGTAGGCGCGAGTCTGGTGATGGCGCAAGATCGCAAATCGACGAGTTGAATGCGTGCGTGCGCGTGACCGCCGCCCGCCGCTCGCATTCCCGTAGGGACGTGCGGCGCAACGAGCCATCGCCGGCGCGCTCACCCGCGGTAGATCCACGGCTGGCGCCTGCCGGGCGGAGTTGTCGCGGGATCTTGATCTGACTATTTGGGACTAGACATGGGTTAGGCGCCCGCGCTGCCTAAGTTCGCCGGGAGTGAGGTGCGGGTGCTGGGTTGCTCGCAGGGCGACGGGTACTCGGGCGTTATCTTGCCAATCATGCCCAGGGAGCGTGAATCATGCGAAGCAATGTGGGCAGCGAGATCAAACGGGAGGCCACCAGCTGCACAGGACCCTTGTCCTTCGAGGCTTAGGGAATCGGGACGCCCGCTTCAGGATTGTGGCATCCAACCTTCACTGCGTCGGAGCAGACAGCGTCCAGCCTAAGGACCCCAGGTCCCTGGGCCGTCACACCTACCTGGTTCATGACTGCGCCGCCGGTGTAGAAGATCGTCCACGAGATGATCTGACCTGCTTCACCATTGGTATTCGAATTGTTGCCGTTGACGGTGACGTTATCGCTGGGTGCGTACTGCACGCCTGAGAGGAAGAGGTTGCTGTTGCCGGGCAAGACGAGTGTGTGATGCCCATTCTCAACGGGGACGGTGCACGTCGTCGGATCGATGGTCCCCGGATAGCAAAGATTGGGACTGTCCTTGGTCACAAGGAGCGTAAGCGGAACGGCCGGATTCCCCCCCGTGTCTACCGGCGTGTTGTTATCCCAGGCGTTCAGCGCGGCAGTCGCAGGTGTACCTGACCGAGTGGGGTATCGGTTTCCGAAATTCAGCGCAACCAGCACCGCGTTCGAGCCGTTGAACTGGCACTGCGACGTCCCGCACTCAGGCATGACGAGGGCGACGCCGGGGCTGTTCGGCTGGTAGCCGCCGATTAGAGTCCCACCGATGTCCGCGCCCTTATTCAACCAGTAGACCCCAGGCTCCAACAACGCGATGTCGGTGTTCTTATTGACGATGAGCTGGCTGGAGTAGACCCCCGGTTTGTAGCACGTGATGTTCGGGTCACCAACTGTGAGGCCATAACCGGAGGGAACGTTCGACTCGGCCTGCTGGCACGTGGTGGCATTGGTGTCGACGCCACCTGCCGGGGCGCTACTGGGATTCGGGTAGAGGTAATTGGGGTCTGGGATGTAGCTCGCGATAGGAATCGATGGTGGAGGGCTGGTCCAGAACTGGTACTGGTCGAAGCGGTACACGTTGTAGCCGGGTTGGAGATTTACGGCGGCGCCGCCCCCCGATAGCGCCATGTTGGTGTTGGTACCGACATCGGAATTCAAGATGTTGAGGACGGAGTTGCTGAGCTTCACGTCGTCATAGTTCTGGTCGCAAAACGGCGCGCAAGATGGATCGTTCGCGCCGCTGGGGGCCGGCGGGCGGAGGGTAACGACGCCATAGCTTGCCGAGAATCCAATGCCTGCCACCGATGTGATTGCGACGTTCCATCGGAAAATGCCGAATATTCGCGCGAAGGCGAGCGCGAAATGCGGTCTGCGAATCGTGACCTGCACTGACCGAACACCGCTGGGATCCTGGGCGGTTGGCGACGGGGAAGGGGTTTTGATCGAAACGTAGTAGTCCGTACCGGGCAATTGGCAATTCACGATGTCAGTCGTCCAGTTCGTGACATCGCCCGAGCCGGGGGCAGGACAAGAAGTCGGGGCACTCGACCCGACTTGCTGGACCAGAAGTTGCATGGCGTCACGTCGAGCGTTCGCGTAGCCATTCGCCGGGATAGCTCGGGAGCCCGGAGTCTGAAGATCTTGTGCTCCGGAGAGGGCGGCGGCGTCAGCGACGCTGCGCTGATAGCGACTCGACAGATACGCGCCGCTCACGTCGACAGCCAGTCCGGTAATGCCCATGATCACGATCATCATCAGGGCGACTAGTACGACAACCTGGCCGCGCCGTGAGTTGGACGCCAAACGTTGCGACTTCATGGTCCTGGCTTCGGCTCCATCCGGAATTGCGCCGACGTGCTTAACGTGCATGTCGTGCCGTTGCAGAAGGGCAGCGCGTAGTTGAGGAAGGGGAGGAAGGACGGAACGTCGTGTGTGAGCGTGATTTTCACGAAGTAGGCAGTCTGATTATCGACCGGGGGACAGGTACCGCCCGAAGGCGTCCACGTCGCAGTGGCAGTCACGGGGTTCCCAGGTGATAGGAGGCTCGAGTTGGCCGCGATTGCGGTGGCCTGTGATTGGACGGCTGCGGCACCAGCAGAACAAGGCGAAACGGTCTGCGTCGCAGCCCAACGCCCCGTGTCGCGCGCAATTTGGGTCAGCGTGTTCTGCGCCCAGAACAAAACTCCGAACTGAATGATGCCGCCGAGGATGAGCATCAGCACAGGTAGGATGATGGCGAATTCGACGAGGGATTGGCCGCGAGAGGCCGGGCGGCGCCGCCGGGGCAATTTGGGCACGTCGCAGCGTTCCCCAACTAGGACTATTCGGGCAGTACCTTAGTCTCGCTACCTTGCGCCAGACCTTGCGATGCCATGCGTCCGGTGCACAATGGCACCACCCATCACCTGGACCGCTCACCACCCGTGATTGGCCCGGGCGACTGCGAACACCGAAGGGCCGGCGGCGGGATACTCGTGGCGGATCGGCAGGGAAGGGGCGCCCCGTCGGCACCAGACGGCTAGCCCGTCGGCTCCTCCAGACCCTCTGCGGGCAACCGCAGCGTTACCGTGGTGCCGGCGCCGAGCTGGCTCTGGATGTCGATCGACCCAGCCATCATCTCGATGAGGCCACGAGCCGCGTAGAGACCCACGCCACTGCCATCCGGGGCGAGGCGCCGAGCGTGTCCGGAGCGATAGAACTGCTCGAAGGCTCGGCGGCGAGTCTCCTCGTCCATGCCCGCGCCGCGGTCGAGAATGCGGATCTCGGCTTGGAGGTCGCCCTCCGCGTGATCGCTCGACAGCCCCAGGTCCACGGTGACGGGAGACCCGTCCGGGCTGTATTTGACGGCGTTATCGAGTAGCGCCCAGAGCACCTGTTCGAACCGGTCGGGGTCGGCAACGACCAGGTAGGGAGGCCCAGTGACGTCAACGGTCAGGCTCCGTCCACTGCGGAGCGCATCCCACGTTCTGCGCACGATGGGCTCAGGACGAAACACTTCGACCGCCGGCGTCAGCGCGCCGGCCTCCAGCCGGGAGACCACCAGCAGCTGGCCCACCATGCGGCGCAGCCGATCCGCCTGGTACGCGATCGTCTCGAGGTCCTTGCGCCCCGCGTCGCTTAGACCGGGCTGTTCTCGCAGCTCGGCAGCCAGCGCGCGGATGCTGGTCAGCGGGGTCTGTAGATCGTGCGTCACGCCGCGCAGGAAGTCCGTCTGCAGGGTCGCCAGTCGATCGAGCTCATCGGTCTGCGCCCGAAGCCGGCCGTAAAGCAGCGCGTGCTCGATGGCGGTGGCTGCCGTTTGCCCGAGCAGGCTGAGAACCTGTCGCTCGGCTCGCGTGGGGGCACTGCGGCCTTCCCAGGGAGCCAGGAGGTTCGCGCGTAGCTCGTCGCCGGCCGCGACCTCGATAACAGTGAACGCGCCCCACGGACCGATGGCGTACCGCACGCCGGGCACAGCAATCTCGTCGGGGTCGATGGTCGACGCCCATCGGTGCGTATCGGTGATGTCGGCTGGTTCGGCGTCTGCGGCGCCGTATGCGCCCGTGGCGAGAGCGGCTGCGTCCGGGGTTCGCAAGATGACGAGTGTCCAGATCGGGTCGCGGGTTACCGATCTAGCAGCAGCGACGGTCGATCGGGCCACGGCGGTGGCGTCCTCTTCAATGGGCGCTGAGCGCACGTGAGCAGCGAGCTCGGCGATCTGGCGGTTGCGCTCGTCCAGGGCGGCCGCAAGACGCTGGTAGGCTGCCGACGGCTCTGAGGTTTCCGCGCTCGGCCCGCGCTCGGCCAGGTCGAGGATGGCCTCCAGGTCGCCGCGAAAGAGACGGCTGCTGATGATCCCCACCACCGCGGCCCAGCCTGCCGCGAACAACCCCACGATCAGCAGCGCAGTTCCGGTCCCGACCTGCGCCAGCCACGAGGGAGCGAGCTCGGAAAGAACCGCGAACGCAACGAGAGGTGGGAGGGCAACCGCCAGAAACAGCAGGAAGAGCCGGACGGCCGGCCGGCCGGCGTCCATGGTCAGGCGCTGCTCGACGCGATGGGCGTTCTCGCCGCGGAGGAGACCAGGCGGTAGCCGACGCCGCGCTCGGTCAGGAGATAGCGAGGCCGATCCGGATCGGTCTCCATCTTGCGTCGAAGACGGCGCACCGAGACCCAGACGTACGACGGATCCGCCCCATCCGCGTCCGACCACACTCGCTCGAGCAGGGTGCTGATCGGCACGGTCCGGTCGATGGAGCCGATGAGGACCTGCAGCAGCCGCACCTCGGTCGGCGTCAGGGGGTGAGTTCCGCTGGCGCTGCTGACCTTTCGTTGCGTCAGGTCAATCGATAGGTCACCACCATCCAGCGAGATCTCGGTATGGCCCCTGGGTGCCCTTCGAAGAACCCGCTGGACCCTCGCAACGAGCTCATCTGGATTGAAGGGCTTGGTGACGTAGTCCTCCGCGTACTCCTCGAGAGCTCGGACCTTCGCCTCGCTGGCGTCAATCGCCGAAAGCACGATGATCGGCAGATCGGCAATCCGCTTGATGCGGCGGCAGAGCTCGAAGCCGTCCATGCCGGGCATCATCAGGTCCACCACGATCATCGCCGGCCACAGCCGCTCGAGTGCCGCGAGCGCGGTCTGCCCCGACAGGGCGGTGTGAACGTCGAAGCCCTCGCGCGTCAGGCGGCGGGCTAAGACCGAAAGAAGGGTCGGATCGTCGTCGACCAGCAGCACCGCCGGCCGCAGCGCCGGCAGCATTTCAGATGCCGGGTCCCTTCATCACGGTGATTATGGCGGGACCAAGGATGACGATGAAGATGGTTGGGAAGATGCATCCCACCATCGGGAAGAGCATCTTGACCGGAGCCTTGGCGGCCGCCTCCTCGGCGCGCTGTCGGCGTTCGATGCGCAGTTGGTTCGACTGGATCTGTAGCACCTTGGCGATTGGCACACCGAGCTGTTCCGCCTGCACGATGGCGCCGATGAAGTTGTTGACCGGTTGCGAATCAGCACGCTTTGCGACGTCGCGCAGCGCATCACGTCGCGAGCGGCCCATCCGAATCTCGGCGAGCGCCTGCCGGAACTCGTCGACCAGCGGGCCCTCCATCTTCTCCACCACCTTGGCGAGGGCAGCGTCGAAGCCGAGCCCCGCCTCTACTGAGATGGTCAGCAGGTCAAGAGCATCCGGGAGCTGAAGCAGCATCTCCAGCGAGCGCGATCGGATCTTGCGTCCCAGCCAGAACTCAGGCCCCATGTAGCCAACCCCGGCGCCCACCAGGGCGAAGAAGAGCCCGCCGGTCAAGCCTCCGAGAAGCAGCCCAAGCAGGAAGCCGACAATGGCGAAAGCGATGGCCGCGAGGAGCTTGACACCGACCCAATCCGCGCCGCGCAAGCCGCCGGGATATCCAGCCTTCTCGAGCTTGGCGTCCGTGCGGGCGATCAGGCCACCCTGTTCGCCGCGGCGGCCGGCACGTGCCAACCGTTTGACGATGGGTCGAATCGCCCGCTCGAAGAAGGGCTGGTCGAGCTCGAACTCCTCGAGCGATCGCGGCTGAACGACCAGCTGCTCGAGGCGCTGCTGAACGACGTCCTTCGGAGGACGGGCCGTTAACCCAATGGTGATGAGCAATACTGCAGCCGCGGCAATTGCGGCGACGATGATCTCGGTTGGCATCTGATTACACCTTGATGTCGACGATGCGGCGGATGAACACGTAGCCAATGCCCATGCTGATCAGCCCGATCGCAAAGAAGATGATCCCCATGGGGAGCCCAAACAGCTCGGGCGGGCGCTGCAGCATGGGGACGATGTAGGTGGGGCTGATCAGGAACAGGATGCCGGCCAGGCCTATGGGCAGGAGCGTGATGACATAGCCGCTGTAGCGCTGCATGGAGGTCAGCACCTGGATCTCACCCTGGATGCGGACCCGCTCCCGGATGGTGAACGCGATCGAGTCAAGGACGGTGGCGAGGTTGCCTCCGACCTGGCTCTGGATGTTGATGGCCGTGACCATCAGCTCCAGGTCTTCACTGGCCACGCGCCGTGCAAGGTTGTTCAGCGCGGGCTGCAGGGCCACGCCAAGCGCCATCTCGCGAACCACGCGCTCGAACTCTTCGGAAATTGGAGGCCGCGCCTCACGCGTGACGAGCTCGACTCCTTGTAGGAAGGAGGAGCCCGCTCGAAGTGAATTCGCAAGCAGAGTGATCGTATCGGGCAGCTGAACGCCAAACGCCCTCAGCCGTCGCCGCTGACGGAATCGGAGGTACCAACGGGGGAAGTAGGCGCCCGCCGCGAAGATTAGTGCGAGTGCCACCGGGTTCTGGAATCCGCTGATGACGAACCCCAACATGAAGGCGATCAGAACAGCAAAGAACGGGCATGCAATCCAGAACGCGACGAATTCCGCGGGCCGAAGCTTCAGATCTGCCCGCGCAAGCTCGGTGCTCAGGCGGGCGGACAGATCCTGACCCTCCATCACTCGTGAGATGCCGGCAACGATGACTGAATCTCGTTCGCCCTCGTTCTCGGTCTTGTCACCGTCCCCGCGCGCAGACGCGTAGCGTTCCAACCGGCTGGACACGGTTCCTCCACCTCCACCCATCGCCACACCCACAGCGATGAGGAGGATGGCTCCTGCGGCCAGCCCCGCGATGATGAAGGGAAGTGTCACGCAGCCAGCCCCTTCCTAGAACGGCGAGCCGAAGACGTTCGGCGGCAGGTGAATCCCGGACGCGTCGAACTTCTCCACGAACTTCGGCCGGATCCCGGTCGGCCGCAACCGTCCCTGGATCTTGCCTTCGACCACTGCGGTCTGCTCGAACACGAAGATGTCCTGCATGACCACAACATCGCCCTCCATACCCTGGACCTCGGTGATGTTCACGATCTTGCGGGAGCCATCCTTGAGGCGGTTCTGGTGAACGATGAGGTCGACCGCCGAGGCGATCTGTTCGCGGATGGCCCGCAGTGGCAGGTCCATGCCGGCCATGAGCACCATCGTCTCGAGGCGGGCGAGCATGTCGCGTGGCGAGTTGGCGTGGCCGGTCGACATCGAGCCATCGTGGCCGGTGTTCATGGCCTGGAGCATGTCGAGCGCCTCTCCGCTACGGCACTCCCCGACCACGATCCGGTCAGGTCGCATACGAAGGGCGTTGCGCACCAGCTCGCGAATGGGAACCGCCCCCTTGCCCTCGATGTTGGCCGGGCGCGACTCTAGCGTGATGACGTGCTCCTGCCGGAGCTGGAGCTCGGCGGCGTCCTCGATGGTGATGATCCGTTCATCGTCGGGGATGAAGGACGACAGGATATTAAGCATGGTCGTCTTGCCCGAGCCGGTGCCGCCCGATACGAAGATGTTCAGGCGGGCCTTCACGCAGGCCTCGAGGAACTCGAACATTTCCGGCGTGGCAGTACCAAAGCGGATGAGATCCTCGACGGTAAACGGCGTGGCCGCGAACTTCCTGATGGTGATGATGGGTCCCACCAAGGAGAGCGGAGGGATAATCGAATTCACGCGCGAACCGTCGGCCAGGCGGGCATCCACCATGGGGCTCGACTCGTCGATGCGGCGGCCGAGGGGCGCGATGATGCGCTGGATGATCTTCATCACGTGCTCGTCGTTCTGGAACGTCACGTTGGTGAGCTCCAAAAGTCCGTCGCGCTCGATGTAGACCTGTTGCGGTCCGTTGACCATCACCTCGGTGATGGTTTCGTCCCTCAGCAGGGGCTCGAGTGGACCCAGTCCCAGAATCTCATCGGTGATCTGCTCGAGCATGCGCACGCGCTCGGCACGGGTAAGGGCGAGCCCTTCCTCGTCGGCGATCTTCCCGAAGAGCTCCTCGATCTGGCGCCGAACCTCGACCTGGTTGGTGAGATCCAGCTTGGGGTCGAGCTCATTGACCAGGCGATTCTGAACCCGATATTTCGCCTCGCGGAAGGACTCGCGAGTCGGCATCGCACCCAGGAATGGGCGCGGGCCGGTGGTGCCTGGCGGTGGGGCGACCTTCCCCGGCCCACCAGTCGTCGTGGCCGGCTGGGTCGGGGTGGTGGCTGGGAGTTGAGGCTCCCCCTCGGCAGCGGGGCGGGCCCGCTCGATCCTCTTCAGTAACGACATGTCCTAGTCCTTCCCGTCAGCGGCGTGCGAAGAGTCCTCGCTTGGATGGCTTGTCCGCGGCTGCCGTGGGTTCGCCCACGAGCGCCCGAGCGAGCTTGAAGATGTCACGAGACAGTGCCCCCTCTGGATGTGAGACCACGAATGGAACACCCCGATTCACCGCCAGGACGGCAAGGCGCCCATCCGAAACGATCGATCCGTCGATTGGCCGGCGGATGGATGCCTCGACATCGCCGATTCGGATCCCCTGCGCCGAGTCGGAGCGGTTGATGACAAGGCGAATCTTGCCACGGTCGTACTCGAGCTGATCCGCCACCTCCAGGAAGAGGCGGACGTTCTTGATAGTCGTGATCTCGAGCGCCGAAAGCACCAGGATCGTATCCGCTGCGTCCATGACGGCCAATGCATGATCGTTCAAGGCCGCAGGAAGGTCTACCACCACGAAGTCATGGGTCATTCGCAGATGGTCGATGATCTTGCGAAGATATTGGGGGGTGACCAGGTCTGCACCCTCAGGGGACGGCGGCGCCAGCAGGACGCGGATCCCCGTTGAGTGGTCGACCACGACTGAATCGATTAGTTCTCCGTCCGGCTCGCCACGTTCCACGGCGTCGATCACCGAGCGGTTCTTGGGATTTAGGTTGAGCAGGACCCCAACGTCGCCGAACTGCAGGTTGGCGTCGACCAGGCAGACTCGGGTATCCGTCTCTTTGCGGAGCGCAAGCGCGAGGTTGGTCGCGATGGTCGTGCGGCCCGCACCGCCCTTGGGCGAGAAGACGGCGATTACCTGGTGGTCCTCGATATTGGTCTCGGTGACATTGACCGTCGATGCCACCGCCGGCAGTGTCGCGGCCAACTGTGAGCTTCGCGACAGCTCGCGCTCGTAGACCGCCTTGATGCTCGTCGCGAACTCGTCGCCAGAGAAAGGCTTGACCAGGAACTCGCGCGCGCCGGC
>Ga0070706_100004236_pt1 | contig 13919 bp, 10 predicted proteins | sample KBSK5501metaG_FD_65476 | JGI IMG/M metagenome (GOLD analysis project Ga0070706, IMG submission 65476) | Corn, switchgrass and miscanthus rhizosphere microbial communities from Kellogg Biological Station, Michigan, USA - KBS K5-50-1 metaG | ecosystem: Host-associated > Plants > Roots >...
AATCATGAACGAACATTCCTGGCGTGAGTTAGTGGGCGAAGAGCGCCCGGTCGGTTTTGATCAAGTCGCAATCGGTGTGGCGTCGAGCGACACCATGCGCTCGTGGAGCAAAGGCGAGGTCAAAAACCCGGAGACGATCAATTACCGGACCTTTAAGCCGGAGAAGGGTGGTCTTTTCTGTGAGCGCATTTTTGGTCCAACCCGCGATTGGGAATGCTCGTGCGGGAAATATAAGCGCATCAAACACAAAGGCGTTATCTGCGATCGCTGCGGTGTGGAAGTTACGCTCGCGCGCGTGCGTCGCGAACGCATGGGGCACATTGAGTTGGCGGTCCCGGTCTCCCACATCTGGTTTTACAAGTGCATGCCCTCACGGCTTGGACTCATGCTCGATATGAGCGCACGCCAGCTCGAGCGAGTCATCTATTATGAGGACTACATCGTAATCGATCCAGGCAAGACGCCGCTCCAGAAAACTCAGCTTCTTAACGAAGTAGAGTACCGCGAGGCGCAAGAACAGTACGGCGAAGATTTTGTCGCCGGAATGGGCGCAGAAGCGGTCAAGAAACTTCTGGCTGAAATCGACCTGAATAAGCTCAACAAAGAGCTTGAGCAGGCGATGGGCAACACGAAAAGCAAACAGATCCGGAAGAAACTGGCCAAGCGGGTCAAGCTCGTTCAGGGCTTCCAAAGCTCACATGCCCGTCCCGATTGGATGATCCTCGATGTGCTCCCGGTTATTCCACCAGATTTGCGTCCACTCGTGCCGCTGGAAGGGGGCCGTTTTGCCACTAGCGATTTGAACGATCTCTATCGCCGGGTCATCAACCGCAACAATCGTCTCAAGAACCTGCTTCAGCTCAAGACTCCTGATGTCATCATCCGCAACGAAAAACGAATGTTACAGGAGGCAGTCGATGCCTTGTTCGACAATGGCCGCCATGGGCGTGCCGTCACCGGCGCGGGCAATCGCCCGCTCAAGTCACTCAGTGATATGCTCAAGGGCAAAGGCGGACGTTTCCGCCAGAACTTGCTCGGCAAGCGTGTCGATTACTCTGGCCGCTCGGTCATTGTTATCGGGCCGGAATTGAAACTGCACCAGTGCGGTTTGCCGAAAAAGATGGCGCTGGTTCTGTTCGAACCATTCATCATTCGTCGTCTCAAGGACCTCGGCTACGTCCACACCGTGCGCAGCGCCAAAAAAATGATTGAGCGTCAAACGCCGGAAGTTTGGGACATCCTGGAAGAGGTCACGAAGGGGCATCCCGTGCTGCTGAACCGCGCCCCGACCCTGCATCGGCTGTCGATCCAGGCGTTTGAGCCGCTGCTCATCGAAGGCGAAGCCATTCGAATTCATCCACTCGTTTGCACCGCTTACAATGCTGACTTTGACGGCGACCAGATGGCCGTGCACGTGCCGCTTTCAGTCGAAGCGCAGATGGAAGCGCGCATGCTCATGCTCGCACCGAACAACATTTTCTCTCCTTCGAGCGGGAAGCCGATTACCACGCCGTCGCAGGACATTACCCTGGGCTGTTATTACCTGACGCAGAACCCGCGCGGCCAGAAAAAGGATGGCCAAAGCCTTTCGCTTTTTGCTGATCCGACGGAGGTGGAGTTCGCCATGACCGATGGCACGATTAAAACACACGATCGCATCCGGATTAAGAATCCCGATTTCGGTAAGCAAACAATTTATGGCAATCCCGAGGCGAAGACGATCGAAACCACCGCCGGTCGTGTCATTTTCAATCAGATCTGGCCGAAAGAACTCGGATTTTTTAATAGGGCCGCGGGCAAGAAACAGCTCAGTGACATCATCTGGCGCTGTTACCAGGTGGCTGGTCCGCAAAGCACGGTCGAAACCCTCGATCGGCTGAAAGAACTCGGATTCACGGAAGCGACCAAGGCAGGAATCTCAATCGGAATTTCCGACATGATCATCCCGAAAGAGAAGCAAACCGAGCTGGAGAATGCTTATAAACAGATCCGGCAAGTCGAGCAGCAATACCGCAAGGGTATTATTACCGACGGCGAACGCTACAATAAGATCATCGATATCTGGACCCATGCTGGTGATGAAATTTCTAGCGTGATGTTCCGCACCCTTGAACACAACGAGGGCCGCAAAGAACTCAACCCTGTCCATTTGATGGTCGATTCAGGAGCGCGCGGCAATCGCCAGCAGGTTCGTCAGCTCGCTGGTATGCGCGGTCTGATGGCGAAACCTTCCGGCGAAATTATCGAGCGGCCGATTACCTCCAATTTCCGCGAGGGTCTGAGCGTGCTCGAGTACTTTATCTCCACTCACGGCGCGCGTAAGGGTTTGGCCGATACCGCCCTGAAAACAGCGGATTCCGGTTATCTCACCCGCAAACTGGTGGATGCGTCGCAGGACGTCATCATTAACGAAATGGATTGCGGCACGGTCAACGGCATTACCGTCCGGGCCATTTACGAAGGCGATGAAGAAGTGGTCGATTTGGCCACGCGCATCATCGGCCGTGTCAGTTGCGAGACAGTCGTCGATCCAGTCGAGAAAAAGAAGAAGATCGTCAAGGCCAACCAGCTGATCGATGAGAAAATCGCCGCTGATTTGCAGCGCATCGGCGTCGAGCAATTAAAAATTCGCTCGGTTCTGACTTGCGAATGCGGTCGTGGAGTATGCGCGCAGTGTTACGGGCGCAACCTGGCTACCGGCCAATTTGTCAAGCTCGGTGAAGCGGTTGGTATTATCGCCGCGCAATCCATCGGCGAACCGGGCACGCAATTGACCATGCGGACATTCCACATTGGTGGAACGGCCAGCCAGACGTTCAAGCAGCCCATTATCAAGGCGAAGAACGATGGCACCATTCAATTTAATGATCTGCGCACGGTGCAGGCGCTGGACGGCAGCTGGATCGTGCTGAATAAGAACGGCTCGATCAGCGTGCATAACGCCGAGGGCCGCGAGCTCGAACGTTACAACGTCGTGATCGGCTCGGTTATTTCAAAGCCCGACGGAGCCAGCGTGAAGAAGGGTGAAACTTTCGTGCAATGGGATCCGTACAACGTGCCGATTCTGACCGACAAAACCGGCAAGGTTGAATTTCGCGATATGATCGCGGGGGTCACGATTAAGCGCGATGTCGATGAAGCCACCGGCTTAATGGGAACGGTCATTATCGAGCACAAAGAAGATTTGCATCCGCAGATCGTCATCGTGGCCGAGAAAAAGGAAGTGCTGGCGAACTATTCGATCCCGGCCGGCGCGCACGTCATTGTCGAAGAAGGACAGAAAGTGCGTGCTGGCGCTTTGCTCGCCAAGACGCCGCGAAAAGTCGCCAAGACGAAAGACATTACAGGTGGTCTGCCGCGCGTCGCCGAATTGTTTGAGGCGCGCCGTCCAAAAGACGCCGCTGAAATTGCCAAAATCGATGGCATTGTTGAGATGGGTGGAACTGTTCGCGGCAAACGCAAACTGATTCTCAAGGATCCCGAGACTGGTTCGGAAGAGGAGCATCTCATCCCGCTGACCAAGCACATCATCGTTTTCAAGGGCGACTTCGTGAAGAAGGGCCAGCAACTGACCGAGGGTCCGGTCGTTCCACACGAAATCCTTGAGGTCTGCGGACCACAGGATTTACAGGAACATCTGGTCAATGAGGTGCAGGAAGTTTATCGGCTGCAAGGCGTCGAGATTAACGACAAGCATATCGAGATCATCGTGCGCCAGATGTTGCGCAAGGTTAAAATCACAGATCCGGGCGATACGACCTTGCTCTGGGGTGACCAGGTCGATCGGCTTGATTTCGAAGCCGAAAACAGTCGCGTGGTCGAGCAGGGCGGGAAACCGGCCGAAGCTACGCCAGTTCTGCTCGGTATCACCAAGGCCTCCCTCGAGACCGACAGCTTTATCTCGGCGGCGTCCTTCCAGGACACGACGCGTGTGCTTACGGAAGCAGCAACGCTTGGCAAAATTGATCGTCTCCGCGGCTTTAAGGAAAACGTGATCATGGGCCATTTGATTCCTGCAGGCACAGGATTCCCTGAACATCGCGAGATCAAGCTCGTCGAGAAGGGTGAACCGATCGGCGCCGCTCTGGCGGAAGAACCCGAACCGCAGCCCGCGATCGGATAAAGCACTGATGGAGTGTTGGAGTAGTGGAGTGATGGGCGGCCATTACTCCTTTTCTCCATTACTCCAGTATTCCGGTCGCTGATGTCCATTGTAACCAAAACCGGCGACCAGGGTGAAACGTCTCTGATGTACGGCCGTCGCGTGTCGAAGAGCGACCCGCGCGTTGAGGCTTATGGTTGCGTCGATGAGCTAAACGCTGGGTTGGGTCTGGCCCGGTCGCTTTCGCAAGATTCATTTGTCGCGGACCAGGTTCTGGCCATGCAGAAGGATTTGATTGTTGTGATGGGCGAGCTGGCCACCGTGCGGGAAGATGTTGATCGATACGTCAAGGATGGCTTCAAACTCACCGCGGCCGAAATGGTTGACCGTCTGACCGCAGTCATTATTGATCTCGAAAAAGACAAATCGCTTTATCCTAAGGACTGGGTAATTCCCGGGGCCAACGCGGTTTCCGCTGCGCTCGACCTTGCCCGAACCACGGGCCGCCGGGCTGAGCGTCGGGTGGCCGCATTGATGTCCGGAGACATAGCCTTTAACACCGAAATCCTGCGCTACCTCAATCGTCTTTCCGATCTCTGCTGGGTTCTGGCGCGCTATTCCGAAAAACTTGTCCTGAGCGAAGCGAGGCGGAGTCGAACGGATCCATGATTCCGCCAACATTCCGTTTGCCTTTCCCACTCTGGTATAGCATCTTCCCCGTCCGCCGTTCGAGGTCTCGAACGGCGCGTTTTCCCTTATGGCAAATACCACAGAATTAGTGCCTGAACTCTTGGAGGCGGGTGTGCATTTCGGTCACCAGACCAAGCGCTGGAACCCTAAGATGAAGCCGTACATCTTCGAGCAGCGGAACCAGATTTACATCATCAATTTGGATGAAACCGTGCAGCAACTTCATCGCGCGACCGAATTTTTGCAGGAGGTAACGCGCCGGGGTGGCAAGATCTTGTTTGTGGGATGCAAGAAGCAGGCGCAGGAGGCGGTTAAGGAAGCAGCGCTCGCTTGCGGGCAATTTTATGTCAACCAACGCTGGCTTGGGGGGACTTTGACCAACCTGGCAACGATCAGGAAAAGTATTGGGCGTCTGAAATATATCGAACAAATCGAGCAGTCCCCTGAATACAAAAAGATGGGGAAGCAGGAATTGGCAGCTCTCAATCGCGAAGCGGCAAAACTGCGGCGCAACCTTGATGGCATTCTCGAAATGTCGCAGTTGCCGGATGCATTGGTCATCATCGACACGACGCGTGAACAAAACGCCGTGCTCGAAGCGCGTCGTCTTGGCATTCCCGTGGTGGCCGTTGTGGATACGAATGCTGATCCGGAAATGATCGATTATCCAATTGCCGGGAATGACGATGCCATTCGCGCTATTCGGATCGTGCTGCAAAAGCTGGTCGACGCAATCGTCTCGGCCAGCGGCGAGGCGCGGATCCGCGAGCAGATAGAAATGGCGGGAGTATCGGCCTAGGGTGGGTTCCTGGTTAATTGTTATTGGTTAATTGGCAGTTCAATGAACGACCAATAACTAATAATCGATAACGAATAACTTTTTCCTTTCCTCATGAAAGCAACAATGGACATTGATCCTCAACTGGTAAAAAAGCTGCGCGAGAAAACCAACGCCGGCTTCATGGACTGCAAACGCGCGCTGGAAGAAGCCGGTGGCGATTTGGAGAAGGCCGAGACAATTCTTCGAACAAAAGGTATTGCCAGCGCCGGCAGGAAAGCTTCACGCGCAACAAAGGAGGGCATCGTGGCCTCCTACATCCACTTGCAAGGCAAGGTAGGCGTGCTGGTGGAAGTCAATTGCGAGACCGATTTCGTGGCCAAGAACGAAAATTTTAGAGACTTTGTAAAAGACATTACTCTCCATGTGGCCGCGGCTCATCCGCAGTATGTCAGCCGTGACCAGGTTCCTGCAAAAATTGTTGAGGCAGAACGCGCTATTTACCAGGCGCAAGTCACCGGGAAACCGCCACACGTTGTCGACAAAATTGTCGATGGAAAACTGGATAAGTTCTTCAGCACAGTGTGTTTGATGGAGCAGGGGTTCATTAAAAATCCTGACCAGACGATTAACGATCTCGTAAAATCCAAAATCGCTGAGTTGGGCGAGAACATCGTCATTCGACGTTTCACACGCTACCTCGTCGGAGAGCCTGTGCCGGACGAAGCAGCCCAGCCGGATGGGAAATAGTGATAAGTGACTAGTGACTAGTGAATCGCAGGGAAATCTCGTCGATTAGTCACCATTCACGACGCGCTTATCACTAATTACCTGTGGCGTGGCGGCACTGCCACCAATCATCATTCGCTTCGCAAATTTTTTGAACGCGTAGCCGCGCGGAGAATCGTTTATCTAGAGCGCAGTTCCTAATCAGGGCTGCGCTCGGCCTTCGGAAAGGAATTCCGGCAGGCTAAAAATGGAACAATCAAACGGAGGGATTATGAAACTTGATTCATTACAAAAACTTTACGTCGAAGAACTACGTGATCTTTACAATGCCGAGAACCAACTGGTGAAAGCGTTGCCCAAAATGGCCAAGCACGCATCGCATCAGGAATTGAAGCAGGCATTTGAGGACCATCTCGAGCAGACGAAAGAACACGTCGAGCGGCTCGATGAGATCTTCAAGAGACTCGACGAGAAGCCCACGGGCAAAACATGCAAAGCCATGAAAGGACTGATTGAGGAAGGTTCGGAATACCTGGAGAAAGACGGCGATGAGTCAGTCCTTGACGCGGCCCTGATCGGGGCGGCCCAGCGCGTTGAGCATTACGAAATCGCCGGTTACGGCACCGTTCGCACCTTCGCCAACATGCTCGGAGAGAACCAAGCCGCCGAGCTATTGCAGCAGACGCTCGATGAAGAAGGCGAGACCGACAAACTCCTAACTGAATTAGCCGAGTCAGTCGTCAACGTCGAAGCGCCCACAGCGGGTAGATAGGTCGAATATCGCGGTTTATTTGCAACTCCGCCGCGGTTCGCGTAACCGCGGCGGAGCTTTCCTGCGTACGAGGGGAGGTGCTCCCTCGCATCCCACGAATCGCTTGTCGTCCCGAACGAAGCGATGGATTTCGGCGACGAGCTGGGTTGGCCGCTGGATGCTAAGCCCTCAATCCTGACTCTGCGTCGACTTAAAGCTTAAAGCTTAAAACTTAAAACTGTCCGGCTTCTCGCTAATCACCTTTCACCTCTCACTTCTCACTAGTCTGCGGTGTTTGGCGTCGCTAGATTGATCTCCATGGGTCTGACCGAATACAAACGGAAGCGCGATTTCGGAAGAACCGCCGAGCCGAAAGGCGGCAAGCCGTTGCCGAAAGCCGTGAAGGGCGCTTCACGCTTCGTCATTCAGAAGCACGACGCCAGCCGGTTGCACTACGATTTCCGGTTGGAAATGGATGGCGTATTAAAATCATGGGCCATCCCGAAAGGTCTGCCGTGGAAACAGGGCGAAAAGCATCTAGCGGTTGAAGTGGAGGATCACCCGGTGGAATACGCCACCTTTGAAGGAATTATCCCGCAAGGCCAATACGGCGGCGGTACGGTCATGGTTTGGGACCAGGGAAAATATTACGTTTACGGCGAGCAACCGCTGAAGTCGCTGCGGGAAGGCAAGCTCCACTTGGTGCTCGACGGCAAGAAAGCAAAAGGCGAATGGACGCTTATCCGGCTCCGCGGCGATTCGGATAAAAATCAGTGGCTGATTCTCAAGACCGGATCGAGCGCTAAACCGCTTTCAAAGAAGCTCGACGATCAATCCGCCAAAACTGGTCGGACCATGAAGCAGATCGCCCAAGATCAAGACGCTGAATGGGAATCTAATCGGAAAGACGAAACGCCGACCGATAAATTTCGCGCGCGCATCCGCGCTGCACTTTCGGCGAACGCACCTATTAAAAAAAAAGTCGCGCGCGAGGAAAAAGTAGGACGCAACCTCGCGTCACGCTCTGAACGAACCGGTTCCGCGATAGGACGCGATAATGTCGGTCTTGCTCGGACCCGAGCGCACCACGCTGAGACTAACGGACAGTCCAGCGGTCTGTCCCTACCGGATTCGCTTCCCGCGGCAAAGCCACGGTTCATCGAACCGATGAAGCCAAAGCTATTGGACGATCCTCCTACCGCGGGGGACTGGCTCTACGAACTGAAGTTTGATGGCATTCGCGCAATCGCGGTCAAGACCCACAACAAGCTTTCGCTGTTGTCGCGGAACCAGAACGAGTTCGGCCGCCGTTTTCCTGAGATCGTCGGTGCGCTGAAAGAGTTGCCTGGTCACGACTGCGTCATCGACGGTGAGGTGGTGGCGCTCGACGAAGAAGGACGGTCGTCATTTCAGCTTCTGCAAGCTTTGGAAATGGAAGGAAAAAAATCCCCCGTTTACTATTATGTGTTCGATCTGCTTCAGGCCGAGGGGAAGGGCTTGATCTCGCTTCCACTGGAGGAACGAAAGAGTTTTCTCGCCGAGCTTTGCGCGAAGGCGACCGATCCCATTCGTTTCTCGGGTGAAATCGGCGGGGACGCAAACGTGCTGCTCAAGGAAGTAAAACGCCGTGGGCTTGAAGGAATCGTGGGCAAACAGCGAGGGTCGGTTTACGAGCCAAGTCGACGCAGCGGTGCCTGGATCAAACTGAAATGCGTGAATGAGCAAGAGTTTGTCATCGGCGGTTACACGCCTCCGGGCGGCTCGCGGAAGTACTTCGGGGCGATTCTTGTCGGTTATTACGAAGGCAAACCAAAAGAAAGAGGCAGCCGGAAGGAAGGAGGCGGTCGGAAAGAAAGAGGCAGTCGCCTCCTTTTTGCCGGCAAGGTTGGCAGCGGTTTCACGGCGAAATCGTTAGCGATGTTATATAAAAAGTTCCAAACGGAAGCGCGCGAGGACTGTCCTTTTGCGGACCTGCCGTCAAAACATGACGGTCAGTGGGTGCAGGGCATTACGCCATCGATGATGCGAAAGATGCACTGGGTGAACCCGGTTTTTGTTGCTCAAATCAAATTCGCGGAGTGGACACGCGACGGGAAATTACGACAGCCCGTTTTTTTAGGGCTTCGTGAGGATAAAGATCCAAGCCAAGTCACCAAGGAAGGATGAGGCGCCACCGGCGCGAGCCTGAACTTAAAACTTCCTAACCCGTAATTTCTAATTTGTAATCCCGCTATGACGACGCGAGCTTTCTTTGCCGGTATTCTTGGTGGAATCGCGATGTTTATCTGGACATCGATCGCGCACATGGCCTTGCCATTGGGTGAAGCTGGCATTCGCGAGATTCCGAACGAGGCGGCTGTCCTCGCCGCCATGCAGGAGAACATTGGCGATAAAGAAGGGCTTTACGTCTTTCCCGGATTAGGCGTGGGCGCGAATCCAACCCGGGAACAACGGAACGAAGCGATGAAACAGATGGTGGAGAAGTATGCGAAGAGTCCGTCCGGCCTTTTGATGTACCATCCGCCCGGTAGGCCATTCATGTTGGGAAAGGCGTTGGGCATCGAGTTCGCTACTGAACTTCTCGAGTCGATCCTCGCCGTTTTCCTTCTGGCCCAAACGCGCCTCGTCAGTTTTGGCGGTCGCGTCGGGTTCGTCTTTGTCGCCGGCATTCTTGCCGCCATCGCGACCAACGTCTCCTATTGGAACTGGTACGGCTTCCCATGCATCTACACCGCCAGCTACATGTTCATCCAGATCGTCGGCTTTCTTTGTGCCGGCATCGTCGTCGCTTTGTTTTTAGCCAGGAAGCCTTTGTCAACCGCCGCCTGATTGGGAGTCGGGCCGTTGAGGTTCGGTGTTGAATGGCCACGCACGCCGAAGCTTTCTGCGATGCGCGAATCCTGCCTCCAAGCCGTGACGGGTGAGGCACTGTCCTTTACATCGTTCGAAGAACGGTTGCACTTAAAACTTGAAACTTAACACTTAAAACTTGGACCAATTCTTTCCTCGCCCTCAAGGAGAGGATTAAGGTGAGAGCCAGCCGCTAAGGCTCTTTGTAATTTGGCCATCCACATTCTCGATACTTTCCAACTCGGGCGGGCCGGCATCATTGCTGCAACCGCACTTGAGACCAACCAAGGGATCGCGCTGTTCGACACCGGTCCGGAATCAACTTTCACTAATGTAGCCGCCGGACTTCGGAACGCCGGCCTGGCACCTAACGACGTCAGACTTGTCTTTCTCAGTCATATCCACTTCGATCATGCCGGAGCTGCGTGGCGTTTTGCCGAACTTGGCGCCACTGTTTACGTCCACCCCCGCGGCGCAAAGCACCTCAGCGATCCGGCTAAGTTAGTCAAGTCCGCGACGCGCATCTTCGGCGAAGACATGGAAAAGCTCTGGGGCCGAATCGCGCCGGTGCCAGAACAATGCCTCAGAGTGCTGGAGGACATGGAGGTCGTCCGCGTCGGCGCGTTCGAAATCCGAGCCATCGCCACACCTGGCCACGCCAGCCATCATCATGTCTACCACTGGGACGATAACGTCTTTGGCGGCGACGTCGCCGGTGTTCGGCTAGGCAGCGGCCCACCGATTCCGCCATTTGTTCCGCCCGAGCTGCACATCGAATCGTGGCACGAATCGATAGATAAAATTCGCAAGATCAATCCCACGAAACTCTATTTGCCGCATTTTGGTCTGGTAGAGGATTCCATCTCATCGCATCTCGACGCGCTCGACGAACGATTGGATCGTTGGTCCGAGTGGTTCCGGGAAAAAATTCGTGCAGCCTCCGATGAACAAACGCTAGTACGCGAATTCGCCGAACTCGAACACAACGACCTGATCGCCGGCAGCTCGTCACTTGTCACTAATCCCTCGGCACTTATCTCTAGCTACGAGACTGCCGATCCAAGCTACATGGCCGTCCCGGCCGCAACCCGGTACTGGAACAAATACCACCCAGAAGAAATCAACCCTGGCTGATTGAGAATTACGAATTTCAGTTTGTCAGAGCACATTTCGGATTTCGGATATCCGATTTTTGCAAAATTCTTGTAACCCGACGGCGTCTACGGCGGTCAAGATTCACAATGAGTGTGACACCCTCACGAAGAAACAACAAGAACAGAACTACGGTGAAATCAATCTTGCTCGGCAGTCTCTTGGCAAACTTTTACCTGGCGGTTTTTACCGTCGCCGACGGAAATGCGCAGCAAGATCATGCTTTCATCGCGCAAAACCATACTGCTGTTGGCGGAGAGGCCGGTCCCAAGAATCCCTACGAGCCTTACGAGTTTTTGATCGGTGAATGGGACGTCGCATCGGAGGATGGCGGACCTGCCGTAGCCGTCCAGCGCGTCCATTGGCGCTCAAATCGTTCTTACATATGGTATACGGGAAGCCTCATCATCGACGGGAAAGAGGTGCCGCATTTTGAAGGCGTTATCATGTGGAACGGCGTCCACAAGAATCTCGATATGTTGTTGAGCATGGATTCGAGGACCGGCCTGGTCCAGGAGCATGGCACACTGTCCGTTGAGCCCAACGGGACGGTGGTCCGCAATGTTACCGGTGTGTATTCGGAGGGTGCCCAACCGCTGGGCTTACCTGTCGCCGGCCCGTCCGGATTAACTGCGCGTTTCCAACAGACGTTCAAAGCCGCTGGACCAGACAAGATTTTTACCAGCGTAATGCGCCAGTCCGAACAGGGTTGGGTGCCAACCTTCCCCGGCAGTGATAATCTCGTCATGACGCGGCGTCCACTACCCGGCGACTCGTGAATTCAGGGTCCACGATTCTCGGTTCTCGGTTCTCCTCCCTTCTTTCCGCTTTCTTTTCTGCCTCTCAACTCTCAACTTCTTCTTGTCCGAAGGTGGGAGCTTTCACGTCGCTTAAAACTTAGAACTTGAAACTATTCGGCTTTTCACTCGTCACAGTTCACTCATCACTTTTGTAAATGACTTGGACCACGATCACCGTCTGGACCATTAGCGCTCTTCTCGCTGTTGGGATCGGCTGGAGCCGATGGGAACAAAAGAAAACGCGCGACAAATACCTGGCCTTTTTTTTGGAATTATACCGCGACCACCGAGAAAAACTGCTCAGTCGTCTGAATCCAAAGCTTCAGGCTGACGTACGCCAACAGCTCATGCTACGCCACGGCGTAAGTTGATTCCGGGTATTTCAGCGCGTCAGCTTTCAGCTGTGCGTCTTAGCCGCTCAACTTCTTAACCTTTCTACCTCTCACCAATCACCTCTCACCATCTTTCCTCCCTCGCATGCCTCTTGCTGCTTTCTTGTTCACTCCAAATTTCTCATTCCACCACTTGATTGATCAGGAAACATTCGAACACCTTTTGCCGGTCGCTTATCAATGGGCGAAAGCGCAGGAGGAATTCATCCTCGCGCGGGGCGCGTCGTTAGGGCCAGCCTACACTGATGATGCGCGTCGACTCGGCGTTCAGGATTGTTCCCGTGTCAAAGTGCTGGTCGTCGATCGGATTCCACTGCCGGACAATGAGGAGCTGGCTCAGGCTGCGCGGCGCACCCATATCATTACCGATGTTTCTCGCGGGGTAGCCATCGGCCATGGAATCATCATTCGGGCCGATTGCTGGGGCGATCGCGAGTTGATCTTGCACCAACTCGTGCACGTCGCCCAATGTGAACGAACGGGCGGCCTTGAGCCGTTCGTTCGGCAATATCTCTGCGAACGTCACACCTGCGCCAAGTTCACCCTCGGCTCTCTCGAGGAGGAAGCGCGGCGGATCGCCCGCGAAATCTGCACTGTCGACGCGTCCGTGAGGTAAACACACCGGCGCGCCCTCGGCGTCTGTCCTCTGATCTCTGTCCTCTGACCTCTGACCTCTGGGTCTATTCACCAATCACTCCTCACCTCTCACCGTTCCGCCCTCCTGCGTTGCACGTCGAGCGGCTGCCCGCGCCGTAGCGTCGCGTAGGCGAGTTGGATATTCGCTCGTGCTTCCCATTTTAAGCTTTAGACTTTTCGTTTTCCCATTCAAACTCCGACTTAGTTATGCAAATTGGAATGATCGGCCTCGGCCGGATGGGCGCGAACATGGCGCGACGCTTGACCAACGGTGGACATCAGTGCGTCGTGTTCGATAGGAACCGGGAAACGGTCGACGCACTGGCTAAACAGGGCCCGACCGCCGCCTATTCGCTCGAAGAAGTTGTCGAAAAGCTCAGCCCGCTGCGCGCTGTCTGGATCATGCTTCCATCCGGTGCGCCCACCGAAGAAACCGTGCTTGCCCTTTCCAAGTTGCTGCAATCGGGCGACGCCATTATTGATGGCGGCAATTCATTCTACAAAGACGATGTTCGCCGCAGCGCGATGCTTAAACCGAGCGGGATCCATTATCTCGATGCCGGGACGAGCGGCGGAATCTGGGGCTTGGAGCGGGGTTACTGCTTGATGATCGGTGGAGATGAATCCGCTGCCCAGCGACTCGACCCGATCTTCGCATCCTTGGCGCCTGGTCCGGGAGACATTCCTAAGACACCTGGCCGTGAACAAATGAAGAGCACTGCCGAGCTGGGTTATCTCTATTGTGGTCCATCCGGCGCCGGGCACTTCGTGAAGATGATCCACAATGGAATCGAATACGGCCTGATGGAAGCGTATGCTGAAGGGTTCGACATCCTGCGCGGTGCAAACTCGGACAATCTATCCGCGGGACTTTCTTACGATCTTAACCTTGCCGACATCGCTGAGCTTTGGCGACGCGGGAGTGTCATCTCATCCTGGTTGCTTGATCTGACTGCGGCCGCGCTGGCGAGTGATCGCCACCTCGACGGGTATTCGGGTTTCGTGGAAGATTCGGGGGAAGGCCGTTGGACAATATCGG
>Ga0070706_100004240_pt1 | contig 13917 bp, 9 predicted proteins | sample KBSK5501metaG_FD_65476 | JGI IMG/M metagenome (GOLD analysis project Ga0070706, IMG submission 65476) | Corn, switchgrass and miscanthus rhizosphere microbial communities from Kellogg Biological Station, Michigan, USA - KBS K5-50-1 metaG | ecosystem: Host-associated > Plants > Roots >...
CGGCCCGCGGACTGGATCCACCTGTCCGCGACGAGAAGGTGGACGTTGGACACACCTTCGAGCGCCTCGGCCAGCCGCAGGTTCATCCGCGCGAGCGCGCTCGCGAGGCCGTCCTTTCCCATGTCGAGCATCCCCAGACCGCGCTCGTAGGGCGGCAGCGTCCAGGTCGGGAGGAACACGCAGCGGAGGCCGGCGGCCGCGCGCCGGACGAGTCCGGCGAACGCGTCCACCTCGGCCATGATGTCTTCCATGGCCGCCGGCTCGTTCAGCATCCGCGCCCGGAAGCCATGGATCGACTCCGGGCGCGTCCAGATCACGGCGAAGTCCAGCCCCGGGTGGGCGCCGTCGCCCAGCCCGTGGAGCGTCTGCACCACCTGGCCGAAGGGAGCCACGGTCGCCTCCACGTTGAGGCCGAGGCCGTCGTCCTTGCCGAGGTGGTCCGCCAGCTCCTGGACCGTGAAGTCCGCCACCAGCAACCCGCGGCAATCCGGAAGAGAAGGAGGCAAGGGCGAGGGCCGCGCCGGGGGGCGCTTCGCCTCGGGGTCCGGGCGCCGCTCGAGCACCCGCGCCGGCACGCCGCCGGCGAGAGCCCCCTCCGGGATCTCGCCGGTGACCACGCTGCCCGCGGTCACGACCGCTCCCGCTCCGATCACCGCCCCCTTGCGCACGCGCACGCGCGCCGCCAGCCACACGTCGTCCCCGATCGTCACCGGCCGCGGGCGCGGATCACTGCTTCCCGCGGCCTCGGCCGTGTCGTCGTCGTGGTCCGCGATCGTGACGTGGGGTCCCAGGCGCACCCGCTCGCCCAGGCGGACGCGCTCCTCGGCCGAGATCGACGCGCCGAAGTTGATGAGCGTGCCCCGGCCCACCTGGAGGACGGCGCCGCTCGCCGCCGCCAGCCGCGCCGCCACGAAGCTGGAGTTGATGAGGACGTCCTCCCCCAGCTCGATCCGGCCCTGGTTCTCGATGACCGGCCGCCCGCGCGTGCGGGCACGCACGCCGACCTGGTCGCAATGGCGCAGGAAGAAGGGAGCGGACACCCGGTCGCTTGCGTAGCGGAGGGCACGGGACAGGGACAGCCGGCCGCGCAGGCCCGCCCTCGACCCGCTCATCTCCCGCCACACGATCAGCGCGAAGCGCGGGTCGCGCAGGAGGTACCGGCGCCATAGCCGCCGCGGCTCCCGGCTCAGCCGGTAGAGCCATTCGAGCCCCGCCGCGGACATCCACCCCGGCGCACGGCGGAGGGTGCCGGCCACGAAGTCCAGACCGGCGCCCACGGCGATCAGCACCGCCGGACGCAGCGCGTCCCGTACCTCGTCAATCCACAGCTCCTGCTTCGGGCTCCCGAAAGCGGCCACCACGAGGTCGGGACGAGCCTCCTGCAGCCGCGCCCGCAGCGCCGCGCGGCTCGACGACGGCGCGTCCATGTCGATGCGCGGGCCCTCGGCCCCCACCACCTGGAGGGCCGGGTTCCGGCGGCGCAGCTCCTCCGCGGCCCGGGCCGCCACCCCTTCCGCCGCGCCCACGAGGTAGACGCGCCACCCACGCTCCGCCGCGAGCTTCATCAACGGCGCGAGGAGGTCGGATCCTGAGACCTTCTCCGGCAAGCGGACGTCGAGCAGGCGGGAAGCCCACACCACCGGCATGCCGTCGGCCAGGGCCAGGCTCACCCGGCCATACGCGGCGCGCAGGCGCGCATCGCCCTCCGCGATCGCGACGTGGTCGACGTTCGGGGTGAAGACCGTGCCGCCCTGCCCGGCGTCGACGAGCGCGGCGATGGCCTCCAGCGCTTCGCCGAAGCAGACGGGATCCGCGAACACGCCACCGAGGCGCAGACGCTTGCGATGGGCCGCCTCGCCCGCGGTCACCCCCATCGCCGCATTCCGCCGGTTTCCCGCGGGCGCACGACGGCCGGCTCGGCCTGCACCAGGGACCCCGGCGGTACCGAGCTGGCGACCAGGCAGCCCGCGGCGATCTTCGATCCCTCTCCGATCCTGATGGGGCCCACGACCGTGGCCCCCGGGCCGATATGCACGTCCCGACCGACCTGCGGCGCCCCGATGAGGCGCGTCTCGGGGTGGATGCTCTCGCCGAGCGTGACGTGCTGGAACAGGATGGCGCCCGCGCCGACCCGGGCCGAGCCGCTGATGCAGAGCCCCATCCCGTGGACGAGGGTCACGCCCGGCTCGAGCTCGGCCCTCCAGTGGATGTCCGAGCCGTAAAGGTGGCGCATGAGCCGGGAGATGATCTGGGGCGCGAGCGGGATCCCCAGCGCGACGCAAAGGCGCATCACGCGGTAGGCGACCATCATCTGGAACCCGATCCTCACGAACAAGTCCGTCGCCAGACGGCCCGGCGGGAGGCCCCGCCTTCCGTATCGTTCGTCGTGACCGCAAAGGGCCTCGTGGTCGGCGCGCACCGCGGCCACGAACTCGCTCCACGGGCCGGGTCGCCGGTCGTTCATGGCGCCTTCGCGCACACGAGGCCCGACGGCCCCCGCCCGCAGACGTCGCGCCGGCCGTCGTGACCGAGGTCGCCGAACTGGATCGTGGCACCGTAGGGAGCGCCCGCCCAGCCCAATGCGTCCGTGTAACCCTGGGGCATGAGGGGACGGGCGACGTCGAAGCCGCCGCCGTTCGAGAACCCGCACACGATGCCGCCACTGCTCCGGCCGCACACGTCGGCATAGCCGTCGCCGTTCACGTCCGCGAGCCGGATCGACCCGTACGAGCCAGCGGATGCACCCCAGCCGTCCGCGTCGGAGAAATCGTTCCTCAGCGACCACTGGTGCGCGTCCGTGAAGCCGGTGCCAGCCGCGTTCGCGATCGCGCAGCGGATGCCCGCGGGGCCCCGGCCGCACACGTCCGCCTTGCCGTCCCCGTTGACGTCGGCGAACTGGAGCGTGGTGCCGTACGGGACGGTGTTCCACCCGAGCGCGTCAGTGAAGTCGGCGATCCAGACGCTGGCGGGCGCGAACCCACCCAGTTTGTTGTTCAGCGCGCAGATGATGCCGTTCGCACTGCGCCCGCACACGTCGGCGTACCCATCGCCGTTGACGTCGGCGAGACGGATCGAGCCGTAGTACGCTGCCGAAGCGGCCCAGCCGTCGCCATCGGAGAAGTCTGTGCCTGCCGACCACGGAGCCGCGGGCCCGAAACTGGTGCCGGTGGCGTTGGCCGTCGCGCAGACGATCCCGTTGGCGCTGCGGCCGCAGACGTCCGCCTTGCCGTCGCCGTTGACGTCACCGAGCTGGATGGTCGAGCCGGCGTCGGCGAACGCGTCCGAGTACAGGCTGTACGACGCAAAGCCACCGGCGCCCGTGTTGAGGGCGCAGTAGACGCCATCCGCGCGGCGGATGCAGGCGTCGGCATATCCGTCCCCGTTCACGTCGCCGAGCCGGAAGCTGCCCGGGGTGACGAGATCGGCATCGGAGAACTGGGTGCCGGAGGACCATCCTGCGGGATCGCCCATCCGCTGCACCCACCGCTGCGAGCCGGCCGGCACGTACTTGTCGTAAGACGGAGGAGACGGAACAGGGACCGCGGGGTAACGGTTCCGGGCCCGGTTCGGCTTCGGTTGGGCGACGGCCGGCACCCTCGACTCTTCCTCGCTCAGACCCGCGGCAGGCGCGCTGTACTGACCGCTCGAGTAGGTTTCGCTCTGGCACGGAAGGGCCTGCAGGGTCACCCCGTCGGTGCCGACGGTCAGGCACGTGGCGCCCGCTCCACGCAGCTGGCCGTTGCTCATGAAGCTCCACGTCTGCGCGGGCGAGCTGATGCAGGGATACACCCGCACGGATTTCCCGTCCGTGTCCACGAGCAGGCACATCCCGTTGGGGTCCGCGATTCGACCGTCCACCCTCACCGTCCACTGCGTGGTCCCGCCGGAGCAGTTCGCCGCGACGGCGGGGTCACCCGCTGCCGGATTGCTGCCCGCGTTGATGCAGAGGCCTCCGGGCGCCGCAATCGGGCCCACCCCCCCGACCAGGCGCTCGATGGCGTACCGGCGCCAGCAGAAAGGCGCCCAGGAGCCGGCTGGCCCGTTGTAGGTCTCGAAGATCCGCAGCTTCTCGTCGTGCTGCGCGGGCGACAGGTTCTCCACCTCCGGCGCCGGGGGGGGGCCCCACGGGATGTCCACGTTGTAGCCGCGGTACATCCGGAGATCGTGAGGGCTGGAATACATATGGTCGGCCTCGAGGGCGAACTGCGCCGACGCGATGTGATCCGAGTGATCGGGACCGTACGCCTGCGTGCTGTCCTGCGTGCCGATGCCATCCGGCGCGAAGTCCGCGATCAGGGCCGACAGCACCTGTATGAGCTGCGCCCGGGTGTAGGTGCTACTGGGAGTGGGAAGAACCTCGGGTCTCGTGAAGCTGGTCAGTTGGACCACGCTGCCGGCCCAGAGCGCGGCCATTCCGGGCTGATTCACGGGATCGGTGCCGCCGTCGGGCAGCCTCATGAAGACGACGCTCACGAGCGGCTGCGTGTTGAGGGTGCACACGCGGACCACTTTGCTCGGGAGATAGGTCTGGTTCGCACACGTCCAGTCGTTCGCTACCTGTGCCACGTTCGCCATCGCCCGGTAGGCCCTGGCGACCCCATCCTCACGCGCGTACCAGGCCGGATCGCCCGTGGGCGGAGGCGTCGGGCTCGAGGCGGCCGCAGTCAGGAAGACGGTCCGGACGCGCAGTCCCTTGCGGATGCTGTCCTCCACGTCGGGATTCAAGAACAGGAGGTCGTCGTCCTGATGGGCTACGAAGTACAGGTGGCCCCCCGTCGCGACGCTCATCCGCACGGGTTGCCCGCCTTCCGCATCGAGCGCCTGATCCGAGGCGGGGCGCGGCGCGAGATCCGAGGCCGATTGCGGCGCTTGCGCGCCCGTCTCCACCCTCGTCCGATCCCACCCGTGCAGGCCAGCGCTCACGTCGGTCACCCGGATGGTCTGCGCGCCCGCCCGCTTGGGCGTGAAGGAGAACTCGTGAGAGCCGCGGTCGTCCGGGGCGAAGGTGTAGTCGTCGGGGAGGACGGTGCCGGCGAGGCTCGAGCTGAAGTGCACGGTGCCCAGGTAGCCCATCACCGGGGCGCCCGCGGCGTCCAACACCGTCACCGTGAACGAGACCGGGGATCCCTCCTCTACCGACTCCGGAAGATCCGTTATGGAAATCGAGGCCGGCGGGGTCTGCGCGGCTCCCGTCCCCGCCAGCGCGACGGCGAGGGAAAGCGCCAACAGCGACGTCCTTGCGTCCCATACCACTTGTGTCACGACGTCCCTCCTCACAGGCAATCCCGTCCAACCTCGGCGTTCGCCTCCGCCGGGGCTGGTCTGAAGCGGGCCGTCTCCGCCGGTGTTTCATCCCCGCGCCGAGCGGCGCGGCGCTGGCGAAGGTGGCCTCGCATGTCCGCGATGGCCCCCGCCAGCGAGCCGGCCTCGCCGCGCACGCCACGGAAGTATTCGAGCCCGTACACGAACGTCGCCCCCGCGAGGGCCAGCCGCTCCGAGCCCAGCCGATCCACGGCGAGGGCGACGCGGGCGCCCACGCGGGCCAGGGGCCGCGTCAGGAATGGCACCAGCACGCTCACCAGCAGCAGCGGCCGCGAGATGGGGCTCACCATGAACAGGAACCGCCAGGGGCTGGCGCTGGCCACGTCCGCGTGCTTGCGGGAGATCCGCAGGTCCCAGACGCCGTACTCGAAGGCGCGCCGCATCCACCCCTCGAGGCTGGTGTGGTCCGAGCTGTGCACGCCGAGGGCGGTTTCGGAGAAGGACAGCGTGACGCCCGCCTTCTCCAGCCGGACGCCCAGCTCGGCGTCTTCCGACAGGCCGAGCGAGGGATCGAAGCCTCCCACCGCCAGATAGTCCTCGCGGCGAAACGACACGTTGCCCGTGTAGAGGTTCGAACCCTCGAGCGTCCACCGTCCCGCCATCACGTCGTCGGCCAGGCACTCGAGCGCGCGCGCGTGCTGGCGCTCGAAGAGCGGCATGGCCACCGCGGGGTCGAGCCGGACCCATCCCAGTACGGCGCGGCGCGACCCGGCCGGATGCGCGTCCAGGTGGGCGGCGACGAAGCCGGGACCCACCTGCATGTCGTCGTCGACGACGATGACGATGTCCGCGCGGGCGGCCTGGATGCCTCGCCGGCGGGCGGAGGCCGCGCCGCCGTTCTCCTGGGTGAGCACGGTCAGCGCGTACGGCAGGGCCAGCCGCTGCACGCGCGACGCCACGGCCTCCGTCGATCCGTCGTCCACGACCACGACCTCGAACTCGTCCCTGGCCAGCGTCTGCGCGCCGAGCTGGCGGAGCAGCCGCTCGAGCGACGCCGGCCGCTCGTAGGTGGCGATGACCACGCTCACCCGCGGCTCCGCCGTCATCGCTCCTCCCCGAGCGCGAGCGTCACCGCGCCGATGAAGCGCTCACGGCCGACGAGGTCGATGGCCCGGCGCGCGTCCGCGAGGCGGCTCTCGCCGAGCGGCACCACGAGCAGGCCCGCGTCGCAGGCTCGCGCGATCGGGATCGACGTGGCCTGCACGAGGGGACAGCCCACGGCCACCACCGCCAGCTCCCCGCGGCCGGTCATCGCGCCCAGCGATTTGACGACGTCGTCGACCTCGGGCAGCGCCGCCGCTTCGGCGTTGACGAGCCTCGAAGGCCGCTGGCCGTGAAGGCGGCCGACGGCGGCCAGGGCCTCGGCCGCGAACAGGGCGGGCGTGCCGGCGTGCGCCGGCACGAGCACCAGCGACGACCATGGGCGCCGCAGCGCCGCGAACCACACCTGCTGCCACCGCGCCTCCGGCAGCGGCTTGGCGGCGGGAACGGGCCCGCCTTCGGCGCGCACCGAGCTGCCCAACCTCATGGCCTTGCCTCCCGCGCCGTGCGCACCCATCCCTCGTCGGCCGGGCGGGATCTTTCGAAGAGCATCGAGGCCTTCCAGAGCACGTACAGCGGAGCCCAGGCAAGGTACCGCAGGCCGCGCGCGCCGACGCCCGAAAGAGCCCAGCCGCGGGCCACGTAAAGGAGCAGGCCCGCCGCGGAGGAGGTCCACAGAACGAGCGCGGGCCATCCTCCGGCGCCGTAGCGGAAAGCCACGACGGACCACAGGGTCCCCGCCAGGCAGGCCGTCGCGAGATACGCGAGCGGCGGGACCATCAGCTCCATCGCGAGGTCGAGAAGGACGGGATCCCGCCGCGCGATCGCCTGCCTCAAGAGAGCGGGAACCTGCGTGCGGGCGAGCGCGAATCGGCCGCCTTCCCAGCGGCGGCGCTGCGAGCGCGCCGCCGACGCGGAGGCGGGCATCTCGCCGAGAACGCGGGCCTCGGAGACGTAGTGCACGCGGTGGCCGGCCCGGCCCAGCGTGATTCCGTACTCGACGTCCTCGACGATCGAGCACGCCCGATGAGGGACCTGGCGGAGCAGATCGCAGGTGAAGCCCATGCCGTTGCCGCGCAGTCCGCAGGACAGGCCCAGGCGCTCGCGAGCCATCGAGCGCTCGACGTGGAAGAGGCCGAGGGCGAGGGCCATCAGCCCCGTCCGCCACGATGCGTCCGGATTGCGCACGCCGTAGCGGGCCTGGACCGCGCCGGCTCCGGCCGCGAAGCGGGCGCCGAAGGCGGAGAGCAGGCCGGGGTCGGCCACGGTGTCCGCGTCCACGACCACGACCGCCTCCGCGAACCCGTCCGCGAGCACGTGCTCGAACGCGTACGCGAGCGCATGGCCCTTGCCGCGGTGCGCGGGGTCGTGGCGCACGAGCACCTGCGCCCCCGCCTGCGCGGCGACTTCGGCGGTGCGGTCGCTGCAGTTGTCCGCCACGACGAGCACCCGGTAGAGCGACCGCGGGTAGGCCAGGCCGAGCAGGCTCCGCACCGTCTCGGCAATCGCGGCTTCCTCGTCGTGGGCGGGAACGACGACGTCGAACCGGATGCGGGGAGCGATCGCGGCCACCGAAGCGGTCCGGCGCGCGAACGCGGCCAGCAGCGCGAGGTAGCCGGAAGCCAGGAAGACGGGCAGGGCCAGCACCGTGCATGCGACGTCGAGCGCGCGGACGGCGGCGGCGCTCACGGGGGTGGCACCTCTCCCAGGACCTCCAGGCCCAGGAAACGCTCGACCTGCCACGGTTCCACGATCCGTCCGGGACCGACGTCGGCGACCACCGCGGCCGCGACCGCCAGCGCCAAGGCGAGCACCAGCCCCATTCCGAGGAAGGTGGCCGGCACGGGGCTGACCGGCTTTTTCGGCACCTCGGCCGGCGAGATCACCCCGTACCGGTACTTGAAGGCGGCGCGCGCCGTGTCGAGCTCGATGCGGGCTCCCTCCAGCCGCCCGAGCAGGTCCTCGTACTCCGCGATCGCGCTCTTCAGCCGCGATCGCGGGTAGCTCACGGGCGCCTCCGGAGCGGGCTCGAGGCGCAGGACCGAAGGCGACGAAGCGGCCACGACCGCGGGCGCGCGGTCACCGGCGCGGGTCGCCGCCGCGCGCTCTTCCCCACCGTGCCGCCGGATCTGCTGCTCGAGCTCCACCTCCTCCTGCCTCAGCGCGGCGATCTGCGGCGACTCGCCGGACAGCGCCTGGAGGCTCTGCTGGGTCTGGGCAATGTCGGGGTGCGAAGGGCCATAGGTCTTCTTCTGCTCGGCCAGCAGCGTCTCGAGCTGGCTCCTCCGCCTCGCGCGGAATTCCTCGAGGTCAGCGATGGCCCGCTGCTTGCCCTCGAGGAGCACTTCGAGCGACGCCCGCGCGGGGTCGTTGGGCTCGGGGGCCGGAGTGGGCCGCGCCCGCGGCACCACCAGCCGCGTGGTCTGCGTCGGCGCGTCGGGCAAGCGGCGCACCTCGTCCGTCGCGCTCTCGATCGTCCCGCGCACCGAGGCCGCGTGGCCCTCGAGGATCGAGATCGCGTCCGCGATGCTCGATACCTCCGATGCATGGCGCTCTTCGAGGAAGTTCTGCTGCATCCGCTCGACGATCCGGCTGGCCGTGGTGGCGTCGCGCCAATCGATGCCGATCGTCACCGTGCCCTCGTCGGCGCTGACCCACGCCTTCTTGCGGAGCAGCCAGATGAGCGACTCCAGCTTGTCCTCCTCGGTGGGTGCGCCCGCCACCGGGCGGAGGATCCGGTCCTTCAGCTTCAAGATGGGCGCCCGGGTCCGGTCCCACTCCTCGATCAGGCGGGTCTCGCGGATGACGGACACCAGGTTCTCGCGCTTCATCACCGTCTCGGCCGCCAGGCGCGTCGGCGCGTCCGAGTCCACCGGGACCGTGCGGTGCGGGTTGCCGAGCGCCGGCATCACCAGGTTGCGCTGGGCGATGAGTCGGACCTCGGTGTGATAGGTACGGGGCAGGGCCAGGAACGCGATCACCGTCGCCGCCAGCACGATCGCGAAGACGGCGGCAGCCAGCCGCGCGTGGCGGCGGACGGCCCCCACCACGAAGCCGGCCGCGAGCCGTCCGTCCCGGAGGGCGAGGACGTCCTCGTCGTCGCGGGGGGTGCTCATTCCACCACCACCACGTCGCCCGCGCGCAGACGGAAGGACGGAGCGGCGCCTCTGGCCTGGACGAGCCCGTCGTAGGTGAAGCGGATCCGCACCGGCGGGGAGGCCGTGCGGAGCACGTAGATCCGGTCCCGGTGGGCGTACGCCGTGAGCCCGCCGCCCGCGGCCAGCGCCTGCGCCACTCCCGTGTCGCCGTCGATGGGATAGATCCCCGGCCGGGCCACCTCGCCGATCACCGACACCGTGGCGGGCTTCGATTCCTCTACCACCACGTAAACGACGGGGTGGTTGACGTAGTCCTTGAGCATCGCCTCGAGCTCGCCGGCGAGAGCGGAGGGCGTCTTCCCCGCGACCGCGACGTCCTTCAGGAACGGGACCGAGATCTGGCCGTCGCTGCGCACGCGCGCGCGCGTCGACATCGCGTCCTGGTTCCAGACCTGGATCCTGATGAGGTCCCCCTCCTGGATGAGGTATGGGGCGGAGGCGGGCGGAGCCGCCTTGGTGAAGGCGTCCACCGAGACGAACGGCCCGCTGGGCGCGCACGCGCAGAGGACGGCCAGCGGGCCCGCCGCCCGCCAGCCGCGGCGTCTAGCTCGTCGCTGCATAGCTCGCTTTCTGCCGGCTCGCCAGCCGAATCACGTCCACCACCTCTCCGATCCGGACCGCCTTCAGCGCAAGCACGAGGCCCGCGTAGAGAAGGGCGTCCGCCGCCACCCGGGCCAGGCCCAGGCCGGCCATGAAGTGGTCGGCCGCCGCCACCACCAGGCACGCCAGCGCCGTCTTGGCCAGGGTCGTCGCGCTGCGCCGGTCGAACGCGCGGCGGCCGAGGAGCATGAGCATGAGAGCCGTGACGAACGTCTCGGTCACGACGAGCGCGCCGGCGGCCCCCACGCCGGCCCCGCCGCGACCGAGGGCGTGCCAGGCGGCGGGGATGAGGAGCCAGTTGAGCAGGGCGTTGACGACGAGGCCCGAGAGCGAGATCGCGGTGACGGCCCATCCCCGCTCCAGCCGGATGAGGACGGTCGCGGCCACCATCGCCACGTAGGTCAGGATGAAGATCGGGGCCAGGATCCGCAGGCTTCCGACGGCCGGCGCGAACGCGGGGCCGAAGACGGTGGGGATGATCACGTCCGCGCCCAGGCCCAGCAGCAGGGTTACCGGAACCGCCGCGCTCAGGACGGCCTCCAGGGTGCGGCGCACGATCGCGTCGAGGTGCTGCTCGGAGACGGCCGCCGCGCGGGAGAACATGGGCAGGAGCACCCAGCCCATGAGCGGCGTGATCATGAGGGCCAGCCCGGCCAGGTTCTGCGCCGCCCCGTACCATCCCACCTCGGCGTCGCTGGTGAGAAAGGACATCAGGCTCACATCGAGGCGGCCGTAGATGCTGTGGGCGAGGTAATTGAGGTAGAAGGGCAGGCTGGCCGCCACCACCGCCACCGTGTGCCCGACGTCGACGGCGAGCTTCAAGTCGAGATGGCGCCGGGCGAGCAGGAGCAGGACCCCGGTCTTGATCGCCTCCGACGCCGTCAGCGCCATGGCGACGCCTTCCACTCCCGCCCCGATCGAGAGAGCGCCGAGGATGCCGGCGCCCCAGATCAGCTTCGCGGCCACGTTCAGCACGGCGAGGCCGTCGACGGCGCCGACGGCGTGCAGCAGGGCGGCGCCGGTGTCGTTGAGAACGTAGAAGAGCTGGTACGCCGCGAAGAGGAGCACCAGCCTCTGGATACGAATCGGCCGCCCGGTGGCGTGCATCAGCGCGACCATCGCCGCGATGACGAGGGCGCTCATCACGATGCGCAGAACGAGCAGTCCGCCGACGAACTCGCTCGCGTGCTCCTTCCGGGTGCTGACCTCCTTGCGGATGTAGGTCTCCACGCCGAGGCTGGTGACGACGAAGAACGCGGTCGTGAACGCGTCGGCGAACTGGAAGGCGCCGAAGCTCTCCGGCCCAAGCCAGCGGGGCAGCATCAAGCGGACGCCGAGCGCCACCGTCCAGGTCGCCAGCAGCGAGCCGCCGAGCGCGAGCGTGTTGCGGATCGAGCGCAGCGTGTCCGGAGCGAGCGCGGCCGGATCGGCCGGCGCGTCCCGCCAGGGAACGGAGCTCACGGCCGCTCCGTCCCGTCCTTGGCGTCGATGAGCCACGACAAGGGCACCCTCCGGCGGCCCCCCAGGGTCAGGATCGTGGCCACCAGGATCTTGATGTCGAGGGCCGCGGACATGTGGCGCACGTAGAGGAGGTCGTAGTAGATCCACTGGTGGAAGTCGCCCGCCTTGCGATCGTGCCGGCACACCTGCCAGAGTCCCGTGATGCCAGGCCGGACGGAGAGACGGCCCACCCGCCACGGCACGCAGGTCTGGTTCTCGCGGAACGGCGACGGGCGGGGCCCGACGATGCTCATCTCCCCGCGCGCCACGTTGATGAGCTGGGGCAGCTCGTCGAAGCTGACGCTGCGCAGGAAGCGCCCGACCCTCGTCACGCGGGGATCGTGGTCGAGCTTGAACTGGGGGCCGTCGAGCTGGTTGCTCGCGTACAGCCGTCGCTGCTGGGCCTCGGCACCCGCGAACATCGTGCGGAACTTCAGGCAGCGGAACGGCCGGCCGCCTCGCGACTCCCGCTCGTCCGCATAGAAGACCCCGCCGTCGGACTCGAGCGCGATGAGGGCGCCGATCACGAGGAGGATGGGCGCCAGCAGCACGAGCGCGACGAGCGCCAGGATCGCCTCCACCACGCACTTCACCTTGATGTACGTGCCGCCGCGCTCGGACCGGTCGGGGGCGGCCGCGAACACGATCGAGCTCGTGACCGGGCGCCGGTACGCGGTCTTCCCCGGCGGCGCCGGGGGGGCCTCGTCCGTGTGGCCGAACACGGCCCGATGCCTCACCCTCTCGTCCGGCTCGACGACCGTGCCCGCGCCCAGCACGCACTGGGCAACGATCGCGTTCGCTCCGACGACCGCCCCCGCCCCGATCACGCTGGGGCCGAGCACGGTGGCGTCCTCCTCCACCGTCACGCCGTCCTGCAGCACGACGGGACCGACGATGCGAGACGTCGGATGGATGCGGCAATGCCGGCCGGTGACGAGGCCGCGGCGCGCGCCGTTCCCGGCGCCGCCACCCTGCTTGCGGAGGACGCGTTCGCTGAGATCCAGGAGCCCTTGCTCTTCCCTCAGGTCGAAGACCGACCCCGGCACCGGGAGGTCCCGGCTCGGTATTCCGCGAGAGGCGAGGTTCCGCCGCAGGTCGCCCAGCGACGTGAAGGCGAGATCGGCCACCATGGCCGCGCACGCCCCCGGCAGGAGGGAGCAGCAGACGCCGTCGGCGAACGGCCACGTGACGTCGTCGTAATAGCGCTGGATGCGGCGGACCTGCCCGTCCGGGTCGAGCTCCACGCATTCCCGCGTGCCGCCGTCGCTGGCCGCCAGGGGAACGAGGTGCCGCACCCATCGGTGATCATAGACGGGACGTCTGAGCAGGGATCCGGGCGCGAGCCCCTCCGGGAGGAGCCGGGGATCGATCACGAGCAGACAGTCGGAGGGCTCGTAGGTGGCCAGCCGCTCGGCGAACTCGGTAGCGGGCAGGACGGCCTCGACCTCCGGACACGCCTCGCGGATCGCCTCTTCGTAGCCGGCCGGCGCATCGAAGGTCGACAGCACTGTCGGCCCGCGACCAGCGACCGACAACTGCGAGCTGATGTAGTCGATGAGCGTGGACGTGCCCAGCGGGGCCAGGAGCAGGGACGCGGGATGCCCGTTGCTCCGCACGTACGACGGGCACGAGTCGAGGAGAAGCGGAAAGGTCCTCAAGTCATTCTCACCGGGGCCGCGCGTCCGGCTGCGGGAGCGTCCACGGCAGGAGCGCGGCCTGATGGCCCTCCCGGCCCGCGGCCGCGTGGGCCGCGGTGGGCTTCACCTTCGGCGTCGATGAGGTCACCACGGTGCCGAAAACGTCTCCGCCCGACTCCACGCGGGCGTCGTCCGCGAGCACGCACGCATCCAGGAAGGCGTTGTCCCCGACGGCGCACCTCTCCCAGGTGACCGAGCGGGAGACCACGGCGCCCTCGGCGATCGTGGATTCGGCCCCGATGCTGGCGGGGCCCACGATCGTGGCGCCGGCCCTCACCTTGACCCAGGGGCCGAGGAGGATCGGCCCCAGCAGCTTGGCCGCGGGGTCGACCCATGCCGTGGGATGGGCGAGCACTTCGCCGCCGCCCGAGCTCACCGTGTTCCAGCCGTCGGCGGCGGCATGCTCGCGGACGACTCGGTTGATCATCCAGTGGCTCACGGTGAGGTAGGTTCGGGCGTCGACGACGCGGGGGCAGCAGCCGGCCGCGAGATGGGTCAGCACCTTCATGCCGGCCCGGTGCAGGCGCGGGATGAGGTTCTCCTTGATGTCCTGGAAGCCCCGTTCCGCGACGAAGTCGAACACGCTCCGGTCGGCGACG
>Ga0070706_100004241_pt1 | contig 13915 bp, 13 predicted proteins | sample KBSK5501metaG_FD_65476 | JGI IMG/M metagenome (GOLD analysis project Ga0070706, IMG submission 65476) | Corn, switchgrass and miscanthus rhizosphere microbial communities from Kellogg Biological Station, Michigan, USA - KBS K5-50-1 metaG | ecosystem: Host-associated > Plants > Roots >...
AAGTCCGCAGCCGAACCGACAAGAGCTAGCCTCCCTCTCTCGCGGAGGCAGGCTAGAAGCGTTAGTGACACTCTACGCGGGCTAGAAGCCCGGTAGCTTCTTGGAGGATCGGCTTGACGACTGCCCTCCAAGCGACACGCGCAGCTGCGGAACATACCCACATCCGGTGGGGGGTGCCATGGCCCCGACTACGTGGGGGGTCCCGAATTCCCCACGATACTTCGCACGGATGTTCGATGAGCTTATTGCGGTATTGACGCAGCGAGCGCAGGAAGCGCCCGTTGAGCAGGTGGCAGTGTATCCCGTCGTAAGAGACAGCGGGGTGGATCTCCCCAGGGTCGATTCCGGCCACCCGCTCCCGCTGACGAGCCTGTTGGTCGGGTTCTTCCTCCTCCGGGAGCGCAGGGCCGAAGAGCTTATACGTAGCGATGGCTTCAGAGCCAGTGCCTGTCCAGTGGATCACCACGGTCTTGGGAAGGCTCCACTTCCAGGCAATGGTCAGCGGCGCATTGCCTTTCCCGTTGGAGAGCGTAAGGAGGCTGTCCTTGAGGTTGATTGCGCTGGACTTATATTCGACTCTGAAGTACCACTTGCGCCGTCGCGGCGGATGCGCTTTGGGGTCTCTCACGCGGCGTTCTCGCCAACTGGAAAGCGCCGAGAAGAACGCCTGCACGCAGGCATCGGCGGTATGGGCATGCAGGTGCGATCCTTCGTCGTTGGGGAACAGGCGCATCAGATGCTTGGGACGCAGCCAGATGCCCGTGTGGCGAACGGTACGCCAGAAAAAGACGAGTGTGCGGCTATAGAGCTCCCCACAGGCATGAGCGAGCGTATCAAGCTGGTCTGTCTTGACCAAATGCACGCGCCGTACAAGATACATCGAGCGATCCTCCTCTCTCTTCTCTTCTTTCCCGCGAGCTGGAATCCGGTAACCCGCAGACAGGGGCTCAAGCCTCTGAAACCCCGCCTCACTGCTCGCCCCCAAGGGACGGCGGCTTGCGGCGGGTTCTTGTGTCATTTAAGTGGGGTATCTGTTCGCCCTCTCGTGCTCTGCATTTTGATTGGCATTCGAGGATTCTTGATGACATTGGCAGGTATCGCTCTTGGTAAAATGCTACGTACTCGTTTGAGTACCTTTAAGGAGTGGACTGAATTCCTGAGCGCATTTCTGCTGATTGGCTTGGGAATCTGGTTATTGGTGGCCTGATAGGAGGTCGAAATGTTTAATCGCTCGTTTTGCGTCGACGTGCCAATCGGAAACCGATTAGTATCCCGATGCCTATACCAATTGCAAGCGTGCGTCCGCGTTTCCTGGTTGCTGCCATGTCACGGTTAGCGACTTCATACATACCCTTTGCCCGATAGGATTCATCGAGCAACTGGATGGGGTGTACTACTTCTAACTCATAGCCTCTGTGTTGCGCTCCTAACGCAATTTGCATCATGCAGCCAGGGTTACCTGTAGCGACCACATGAGAACCTGTTGCAATGATATTATTCATCTTACGCTCTAACAGTTGTGATGCCATTCCCTGGTTCGTAATATTGTAAATACCTGCACTTCCACAACACCAGTCAGATTCCTTCAGGTTGACCACAGTCAATCCTGGAATAGCATTCAGTAATTCGCGAGGTTGTTGTTTGACCTTTTGCCCATGGAATAGATGACAGGCATCATGGTAGGTTACCGTGCGATTTAACGAGCCTATCTCGCGATTCCACTCAATGCTTACCAAAAACTCACTGATATCTTTCACTTTTGAGCTAAATGCGATTGCACGTGAAACATATGCAGGATCATCACGTAAGAGATGTCCATATTCTTTGAGGTTAGAGCCGCAGCCTGCCGAGTTAATGATAATTGCGTCACAATTATACGGCTCAAATACATCAATATTATGACGGGCAAGTTGCCTTCCACGTTTTGCTTCACCTGCGTGAACATGCAAAGCTCCGCAACACTGTTGCCTGGGAGGCGTTATGACTTCACAGCCGTTTGCAGCCAATACACGGATAGTTGCCTCGTTAATTTCGCGGTAGATCTGATCCATAATGCAGCCGCTAATAAATCCTACACGATACCGTTTTTTCGACAATGCAGGAGTAACTTCCGGCAATAACTGAGGTAATAGATCGCCGCTTGCCGATGGCATTAACTCTTCAGGCGTCATCAACTGTCCCTGCAACGGCGTCGGCAGAGCATTTACTGCATCGAGCACTCCTATGCTGCGTACCAGGGTTTGTAGCCCGCTTCTCTGATATACTTTCAAAGCCGCAAAGACAAGTGATGTAAGCGTACGTGAAGGAAGTATTAGATCAAAGAAGAAGCTTCGTAGAAGTCTTTCAGTAAGCGATTCGAGAGCAGGGCGTTTATCCGCATATTCATGGAGCGGAAAATCCTCATTGCCAGGAGGCTCAGCGATTTCCCGCTTTGTTTCACCAAGCAAGGGAATATGTTGTGCTACATCAAGCTGGATTTGTTCCCGTGCGGCCTCGATCAACTTACCGAATTGTACACCCGAGGGACAAGCTGTTTCGCAGGCGCGGCACCCCAAACAGCAATACATATGATCTACGAACTCTGGAGAAATCTCCATTCGTCCTTCGGCAATTGCCTGCATCTGGTAAATACGCCCACGTGGGGAATCCATTTCAACACCAAGCACTGCATAAGTCGGACAGGTTGGAAGACAAAAGCCGCAGTGAATACACTGGCGCATTAAATCATAGGTATGGGTGTTACGACGTAATGGCCCTTGGGCAGGGAAAGTGACTGTAGCAACTGCTGTCTGAATGTTTGGAGACTCGAGTGACATAAGAGCTACCCCCCATTTCACGATGGTTGTGGCCGCAGTTACTGCGGCCTGGCTGTGAGAACGGTTACTTCCTGGCGGTTGTGAAAAAGTTGCCTGGCTTGCACTATACCGAAATGTCTCTGCAATAACTTCAATGCTTCGCTCAAATTCTTCAATGGATCGATTTCGGAAGTTGTGTGTGGTAACTTTAGCACACTGATGATGAAACCTTCCCTAAGTAAACATGCACTTGCCTCCACTAGCAAACGTGCAGCTTCACGTGCATCCATACGCATATCATTAGTAATAACATTGAATTTTCGGCGTCTTTTTATTGCTTCTTCAAGGTATTCTTCAGCATAACCTCGAGAATGTTCTAAATGGGGTTGCTTTGCAAGGCGAGCATCGAGCTTTGCCGGGTCAACTGCTACAACCTTCATTCCTGCCTCCAAGAGCATGCGTGTCCAGCCTCCAGGTGCTGCACCAAGATCAAGAGCCAATCCTTGTGATGGAAGAGCCACGCCAAATACTTCTAGTGCTTCCAGCAGTTTAAATTCAGACCGGCTGATTTGTTCAGGTATGTGTGCGAAGTGCCGAGCACCCCCAGGCCAGTCGCTCAGGTTATCTTTAGCAAGCGAAATACCAGCATATGCTTTTTCCATAGTACAAAGTAACGAGACGACAACCTGTGGTTTCTTGATGGACTCAATTGCGCCAGTCTCATCAGCAATAGCTTCAGCGAGCAATTGATTGACGTGCCCGCTGCTGTAAGCGTGTTTGTTGGAGCTTGCAGGAACTGCATCCATCTCCGTTTGTAACAGGCGAGTTTGCACAGCAAAACGTTGACCGCGTTCCAGTGAAGTGAAAGTTGGCAGATTAGCTGTAGCCAGGGCCAGTTCACCAATATCGTTTTCAGTATTGCTAAGATGAATCACCGCTTGCACAGGCGCAAGATGGCGAACGAAGATGGGCCGTTGCTCTGCCGCTTGACGCATTAAAGATATGAGATCGTGTGGGAAAGTATCCCTGGGTAAAGCACAAAGCAGGATGCCAGGAGCTAGTAATTCGCCGTAGAGCAGGTTTTTATTAAAGCGCTTTAATTCGCCGAACGCAACATCTATAAATTCCTGATGTGCAGAAACGATTAAAACAGGGTCGATCCCAGCGGATATTGAAGCTTTTTGACTCACAATCCCCCCACAAAACGCCCCTGTACGAACGTACCCTTGGAATCAAACTGCTGTTTAATTCGTTGCATCAGGTAAAAATTCTGATCTGGTTCTCCCCATACGCTAATGCGTCGTTTCAGATCGGATGGACAACGTTCAACAACCATGCTACCACGCGCTACTTGCGCGTATAAACGAAGCTCCTTTATCGCTTCTACCAGGCGATGTGTGGCGTCTCCAGGTCGTAATTCAATGTACACGATACCGTTACCAGCATGTGCCACAACAGCAGCTTCAAGCTCATGATTTTGGCAAACTTGCTCAATAGTCTTCAGGTAGTTGGCTATCTGCGAAACTAACACGACAGCTTTACAGGTTACGGTCCCCCGAGTATGTTCGCGTACTATATTCCAGAACTGATCTTGTGCCTCCCCAACCAGATCATCACCTAACAAGGCGTCATTTTTGCGAGCCAAGAGCAGCGTCTCATTCACCTGCCGGTCAATTGATGTGGTACTTCCCTCAAAATTAACGGCTAAGGTATAGCCGTTGGTTGGAAGGGTCAAGCCAAAGAAATCAGTCATGTCACTTGCAGCCCTGGAATCAATCATTTCGATGGCACTGGGTGTCAAGGGTGAACCCAGGAGAGCAGTGACTGTGTGCATCGCATCTTCGGCATTCGAAAAGGTCAAGAGAAGTGTTCGTTCATTGACAGGAAAGGGTTGCAGTTTGAAGTTGGCTTCAACAATAATGCCGAGTGTCCCCAGCGATCCGATGTAGAGCTTATTAAGGTCATAGCCTGCAACATTTTTGACGACATTGCCACCGCTGCGAGCGACTTCACCACTAGCTTGCACGACGCGTAGTCCAATCACCATGTCACGCGCTGTGCCATAACGCAGGCGTTTGGGCCCACTCGCATTTGAAGCCAGGATCCCACCTACAGTAGCCTGTTGAGCATCTGGCGGATCAAGTGCTAACCACTGACCTTTAGTAGCGAGTTTTGCCTGTAATTCTGCAAGAGTAATACCTGCTTCTACATGACAGGTAAGATCGGGTGCTTCGTGTTCAAGTAAGCGTGTCAATTTTGTTGTTTCGAGCAAAATATCGAACCGATCAGGTATTCCACCCAGGTTTAAACGCGAACCACCACCACGAGTAAACAACGTGAAGCCTAAATGGTTTGCCAATGCGACTGCTTGAGATACCTGCTGCACCGTTTCGGGTATAACCGCTAAGCGAGGCAATAAACCATCTACAGCATAATTCCGCAATTCGTCAGGATCACTAACGGTTTGAATAGCGTTGGAGTACTGTTGTAGTGTAGTTGCAAAAGACTCAATGGCAGCCATTACTATCTTCCTTACAATTGCTTCATATCTGCGCAACGCCCTGGCATGGGGAAAAGCTTCCCTGGATTAAACAACTGGTGTGGATTCCAGGCTTCACGCACCTGTTGCATTACCCGGAGATCGACCTCACTAAAGATAAGTGCCATTTCCTCCTGTTTCTCAATACCAACTCCATGCTCTCCGGTGATTGTTCCTCCAACTTCGGCGCACACTGCTAATATCTCATGTCCTGCTTTACGTACTCGCTCGACCTCCCCTGGAATCTGGGAGTCGAAAAGGATGAGTGGGTGTAAGTTCCCATCTCCTGCATGAAAAACATTGCCCACTCTCAACCCGTAACTCTCGCAGATCTCAGCAACACGTCTCAGAACGTATGGCAGACGGGTGCGCGGTACAACTCCATCCTGTACGTAGAATTCGGGGCTGATCCGCCCAACTGCTCCAAATGCGTTCTTGCGGCCTGCCCAGAATAATTGACGTTCTGTCTCATTCGCGGCAATACGAACGGCGCGAGCCTGATGCTTGTTGCAGATATTCACAATCTTGTCCGTTTGCTCTGCTACGCCTTCGCGCAGACCTTCGGTTTCCATCAATAAGACGGCTGCGGCATCCATAGGATATCCTGCGTGCGTATCAGCTTCAACCGCTTGTAAGATCATCTGATCCATCATCTCAATAGCAGCAGGTATAACACCTGTGGCAATGATTTCAGAGACAGTGTTTGATGCATCATCCATTGTATCGAACACTGCCACCATGGTTTTAACGGCTTCGGATACATGCACGATACGCACGATGATCTTTGTAACAATGCAAAGCGTTCCCTCAGAGCCAATTAATAGGCCGGTAAGATCATATCCAGGAGTATCACAAGTCCATCCACCTACTTGTACAATGTCGCCTTCAGGCGTGACTATCTCTACCCCAAGCACATGGTTGGTGGTTACACCGTAGATAAGCGTGTGTGGACCTCCTGCGTTTTCGCCCACATTTCCACCTATTGTGCAGGATCGCTGGCTACTAGGATCAGGCACATAGTAGAATCCTTGTGGATTAAGCGCATTGCTCAGATGAAGATTTACCAGGCCAGGTTGCACAACGGCGCGCAGATTAGGATAATCAATCTCAAGAATGCGGTTCATACGGGCAAATACAATCATGATACCGCCATAGATGGGAATTGCCCCCCCACTTAAGCCTGTACCTGCACCCCTCGGTACAACAGGCACATTGTGGCGAGATGCTATTTTTACAATCGCGGCTACTTCTTCAGTCGAGGCCGGAAGCACTACTATGTCGGGTGTACTGCGATCAATGGAGGCATCATACTCATATAACATCAAATCGTAAGGTGTATGTAACACATAACGTGCTCCTAATAGTGCACTCAGTTCGCGCACCATCTCAACTTTTTTTGCTGCCGAGATACGCTCAAACAGGGGAGGAGTGACAGGTGTTGATGGAAGTTCTGCTATGCTCATGTTAGTGATCCCCTAGACCGCTGCCGCATGTGTGGCGAACGATTGATATTGACCAACTCATGTTCTATGCAATGAATGATACCATGTAAATTGAACAATGGGAAGAAGTTTCATTTAGGAAACAGAAAGGAGTAACAAGCGGGAACTGAAGAAAGAGTTACTAAAAGCTGACAAGTCGAAGATGACATATAGGTTTTCAAGGGGTTGAAAACAGTCGCCAGCACCAAAAGAGCATTAGAGCTAGCGCAACCATCAGTGCGGTCAGCAGGATACGACGATGTATGTCCCAACCATCGCTCACAGGCACTGCTCGTGCTGGCGATGCTGTCAACGTGGTCGGGTTGCGGTTGAAGTCGTACACCTTATCAGAAGTTACTACAATAGCAGCATACTCTTTACAGAAAGCCGAGCGCGAAAGCCCCCGTGATTGATCCGGGGGATGAAGCGCCGTTCCTTGTGTGGGGAGGTGAGGGAAAAGTACCAGGCTGCTTGACAGAGAGGACCTGGCCTGCTATGATTGGAATAGACGTTCTACTTCTAGGAAAGCGTGAGGCTGATGGGCACCAAAGCACGTGGGGAGCGTACATCCCCCAAAACGAAGACGCCGACGTTTCTGCTCGAATTGCCCCTGGCTGTCGAGGCAGGGCAGGCTGCCCGCCTGCGGGCGCACCTGGAAGCCGGACGACAGTTCTACAACGCCGTGCTCTCGGCGGGACAGCGGCGCCTACGCCGGATGAAAGCCGACCCCGCCCAGGCCGGGCTGCCCGCGCCATCCCTCGTACCCACAAGCAGGAGCGGCGAGCCGCCTTCTCGGCGCTGCGGGAGCGCTATGGCTTTTCCGAGTACGCCTTGCACGAGCTGGCGAAAGCGCTGCGGGTCTCGTGGCTGGCCGAGCACCTGGATGCCGTGCTGGCCCAGACGCTGGCCACTCGCGCCTACCGCGCCCTCAACCGGGTGTGTGTGGGCAAAGCCCGCCGCGTGCGCTTCAAGAGTCGTGGCCGTGGGCTGAGCAGTCTGGAGAATAAACGCAATGATACCGGACTGCGTTTTGTGCTACAGCCGCACGAGGACGGACGACAGCTCGGCTTCCTGCTATGGCACGACGACCGGCTGCCCGCGCTGATCGACGCCTGTGACCCGGTGGTCGCCCATGGGCTGGCACATCCGGTCAAGTACGCCCGCCTGGTGCGCCGCCCTGCCTCTAGTCCACGCGCACAAGGCGCCGACCGGCAGGGAGATCGTTACGTCGTGCAACTGGCGCTGGCAGGCACACCCTACCACAAGCCCACTCACGTGGTCGGCAGCGAGACCGTGGGTCTGGACCTGGGTCCGGCCAGCATCGCCATCGTGCCGCGGGAAGCAGAGGCCCGGCTCGAGAAGCTCGGCGCGGAGCTTCGTCCCGATGCGCGAGCCATGCGTCGGATACAGCGCCGCATGGACCGGCAGAGGCGGGCCGCCAATCCCGAGCACTACGACGAGCGGGGTCGGCCCACCAAGCGCAGCACAGGCGCCAAAGGCTGGAAGCAGAGCCGTGGCTACCAGGCGAGCCTGCGGCGCCTTGCGGCTCGAGAGCGCAGACTGGCGGCCCACCGCAAGAGTCTACATGGTCAGCTGGCCCACCAGATCGTGGCCGTGGGCCACACCATCATCACCGAAAAGGTCTCCTATAAAGGCTGGCAGAAACGCTACGGAAGAAGCGTGGGACGTTGTGCCCCAGGGACGTTGATAGCACACCTCAAACGCACCGTTGCAAGTACGGGCGGCACCCTGCACGAAGTTCCTACACGTTCCACGAAACTGTCCCAATGGTGTCATGGCTGTGGCGAGTTCGTCACCAAGCCGCTCGCGCAGCGCTGGCACCACTGCTCGTGCGGTATCGGGCCTGTGCAGCGCGACCTGTACTCGGCATTTCTGGCTGCCTACCTTGACCCAGCAGATCCCATTCCCTCGTGTGCCCGGTACCAGCAGTATTGGGAAGGTGCGGAGGCGCGCCTGCAGGCAGCACATGAGCGAGTCATGCAACGTGCGAATGAGGGGCAGGTGCTGCCCCGAAGCATGGGCATCCCCCGTGCCGGAGTGCGTCTGCCCGAAAGTCTGAGCGAAGCGACATCAGAGCTGCTTTTTCTCTCCTGCAGAGGGAAAGTAGAAGCGTGGAAGCGCCGCCCAGAACCCCCCGTGCTTGAGCCGGGGGAGCCTTCAGAGATTTCAATAAACGCTCCGACCTGTGCACCAGAATTATCACGAAAGAGGCGACTAAAAGAGTAAACCCTAATAGCTGCCGTTCCTTAGAGGTGCTGATTGCATATCGTGTAAAGTTTGCTGTAACTCCTTGCGTTGGTCAATACGCAGTGTGCCGCTAACACCCATTTTACCATCACCCTCCCGCCTTACTGTGATAGAACTAGAAGCGAACCCCTGATTTTCCGCCCAAGCCAACGCGCCATTGAGTTGCAGTCCCATTGACTCTAAGTTATTGACCGCTTGGTACGTGGTAGATTGTCGTGTCAGGATGTACAGTTCCCTGTCGGGTAGCTCGCGCTTTACGGGTTCGTCGGTTGTTAATTGCATCGGTTTGAATTGCCTGTAAGCCATTGTTTTACATCTCTTTACTTACCTACTCCCATATGCTCTTGAGATATGCACCAAACGACATAAATTCATCCTGGGAAGCTTTGAGCGTCTCTTGTTCTGAGAGCAAACCGACAATAGCCCCTTGATTTACTAAGGTATAGCTACCTACACCGTTTGATCGTATCACCAGGCGACAGGGCAAGGGCCTCTTGTGATAAGGGCTGAGTTTCCATAATGCTCACGTATCGGGGAACCAAACCAGCTACTTCTCTTTGGGGCGTGACAGTGATATAGGGGAAAGCCGGTAAACCGTCTAGGTGCCCGCTACAACTAAACAGTGTCCCTATACCCACTAGATTGAGCGCAAGCTCAAGGTTGAACATCTCACGATCATAATGCTTTCTACCTTGATCTTGATCCAAATTTCTAAATGTTCTTCTGCTTGTACCCATGAGTTGAGTTCAACGTGCAATACCATGAATGCTCGCTCCTTTTCTTCCAAAGACTGTCGGTCGAATAACCCTTTAAGCGTATCCCATTCGGCGATAGCGGGGGTGATAGGAGGCGACTCATGCTTCTCCCGCGCTGCCAGCCTCAGACGATGGCAGCGCAGCGTGCAGCAGCTCTTCCAGGGCAGCGGCGCGCGCTGGCGAGACACCGGGGACCGTCGCCAGTGTGGCAGCGTCAGCGTTCAACAGCTCATGCAGGTTGCGAAAGCGTGCGCATACGGCGCGCGCGGTGGCCCTGCCAACCCCCGGCAGGGACAACACGATCTGCATCTGCTGCTCGGACAGAGAAGCCCGGCGCCGCCCTGCGGCAGGGCCGTAAGTCGCAAACCCGATCTGGCACTGTTTTGCTGCCATATAGACCAGGTGCGCAGAATCTGCCGGTCCGCTGCTGGGCAGGATCGGCACGCGCAGGATAGCGGTGATGTATGTCAGCGCCCCGCGGATGCTTTCAGGGCGCATCTGGGAGTGACTGACGCGCAGTGGGGTCACCTCAATGTGCACCTGCGGCATGGCGGCCAGAAGAGCAGGGATGCCAGAACGTTGTTCTTGCGTGTCGGTGCGAATATGGATCGGAGCTGGCGGGTGTTTCGGCATAGCATGCGCCTCATTTCTTGTTGGGTGACCCGTCACCTGAAATGCCTGAGCACGGCTCTTGGCCTGGAGCGTGTCACAGCCGTACAGAACTGTTTGAGCGTGACGACATCGATGTCGGCCTTTCCGGCAATCCAGACGGTGAGCTGGTTGGACCAGGTCTCTGAGCCCGAATCGAACTCGACACCGAACCTGGGGTTACCGTGCGTTATCTGGGCCTTTGCTCCTTTATATTGCAGGGGACTGCGATTGTACTGCCTCCCCTCTTTTTGATTTGGGCGCGCCGTGAAGCATGCGCCTTTCTCAAGCTATAATAGCAGGTGGACCTCTTCCTGACCTCACGAACTTTCACGAGGTCCTCACAAACATTCCACGCCTACCGCCGTAACATGAGAATGTTCGTGAGGACCTCGTGAAATGATGTGAGCCAGGGATGAGTTTGGTCTGCTATCATTGTCGCAGAGGGCGGGGCAAGCGTCCCGTTTCCCTTTTTCTCTCGCTGCCGGAGAATAGCGCTGCAGGAGAGAGTCGAACTGAACTGCGCTCCCACATGTAAGGGAAAGCGCGACGAGCACGCCTAGCAAACCTTCCCTGCTGGTAGCGGATTAGCGATCAGGAGGGATGGCAGCTGGTGCGGATACGGAGGTACTCCCCCGACGCCCAGTTTGCCCCGGTGGTCGCGGCCAAATCAAAGCGGTAGAGGAGATCAACAAACGGCCCGGCAACGATCTGGGAGACAATTAAAGAGTGAAGGTCAGCAAGCCAACTGTTCCTACAACAATGCGCCCTGTCACAAGTTGTGACGCATAAGCCAACGGTTTCCATCTCGAAACAGAGGGAACACAGCAAGAAAAGAGGTAGCAGCTCCATGCCGCAACACCATCCTCTGACAATCACAGTCAACGATCAGCTCACCATCGACGCGGGAGACTGGCAAGAATGCGTCGAAGAAGATCAAACGCCCTACCGCCTCATCTCACCCCCGCGTATCGCCATGTACCGGCAGGCTCTCTCGTATTTGGAGGAAGCGACCAAAGACGTGAAGGCTCCTCCGAAGTCCCATCTGCACTTTGGCGAAGTGGCTATAGCGACCGTCGCGGTGTGTCTGCGCTGGGGGTCGTACTTCGCCGTGCTGGCCAACCACGACCTGCCGCAGTGGACCGCCGCGCTCGATCCGGAGGTCAGCTGCATCGGCGATGGGGAGATGGCGCGCATCAACATCGAGGCCTCGGCAGCCCTGGCCAGCTGGATCGACCTCATGCAGGCAGACCAGCAGCTCTTCCTCAAGCTGGTCAAGGCCGCCATCCAACTTCTCCCCTTCCCCATCGCGCAGCTCGACGAGTCGACGTATTCCAACCGCTTCCGGGCGTTGGGCGCCATTAATTCCGCCAATGGCAGACGCTACCTGATGGAGGCCTTTGCGCGAGACTTCGGGTCGGAGTGGTTGGAACGGGAGAAGGCGCGCGTCCTCGTCCATCCCACGCGCGCACTGGCCAATGGCATCCTCAACGAGCACTGGCGCAACGGCTCGGGCGTCGAGAACATCCACGCCGGAGGCATTGCTCCCCCACGGCCACTGACGCAGCGCCGCCTCACGAAAGCACAGGAGACGCTGCTGATGCAGGAAACGGCGGAGCTGTTTGTGCCAACCCTGCGCGCGCTCTATCATGTCGTCGGCAAGCCGAGCGAGGAAAGCTGGCCGGAACAGGCGCTTCCGTACGCGATTGCCTTCAAGCCCCCTGTGAATTGGTCGCTGGAGGAGCAGACGCGTGAGATCGCCTTACCAGGCGCGGAGCCACGGTAGTCTCGCAGGCGCTCTTATTCCTGGGGGGGAGAGGTGTTGTAACAAGTTTTCAAAAATCTAGCGAAACATAGTGTTTTGTTGCGTTTCATGACACTTTTTCCCAGATGATGGTTTGCTCACGTTCCAACAAGCGGCAATCCTCCGGCTTGGCATTTGCTGGCTCGCCTTTCACACGTTGGAAGGCTATGCGTCCCTCCGCATAGATCGCATTCACCTGTTTGACCCACTTTTCTTTGACCAAGACAATATCACCTTTTTTAAAGCCTTTGAGTTCTTCGTACACCTGATAGCGCACTCGCCCTTTTCCTTTTTGGGGCAAACTGTGAAACTGCTTGCGCGTTTGTCGGGGACGAAACCGGATCGCATAGACAGTGGTTGTTGACTCCGGAACCCATTCCCCCGTATGGTAGGTGGCAAGACAAAGGGGGGCGATACCTTTTCCGGCTCCGGCGTGCTCTACGACGAACACGGCGATCATCCATTCGATCTTTGACATCTTTGCGATGGTGGATCTCAGCTGAGAAGAGCGCCTTTCCATTGCCAACGCAACAGATGCCGGTAATATGGCTCCCTTTGCCGATGCCTGCTCGCACTTCTTGCACGCATCCCTCACACTGCCAGCTAAGCTGGATGGTAAATGGGCAGCGTTTGACCACGCTGGCCCTTCCTGCTCGCAGCAATTTTCGTGCTTTCGCCGGTGTACAGGGCATCAAGGGATGCCCATCCCGGTTAGAACTAAGCAAGAGAGTCACCCCTCCTACTCGTCTTCAAAACCGGACGTGCGCCTTTCAACGCATCCGGCTCCTCAATGACTTGGCCTTTGTCATAGGTACCAGCGACACGTTTCGCGTGTCGCGCATCGTGGCAATGTCGGTGGAGTGCGAATGTATTACTCAGTTCTTCCCCTCCGCCTTCGCTTCTTGGCGTGATGTGGTCTACTTCAATAAGATCCCCATCCCGAAAGAGGAGTTCGCACCAGCGGCACTTTCCTCCTTGTTTCTGGAGCAGTTTGCCTTTGGTTCCGTTGAGCATCGGGTGTTTGCTGAGTCTCTGACTCCAGTAGGGTAGGTCTCCATTGTATGGGCTTGCTGTTCCCCTCACTTTGGCATGACGTTGAATTGGGGTGAGGTCGTGCATCGGCTGAAGATTTCGGCTGCTACCACTGTTCGGTGGTAGTTTGTCCATCCATGTATCACCGGGTTTAGCTCCTTAATAAGCTGTCCTTGTGATGCGTTGAGATGTTTCCGCATGATTTCTTTCAGCTCGGCTATATGGCGTTTTTCTGCTTCTTTACTCGGTTTGATGATGGTCTTGAAGCCAAGCGGTTTTCCGTTGTTCTGTTTGCCAGATCGATATTTCCCACCGGGATATTGTCGCACCTTGAAGCTTAAAAAGTCGAAGCCGGGGGCCTCATCTTTGTACGCTTCCCGTGTGTGGACAATACGGGTCTTGCTCGGTTTCATTTCCAATCCCATGTCTTTAATCCATATTTCAAGCACCTCTTTGGCTTTATGTACGCCTTGCTGTTTTGTGTAATATAAAAGGGAGCCAGTACCGCCCATTGTGCTAACCAGATTTGGGGGCCAGTCTCCAAATGGGTGCGAATCACATTTGGGGGCCAGCGGTACAGATGCGAATGAAAA
>Ga0070706_100004246_pt1 | contig 13905 bp, 10 predicted proteins | sample KBSK5501metaG_FD_65476 | JGI IMG/M metagenome (GOLD analysis project Ga0070706, IMG submission 65476) | Corn, switchgrass and miscanthus rhizosphere microbial communities from Kellogg Biological Station, Michigan, USA - KBS K5-50-1 metaG | ecosystem: Host-associated > Plants > Roots >...
GGAGTGCAAGGCTGAGAAAGTTTTCGAAAAGTATGCGGCCGTCCCGCGATTCATTGGGATGCTCCCAGCGGGTGCGGCTCTGGTTCCAGTCCTCGAAGGATTTTTCCAGATGAAACTGCACGGAATAGATCAAGTGGCCGTCGGAGCGTTTGACCATCATCTGGTTCTTGCACAGGTATGAAGTTGCGAGGAGCTTAAACTCTTCCGGCACGCGGTCCAATTGCAAACCGTGATTTTGCCAGACGCGCAGGATGCGGCCTTCTTTCGTGTAGTCCTGCCAAACAGCGGACTGCGGATTGTCGATGCCTGCAAAGATCGGATCTTCGGGACCGACGATGCGCACAAAGCGGTATTGATACTCAGTGACGCGATTGTCGCGACGGTCACGTTGTTCGCGACTGTCGAGCGTGACGACGCGCGCGCCGAAGCTCAGCCCAATCAATTGATGTCCACCGCAAATTCCCAGCACGGGCGTGCGCGTCTCGTGAATGAAACCTGCAAACTCGTCGAGAATGTCTGGCTTGTAGTAATCGAAATCGCGCAGCGTGCCGCTGAGCACGATGGCATCGGGATGGAAGTCTGTAACGGCGTCGGCGAGCGTGGTGATATGAGCAATGCGCGTATGTGGTTGCTTAACCAGCCTGCCAACGTTGGTGACGATGTTCTGCAAGGCCAGCGCCGCGATCTGGCGCTCGCGCTTGAGATGGGTTAGAACCTCAGGTCCCCAGTCCTGACGCGCAACATCGGACAGATCTCGTTCATCGCGCAGAAGGTTATCAACGATCAGCACGCGCGCTTCATCGATCGTTTTCTCGATCGGTTCGTAGCGGCAGAACGTCTGCTGATTGAAAGGGAAGGGAAGCGGCTCGACCGCATCTGCTCGCGGGGACTGTTCGGTTTGTGTTTCCTGAAGTTCCTGGCTCATCCGTTATCGTTTCGACGAACGCGTTGTTTTGTGCTTTGCTTAAACTCCGGGATGCGCTCGCCGGCGCCGGCCTCAGCGATTTCATCTCGTACTTTACCAATTAATGCCCGCCGAAGGCGAGTGCGGAACGGCGTGCCGCGATTAGCTGCGCGGCTATCAGCCAAGAGCAACATGTGCTGCCACGAACTTTCAAGCGCATCCGCAAGCTGCGAAATCTCTGTGATGTCGTAGGGAATTGCGACTGCTTTGCAGCCGGCGCGCGCAAACACCGCGAGGTAGCGGGCCGTTGCCAGGTCAGGACAAAGCATTCGCCTGCGCCCGACTTTCAATTCGATGCCGAGCAGAGTGTGTTGAACTTGCGCCGCAGCTTCTCTTGCTATCGAAGGAAATTCATACGAGCGCGTGCGCATTTTCAGAATTCGCTGGCGATAGATTTGTGGCAGCCACGTGTCGCCCATCGTCTCCTGAATTTCCCACAACAGGTCAGCCGCTGACTTGCTCATCTGCTATCGAATCGAAAGTGAGATGTTTGGTTTAGCGCTGAACGCATTGATTACCCGGCCCGGGAAGATGCCGAGGTAAAAGACTCCGGCGATCGTAATTACCAGCGCCAGCGCCACGCTGGCCGGCACGTTGGGCGGGGACCACGCGGTCGATCTCTCGCGGAAGAACATCACGATGATCAAGCGCAGATAATAGTAAGCTGACACTGCGGTGTTCAGCACTCCGATAACCACCAGCCACACATAACCCTGCTGCAGTGCGGCGCTGAAGACCATGATTTTCCCCATGAAACCAGCGGTCAAAGGCATACCCAGCAGGCTCAAGAGAAACAGTGACAGCGAAAACGCCAGCACCGGCGATTTGAAACCAATGCCGTTGTAGTCTTCGACTTCGTTACGACGGTCGCCGCTGCGCGCCATCAACGTGACGATGGCAAACGCGCCCATGTTCATGATGGCGTAAGTCAGCAGATAGAAAGCAACCGAAGTCAAGGCAGCGCTTCTCTGTTCTGGATCGCTCGCTGCGCCGGCCGCGACGAATCCAACCAGCGCGTAGCCAGCGTGGGCAATCGAAGAATAGGCCAGCATGCGCTTCACGTTGTTCTGCACAATTGCGACGACGTTCCCTACGCTCATGGTCAGAGCGGCCATGATCGTCAACGCTCCCAACCAGGACTTGTGCGCATAACCCGCTGTGCTGGCGGCGGTAGCGGCAAGCGGAAAACCAAAAAGAAACACGCGCATGAACGAAGCGAAACCCGCGGCTTTCGGACCGGCGGCCATGAAAGCCGTTACCGGCGTGGGCGCGCCTTCGTAAACGTCCGGCGTCCAGACATGGAAAGGTGCGGTGGCGATTTTGAATCCGAAGCCAACCAGTAACATGGCGGCGCCGGCGAACAACAGGGGCGGGTAGAGCGATTGATTCAGGCGCGCGCCGATCCTGGCAATGTTGGTGGTCCCAGGCAGGGTGTCAGTAGCCGTGGCGCCGTAAATCAGCGCGATGCCGTAAAGCAGAAACGCGGAAGCAAACGAACCGAGAATAAAGTATTTTAATGAAGATTCATTCGAGCGCACGTCAGTGCGCCGGAACCCAGCCATTACGTAAGTCGCGATCGAAAGAATCTCGAGACCAAGAAACACTATAACCAGGTCACCGGCCGACGCCATGAGCATCATCCCGCAAGTAGCAAATAGCAGCAGCGCATGAAACTCGCCGGCGGGCAAGTTCTCCACTTCAATCCAAACCATGGCTATCAGGATCGTCAGTATCGATACGATTAAAAAGATTAGAGTAAAGCTCAGGCGCAGCTCATCGAGCACAATCATTCCATTAAATGCTTCGCGCGAAGCCGGCCATGCGAGCCAAAGCCATATTGAAGCGGCGCCGGCCCCCATTAGCGCAGCAATCGACAATGCGCCCGTGAGCCAGCGTTGTCCGCGGCGCGCGAATGCGTCGACCAGCATGACGACCACACCCGCGAGGCCAACAATCATCTCGGGCGCGATCAGCGACAGACTAATGTCGGGGTTGGCTGCTTGAAATGCGAAAAGCGACATTGTGAAGTGTTTAACCCAGCAACTTATTCAATCGTGCACGCAGCTCCGCTTTATATAATTCCGGTCGCGAGTTCATGCCAAACTGGACTGGTGTGTCGAGGTGTCCATCCTTAGCTAAGAATACGATCATCGGCAGACGCACGCGCTGTGAAAACTGTGTGAAAGCAACTTTCAGAGGATCACGCAGAACCGGAAATGTAACTTTGCGTTCCCTTACGTAGCGCTTCAACCTTCCATTCGAAACCTGTTCGTCGCTTTCAATGCTGACCCAAAAAAACTTTACCGGCTTGGCGGCGTATTCCCGTTTCATTTCTTCCAACGCATGGAGTTCGCCGCTGCAGGGCACGCACCATGTTGCTCCAAACGAAACCAGCACCACATTGCCGCGCAGATCAGCAACGTCATAAGTTTGGCCGTCAAGACCCTGCAATTTGATTGAAGGGTCGCCCAGCTCTGAATTGGCTCGGGTTGAACCGATGGGATTCGCGAGGCCCAGAATCGCGGTGGCGAAGAGCGCGACTAACGATAATTGATATTCGAGTCTCGATCTCATGGGTGCAAGTTAATGCGAAGTCTCTTTGGCAGCGGTCGCCACTGCGGTGGAAACACCCGAGCGTGGACTGGCTAAGACGGCGCGCGCCGCCTCGACACTCGCGCGCGAGCGATTCAAGAAGGGTCCCGGATAGATGCCCATGAAGAACATCAGCGCGACCAGCGGCACGAGCAACGCGGCTTCGCGTGCATCTAGATCCGGGAGCTTTGCGTTTGCTTCGCTCGTCTCTGTGCGGAACACGACGCGCTGCAGCATCCACAGCATGTACACCGCTGCCCAAATAACTCCTGTACTGGCAAGCATGGTAACGATCCGGGCATGCTGGACCGCGCTCGAAGTCCACGCGCCGAGCAAGATCAGAAACTCGCCGACAAAGCCATTCAAGAAAGGCAGGCCAATTGATGAAAGTGATCCGATGACAAACAATGCCGAAAACCAGGGCATCGGGCGAGCGAGACCGCCAAAATCGCTAATCATTCGTGTGTGCCGTCGCTCGTAAATCATGCCGACGAACAGAAACAGCGCGCCCGTTGAGACGCCGTGATTTAGCATTTGGTACAGCGCGCCCTGCATGCCCTGCTCGGTGAATGAGAACAATCCAAGCACTACGAATCCCATGTGGCTCACGGACGAGTAAGCGACCAGCCGCTTCACGTCAGGCTGAACCATCGCGACCAGCGCGCCGTAGATGATGCCGATCACAGCAAGTGTGATCATGATCGGCGCAAACTGTCGCGAGGCTGTCGGAAATAATCCGAAGTTAAATCGCAGCAAACCATACGTGCCCATCTTTAGCAGGACGCCTGCAAGAATTACAGAACCAGCCGTTGGCGCTTCGGTGTGTGCGTCAGGCAGCCACGTGTGTAAAGGCCACAGCGGGACCTTGATGCAGAACGCAAACGCGAAAGCCAGAAATAGCCAGAACTCAGTGCGGGGCGAAATAAGCATCACGCCGCTTCGCATTGCCTCAGTCAGCGCGGCGTAATCAAACGTGGCAATGCCCGTCGCCTTTTGATGAATGAAGTAAAGCGCGATGATGCCAACCAGCATTAGCAACGAACCTACCGATGTATAGATGAAAAACTTCACGGCCGCATAAATGCGCCTTTCGCCACCCCAGATTCCGATAAGGAAAAACATCGGCACCAGCGAAGCTTCGAAGAAAAGATAGAACAACAGTAGATCCAGCGAGACGAAGACGCCGATCATCGCCGACTCAAGCAGCAACATTAGAACGTAGTAGGTAAGTTGCCGCTTCGCAATCGCTGTCCAGCTCGAAAGAATTGCTATTGGCATTAACAAGGTTGTGAGAAGAACCAGCCAGAGGCTGATGCCGTCAGCTCCGAGGTGATAGCGAGCTCCAATCGAACCGATCCAGGAATAATTCTCTTCAAAGCGAAACTTGGCGACGCTTCCGCCGGCGCCTTGAAGTAATACAAGAGAGAGCAAAAGCACCGCAGTCGTGAATCCGAACGCAATCCAACGATGATGCGACTCTCGCGCTCCGGGCGTGAAACTGTAGGCCATGGTCGTGGCCGCGCCGATGACGGGCAGAAGAATCAGAAGTGTTAGTAAGTGATGCTGCATCAGATTTACAGAACCGCGAGTGGTAGCGAGCGGGTGCTTGGGTCCACTCTTTTGACCCGGTTGTTTATCGCTCCCGGTTTTGTACCTATCTCATGAAAAACCTCAACACGTGTGCGCCGCTATAAGCGAAATAACCGATGATAATTAGCGCGCCTGCCAAAATAATTGCCGCGTAACTGCGCACAAAACCGATCTGCATGTAGCGAATTGTCTTGCCGAAATCAATGAGCGCCTGGCCGACAGCGTGAATCAGGCCATCAATTACACCCAGGTCGAAAATCCGCCACAAGCCTTCGCGCGAGGCTGTGTGGATCGGAGCAATGATCGCTGCGTCGTAGATTTCATCGACGTAATATTTGTTTTCGAGCAGGCGTGGCATCTGCCGCAGCGGCTGCGTCTGAAACATGATCCAGCCAATCGTGATGCCTGCCAAAGCAATCAAAACCGAAATCACCGTGAAGACGCGCTCTTGCCTAATTTCTTCTGCACTGGGAATAACCTCGCCGCCATTCGCTTCTCTCAAAGGCTCGACTGCCGGCTTGCCGTCAACCGGTTGTGGCGGAGTCGAAAGCCAATGCAACTCCGTCGTTGCTGGCACTGAGTTTTCAGCTTGACCAGGCAGAGTGCTAACTACAGGTTCCAGTGTTCGCTCGAAATAGTTTTCCGGATGACCGCCGGTCAGCGAGCTAAGCGCGTAAGGAACACCAACCAACCCGCCGAACGTTGAAAGTATCGCCAGCACGACGAGCGGAATCGTCATCGATAGTGGCGATTCGTGTGGCTCGTCTGCATCGTGGTCGTCTTCGTGACGCAAATTATCAATTTGCGCTACATGCTTCTCGCGAAAGCGCTCGGCGCCCCAGAACGTCATGACCATTAAGCGCGTCATGTAAACGGCTGTCAGAAGTGCAGTAACCGCGCCCACGAACCACAGCGCCTTGCCAAACCCGGGTGGAATACCGGACACGCCTGCGCTCCAGGTCTTCCAAAGAATTTCGTCTTTCGAAAAGAAGCCAGCAAAGATTGGCACACCGCAAATCGCCAGCCAGCCCGCGCACATCGTCAGCCAGGTGATCGGCATGTACTTGCGCAACCCGCCCATGCGCCGCATGTCCTGCTCGTGATGCATGCCGTGAATCACCGACCCGGAACCCAGAAACAGTTGTGCCTTGAAGAACGCATGCGTCATCACGTGAAAAATCGCCGCGACGAACGCTCCGACACCGCATGCCAGAAACATGTAACCGAGCTGGGAGATAGTTGAATAAGCAAGAACTTTCTTGATGTCGTTTTGCCCGAGGCCAATCGTCGCCGCGAACAGGGCCGTCGCCGCTCCGATAATCGCGACGATGAACATCGCGAACGGCGCGTGCGTGTAAATCGCCGAACAACGCACAACCATGTACACACCGGCAGTGACCATTGTCGCGGCATGGATCAAGGCAGAGACAGGAGTTGGGCCGGCCATCGCGTCCGGCAGCCAGACGAACAGAGGAATCTGCGCGCTCTTGCCGGTTGCCCCGATAAAAAGAAGGACGGCGATTGAAGTAATGCTGCCGGCAAAAATCGCGTGCCAGGTGAATGCATCGATCGGGAGGCTGGCAATAGATGATAATGCGCTGGTGACTCCGTAAGAAGGCTTGTCAAAAAAGCTGATAGAACCTGTGGTGACAAAGACCAGCATGATGCCCAGTACAAATCCCCAATCGCCCACGCGGTTCGCGATGAAAGCCTTCTTCGCCGCTGGCGCAGCCTCTTCCCTGTCGAGGTAGTAACCAATCAGCAGATATGAGCAAAGCCCGACCCCTTCCCAGCCGACGAACATCAACAGAAAGTTGTCCGCCAGTACCAGCGTCAGCATCGCAAACATGAAAAGATTCAAGTAAGCGAAGAAGCGATAGTAACCGCGGTCGCCGTGCATGTAACCGGTGGCAAAGATGTGAATCAGTAATCCAACGAACGTAACAAAGAGTGCGTAGATGCCGCTCAGGCGATCCATTGCCAGTCCGAAATCGGCACGAAACGAGCCGACCTGAATCCACGTCCAAAGATGATCCATGATCGGCTGCGTCGAACGCAGCGCCCCGTCTGTCTTAAAGGCAAGATAGAAAGCGATGATTGTCGATAAACCAACCGACGCGCAGGCAATGAGGCCGATGAATCGCTCGTTGCGCAGACGCCGGCCGGCGAACCAGTTGATGGCTGCCCCGGCGAGCGGAGCGAAGATGATCAGACTAAGGATGTTGCTCCCCATCCGTTTCAACCGGGTTCTGATCCGGCTCTGCCGCGATGTGCGGAAAGCCTACGGCTTTCCGTGGGTCGTCAACTTTCTCCCGGCGAGCTACGCCTCGAAATTGAGGTATAGCCTCATTCTTCAGGTTTGCATGGCCGGAAAGGCAAAGCCTTTCCGCACATCAAGCGGCAAAGCCGCAAACCAAGCCGTCACAATTTCAAAACACTGGCATCATCGACATCCAGTGACTCGCGATTGCGAAAGATGGCGATGATGATTCCGAGACCCACTGACGCTTCGGCAGCGGCTACCGTCATCACGATGAAAACGAATAGCTGACCAGAAACGTCTCGGAAGAAGCTCGAAAAGGCCACGAACGTCAGGTTCACAGCATTCAGCATTAGCTCAATGCACATGAACATCGAGATCACATTGCGCTTGATGATCACCCCGACCACGCCAATCGTGAACAGCACGGCCGAAAGCGCCAGATACCATGAAAGTTGCGGGGTCATAGTCAGTTGTCAGCGATCAGTGGTCGATGCTGAGACGTTCGGAGCATTAAACTTAAAATCTGACACTTAAAACTTGTTCAGCCCTTATCGCGGAGATGCGGAGCGTTTTCAAGTCCCAGCAACCGTTCTACTTCCACCGTGGTGTGCGCCACCACTGGTGTCAAATCAGGGGCCGCGTGCGGGTCCAGAACGTCCTTAGCCAGAACCTGGTAGCCGGGGACCACCACTGCACTTTGCGGCAACAGGCCGCCACTTCGAGCCAGGGTCATCGCGCCCACAATCGCCATCAACAACAAGAGCGAAGTAATCTCGAAAGGAAGTAAATAACTAGTGAAAAGACCGGCGCCAATCGATGATGTCAAACCAACATCCGATGTATTTCCGGTCGGCGTGCTTGGCGAAGTGTGCACGAAGAAAATGATGAACGCTGCTTCAGCGAACAGAATCGCTGCCAGTCCTATCGCAATCGGAATCAGCGAACGCAAACGCGTTGGCACGCGCTCCTCCTGTTCGACATTTAACAGCATTATCACGAACACAACCAGAACCATGATTGCGCCCGCGTAAATAATGACTTGGACGGCGGCGATGAACGGCGCCGCGAGCATCACATATAAACAGGCGAGCGAGACAAAAACGCCAATCAGCGAGATCGCGCTGTAAAGCGGATTGCGCTGCGCGATCATCGAGATTGCACAACCAACCGCAAACCCGGCGAACAAAATGAAAAGGACAGCTGTCATCCCCACAAACCCGTCGGCGTCTTCAGAAACGTGCTCACGTAATCAAACAGTGGCGACCACTGAAGAGTTGCCGTAATCACGATGTTGATGATTGCCGCCGGCACCAGAAACTTCCAGCCAAAGCTCATCAGTTGATCGAATCGAAATCGTGGCAGCGTCCCGCGCAACCAGATGTACAGAAACAAGAACAGGATCACTTTGCCCAGAAAATAGAAAACACCCAACCATGGCAGTTGATGAACGAATGGACCATTCCACCCACCGAGAAAAAGCGTCGTGGCGAGCATCGAAACCGTGAACATGTTGACGTACTCTGCGAGAAAGAACAGCGCGAATTTCATGGCGCTGTATTCGGTGTGAAAACCCGCCACGAGTTCAGTCTCGGCTTCAGGAAGATCAAACGGCACGCGGTTGGTTTCGGCAATCGCCGAGATCAGATAAATCACAAAACCAAGCTCCTGGGCCCAGATGATGTTCCAGCCGCTAATGCCGAGATGCCCGGCTTGCTGCTCAACAATGCTGTAGAGATCAAGCGTGCCGGATTGCAGAATCACGCCAATCAGCGCGAGACCGAGCGCCAGCTCGTAAGAGATCATTTGTGCTGACGAACGAAGACCGCCCATCAAGCTGTACTTGTTGTTGGACGACCAACCGGCGAGCGCGACGCCGTAGACCCCAACCGAAGTAACTCCCAAGACGTAGAGCAGCGCTATGTCGAAACGTGCAATGACCAACTGAACCGTCTTGTTAATGAAAGGCAGGTGAATTTCGGGCCCGAACGGGTAAACCACGATCGTCATCAGGGCCGCCGTCGTGGCAATCACCGGAGCGAGAAAATAAACGAAGCGTGTCGATTTGTCGGGAACGATATCTTCCTTAAAGATGAACTTGATCAAATCCGCGAGCGGTTGCAGAAATCCTCCCGGCCCGACGCGGTTCGGGCCCAGTCGACCCTGAATGAATCCCAGCACGCGGCGCTCTGCCAGCACGGTGTACGCCACCATCGTCATCACGACGAAGAAGGCGACCAGGATGCCGGCGAGAATCCAGGCAGCATGTTTTAGATCTTCCATCACTCTCGAAGCGCCGAAGGCGCGAAGGATGATAGCCAGGTGCAAGCGCGGAGCGCGCAGCGCCTGGCAAGCAAACGCCCAAACTCATCGCGCACCGAAGGCGCGCGATGAACGGGAAACTTCAGTCCCCCAGGCGCTGCGCGCTCCGCGCTTGCACCTGGCTACCCTTCTGCCGCTGTCTTCGACGGCTCATGTCATTACGCAACTGCCGACTCTCGCTTCAAATCTTCATCAATCGTAATTTGATAGAGAGGCGAAATTCGGAACGTCTCTGGTTTGGGATTTCCCGCAGCCAGCAGATGAAACTGCGGCACCTTGTCGGTCAATGTGCCAAGCTTGAATAACTCGTGGCCAACTGAGGGCGTTGTGTGAATCTTCTCGCCGCCCTCCTCCAGGTTTTCGACTCTGCGGCGAATTGTTTCGATCTCAACTGAAACATCACGCTTCGGTGCGATTGCATGCTTCACCTGAACCGGCTTGCTTTCGTCTTTCAAGAGCGGATAACGCAGGTTAGCGTAAGCCGGAATTCGCTCTGCAATTTCACGGAAGACCGCGCTCGCTGACATCTCGAATCCAAAATCGACGCCGAGTTCTTTGGCCAGTTGCGCGGTAATCAACCAATCGGGCTTTGATTGATGCACCGGTTCAATCGACTTACGAACGCGCTGGACAAAGCCGTCGTTATTGGTGAAGGTGCCGTCGATTTCTGTGAAAGAAGCAGCAGGAAAAACGACGTCAGTGAAAGCGGTCGTTTCTGTTTCGAAGAGTTCCTGCACGACAAGAAAGTCGAGTTTGCCCAGCGCCGCTTCACGGTTGCACAAATGCGCTGGCAGAAAACTGCCGGCGACGTAAATGGCTCGGAGCGAGCCGCCCGCTGCGTCCAGCAATTCAGTCGCGCTCTTACCGCCAGCCATTCCCATGTCGTGCGCGCCAACGCTGTTGTTGAAAAATGGCAAGGGGTGCAAAAGCACGCGACGACCGTCTGCTGCGAAAACATAAGGTAACTGCGCGATCACGGACTGGGCTTCCGCGCTCAACTCTCCGCCGAACATAACCACGACCTCGCCTTGGGTTTCACTAATTGTTCGGCGCATGGCTTTCAGCTCGCTTGATTCGACACCCATTTTTCGCGCAGCCAGAGTGTCGTTTGCTGAATCAGCCAGTGCCAGCGCGGCCGCGTCTTCTGTTCCGGGCCGGACATGGATGAACTGCGACGCCTGTTCGCGCAGACGTATCGGCACGCTGTTAATCAGAATGAACTTAGCGCCGCCGTTGCGCACGGCCTGGCGAATCTGTTTACCCGTGAGTGGTTGCAGTTCCTCCGGCTCTCCGCCGATGAGGACGATCGTCTGCGCGAGGCGGATATCGCGATGCGTCGCGAGCGTGCCGCCAAGGTTATCGAAAAATGGTCTAAGACTGAAGGCGTCACTGAGGGCATAGTTCTCAGTTCCTACTACTTCGGTTGCAAACTTCCGCAGGCAGTAGAGCGCTTCGTTGGTCAGACGAGGACTCCCAACGACAGCAATTGAATTATTGCCGTGAGCTTCAGCGATCGCGTCCAGCTTCTGCGCCGCAAACCGAATCGCTTCGTCCCAGGTCGCGGGAATTAGCTTGCCGCCTTTCTTGTAGCGAATCAGCGGCGTGCGAATGCGCTTTTCATGGTTCACAAACGGATGACCGAAGCGGCCTTTGATGCAGAGAAACTCACCGTTCAAGCCGTTCACGTATCGGTCGCGGGCGACAATGCGCATCAAATCACCGCCGCGCGAGCCGAGCGACATTTGGCAGCCGTCTGAGCAATACGTGCAAGTCGAAACTGTTTGCGTTAACTCCCAGGGTCGCGCTTGATGGCGATAAGTCCCGTCGAGCAGCGTTCCGGTAGGACAAACCTCGATGCAGTTACCGCACTCTGAACAATTTAACCAGCCGCCATATGTTCCAATCACGGTGTTGGCGCCGCGATTGCCGGCTTCGATTGCCTCTTCTCCCATCCATTCGTCACAGACGCGGGTGCAACGCTTGCACAGAATGCAGCGCTGCGGATCGTTGGCGACCATCGGCGAGAGGTACTTTTCCGGCTGGGCATTCTTTCGTTCAGTAAAGCGCTCTTCCAGATTGCCCCAGTCGAAAGTTAGCTCCTGCAGTTCGCATTCACCGCCACGATCGCACACAGGGCAATCAAGCGGATGGTTCGCCAGCAGAAACTCCAGCATCGAGCGCTGCGCTTTTTCGATCTCTTCGCTCTGCGTTGTGACTACCATGCCATCCGAGCAGATGATCGTGCATGAGGTTTGAAGCTTCGGCATCTTTTCGATGCGCACCAGACACATGCGACACGAAGCTTGCAAAGCAAGGTCGGCGTAATAGCAGAATGCCGGGATGTCGAAAGCTTTCTCGCGGCACACGTCGATCAGGCGCGCGCCTTTGGGCACCTGGAAGTCTTTGCCGTTGATGGTGACTTTGATTAGTTCAGCAGACATCAAACTCCATGAAATCTACTCGGCAGCGAACGGACACTTGAACGCAGAGGACGCAAAGGGCTTCGCAGAGTCCGCTGAGGAAGACCTTTGCGTTCCTCTGCGAGCGCCTTAGCGTTCTTTGCGTTTAGCTCTCTCCGTTACCAACCAGATGTTTCTCAAAATCTTCCGGAAACCTCTTAATCGCCGATTGAATCGGCCATGCGGCGGCATCGCCGAGCGGACAAAACGATTTACCTTCGATGTTGTCGCAAAGGTCGAGCAGTAACTGCGCGTCATCTGCGCGCCCGCCGCCGTCTTCGATGCGTTTGAAAATCTTTACCAGCCAATCAGTGCCTTCGCGGCAAGGGGTGCACCAACCGCACGATTCATGCTTATAAAACTCCGTCAGGTTCTTTGTTGATTCGAAGACGTCGACGGTTTCATCCATTACGATGAAACCGCCCGAGCCGACCATCGAGCCGCCAGCGACCAGGCCTTCGTAGTCCATGCGTACGTCACGGCCGATGATCTGGTCTGCACTCATGATATATACCGACGAGCCGCCGGGAATCACCGCTTTCAACTGCTTGCCGTTCGTTATGCCGCCGCAGTCTCCCATGATGAACTTCTCCATGTCGTCATAGCCCATCGGCAGTTCGTAGACGCCGGGACGATTGACATGGCCGGACACGGACCAGAGCTTGGTGCCCCCACTCTTTTCCGTGCCGAGTTTTTGATAAGCTTCTCCGCCCATCTTGATGATGTCAGGCACTGCGGTAAGGGTTTCGACATTGTTAACAACCGTCGGCGAAGCGTAGAGACCCGAGACGGCAGGGAAGGGAGGTTTCATTCGCGGATGGCCGCGCAAGCCTTCAAGTGAACTCAGCAACGCAGTCTCTTCGCCGCAGATGTAGGCGCCGGCGCCAGTGTGCGTGTGAATCTCGCAGGAGAAGTTCGTGCCCAGAATCTTGTCGCCGACCAATCCGGCGGCGCGCGCCTCTTCGAGAGCGCGGTCCATGATGTCGATCAGGTATTTGTATTCGCCGCGGGTGTAGATGTAATTGGTCTTCGCGCCGAGCGCATAGGCGGCGATCAAGATGCCTTCGATCAGCATGTGCGGATCACGCTCCATCAAGTAGCGATCCTTAAAAGTGCCAGGCTCGGATTCATCGGCGTTGCAGACGACGTATTTCGGCTTTGGCGAGTCTTTGGGAACGAAGCTCCACTTCATTCCCGTCGGAAAGCCGGCGCCGCCGCGACCGCGCAAAGCGGACTTTTTTACTTCGTTGATGACATCATCCGGCGACATCGAATCGAGAACCTTCTTAATCGCTTCGTAGCCGCCGTTTTGGCGATACACGTCGAGCGACCGCGAGTTCTCAAGATGAACTCGCCTGAGCTGAAGTGGTTCACATCCGATGGCGCCGATGAACATGTGTTAGCGAATAGTAAATCGTGAATCGTGAATAGTAAGCAGTCGCCTTTCTATTTACGATTTACGATTTACTCCTCTAGGGCAATGATTCAAGAATCCCATCAACCTTCTCCGGCGTCAGATTCTCATGATAGTCAAAATTAATCTGAAACATCGGCGCTGTTCCGCATGAGCCGAGACATTCGACTTCGGATAAAGAGAAGCGTCCGTCGGCAGTGATCCCGCCCTTCTCGATGCCAAGCTTTTCTGAACAGTGTTTCGTGATCGTGTCAGACCCAAGCAACTTGCATGAAAGCGTCTTGCAAACCTGGATGTGATACTT